>Ga0187783_10000416_pt1 | contig 31475 bp, 27 predicted proteins | sample 1015_SJ02_MP02_2_FD_132471 | JGI IMG/M metagenome (GOLD analysis project Ga0187783, IMG submission 132471) | Tropical peat soil microbial communities from peatlands in Department of Meta, Colombia - 1015_SJ02_MP02_20_MG | ecosystem: Environmental > Terrestrial > Soil > Wetlands > Peat | place... | reverse complement strand
GCAGACGGCCGGCCTCGGACCCGGCTTCAAAATGCGAACCCATCGGGACCGGCTGATCGACGACGCGCGCTCCGTTGAAGCCGCGGGCGCATACGCGATCGTACTTGAAGTCGTCGACTACGAGATCTCGCGCGAGATCACCGAGATGCTCTCGATTCCCACGATCGGCATCGGATCGGGCCCGCACTGCGATTCGCAGGTGCTGGTGCTGCACGATATCCTCGGCATGTATCCGCATTCGCCGAGCTTCGCCAAGCGCTACGCCGAGATGGGGAGCGTGGCGACCGAGGCGCTCAAGGCATTCGCCGAGGAAGTGCGCGAGCGGCGGTTTCCAGACTAATCTCGCTGCCGGCGTCACACGCGCGGAGCTCAGGCTCGAGCGGCGTGAACCTCGCGTGCGGCCGGAACGTTTGGATATTCGCCGATCAGGCAGCCCAGGCACATGTCGGCACGTTTGCGTCCGACTGCTTCGACGAGCCCATCAAGACTTAGGTACCCGAGGGAATCGGCACCGGTTTTCCGGCGAATCTCTTCGACCGAGTAGTTTGCGGCGATCAGCTCGTCGTAGGTTGCCATGTCCACGCCAAGATAGCACGGGTGCTTGATTGGCGGCGACGTGATCCGCAGATGCACTTCCTTGGCGCCCGCTTCGCGCAGCAGCGCAACGATGCGGGGCGTGGTCGTTCCACGCACGATCGAGTCGTCCACGACGATGACGCGCTGGTCGCGCAGGTTTTCGACGAGCGGATTGAACTTCAGATGCACCCCTCGGTCGCGCATGCGCTGGTCCGGGCTGATGAAGGTGCGGCCGATGTAGCGGTTCTTGATGAGGCCCTCGATATACGGCAGGCCGCTCTCGGTGGCGTAGCCGATGCCGCCGGCCACTGCCGAGTCCGGAACCGCCATCACCACGTCGGCTTCGACGGGGTGCTCCTTCGCCAGCTGCCGCCCCATCGCGTAGCGCGCCATGTAAACCGAGCGATCGTTGAGTTTCGAATCCGGACGGGCGAAGTAAATATATTCGAACATGCAGAGCGCCGACCGCGCCCGCTCGACCTCCGTCTTGTGCGACTCCAAGCCATCGGGGCCGACACGAACGATCTCGCCGCGTTCGATCTCGCGCAGGTATTGCGCGCCGACCGTTCCCAGCGCGCACGATTCAGAAGCGACGACATAGCCGTTGTCGCCCAGGCGTCCCAGGCAGAGCGGCCGCACTCCCCACGGGTCGCGAAAGGCGTACAGCTCGTCTTCGGTGCAGAGCACGATCGAATACGCTCCGCGGGCGGATGCCAGCACGGACTTGATGCGCTCGACCATGGTGCCTTTCGACTCCACGATCAGCTTCGCCATGACTTCAGAATCAGAGGTTGCCTGCAGCACCGTCGTGGGTGAAAGCGATTCGCGCAGTTCGTCGGTGTTCGTTAGATTGCCGTTATGAGCAAAGGCGAAGTCACCGAGTTCGGAACGCTCGAGCAGCGGCTGAGCGTTGACGACGATCGAGGAGCCGCTGGTCGAATACCGCGTATGACCGATCGCGACGTGACCGGAAAGACCGCCTAGAATCTCTTCGTCGAAGATAGCTCCGAGCAGGCCCATCTCCTTGTGCGAGCGGATGGTCCCGCCGTCGGCTGCGGCGATACCCGCGGACTCCTGTCCGCGGTGCTGCAGCGCGTAGAGCGCAAAAAACGCGAGGCGCGCCGCATCGCGCCCGGGTGCGAAGACCCCCGTTATCCCGCACATCCTATTCTATTATACCAGGAACGACGAGAGCCGCGAAATCGGAGCCTTCTTAATCGCTGGAGCGGCGGCCGCCGAAAATCTGCAGCAACGCCAGAAAGATGTTGATCGCGTCGAGGTAGATGCTGGTCGCCATCATGACCGGCGTCAGGCCGTCCCCGCCGGCCCGAAGCCGCGCGAAATCGATCAGCACCAAGCCCGAGAAAATCGCCAGCGTGATCCAGGCATAGGTTTCCGGATGAATGAACCGGACGAAGAGCGAGACGATGCCCAGGACGATCAAACCTAGCAGCGCGATGAAGAAAATCCCTTGGAAGCGCCGCAAATCGAGGCCGGTTGCATACACGATCGCCGCCAGTGCGAACATCCCAAGACCTGTCGTGAGCGCCGCATTCACCACGACGTCGGGGCCGAAAGCACGAACGTACTGCCCGATCACCGGCGCGATTCCTACGCCTTCGCAGAACGTAAAGGCGTAAAATAGCAATAGCGAGATTGCTTCGTTGCGGCGGGTCGCGTTGATCGAAATGAGCAGGATGAATCCGGCGATCATGGCGACCAGCCCCACTCCCGGGGCCAGCCCCTGAAAAAGCCAAGCTGCCAGCGCGGTGACGCACAGCCCCAGCGCGGTAATACCGAGCACCTGGGCGAGCATCGACTGGGCCGGAACCGCCGGTGCCAACGGCGGTCCGTATTGGTTTTGGGGTTGAAAGCGATAAGCCATGACGATCTCTAATAACCCCCCTTCAGCCGGGAAGTTACACGGGTCACGGCTCCGTCCCGTTTTCTACACGCCGGCGATGTCGGAGCGGTAGGTCAGCGCGTCGGTATCCAAGCGCCTTGCAAGTTGTTTGACCGCGTCGTAGGCATGCGCGCGCGCTTGCGCGAGGTCGTCGCCGAGCGCCGTTACCGTGAGAACGCGACCGCCGGCGGCGCTTACGACCCCATCGAGTCGCTCGGAGGAACCCCAAAAGGCGCGGCGGCCATCGTCAAGCGAGACGTCGGCAGTCAACCCCTGCAGCGGCGTGTTAGTGCGCGGATAGTCGCCGGTTGCCAGTACCACGCCGACGCAGTGCTGGGCCGAAATCGTCGCGAGCGAAAGATCCACCGCGCCTTGTGCCACCGAATGCAGCAGCAAGGCAAAGTCCCCGTTTACGCGCGGAAGGAGCACTTGTGTCTCCGGGTCGCCAAACCGAGCGTTGAATTCGATGACTCGAGGTCCGTCGGCGCTCCACATCAACCCGCAATAGAGCACGCCGCTGTACTCTTCGCCTTCAGCCAGCAACCCGCGCAAGAACGGTGCGAGTATTTTCTCGCGCACGCTATCGTAGAGATCGTGCGGAAAACCTGCCGGCGGAGAGTATGCGCCCATGCCGCCGGTGTTCGGTCCCGTATCGCCGTCCCCGGCGCGCTTGTAATCGCAGGCTCCTCCGAGCGGGACGATCGCGCGCCCGTCGCACAGCGCGAACACGCTGACTTCCCGACCCTCAAGCCGTTCCTCGAGAAGAACGTCGGAGCCGCCGCCTGGAATTCGCCCACGCTCGTACCAGTCGGCCAACAGCGTGCGCGCGGCATCCGCACAGGGGAGCACGACCACGCCCTTGCCGGCAGCCAGTCCGTCGGCTTTCACGACCACCGCGCCCTCCCAATCGTCGAGCGCCTTCCTGGCGGCGTCCAGCGAGTGTACGACGACGGCACGCGCCGTCGGAATTGCCTGACGTTCCATGAATCGTTTAGCAAATATCTTGCTCGATTCCAGACGTCCGCCCGCGCGATTGGGGCCAAATACGCTGATGCCGGCGTCGCGCAACCGATCCCCTACACCGGCAGCGATTGCCGTTTCCGGCCCTAAGACCGCAAGGTCGATTCCATCGGTTATGCAGCGCTGCGCCAAGGCCTTACCGTCGGTCGGCGCAACGGCCCAGTTTTCGCCGCGCGACGCGGTGCCGGCATTGCCCGGCGCCGCGAAGACCGCTTCACACGACGGTGACGCGGCGAGCCTCCATGAAAGCGCGTCCTCGCGCGCGCCGTTACCGATAACCAACACTCGCACGCTGCTACTCCCACTCTACAGTCGCCGGCGGCTTGGTCGTAATATCGTAAGCGACCCGGTTGACGTCGCGTACCTCGTTGACGACCCGCGACGCAATGCGCTCCAGAAGCGCATGCGGCAAGCGCGCCCAGTCGGCAGTCATTCCGTCCTCACTGGTGATTGCGCGAATCGCGACCAAATTGCCGTAGGTTCGGCCGTCTCCCATCACTCCGACGCTCTTCACCGGGGTGAGCACCGCAAAATACTGCCAGGGCTGGGGATCGAGGCCGGCCGAGTCGATCTCTTCACGCACGATTGCATCGGCGGCGCTGACGATCTCAAGCCGTTCTTTGGTAACGTCGCCGATGATGCGTACGGCCAAGCCGGGTCCGGGAAACGGCTGGCGACCGACGATGCTCTCGGGAAGGCCCAGCGTGCGCCCAAGCTCGCGGACCTCATCCTTGAAGAGCGCCCGCAGCGGCTCGATCAACGCCAAATCCATCTGTTCGGGAAGGCCGCCGACGTTGTGGTGCGACTTGATCTTGTCGCCCGCTTTGCTGGCGGCCGTCTTGGATTCGATGACGTCGGGATAGAGCGTTCCTTGGACCAGGTATTTGACTCCCGGAATCTTTGCCGCTTCTTCTTCGAAGACGTCGATGAACTCGTGGCCGATAATGATTCGCTTCCTTTCGGGGTCCTCGACGTTTTGCAGTTTTCGCAAGAAACGTTCGCGCGCGTCAACTGCAATCACGTCGAGATGGAGCAACTCCCGGAAGGCGGCCAGCACTTCGTCGGATTCGTTTTCACGCAGCAAACCGTGATCGACGAAGATGCAGGTGAGCTGCCCGCCGACGGCACGGGCCACCAGCGTCGCGGCCACCGCCGAGTCAACGCCGCCGGAAAGCGCGCAGATCGCTTTGTCGCGGCCCACACGCGAGCGGATCTGCTCGACCGACTGCTCCAAAAACGATCCCATTCTCCAGTCGCGGCTCAGACCGGCAACGCGCAGGAAGTTGTCCAGGATCGTTCGGCCGTAAGACGTGTGGACGACTTCGGGATGGAACTGCACGCCGTAGATCTTTTGCTTCGGATTGCCCATCGCGGCAATCTTGCAGCGCGCCGTGGAGGCCAGGGCGCTGTAGCCGTCCGGTAGCGAGACGACCGAATCGCCATGCGACATCCAAACCCGCGACTCGTCCGGGACGCCGTCAAACAACGGCGTCTCGCGATCGCCGATTTGAAGGCTGGCGGGACCATACTCGGCCTGGTCGAGTTTCACTAGTTTGGCGCCGACGTCGCGGGCAACGAGCTGCATTCCGTAACAGATGGCGAGGATAGGGACGCCCGAGCCGGCGATCGCTGCGTCCATTTCGGGGGCTCCCTCGACTAGCGTGCTCTCCGGACCGCCGGAGAGAATCAGCGCCGCAGGTTGCCGAGCGGAAAGCGCGTGCCACGGCGTGTCGTAAGGAACGATCTCGCAATACACGCCCAGCTCGCGAACGCGCCTGGCAATCAGCTGAGCATACTGGGCTCCGAAATCGAGTACGAAGACCGTTTCCGGCAACGCGGTTTAGCCTGCAGCGGCGGCCGCCTTGAGCGCGGCGTCGTAATCGGGCTCGTTCGTCACTTCGGGAACAATCTGCACGTACGAGATGGTGCGGTCTTTGCCGATAACGATCACGGCTCGCGCCAGCAATCCGAGCTCGGCAATCAGCAACCCGTAGTTCAAGCCGAAGCTGTGGTCGCGATAATCGGAAAGCATCTCCAGCTTGACTTCGCCCTGGGCGCCGCACCAGCGGGCCTGCGCGAACGGCAGGTCCATGCTGACCACTGCCGCCCGGATTCCTTCCGGCAGTTCGCCAAGCCGGGCGTTAAATTTTTGGGATTCGAGCGAACAGACGCTGGTGTCGAGCGAAGGCACGACGATCAGCAGCGCGGCACGTTTTCCCTCGTCCAACAGAATGTCGAGATTGACCGGAGAAAGGTCGCCGGCGGTCAACCCGAATTGCGGGGCCGGAGCGCCGGCCTGGAGCTGGGGGCCGAGCAGCGTCATCGGTTTACCTTTAAATGCGATCGCGCCGGTACGCTGCTGCACGGAATCAACGGTCATCGAACACCTCCACGAGCGAGTTTGAATGCTTTATGTCAACACATCCTTGAGGCGATCGGTGTCGCGCGCCATCACGATCTCCATGGCAAGGCGCTCCCCCACCGAAACGTCCCGGCCCCAGCGATAGGCGGAATACGGCGTATAGCGCGTTCCGGGCGACCCCGGCATGCGCATCGAGACGTCGTAGCAGACGAGCTCTTTGGGCGGCCCGGCCGTGACGACGCATTGCAGCGCGAACGGGCCGATTACACCGGGCGGCTGCAGTTGGCGCGCGGCCCGAACGAACGCCTCACCCATCGCAAACGCCGGCTCGAGCATGGATTCGAGAACGGTCGCGGCAACGTGGCCGGCTTCTTCCAAACGCATCGGCACGTCCCGAACCGCATCGAGTGCGGCGGGCGGAAGATTGCGAAGGCCCTCGAGATTTGTTTGGCGCCGCGTATCGGTACCGCTGAGCTCGAGCTCGCCTAGAAGCGGCGAGTAAAAGAAGTTGAAATTGATCGAGGGGCCCAGCGCATACTCCTCGATCGCCGCCGCGGCCAACCCTTGCGCACTCAACGTGCCTTCCTCGATCAGTCTCCGGCTCGTGTGCTGGTACTCCTGCGGGGACGACGCGAGGAAGAATGCGCGCTCGAAGCTGACGCGCGCATGGGGCGCTTTGACCATCACCAGCCGATCGATCTCGCTAGGCCGGCGGAACCGGCGCGGATACCGGATGCCCGCGCTCTCAAGAAGCGCATACTGATCCGTCTCGCTCTCGCCGCGCTCCTCAGCGCGCAGAAGCCGCCTATTTCCAAAAAACGGCACGAGCATGCCCGCTTCGATCTCGTCGTAGCCGTATTTTTGCCGGAGGTACACCTCGAAGGAACGGTTGGGAACGAATATCACGTTCTGCTCCAGCATTCGCTGCTGGACGTCCGCTCGCAAGATGTCGGCAAACGACTCCAGCTCGATCACGGCGTCCACGCAGCCACGGGGCACGGGCCGCTCGCGGACCGCAAAATACTCGGTGTAGGTGCGCTCGCGGCCGCTTGCCGTTACCACCAGATTGCGCAGGCCCTGGACGCGAGCGCCGTACGCAACTTCCAGGGCCGAATGGCTTCCGATCGAGCAGAGCGTCAAGCGCGACGGATCGTATCCGGCGAGCGCGCGAGCCGGGTACTCGGTACTCACCGCGCGGTCATTCGGTGCTAGCTGCCGAGAAGCTTGCGGGCCTGGGGGCTGTCCTGATATTCGACCGTTAGAATCGCTTTGAGCCGGCGCGCAACTTCTCGCGACTGCTCGTCGGTCATCCGCTCCAGCGTCGTGTAGCACCAATAGAAAAGCATCGGCAGATCGCGATCCCGCGGATACACCTTCTGCATCGCGACGATCGCACTCGCCACGTCCGCCGCCGGCGCGCTCTCTTCATTGCCATAATTATAGTCCAGCATGAAATTGATGTGCTTGAGGCGATTCTCGATTTCGAGAATCGACATGCCCATCGGGCCGAAGTATTCGTCGGCCGGCGCCAGCGTCGTAAGATAAACGTCGTGCGGCATTGCGTTGACGGTCGCGATCACCCGGATCGGGTCAACGGCCTTCAGCCGGGTGAGAAAGATTTGAGCGTTTGCCACGTCGGCATTGCCGAATCCGTTCGCAGTCGAGGCCGCGTCGGCCGCATTGACCAGCTCGTTCCCCCAATCGGTCGGAAGATGCGCCACCGGAAAACTTGGGGCGGCCGCTCGCGCTAACGCAAGCGAACGCCATGCCGGGTCGCGCGTCACCAGCCAGGCTCTCCAATCGGCTTCTACTTGAATGAGCCTCGCGTCAACGTCGCCCGGATAAGCCTTTACGTTGCCTGTCGCGTCCTCGTCGGCCAGCCGAGCCAAACCGCCCGGATCGTCCTCGGAGTTCACCCGCTGCAGGAGACCTTGAGCCTGCGCGATCAGTTGCGGATCGTCGGAATGCTTCATTACCCAATCGGCCGCCTCGCGCACCCACCATACCGCCGCGTCGTGGTTCGTCAACGGGTTGTAGTGCAATCCGGCGCCGATGCGCACGGTGAGCGTCGCAAGTTCGCCGTAGGCCGGGTCGTCGGGATACTGAAGAGAGTACGCTCGTCCGGCGTTGAAGATCGTCGAAAGATAGGTCTCCTGCGAACGAAAATCCCAGCCTTGTGCTTCTGCCTTTGCAAACGCGTCCTTCATCTGCTGGTAGAGCACCGCGGGGTCCACTTCGAGGGTCGCGCGCACTGCCGCCGGCGCGGCGAGCGCGGCGCAAGCGATCAGCGACACCACCGCAGCTCTAAACGACGCTCGAGTCATCCAGCACCAAATGCAGGCTGTTCGTCAGCAAGGCATTCTTTATCTCGCGCGCGATGCGTCGTCCGGTCGACATCGGCTCCGAGTAGTTGAGGTAAGAGTAAGGCGAACCGTCAATGAATAGATTCGTTCCGGCGACGATACGCGCCGAGATCTCCATGACGTAGAACTGAATGTCCGGAGTGATGATCGTTTCGATGCAGAAGGCACCGAAAAGCCCTTTGGGACCGCAAATTTCTCGGCTCACGCGTACGACGTCATCACCCATGCGAAGAGCCTCGGCCAGCATCGATTCGCGCAACGAGACCGGCTGATTACCGACCACCACGTACGAAGGGCTGACGTCCATACCCTCCTGGGCGGCTGCCGGGATCCGGCCAAGTGAGTCGACGTTGGTTTCATAGCGGCGATCCATCGACATGATTTCGAGCTTCCGCTGCAAGGGCGAATAGAAATAGTGAATGTACAGCGGAACGCCGATAATGTATTCCTGGATGATATAGGCTTCCTTGAGATGCGCCGCGCGAGCTTCGAAATCGTGCGCGTCCCTAATGAACATGTAACCTTTACCGCCCGCTGCCCCGTACAGCTTGACGATAACCGGCCGGTCGATTTCACTGCCACTGCGAAATTGGCGCGGAAGCCGTAATCCGGCTCGGGAGAGCCACTCGCGCTGGAGCTCTCGGCTCGACTCCCAATCGAGCACCGCCTTGTTGCCAAAGTATGGAATCGTCATCTTCTTGTGCTCGTCGAGCGACAGGTAGGCGACGAACGAGCCATGCGGGACGATGATGACCTTGCGCTTTTCGAGCTCGCCAATAAGCGACATGAACTCGGAGTAATCCTTGAGCGCGATGACCTCGTCAACGAAACCGAACGAGCGGTACAGCCGCTCGGTGTCGCGATTCGAGATCGCGAGCGTGCGAAAACCCTCGTCGTGCGCGCCTTTGAGAATCTGCAGCGCCGAATGCGAGCCCAGCGTCGCGATCGTGTACGGCCGGTCCATGCTTCCGCCTCCTCTACTTGTTAGAGGTCCGCCGGGCCTTCAGCATACCGATCGAACGCTATCGTCTTGCCTTTTCGATCGCAGGATTGCAGAGAAGACGCTCGGCCGCCGCGTCGAGAACGCGGCCCTCGACCGGTTCGCCGGTCACAGCGAAAAGACGCCACGCGATTGCGCGTGGAGCCCTCGCGTCTTTTGGAGGATCGAGGGATTCGATCCAGACTTCGCCGCGTCGCGGCGCAGCTTCGCTCAGCAGCTCGAGCCGGTGCAAGTTAGGGTTGAAAATGGTCTCGTCGTGTGCGATGCGGCGTTGCAGCGCAGCGGCGTCGCCGCCGTCCTCGAAAACGCGGATCTCGCTGCGCTCGACACGCTGCACTTCCACTCCCAGCCGGCGCAGCGCGACGAGCGCCGTGTAGGCCGTATTGTCGGGTATCTTCAGAGTGATCGCCACCGCTCGCCTCATGACAGCGCTTCGACGAAACTTCGGAACAAGATTGCGCCGCCGGAAGGGGCGAGGACGCTCTCGCCCTCGCTTCGATCGAGATGGTTGAAGTTCCAGCCGTCGCGTTCGGGGTGCGGCATGATCGCAAGTACGTTGCCGCGGCCATTCACCAGGCCCGCGCAGCCCAAGGCCGAGCCGTTGGGAGCGGCTGCCACGTCAACGCGCCCATCGGCATGCGCGTAAACAAAGGCGAGATGATTCCCGCTCACGATTTCATTCAATCGCTCGGGCGTGGCCGCGAGGCGGCCTTCGGCGTGCGCGGCCCATGCAGGTACGAGCGCTCCGCGCGGGAGTGAGGCCGTAACGGCGCAACGCTCCGGCTCGATCATCAGCTTGAGGTATACGTGCCGGCAAACGAAGTGCGGTACCGGGGCATTCTTGGTGAACGCGGCGGTCGGCTTACGCAATCCGGCGGTGCCGGGAACCAGACCCGCCTCGAGCAGGATCTGCGCGCCGTTGCAGACGCCGAAGATCAGCTTCCCGTTCCCCGCCGCGTCAATCACGTAATCCATGATGCGATCGTGCGCGGCGATCGCACCGGCCCGGACGCGGTCCTCATAGGCGAACCCTCCGGAAAGAACGTAAGCGTCGTACCCCGCGAGCAACTCGGGGGACGACCAATGCACCAGCTCGGCATTCCCACCGCAGTCGCGCAGCAGCCGCACCGTTTCCTCTTCCGAATTCGTACCCGGAAAGACCGGGACGGCGATACGAGCGCTCACGGATAGATCTCGGCCAACGGCTGCGACCAGATCGAGTACAATTCTGCCACGTCAAAGCTCACGCCGTTGACCATCAGCTCACGACGGTCGGTCGTAGCGCCAATGCGCAGCGCCCCGGTGAGATCGATGCCGGAGTCGTCGCTCACCTCACAGATAAAGCCGCCCGATTCGCAGAAAGGATTTCCGGCTTCGATTTCGGCGCCCACCGTTCGTCCGTCGGCAAATGCGTCGAATGCCAGCCGCGCGAGCGCCGTCACCATCCCGCCGTCGGAAACCGCGCGGCACGAGCGAAGGGCGCCGCGCACGATCGCGTCGTGCACGATGCCGACCGCCGCGCGCTCGGCTGGGTACGAAATCGACGGCAACGCGCCCTCGAGCCCAAGCAGATCCGAAATCACCGAGCCGCCGAGAACGAACTCGCGGCTTCCGATCCAGAGTAACGCCGATCCCGCCTGCTTCAGTCCCGGCGTAACGACTCCGGCGACGTCTTCGAACGTGCCGATGCACGCGACGATCGCCGAGGCAGGGACGGCGCGACCGCGGGCTGACTCGTTATAGAGGCTGACGTTACCCGACACAAAGGGGAGGTCGAGCTCCGTCGCGGCGCGCGCGAGCCCCTCAACCGCCGTTACGAACTCGCCGTATTGTTCGGGTTTACGCGGGTTGCCGAAGTTCAGGCAATCGGTCAGTCCGGCGGGACGCGCACCGACCGCCACAACGCGGCGCATTGCTTCGACCACGGCGTGCTCGGCGGCGTAACCGGGATCGATGCGTCCGTAGCGCGGGTTTCCCGCGACCGAAAGCGCGACTCCCAGCGGCGATCCGGGAATTGGCGCGAGCACGCCGGCATCGGCCGCGCCGCGCGGGAGCACCGTACAACCGCGCACGACCGCATCGTAACGCCGATAAAGTGGCTCGCGGGACGCGACGTCGCGATGGCCGAGCACGCGCGGCAAGAGCGCAGCCACGTCAACGTCCATCGGTTCTTGCGCGGGAACGTCGTGCCGAATCACCTCGGTGTAGGGAAGATCGTCGCGAATCGAGCCGGTGAGGAACTGGTTGTCCACGTCCATCACCACGGCGCCACGGTAGCGCAACACGTAGCGGCGGTCGCCGGTCACCCGGCCGATCACCGCGGCGCGCGCATTGTACGCGACCTGCGGCAACGTAAAGTCGTCGTTATAAATTCGCACCACCTCGGCCGCTACATCGGGAGGCAGAATCCAGAGCAGACGCTCCTGCGTCTCGCCGACCGCAATGACTTCGGGCGGCATTCCATCGACCGCGACGTTGACCAGGTCGAGATCGATCTCGGCACCGTAGCCCCCATGTGCGGTGACCTCCGCGGAGCAGCCCATGATTCCGCCGGCACCCAAGTCCTTGAGTGCCGCTGTTACCTTGCGCTCGCGCAGCAGCGATAAAACGCGATAGGTGGCGCGCATTAGCACGCTTTTCAAAAATGGATCGGGAACTTGCACCGCCCCTTTGTTCGTTTCGCTCTCGCGCGCATCGAGCGTCAGCGACGAGAACGAGGCGCCGCCGAAACCGCTGGGGTCGGTGGCCTTTCCCACCAAGACGATTGCCCAATCTTCGGCGCCTTTGGGCGCGTACGAATGGATCAGCTCGGCTTCCTTGACGATGCCCAGAGCCACCACGTTAACCAGGCAATTATCGTCGAATCCGGCGTCGAAGTAGACGTCGCCCGCCAGATTGGGAACGCCGATCGCATTTCCGTAGGAACCGATTCCGTCAACGACGCCCACTGCCACGTGGCGTGCGTGAGCGTTACGGCCGAATCGCAGTGGATCGGCAACCGCGATGACCTCTGCGCCCATGCAGAGCACGTCGCGCACGATGCCGCCGATCCCGGTTGCCGCGCCTTCGAACGGGACGACTTGCGATGGATGGTTGTGCGATTCGTGCGCAACGACGACCGCGTAACGCTCGCCCGCGTGGGTGCCGAGATGAAGCGCGCCCGCGTCTTCGCCCGGACCGAGCACCACCGCCGCACCGCTGGAGGGCAACGCATTGAGGTGAGACCTACTGGACTTATAGCTGCAGTGCTCGCTCCACTGCGCATCGAAGGCGTGCAGCTCGACGACGGATGGATCGCGCCCGAGCCGTTGCTTGATGCGCTGCAGTTCGTCGTCGCGTAGCGCGACGTTCGAGGTCCCTGAGGGCCCCTGTGCGACCGCCGACGGCCGCTCAGCCAAGCGCGGCTCCTTGCGGAGCGGGCATCGGCTGCTGAAGCGACGCATCGGCGTGTAACACGCCGGTGCGCGCATTGGCCTGCATGAGCAGCGTGCGACCGAACAGCACGGTGTCTTCCAGCCCGAGGAGCTTGGCGCACTGCATCGCGATCCGAGGCGGCTCGGTCTGCCCGTCGAGAACGGGAGCCGACGAGTTAGCCTCGAGCATCGAGCGCAGCAGATCGCTTTCGCCAACCGCGACGACGATCAGACGGGCGAAGCTCGCCTCGAGTTGCGCGATAAGCTGCAGCACAAAGCCCGGCGTCGCGGATGCGCTGGCGACGTGGCGAACGGTCGGCAGTCCGAGCTGGCCGAGCACCTTGACGATTTCGTTCACCCGATCGATATGAACCGGCGAATCGGCGATCACCGCGGCCATGCCCGGCCGCATCACGGGAAAGGTTCCAACCAGGTCGGCCACACGCTCGTACGCGCGCTTCACCTGTTCGAGGCCGGCCTCGTCAACCGACTCGAAATTGCGGTACATCTGCTTGTCGAGCATCAGCTCCTCGCGTCCCTGCGGCCAAATTCGCCACGAATCGTTATCGATCACGTCGGCAATGACCAACTGACCTTGATTCTCTCCGCCGGCCAACCGGCCGAACTCGACCTTCAGATCGACCAACAGCACGTCGCGTTTGCGCCAAGCGTGGGCCAAGATGTCAAACGTCAACCGGGCAAGCTCGGTCATGATGCCGACTTCCTGCGGCGTTGCGATACCGCGCGCCACGATCTGGTCGGGCGCGATCAACGGGTCGTGCGCGGCGTCGTCTTTGAAAAAGAACTCGATCACGCGTGGGACGAGCAGCGTTCCGCGCTGCAGGCTGGGGTTTCGCTTCACGAACGAGCCGGCCGCAACGCCGCGGGTAACGACCTCCAGCGGAATCATATTGCAGCGGCGGACGACCGTCTCGTTGTTGTCGTCGTCCTCTCCGCCGTTGAGATAGTGCGTGGGTAGACCGCACAAGTTCAGCAAGCGAAAGACCCGCGCCGTGGTCTGGGCCGCCAATCGCCCCTTTCCGGCGATCTCGTGACGCCGCGCCCCGTCGCCGGCCGAGATCGAGTCGGTCTGTGCGACGACGAGCTGGTGCGGTTGCCCGGGATTTTCATACAGGACTTTGGTCTTGCCACGAGCGATCTCGATGCCTTTGTTCACCGATACCTCACTATACCCGCACTTCGCGTTGGCGCGGAAAGTCGGGCACGGCTTCGAGGCGATCGGCAAGCAGACGCGCCCGCTGCGGCGCCGTGCCGACGTGAATGCTCGGATCGAGCAGCCGCCGGATTTCTGCCGGATCGACCAGCGCCGTCAAGCTGCGGTCCTCCGCGAGCAGACGGGAAAGTGGATTGTCCTCGCCTCGGCCGACCGCCGCCCAGGCTTCCATGGATGCACCGCGCAGTCGTTCGTGCAGCTGTTGCCGGTCTCCGCCGGCGCGCACCGCTTCCAGCATGACCGCTTGCGTTCCGGCGAAGGGCGCATACGTGCGCAGGTTCGACGCGATGCGCCGCTCGTCAACTCTCAATCCTTCGATAACGCTGCGAGCGAGGGTCACGATCTCGTCCGCACAGAGCAGTGCTTCGGGAAGGACGACGCGCCGGTTGGCACTATCGTCCAGCGTGCGCTCCAAGAAATTGGTCGCCGCATTCTGCCAGCTAACGTCCGCATACTCCGGCAACAGACGCGCAAGCGATCCGATGCGTTCGCAGAGAATGGGGTTTTGCTTGAACGGCATCGACGAACTGCCGACCTGGGCGGCGGCGAACGGTTCGGCCACTTCACCGAATCCGGGGCTTGCCAGCATGCGTACGTCCGCAGCGAATTTCGACAGGGACGCGCCCAAACCGGCGAGCGCGGCCAGTAACAGGTAATCGAGTTTTCGCGGATAGGTTTGCGTGCTGATCTCGCGGGCAAGCAGCCCGAAGCGTTCGAGCACGTAGGCTTCTATTTCGGCCGAGCGTCCGTTGCGCCGAAGCAGTCGCTCGTACGAGGCGGCAGTGCCAACGGCCCCGCGCAAACCTTTGGCGGTGAGGTTCTCGAATACGAAGCGCAGATTTTCGTCGTCAACGAGCAGATCTTGGGCGTAGGCCGCAAGCCGATAGCCCAGCGTGGTCGGCTCAGCCGGTTGCAAGTGAGTGTATGCCATGGCGACCAAGTCGGCATAGGTTCGAATCTTGGCGCAGAACGAACGGAGCAGCTCGCGCAGGTTCTGCCCGACGAACGAAAGCGCCAGACGAAGCCGATAGGTTTCCACGGTATCTTCGACGTCCATGGACGTGGCCCCAAGATGCAACTTACCGCCGCCGAGCTTGGCCTGGCGAGCGAAGATCCTGATCTCGGCCATGAGATCGTGATGGATCTCACGCTCTATTTCCGCGGCCGCTTCGACGTCGATATCGCCGGCGTGAGCGCGCAGATCGGCGACTTCCGCCTCCTCCAGCAAACCATGCGCCGACTGCGCTTCGGCCAATGCAACCCATACCGCGCGCCATAAGCGCCGCCGCATTTTCTCGGAAAAGAGCGAACGCAGCTCCGCCCGTCCGTACCTCCAGGAGAACGGCGAGGCGTAGGTTTCGTAGTCCATGAGTGATCTTGCCCTTCGCCTCACGGGAAGGAGCCGCCTCGTCCGCGTACTCCAGTTCCGATGAAAAGCACGGCGACATGCGTAATCGCCGCGACCATTCTCGTTGCAGGATGCACCAAAGTTGGATATGAAACCGCCGGGCGCCATCCTTGGACGCAGGCCGGAGTGCTGCGCATCGCGAGCAACGAAGAACCAAAGAACCTCAATCCGCTGCTGGCCGGAACGACGAACGAGATTTTCGTCGATCGCCTGATGTTCGAGCCGTTGCTGACGGCCGACCCGCGCGGGAATCCCCTCCCGATGCTGGCGTTGCGCGTGCCCACTCAGGCTAACGGAGCGATCAGCGCCGACGGGCTAACGATTCGATACGCGCTGCGCCGGGACGTGGTCTGGACCGACGGCGTGCCGCTGACGTCCCGCGACGTCGTATGGTCGTGGCAAGCAATCGAAAACGGCGACAACGACGTTGTATCGCGTCACGGCTACGACGACGTTGCCTCGATCGAGGCGCCCGACCCGCATACCGCGGTCGTGCATTTGAAGCGCCCCTTCTCTCCATTCGTCAATACGTTCTTTGCCGAAAGCGATCAGGATTACGAGATTCTTCCGGCCCACGTACTGGCGCGATATCGCGACATCAATCACATCGCCTTCGACGCCGATCCGTCGGTCTCGGACGGGCCATTTCGCTTCGCGCGCTGGCAGCGCGGCGATCGAATCGAGCTGGTCGCAAATCCAGCCTTCTTTGAAGGCCCACCGCGGCTCAAGCGCGTCGAGGTCGAGTTCGTGCCCAATGAAGACACGGCGGTCAACCTGCTGCGCACCCATGCGATCGACTACATCTTTCAACCGTCGATCCAAACGTTTCCACCGATGCGCACGTTACCCGACGCGCGGATCGTGTGGGTCAACATGAACGGTTTCGAGGGCATGGAGTTCAACCTCCAACATCCCTTCCTCGCCGACCGGCGCGTACGTGAAGCAATCGCGGCCGCGCTCGACAAAGGCGCGTTCACGCATCAGCTCACCTATGGGCAAGAAACGACCGCAAGCGAGGACCTTCCAAACTGGATGTGGGCCTTCGATCGGGCGGTGAAGTCCGTGCCCTTCGACCCGGACGCCGCCAAAGCGCTGCTCGCAAGCGCCAGCTGGATCCCCGGACCCGACGGAGTCGTGCGTAAAGACGGTCGTCCGATGGAGCTGACTCTCGCAACCGACACCGCGACGGCCACGCATCGCTCGGAGAGCCTGCTCATCCAGGCCGCCTTGCGACGCATCGGGATCGTGGTCAGCGTAAAGTATTATCCGCTCGATATTCTCTACGCGCCGCAAGGGATGGGCGGAATCCAACACGGCGGCAAGTTCGATCTGCTGGTGTACGGCTGGTACGCGGGCATCGACCCCGACAACTCGTCGCAGCTCACGTGCAACAACTTTCCACCGCATGGTTACAACGATCCGCGCTATTGCAGTGCTGCCATGGACGCTGCGCAGAGCGTCGCGTTATCGCATTACGATCTTGCAACGCGCAAACGCGCCTATTCCGCGATCGAGGGGCTGCTGGCGATCGACAATCCGATAATCTTCTTTTGGTGGCAGCGCCAGCAAGAAGCGATCAGCGTTGACTTCCACGGCTTCGCGCCCAATCCGGTCATCGAATCGTGGAACGCCTGGCAGTGGAGTATTTAGGATCTCCAATCGCCTCTTTCCGGCAGCACTTCGAACTCAGACACATTCCTCGCGCGACCTCCTGTCGCGCTCCTATCGTCTGCCTCGCGCCTCCCGCCATCCTGGCTGCGGCGCTCGGTCAGACGGTCCTCGTTCCGAAGTGCTGCCGGAAAGAGTTACGATCGAGATGTGGACTTAGAGAGGCTCGATAGCTCGGCGGTGATGCGGTCGACGAGCGTGCGGTGGTCGTCGGGATCGTTGCCGGCGCGGCCAGTGACGATCGCTTCGAGTCCGCGCACGGCGCGTTCGTAAGCGATTCTCGCGCGGCGTTCGCCGACGCGCCGCGCAATCGGGCGCAACGCGCGTTCGCGCCAGCGCGCGCGCGCCGGAAGCTCGCCGCCGCTACGCGCCAGCTCCCAAAGATAGCCGCACTCGGTAGCCAGCGCCCAGAGCAGCGGAACTGCGGCGCCTCGCGGATCGTCGGCGAATAGGTCGCCCGCGACGGTCATGGCCTCGGCAATTCTGCCTTCGGCCAGCGCGCTGGCATACTTGTACGCTTTCGGATCCTCGATCGAAAGCGCTTCGCGCTCGAGTTCCTTGAGGGTGATCTTCTTCCCGGTCAGGGCGAGCTTCTCGAGATCGTTACGCACCGCAGCCAAGTCCGCTTCGCTGCGCGCAAGTTCGTCGATTACCCGCGGATCGGCTTTTGCGTTCAATCGAGCCAGCGTCTCTTCAACGAACCGGGCACGAGTCTCTTCGCCGGCGGTCGTATCTATTCGCAGCGCCGCCCGTCCGGCCATCACGCCGAACGACGGCGGACCTTTTCCTCGGGGCGGCAGCAAGTCCACCAGCACCAATGTGTTTCCATCCGGCACGCTTTGCGCGATCTCCCACAGCTCGCGACGCGGCGCGGCGCGCATCGTCTGCGCTTCGGTCACCACGACGACCCGCCGGTCGGCAAGAAACGGCATCGCCGACAGCGCCTCAGCGACGCGCGCCGACTCGCTGGCTTCCTCGGGCGAAAACCGCGCAAGGTTCAGCTCGCGAACTTCCTGCGGCAACAAACGCTCGATCAGGATCTCTAGAGCGCGCTCGGCCAGGACACGCGCGGTGCCCTCGATGACGACGAGCTTGCCGATCGCCGGCTGCTTGTCGGCGAACTCGTAGAATTTCACCGCAAAACCGGCGGCCGAAACTCCAGCGAAGCAATCGTTTCGGCATACGGCGGACGCAGGACGCCATATTCGGTCACGAATGCCGTGATCAGGTGTCCCGGAGTAACGTCAAAGGCCGGATTGTAGACGTTTGCATCGGCAGGTGCCGCCCTCGCACCGGCAAACGACGCAACTTCGTCGACACCGCGTTCCTCGATCGGAATCGCAGCACCGCTGTCGATTGAAAGGTCGAACGTCGAGCGTGGTGCGGCAACGTAAAACGGTATGCCGTGGTGCGCGGCGGCAATCGCAAGCGCGTACGTGCCGATCTTGTTCGCGGTGTCGCCGTTGCGCGCGATGCGATCGGCTCCAACGATCGCCAAGTCGATGTGCCGTTCCTTCATCGCAAGCGCCGCGGCGGCATCGACGATCAACGTTGTATCCACGCCCGCATCGCGCAGCTCCAAGTAATTCAACCGCGCTCCTTGAAGCAGCGGCCGCGTCTCGCCGGCAAACGCGCGCGGCTTTTTGCCGCCCCGTTGCGCGGCAATGATCACGCCGGTAGCGGTGCCCCCGCCTGCCGTCGCTAACGGACCGGTGTTGCAGTGGGTGAGAACGCGCGCCCCTTTGGGAATCAGCGCGAGCCCGTTGCTCGCGATTGCTGCATCCACCGCGATCTGCTCGTCGTGAATGGCGGTTGCTTCGCGCAGAGGATCCGCCGCGGCGAGCACCCTCTCGACCGCCCACGCTAGGTTTACGGCCGTCGGCCGCGCCTCGCGCACGCGTCGCGCGGCCGCGAGAAAATCGCCGTCGTCGGCGATCGTACGCCGAAGCAGCGCCACACCGTAGGCGGCAAAAACCCCGATGCACGGCGCCCCCCGCACCGCAAGGCTTTTAATCGCGCCGGCGATTTCGTCGGCCGTACGTGCGCGCTCGTAGCGGACTTCGTGCGGAAGCAAACGCTGATCGAGATAGCGAACCGCGCTGCCGTCCCAGGCAACCGCCGTGAGTTCGCTCACGGCGACGGCGCCACGACCGGGCCCGGAGAGTTAGACGCCGGCCGGAATCTTCGCCGAATAGCAGGAACGGCAGTAAACCGGTCGATCGCCCCGAGGCCGGAACGGTACCGTCGTTTCCACTCCGCATGCCGCGCAGACCGCGTCGAAACTAGGCCGGTTCTGCACGGCGGACGACCGCTCGTGTCCACCGTGAGCGCGGCGCGCCTGCCGGCAGTCGCGGCATCGCTGCGGGTGATTGGCGAACCCTTTTTCGGCGAAGAACTGCTGCTCTTTGGCGCTGAAAACAAACTCGCTCCCGCAGTCTTTACACTTCAATAACTTATCGTCCAACGCTCCATCTCCCATGTAGCTTCGAGGCTGGGCTAGATGCGACCAAGTCCGGTCAGTTCCTGCGCGCGGCCGCTCCGGAGAAGTCTGCCATCAAGCGCACGAGGCTTGCGGCGGCGATTGCAGCGCCATAGCCCTTGTCGCCTCCGCCGCGATCTGCGCGCGCCAGCGCCTGCTCGAGATTCTCGGTGGTGAGAACGCCGAAGCCAATTGGCTTGCCGGTTGCGAGCTGGACGTCCATGATTCCGCGAGCGCACTCACCGGCGACAAAATCGAAATGCGCCGTTTCGCCACGGATCACCGCGCCCAGCGCGACGAGGCCGTCAAAACGATCGCCGGCGGCGAGTCCCCGGCAGGCTATCGGAAGTTCGAAGCAGCCGGGAACGTCGAAAACGGCAACGTCACGATCGGCCACGTTGCAATCACGCAATCCGCGCCTGCAACCTTCCAATAGACGTTCGGCGACGTCGTGGTGGAAGCGCGCCGTGACGATGCCGAATCGGCATCCGCTGCAATCCGGCGGAACCTCTGCCCCCGTTTCATCCCGCTTCACGAGGCGGCGACCTCATCTAAGATGTGGCCCAGCTTGGAGCGCTTGGTTGCGATGTACTGACGGTTGTGCGCCGTCGGCGTCGTCTGAAGGGGCACGCGTCCGGCGATTTTAAGGCCGTAGCCTTCGATCCCGAAGATCTTTTTGGGGTTATTGGTGATTAGGCGCATCTCGCGTACGCCGAGATCGGCGAGAATCTGCGAACCGATGCCGTAATCGCGTTTGTCGATCGGGAGCCCGAGCGCGAGATTCGCTTCCACGGTGTCCGCGCCGCGATCCTGCAGCTCGTAAGCACGCAGCTTGTCGGCAAGTCCGATGCCGCGCCCCTCTTGACGCAGATAGAGAAACACGCCGCGCCCTTCTTGCGCGATCATCTTCATCGCGCCGTCGCGCTGAGCCGCGCAGTCGCAGCGAATCGAGTGCAAGGCATCGCCGGTCATGCATTCGGAGTGCACTCGCACCAGCAGCCCTTTGCCACTGCCGATCTCTCCCATTACCAGCGCTACGTGCGTATTCTGGTCGATGCTGGTGGTGTAGGCAACGCCCTTCCACTTACCTAACGCCGTTGGAAGATCGAACTCGGCAATTCTCGTGACCAGCTTTTCGGTGCGCATGCGATATGCGATCAGGTCTTTGACGGTGACCAGCTTGAGTGCGTGACGGTCGGCGTACGAGCGCAAGCCGTCGAGCCGTTCCATCGTCCCGTCTTCAGCCATGATCTCGCAGATGACTCCGGCCTGATATAGCCCAGCCAAGCGGGAGAGATCTATGGCCGCTTCGGTTTGACCGGCCCGCACTAAAACGCCGCCCTCGCGAGCGCGCAACGGAAAGGTGTGACCCGGACGCAGAAAATCGGCTGGAGCAGCCTGTGGATCGAGCAGTTTCTTGATCGTCGCAGCCCGGTCGTAGGCCGAAATGCCGGTCGTGGTCACGTCTCGCGCTTCAACGGACACGGTAAATGCCGTCTCGTGAACGGCAGTGTTTTCGCGCACCATTTGGGGAATTTGCAGCTCGTCCAGACGTGCTCCGACCATCGGAACGCAGATCAATCCGCCGGCATGCTTGCGCATGAAGTTGATCGCTTCGGGCGTGACCATCTGCGCCGCCATCACGAGATCGCCTTCGTTCTCGCGGTCCTCGTCGTCGAGCACGACGACCATCTTGCCCGCGCGAATATCCGAGATCGCGTGTTCGATCGAATCGAACGGCCCGTCGCGCTCGGTGAGTTGACCTCCCAAAGCGGGGAAGACCACCGCCAGGCGTTGGAGCGTACGATAGGAAGGCTGGCGGCGACCGGCGCGCAACAGCGAAATCGCGGATTCGGTTAGCCCGGCATGCTCGGCAACCTGGGCCGCGGTAAGGCCGGACTCGTCGATTGCCGAATTGAGAAGTTCCGCGAAGCAGCTCACAGCCTCTAGAGTACCCTTGACTTTACAAATGTCAAGATTATTGCTCGTTCTCGCATACAGCAAGGGCTTCTGCTGTCGCCTCAGCTTCCGACAGTGCCCGCCCCTCGGCAGAGTAACGGGCGAGATCTGCCAGGGATAGCAGCTCGCCGAGGCTCGCAACCAGTCGCCGGTGGCACTGTTCCTCGGTCCACTCACGCTCCAAGCCCTCGCTCGCGTACCAGGCGTTAACGTAGCCGCTCAGACGAGCCGCGCTCCGTCCCTGACCGCGAGCCGCAGCGACGTTTGCGAGATGCTCGATCGCCACGGAGGTCATTTGCGGTGATTGGAGCCGCTCGCAGAGTCCCAGTGAGGCTTTCGCTTCGCGTGCCACCTCGTCGACCTGGCCCAACGCGAGCCGGTAGGCGGCGGCATTTGCGCGCGCGTTCGCCTCTCGGATGAGGTTCTTACGCTGGGCAAAGAAGACGATGGCGTCGTTGACAATCGCCAGGGCGCTGCTCACGTTTCCGGCACGAAATTCGAGGTCTGCCAGGTACATCCGCGGCGTCATGGCGCGTTCCTCGTCGCCCAGCGATTCGTAGAGTTCGCTTGCATCAGCGTAGAGGCCGCGCGCTTCCTCGATTCGCCCGATCGCGTGCAGCAGTAGCGCGCGTGAATCGAGCGCGACCGCGTAAGACTTCGAGCGTGCCTTCCCAAGCTCGCGATAGAGCTCCATCGCCCGATCGATGTGGGCTTCCGATCGTTCCACCCGCCCCATTTGGCGATAGCCTTCGGCAAGAATGCCGTGGCTTGCCGCAGCGCGTAGAGCGTCGCCGGCTTCTTTGCTGAGCTCGAGGGACCGCTCGCCCGCGTCCACGCGCTGCTTGGCCACGCTGAAGAACGCTACGCTGTGCCAGAGCCGCGCGGCGACACCGCGATCGGCGATAGCGTCGACGCGCTCGAGCGCCGCCAGCAGCCAGCGGCGGCCCTCGCCGACAAAGCCGGCGTCGTTCCAAAACGGGCGCAGTGCGCCCGAGATTCGCGCGGCGAGCGTCGGATCTCCATGCTTGCCCAGCGCCCACGTCATCGCGGCACGAGCGTTGTCGAGCTCGACCTCGACTTCCGGCAACCACTGGGCTCGCGGCATGCTTGGATGCGATTCCTCGGCGCGTTCGGCGAATTCGGCAACCCAGCAGGCGTGCCGCCGCGCGAGCAACTGTTGCTCCCCGCCGGCAAGCAGTCTTTCCAGAGCATACGAACGGGTCGATTCAAGAAACCGGTAGCGGCTCTGCTGCTCGAAAAGCTCGGTCGAAACCAGCGATTTCTCTACCAGTGACTCGAGGATATCGAGAAGATCGAGCGCGTCGCCGTGCTCATCGCTTGCAACGCGTTCGGCCGCCTCCAGCGTCCAACCGCCCGAGAAGATCGCGAGCCGCTCGAACGCGCGCCGCTCATCTTCCGAAAGGAGATCGTAGCTCCAGTCGATCAGCGCACGCAGCGTTTGTTGCCGTGGCAGGACGTCGCGACTGCCTCCGGTGAGAATGCGGAAGCGCTCGTCTAGCCGCTCGCGCAACTGCGCCGGCGACAATATCTTTATGCGCGCTGCCGCCAGCTCGATTGCGAGCGCGATGCCGTCGAGCCGCCGGCAAATATCGGCGATGCTCGACTCGTTGGCATCCGTAAGCTCAAAGCGGGCATCGGCCGCCTGTGCGCGCGTGACGAACAGCTCGATCGCCGTCGGCAGCGACAGCGAAGGCATTCGAAAGATTGCTTCGCCCATAATATCGAGGCCTTGGCGGCTGGTAGCGAGCGCGCGAAGGCCGGGCGCCTCGCGTAACATCGCGGCGAGCACCGCCGCCGAATCTGCGATCAGGTGCTCGCAGTTGTCGAATACGAGTAACATCTGCAACGGGCGCACCGCCGCGACGAGCGCTTTGAGCGGATCGGCATCGGCCGGCAGCCGCAGGCCGAGCGTCGCCGCAGTCTCCTCCGGGATGAAGCCGCCTTCCGTGAGCGAGGCCAACTCGACAAACCAAACACCATCGCGGTGCTCTTCCAGAACCTGTGCTGCCGCGTGAAGCGAGACACGCGTTTTGCCAACGCCTCCCGAACCAACAAGAGTAACCAGCCGATGCCGCGCCATCAGCGCGACCACCTCGGCAATCTCGTTCTCGCGGCCGATGAATGAGGTCGTTTCCAGCGGTAGATTGTTAGGAAAGAGTCCGAGCGAGCGCAGCGCCGGAAACTCAGCGCGCAGACCGGGCGCGATGAGCTGATACACGAGCTCCGGCCGCGTAAGGTCCTTCAGGCGGTGGGTGCCGAGGTCGCGCAGCGTGGTCTGGGCTGCGAGCCGGCTTGTGATCAAATCGCCGGTGATGGCCGAAATGAGGATCTGGTCGCCGTGCCCGATCGCGAGCAAGCGCGCCACGCGATTCACAGTCGGGCCGAAATAGTCGCCGTCGCGCTCGACCGACGCACCGGTATGGATTGCCATTCGGACGTGAAGGCCGCCGACAGCCCGAAAGTCTCCGTCGCCGAGATCCCGTTGTGCATCCATGCACGCCGCGGCCGCAGCTTCGGGATTTATGAACGTCGCACAAAACGCATCGCCGACGGTCTTGAAGACGCGCCCGCCGTGACGCTCGATCGCGCCACGAACGATCGCGTCGTGGCGTAGAATCGCCTGCGCCATCGCAGTTTCGTGTGCTTCCCAGCGCTGCGTGCTCCCCTCGATGTCCGTAAAAAGAAACGTCAGCGGCTGCACGTCGCCGAGTCTTTTCTTCGTCCAGTTAAAAATTCCAGGCCGAGGTCGAGGCAATGGCTGTGGACAACAAGGGCGAGAGTGCTACAACCCGGTAACAAGCGCTTCGCCGCGACGACGTTCATCTTCGTCACCGTGCTGATCGACATGCTCGGCGTCGGGATGATCGGCCCGGTGCTTCCCAAGCTCATCGCAAGCTTTGCCGGCAACAACTATCCTTCGGCCGCGCGGATCATCGGCATCTTTGCAACGGTTTGGGCGCTGATGCAATTCTTCTGCTCGCCGCTTTTGGGGATGCTATCGGACCGCATTGGCCGGAGGCCGGTGATTCTCGTTTCGAACGCCGTGACGGCTGTAGATTACGCGATCATGGCGCTGGCCCCAAACCTATGGTGGCTGTTCGCGGGACGCGTCCTCTCCGGCATCGCGACTTCGAACATCGCCGCGGCGAGCGCTTATATTGCCGACGTCACCGAACCCGAGCAACGGGCCGCCGCGTTCGGCGTGATCGGAAGCGCGTTCGGTCTCGGATTCGTTCTCGGACCGGCGATCGGCGGCATGGTGGGAACGATCAATCCGCGGCTGGCCTTTTGGGCTGCGGCCGGCTTCGCGCTGGTCAACACGTTGTACGGAATCTTCGTCTTGCCCGAATCGCTGCCGCGCGAGCGCCGCACGCCTCGGCTGGAGTGGAAGCGCGCAAATCCGGTAGGGTCGCTGCGGCTGCTCCGTTCGCACCCGCAGCTTCGCGGGCTAAGCTGGGTGAGTTTCATCACCTCCCTCGCGCACGAAGTTTATCCTAACGTTTGGGTGATTTATTGCATCGCCGCTTTCGGCTGGAGCACCGGAAGCGTCGGCTTGACGCTGGCGCTATTGGGGACGGTAGCGGCAATCAATCAGGCGACGATGGTCGGCCCGGTCGTGAGGCGGATCGGCGAGCGCCGGACGCTGCTCGCCAGCCTCGCCGTCGCCGCGGCCGGTCTATTCTTGATGGCCCTCAATAACGGTGTCATCTTCATCGTGGCAGCGATGATCGTCGCGCTTCCGATGTATCAGGCATCGTCGCAAGCGCTGATGACGCGGCGCGTCGGAGCTGCCGAACAGGGAGAGCTTCAGGGTGCGCTCGGCTCGCTGCGCGGAATCTCGATGACGATCGGACCGTCGGTCTTTACTCTAACGTTTGCGCAGTTTGCCGGCCCGTGGCGAGCGCTGGGCGCGATCGGCGCGCCATGGTTGCTCGCGGCTTCGCTGTATGCGCTTTCGCTGTTCATCGCCTGGCGCGTAACCTCGCGGGCGGACGACGTCGTGCTGCCGGTAGTGGAACCGCCGCCGATGTACGCCGAAAGCTAAGGAGCGCGATCGAACACGACGATCGGCTTGACGATACGCGATTGCGCCAGCTCGCGATAGGCGCGTGGAACGTCCTGGAGCGCAACCAGCTCGGCGCCGACCTTCTCGGCCGACACCACGCCCTGCTCGATCAGCGCTAAGGCCGCGCGGGTGTCCTCGGGTCCGCACGAATAACTTGCGACGACGCGCAAGTCGCCGAAATAGAAGCGCTCCGGATCGATCGCGATCGCGGCAGTCGGCGGCAGCGGAGTAAACATCACCAGCGTGCCGGCCGGCGCAAGCGCCTCGAGTGCGTGGCGCATCGCATCGCTCGTGCCGGGCCCACAGATCACGACGTCGGCGCCTTCGCCCAGGACGCGCACCGCATCGTCGGGATGAAAGACGGTCGCGCCGTTGCGCTGCGCCAACTCACGGCGAGCGGCGATAAAGTCCCCGGCAAAGACGTCGGCGCCCAGCGACCGAGCCGCGAGGACATGCAACTGGCCCATGACACCGAGCCCGATCACGTAAACACGGTCGCCGGCACGCGCTCCGCTGCGGCGCAGCGATTTTACGACGCAGGCCAGCGGCTCGACCAGCGAGGCATCAGGAAACCCAACATTAGATGGCAGCCCGAGCGTATCGCGTAAATTTGGCGCTGCGACCCGGAAGTACTCGGCCAGGCCGCCGGGATCGATTTTCGTGCTCCGCCAGGTCGAGCATTGCGCGTACTCGGCGCGAGCGCAGGCGCGGCACGCAAAGCAGGGTGCGTGGTGGTGCACGAAGACTCTGGCGCCGACGGCGAACGGCGTGTCGCCGCGGCTTTCGGCGACGATGCCGGCCGGTTCGTGCCCCATCACCAGCGGTGCTTTGCGCCGAATGTACCAGGCCATGACGTCGCCGCTGCAAATGCCGCTGGCCATCGTCCGGACCAGCACCTCGCCCTCGCCGAGCTGAGGAATCGGGCGATTCTCGATACGAATGTCGTCGATGTCGTAGAGAACCGCCGCTCTCATCGTCTGCGCGGTCATGGCTCGATCAAGAACTTCAAGCCGACGCCTGCATCGAGCTGCGTGAACGCTTCGGCGATTCGTCCCAGCGGATAGGTGTGAGAGATTAATTGCGTTAGCGGCAGCGCGCGATCTGCGATCAGCTCGAAGGCGTCACGCACGTCGGCAGGCGTAAAATGAAACGGCGCGAGCAACGTCACCTCATCGTAGTGAAGCCGCGCGGCGAGGAACGAGACACGCGCCTCGCCCGGCAAGCCGGCGAAGAACGAAACGCGGCCGCCCCGTCGCACCAGCGACGGCATCTGCTCCCACATTTCGAGGGTGCCGGTACATTCGATCGCAGCGTCGGCGCCGCGTCCGTGCGTGCGTTCGAGGATGAGGTCGCGCACCGGCACATCGCTTGAGTCAGCGCTTTCGATGCCGAGCCGGCGCGCAAGCGCCAAGCGCTCCGGGCGCCTGCCGACGAGTATCGCGCGGGCGCCCCGTCGCTCTAGCAACAGCGCATGGAGCATTCCAAACCCGCCGTTTCCGATCACCGCGACCGTCGAGCCGGCCGCCGGTGCGAGCATCCTCAGCGAGTGCACCACGCAGGCTAGCGGTTCGAGAAACGCGGCTTCGGCGTAGCCGATGCTCTCCGGCTTTAGAAAGCAATTGCGTTCTACGATACCCCGCGGCACCGCGATCAGATCGGAGTACGCTCCCAAGATCATTGCCGGCATGAGATTCTCGCACAGCTCTTCCTGCGCGTGGCGGCACCAAAAACATGCGCCACAGGGAGCGGTGTGCACGCACATCACCGGATCGCCCGCGGCAAATCGCGCGACTTCTGATCCAACCGCCGCAACGTCGCCGGAGAATTCGTGGCCGAACCGGGTCGGCATCGGCATCTTCGGATGGCCGCGGCGGTATGTCTTGAGATCGGTACCGTCGGTAAGTGCAGCGCGAATTCGTACCACCATGCCGCCGGGAGGCGGCGCCGGAGCCGGCTCTTCCCGCAGCTCGATCTTTCCTGGCTCGACCAGCGTGGCTACACGCATGCGATCAGCGCGGCGCGAATCGGTTCGGGCAGCGGCCGGCTCTTCTTGGTCGCCGAGTCGACTGCAGCGACGATGAAGGTCATGACTGCACCCGCGTGGCCGGTGCGTTCGTTATCGAAGATGGTTTGCCAGCGAAGGCTCGACGAGCCTACAGCGACTACATGGGTTCGCATCCGAAGCCAATCGCTCATCAGTGCCGGCGCATGGTATTCTGCCTCGACGCGTACGCGCGGCAGCCAGAAGCCGTACTCCTGGAATACCCGCTCGTACGGGAAGCCCAACTGATCGAAGAGTTGCATTTCGGCGTACTCGGCAAAGCGGGAGTACGCAGCAAAATACATGATGCCCGCGATGTCGACGTCGGCCCACTGTACCTGCAGCCGAGCTTGAAAGACGCGAGCGCCGGGCTGGGTGGAATCTCGAAAGCGGCTCATTGCGTCGCATACCTGGCGATCGGATCGATCTCGAGATTGACGCGGCTGCCGGTGGCGCGAGCGCCGAGCGTCGTACGGGCAAGCGTTTCCGGGATGAGTGCAACCTCGAACCAATCGCCGCCGCGCGCGGCGACCTTCAAGCTGACGCCGTCAATGGCGATGAATCCTTTGAGAACGATCGTGCGCGACAGCGCCGGCGGCAGCTCGACGCGCATCCGTTCGCCTTGTCCCTCGGGCGCGCGCGCAAGCACGGCCGCGGTTGCATCGACGTGGCCATACACCAAGTGGCCGCCGAGCCTATCACCGACGCGCAGTGCGTACTCGACGTTAACGAGCTCGCCGGCCTTTCGTACGCCCAGCGTGCTACGCGCCAGCGTTTCGGGAATCACGTCGAACGTAACCACCTCTCGGTCTACCGCCGTTGCGGTAAGGCAGACGCCGTCGATGGCGATCGAGTCTTTCGGCTCCGGACGTTCTTGCTGCGCGCCTTCGCAACGAACGCTCAGCCGAGCGCCCCCACCGCCGAGCTTCTCGAGGCTGCAGACCGTTCCGCGGTAGGCGATTAGGCCGCTAAACATACGTCATTGTCCCCGAAATCACGAGGTCGGGACCGGCCCGGTCGACTCGGTCGAAGCGCAGGCGCGCGCCGCTCAGGTCGCTGCCGGCAAGCACCGGCGCCGCTTCGGAATTGCCAAAGATACGCGGAGCGATCGCCCAGTAGAAGCGATCCACCTGACGCGCGGCAATCAGACCTGCCGCGAGGGTTGGTCCGCCCTCGCACAAGACGCTGAAAATGCCGGCTGCGCGCAGCGCCTTCATTGCATCCACCAGGTCGAGCTTTTGGCTTCCGGCCGGTCCAACGAATAACAGGTTGGCGCACTTTTCGAGCTGGCCGAGGCGATCGCGCAAACCTTGGGGCGCGAGCACCATAGTTGGTGCGTATCCCTCTTCCGCTTCGAAAATGCGCCGGCGCGCGTCGAGGCCATCGCGCTCGCAGACGATCACGCGCGTGTAAAGACGCTCCCGGCGGTGCGCGGGCCGAACGGTCAGCTGCGGGTCGTCAACGCGCGCGGTGCCGGCACCGACCATGACTGCGTCGTAGGCAATGCGCAACTCGCGCACGTAGGCTGCTTCGGCGTCGGAGCCGATCCGTTCTCGAGTGCCGCGGTGCTGCGAAATTCGGCCGTCGAGCGATACGGCCATCTTCAGCGCTACGTACGGACGATCGCGCCGCGCGCTTCCGGCAAAAATCTCGATCAGATCGCGCGCCGCCGGATCGTTCGCAACGACCAGGTCAATGCCGCTTTCCCGCAGCCGCGCCGCGCCGCCGTGATCGGTCGGGTCGAGGGCGCCGGCAACGACGCGCACGATGCCGGCTTCGATCAAAGCGCTCGTGCACGGCGGCGTGCGGCCGACGTGCGAGCAAGGTTCGAGCGAAACGTACATCGTCGCGCCGCGGGCAGCCGCACCAGCGCGGTCCAGCGCCGTAGGCTCGGCGTGCGATTGCCCGGCGCTATGATGGTAACCCTCGCCGACAGTTCGACCATCGCGCACGACAACCGCGCCGACCGGTGGATTTGGCGCGGTATCGCCGATCCCGCGACCGGCGAGCTCGTAAGCGCGCTGCAAGTACAGCTCGTCAACGGGCTTTAGCTTGCGATGGTTTTGCTCCACGACTGGCCGCTCTTCGTCGCAGCCACGACGACGGCATCCTCGACCGCGCCTCCGGCTTCGCGGACCGCACCGGCGCAGTCCCGCAGCGTCGATCCCGTAGTGCAGACGTCGTCAAAGAGCGTGACGCGCCGGCCCGCGACGCCGGCGTCGCAAGCGAAGCGCCCGCGTGCGACGAGCCGCTCGCTGCGCGAACGCCCCCGTTGCGCGTCGCCCGTTCGCTGAACGAGTCCATGGACCACCGCTGCGCCGGCAACCGCCGCAGCGTGACGCGCGACCAGCGCTACGCCGTCGAGACCGCGCACCCGCCGCCGTTTTACGGTGGTGGGAACCGGAAGCAGAAGCGAGCCGGGCGCGATCAAGCCGGCTACTAGAAGTCCGAGCGCTTCGGCTACGTCGCGCCGGCCATCCTTCAGAGCAAGAATCGCGGCGCGCAGCGATCCTTCGTACGCGCCGAATGCGGTGACTCGCAACAAAGGAAGCGTTACGCGAATCGTCTCACCGCAACGCGCGCAGACGTCGCAGAAACCCGAGCCTAGCGCGTTGCAATTCGCGCATTGCGGCGGAAACAGAAAATCGAGCAGCGGGCGCCAGGCCACGCCGCTCGATCACGACGAGCGGCAGAGATCGCTAGCGGCGGCGAGCGCGTCGGTGAGCACGCTGCCCGGCTCGACGGCGTAATCGTTTCCCACGATTGCGTCCTGCAGGATGGCTCCCGCGCCGATCGTCGCGCCTTCCCAGCAAATCGCTCGTTCCAAACGCGCACCGGCCTCGACGCAGACGCGATCGCCCAGCACGCTCGGCCCGACGATCGTCACACCCGCGGCAACGCGGACCGCCGCGCCGACGCGTACCGGCCCCTCGATCCGAACGTCGCTTGCCAGCTGCGCCGTCGGATCGACGCCGGTGGGTTGGGTTTGGGGAATGCGTACCGCTCCGCGCAGCACGTCATAGCTCGCCCGCCGGTATTCGCTCGGGGTTCCGATGTCGGCCCAGTACGCGCCACGAGCGTCGAACCCATAGAATTGCTCGCCCGCCGCCTGCAGCGACGGAAAGACCTGTTTTCCGAAGTCATAGAATTCCGCGGCCGGAATGCGTTCGAAAATCGCCTGGGAAAAGACATAGACGCCGGTGTTGGCGAGTTTGCTGCGTTCGCTGCCCCTGGGCGGCTTCTCTTGAAAACCAACGATCTTGTCACGCTGGTCGAGCACGACCACGCCGTATTGGTCAACCTGCTCGCATTCGACCAAGCCAATGGTGGCGATCGCCTCCCGCTCGCGATGGAGATTCATCAGCCGGTCGAGCCGCAGATCGGTCACTTCGTCGCAGCCGACCACGAGGAACGGCTCGCTGCCGAAGAAGCCTTCGATTTTTTTCACCGCTCCCGCGCTGCCGAGCAACTCGGGCTCGTACGAATAATGCAGCTTCACTCCAAACTGCGAGCCGTCACCCAGCGCCTGCACGATGGCTTCGGCCAGGTAATGCAGGTTGATCGCGATTTCGTCAAAACCGTAGGCCCGCAGATAGCGCAGCAAATGGGCGGCGTTTGGAGTCCCCGCAACCGGTACCAGCGGCTTTGGAACCAGCTTGGTGAGCGGATAAAGCCGGGTCGAGAGACCGCCGGCCAAAATCATTGCCTTCACAAGACGACCGCGCCCTTGCGCGCACTGCCAAGGCCGAGCTCCTCGAGTGCGACAAGCCAGACGAAGCGCGGCAATGCCAGCTGCCGCCGCCAGCGGCGCGGTTCCTTGATCAAACGGTACAGCCATTCCAGCCCGAGCGATTGAAACATTTGCGGCGCGCGCTCGATCCGGCCGGCGATGACGTCGAACGAACCGCCCACGCCGATGCCCGCGCCGCAGCCCGTTGCGGCGAGATGTTCGGCCAGCCAAT
>Ga0187783_10000415_pt1 | contig 31548 bp, 24 predicted proteins | sample 1015_SJ02_MP02_2_FD_132471 | JGI IMG/M metagenome (GOLD analysis project Ga0187783, IMG submission 132471) | Tropical peat soil microbial communities from peatlands in Department of Meta, Colombia - 1015_SJ02_MP02_20_MG | ecosystem: Environmental > Terrestrial > Soil > Wetlands > Peat | place... | reverse complement strand
TGCTGCGTCAGGCTTTCGCCCATTGCGCAAGATTCCCCACTGCTGCCTCCCGTAGGAGTCTGGACCGTGTCTCAGTTCCAGTGTGGCCGATCATCCTCTCAGACCGGCTACCGATCATCGCCTTGGTGAGCCGTTACCTCGCCAACAAGCTAATCGGCCGCGGACCCCTCTTCTGGCCCCTTGCGGGTTTGATTGCAAGAGCATGTGCCCTCGCAGTGTTATGCGGTATTAGCCCCGCTTTCGCGGGGTTATTCCCCACCTGAAGGAAGGTTGTCCACGTGTTACGCACCCGTTCGCCACGAGAACCTGTATTGCTACAGGCCCCCGTTCGACTTGCATGTGTTAAGCACGCCGCCAGCGTTCGCTCTGAGCCAGGATCAAACTCTCGTTTGAAACTGGTTGCTCCGACCCCTGCCCGCGGATGCGAGGGGGGCCGGCGCGAACTGTTGAATATGTCGCTTGGTTTTGCCCTCAGAGCTCACCAGAGATGAGTTCTGAGGACCTCAAATATCCCGCGCCCGAACATGGGCTCGGGATAAATCCCTTTCCGCCTCGAAACTTCGGGGCAGAACACGGATTGCCAAACGGGTTCTGGCATGTATCATCCGATTGTCAAAGAGCAGGTCTTCCCAGGCCAGCTGGAAGGACTACGGGCAATTCGCGATTCTACGCGTCGCCTTTTCGGTTGTCAAGCGAGAATCGAGATTGACCCGTCCAGTCTCGGTTTGCCCGTGCGAATTTGACTCCGCACGGTACGGCGGAATTTTTCCGACAAACTGTTTCTCGCATGTGATTCAATACCGCGCGGTTAGACATCGGCTCGCCACTAACCGGAAACGTGCTCGCCCGGCGGAGGGAACCCGGCTGTTCGCCTCGGCGGAGGAGCCAGGGTCGACCTCCGGCGCCGCAGTAGATGCGTCGAAATTGTTCCGGGATCAGCAGTCGGGGGCGAAAAAGCGAGGTGAAAGCGAATGTTGGAGCGACGGCGGTTTCTCGCGAGGTGCTCTGCCTGGGGGCTTGGGTCGACACTTTTCCCCGGCGTGCTGTGGACGCTTGCCCAGGGCGTCGAGAAAGTAACGGCCGAGATGATCGTGCAGGCCGCGGCGATCGCCGACGTGCCGATTCCGACCGAAGACCGCCAGATGATGGTCGAGAGCCTCAACGACCACGTTAAGGGCTACAACGACATTTACGCGCTGCACCTGCCCAACCGTGCGGCACCCGCATTCAATTTCGATCCGGTCCTGGCGTCGACGAAGTTCGAAACGGAAAAGCGCCCCCTGCGCATCTCGCCGGCGCCTGCCATCGCTTCGTCCGCTGTGCCCAAGAACCTCGAGGATGTTTGCTTTTGGACCGCGCGCGATCTAGCGGAACTGGTTCGCACCAAGAGAGTTTCCGCCGTCGCCCTCACGAATATGTACACCGAGCGCCTGAAGCGCTACGACCCCCAGTTGCACTTCGTGATCACGCTGACGGAAGAACGCGCACAGACCAAGGCGCGGGAGGCCGACCGCGAAATCGCCGCGGGCAAATATCGCGGCCCTCTGCACGGGCTGCCCTGGGGCGGCAAGGATTTGCTGGCCGTTGCCGGGTATCGCACGACCTGGGGTGCCACGCCTTACGAGAACCAGCAGATCGACGAAGATGCCACGGTGGTGAAACGGCTCGACGCGGCAGGCGCCGTGCTCGTGGCGAAGCTAAGTCTCGGCGCGCTGGCCATGGACGACGTTTGGTTCGGCGCAAAAACGCGAAATCCCTGGAATCCGGCGCAGGGTTCGAGCGGGTCGTCGGCAGGATCGTCGTCGGCCACGGCGGCGGGGTGCGTGGCGTTCAGCATCGGATCAGAAACGCTCGGCTCGATCTCATCGCCCAGCACGCGCTGCGGCTGCACGGGTCTGCGTCCGACGTTCGGGCTGGTGCCGCGCACCGGCGCGATGGCGCTTTCCTGGACGATGGATAAGCTGGGGCCGATCTGCCGGAGCGTCGAGGACACGGCCCTGGTGCTGCACACGATTTATGGGCCCGATGGCGGCGATCGGACCGTTCGGCCGGCCGCGTTCAACTGGGACGCGGCCCTCGACTGGCGCAAGCTGCGCGTCGGCTACCTGAAGAAGGCCTTCGAGCAGCCGTTCGAGCCGCCCCCCGCGCCGGCGAAGCCTCCGTCGCAAATGTCGCCGGAGGACAAGAAGAGGGCTGAAGAGCAGAAGGCTCGGCGCGACGAGTTCCGCCGGCACGCCGAATACGATCGCCGATTCCAGCAGGCGGCCATCGCGAAACTCGAGTCGATGGGCGTCGATCTGGTTCCCTTGGAGCTGCCGAAATTCCCGTACGAGGCGATGACGCCGCTGCTCGAGGTGGAAGCCGCCGCGGCGTTCGATGAATTGACGCGCACGGGGCGCGATAAGCTCCTGACCCTGCAGGGCCCCGACCAGTGGCCGAATATTTTCCGGTGCGCGCGGCTGATTCCGGCGGTCGAGTACATCCAGGCCAACCGGGCGCGATTGCTGGCCATGGAAGCTGTGGCCCGGGCATTCGAAGGATTCGACGTGATTGTCGCGCCGACCGACAGCCAGCAGCTGGTCGTGACGAATCTTACCGGGCATCCGGCGCTGATCCTGCCGAACGGCTTCCGGGGTGAGGACGCACCTTCCGCGCAGAAGAATGACAAAGGCGAAATCGAAGGCGACTACGGCGGACCCGGCACCCCGGTCAGCTTGACCTTCCTTGGCCAACTCTACGGCGAAGCACGATTGCTCGCCTTTGCGCGCGCGTACCAGAACGCGACGCCCTTCCATCGGGAGCACCCGAAGCTGACGGCCTGAACGAGCCTGGGCTCAGCTCGTCGCCGCGTCAGGCGTGATATTCTGTGCGGGCAGCTCCGTGTGTCGAAAAATTTCATACTCCGAGGACAGTCCAGTGACCTCTCGAATTCTCTCCTGCGCCGTACTTCTGCTGGCCGCGGCAGTGGTCCCTGCGGCGATTCCCGCCCGCCACAACACGGCCGTTGCGCGTGCGGACAGAACGGCTAACGCGCCCGTCACCCCGCAGCAGGCCGAGGTCGAGCGCGGGCGATACCTCGTCGAGGAAGTGGCGAAATGCCAGGAATGCCACACCCCGCGCGATTCAAATGGCCAGCTCGATCACTCGCGATGGCTGCAAGGCGCCTCGATCTGGATCATGCCCGTGCATCCGGATCAGAACTGGGCGGAACGTGCGCCGGCTTTGGCCGGATTTCCGGGCCTTACGGAGGCGCAGGGCGAGCGCGTGCTCGAGAACGGGGTCGGGCCGAACGGGCTGCCCATCCGCCCTCCGATGCACATCTACCATATGAAGCACGATGACGCGGTGGCCATCATCGCGTATTTGCAGTCGCTATCACCCGGCTCATCGCCCGAGTAGCCGCCCTGGCACACCGTGTATCGCTAGGCAATAATCCGAACAGGGGCGGTCGGCCATCAATTTCGCCGCAGATTCCTCCGCTAGCGTGTGGACGTTAGGTGTATTACACCAGAGCCTTGGTGAACGAACTCAGGGTAGCACTCGCACGGGAGCCCGCCAAAACGCCGCCTTTTGACCCGTGGGGTCGAGTACGCTCACTTGACAGTCGTATTCGCCCGCCGGTAGCTGAGCGAGGGGAATGCGGAAGCTGAGAGGAATCGTGCGAAGGCGGTTGGTCAAGCTCTCGGTCGCCTCGATGGGCCTGGTTTCGAGCGCTTTCCTTCCTCCGCGGAAGAAGCTTACGAATGCAACCAGGGGCTGAAGGCTGGGTGCGCCCGGTTCATAGGCCTGGAGATAGATGTACATGTCCTGGCTCTCCCGGAATACACGCGTGACGCTGGGAATCAGTTTTTCCCCGTTCTGCACCAGAGGGTTCACCGACTCTTCCTTCTCTCGCTTATCTTTGTTCTTGACCGCGTTGAAGATCGCGTCTCGAAGCTCGATCCGCTGGCTGCCGAGGACCACAGCGCTCAGCGGAATTTGCTTCTGCACTCGATTCAGGTTGGGAATGATGAAGTCGGTCTGGTAGGTTCCGATCCTCCCCGTTTCTTCGTCGCGCGCGAGGAACTTGATCGTGTATTTTCCGGGCAGAGTTGTGAAGCCCGCGTCGTACTCAATCGGCCGTCTGGCCAGTTCGCTGGCGGTTCGATCGCTCAGCTTGATATTCATTTTGTCGCGCAGGTTCGTGATGGTGGTGCCGTAGTTGTCTTTGATTTCGCCGATGAAATCGAGCAGCGTGTGTTCGGCACCGCCTCTTTTCGCCAGAGCCAGCTCGCGCCCTGGAACCTTCACAATGACGGGAACGAAGTATTCGGCGCTGTTCAGTTGGAAATAGTCGACCTCCATGGCGATGGTGAGATCGGTAATGGGATCGGGCAGCATCAGCGCATCCTCGAGCTGCCGCTCCTTGTCGGCCGCGGTGAAACGGCTGAATTTCTTCTCCGCGTAGTAGCCCTGACGATACTCGAGGTTCGCGGACACATTTCCGTTGAGCGAGATTTTGATGCGCCGGAATTTCCCATCTTCCGCCGTGTTGGTCGTGTAATAGCCGAGGATGTAGTAGCTCGAGAAACTGCGCTCGGCCTGTTCGATGCCCTTGGTCAGATCGTTGTAATCGAACAAAGCCTTTCCGCCCGTGTCGCCGGCGAGGGCGTAGAGGGTGTCCTGCGATTGCTGGAAATCGCTGGCAAGAGCCAGCGCGGCGGCTCCGGAATACATTACCACGCTGCCTTGCGACCCCTCTGACGCATCGCCGAGAGGGGCCTCGGCCACCAGACCGCGCGCGTCGATGGGCCAGAACGACACGCCGCTGCGGATGGCATCATCGATTGTGGCGTGCAGCTGCGCCTGGTTGTCGAGCCCATGCAAGGTGAGGCCGCTGGCGAAATAGATCAAACATTTTTTCTCGCTGAGCTGACCCAGCATTTTGGCGGCGGTTTCCAGGGCGGACAATTGGCGGTCGTTGTTGAAGGTGTTGAACTCGGAGTCATCCTGACCGAATGCGGCACCGATGTCGGAGGTGCTGGCGTCGCCGCTCGATTCGCCGAAGCCTTGGCCTTCCCCCACGATCATCGTTTCAAGGATGCTCAACAACCGGTCACGGTCGGCCGTGAAATCCGCGAGGACGTCAACGCTGCCTCCCTGATATCTGAGAATCGCAGCGAGATCTTCCGATCCCATGCGGTTTCTCACGAAGTTCTCCGCGGCCGCGAGAGCCCGCATCTGGTCCGCAGGCGGCATGGCCGTCATGTCGAAATACAGCGCCAGAAGCCGGCGATCCTTGTATCGAAAGCTGCCCCGGGGCTCCGGAGTGATCTGGGTGCGTGTGAGCTTGTCATAGATGGTGACGTTTTCCGGTTTCTGAACTGCCGTCACGGCGGCGGGCGTTTCCTTCAGTTCCTGGTACTCACAGAAACTGATGGTCTGCGCGACGCCGTCCTCGGTCAGTTTGAAATCGCTTGCCCTCAAACCGGCGATGGGGTCTCCCTTCTTGTCCGTGACCGCGACGGTCTCGACGACAGCCCGTGTGCTGACCTCGATCGTACCCTTGGCATTGTTTTCCTGCGGCGCGTTCTGCCCCACCTGTTGCGCGAGCGAAGCGAGCGCGACAAAGACGAACAGTGTGGCAACCCGTTTCATGTCAAAACCTCAGTCGCAAGGTGCTCTGCAGGCTGCGCATGGCATTCGCGGCCACGGGGAGTCCGAATTGCGCATTGTCGAGCGTTGCATTCCAGCTCGCGAACGTCGGGTGGTTCAGGAGGTTCGTCGAATTGATCCCAAAATCGAGATAAAACCGCTCCAGCCGGAACGTGCGCAGGATCGAAGCGTCCAGGCTGAACTCGGCCGGACCAGTGATTGAATCTCTCCCTGCGTCACCCCATTGGCCCGAGGCCGGCGCGGCGTAAGCCGACGGGTCGAGGTGCAACCCCGGCGGAGCGGCATCGAGCGGGGCACCGGTCAAGTCCGGCCGGATCGTTCCGGTGACTCCGGTGCCCGGGACCGGAAACAGACCGTAGATTGGGGTTTCAGGAAGACCGCTCCCCACGGTGATCTGGGCGAGAAAGGTCCACTCTTTCCAGAGCTTCCCTCGCCACCCGTTCACGAGACTTCCGCCACGAAGCCCCATCCCCGTCGTGTATTGGATCTTCGTATTCAGTAACTGCCGCTGATCAAAGACCGATAGTCCCCGCTCGCCTTCGAGGTTGAGCCAGTTTTGGGCGATCGAGGGCGGGTTCGACGTGGTTGTCTCCGTCGACAAAGTCGGGCCGGAATTGAACGGATTCGTATTGGGTGTGTTCTGCGTTGGCAACAGCGCGCCTTGCCCTCCAATGGCCGAATCATCATCGATGGACTTCGCGAAGGTGTAATCCACGGTCGCCGTCAACCCGTTATGGAGCCTTCGCCGCAACTGAACTTCGCCCGCTTGGCGCGCGAGGTTGCCGTTCGAGGCTAGGTAGGCGAATCCGATCGGGCAGCTTGGGCAAGGATTTGCCAGGCCGGGCGGGAAGGTATTGGGCAAGAACTCCTGAACGCCGCGCGTCCCCTTTGTGCCGAGGTAAGTGAGCGTCAATTGCAGCGAGCCGGGCAGGTCGCGGCCGAGGGCCAAATTCCAGTTCTGTGCGTAGCCGGGACGGAAGTTTGGATCGACGGCGTAAACGTCGGGAATGACCGCGGAGCAGGGCGTGAATCCATTCGCCAAGCTGAGAGGGCAAGCCAAGCTGTTTTCGACGGCCAGACTTTTCGACAGCGGCTCCTGCTGCGCCATTTCGAGTGCGAGGGTTTGATAGACGGACGTGTCGTAGTAGATTCCATATCCGGCGCGAACCACGAGCGAGGAACCCGATACGGGGCGCCAGGCAATTCCAACTCTCGGCTCGACGGCGCGCTTATCGGGGCGGATGAGCGAGGTCGGATACCTTTGGCCGGTCAGCGGGCCAAGCGGGTCGGTGGCCACGACCGGCGCCGCGGCGGCGAAGCCCGGAGTGATGTCCAGGTTCACCAGGCGGTCATACAACTCGGTGATCGGCGCGCCGTATTCCCAACGAAGGCCGGCATCCAGGGTAAATTCCGGCCGCATTCTCCAATCGTCATTCACGTAGGCGTCGTAGACGGATTCGCGAAAATATTTGTCGGCATTGCCGAAGGCGATCGCGCTCGCATCGGGAATTCCCAGGAGGAAATCGGCGAAGTCGTCCCCTCCCAGGGCTAGGCCGTTTTCGACTCCCTCTGTGGCTGCGCCCGTAAATGTGAAGGTGCCCCTCGGATTTTGCTGCGACAAATAGTTGAATTCTTGCCTGCGGAAATCGCCACCAAATGTGACGTTGTGGTTCGCTCGGTTCCAAAGGACGGAGTCGGAAACCGCGCTGGTTTGATTGCGGTCAAATGAGCTTTCGGCATCGGACAATCCAACCAGGCCGCTTGAAAACGCGAGAGTCGGCGGACCCCAATTCATAGGGTCCTGATCGTTACCCGTGATACCCGCTTCCCCCGAAACGTTCTGACGGTCCTCCCAGTACGGCGTGACGCGCGTAGCCAACCGACTGAAACGGTACCCGAGGTTCATGAAGAGTGCGAAGCCGAAGCGATGCGACCAGTTAACCCGCGTGTTGATTCCCAGGACATCGGTCGCATCGAGGAAGCCGAAGACGTTGGGACTGCCCGTCCGCGTGCTCACAAGAGCCAGGCCGCCAGACAGCTGATTTTTGGAATTGAGGGTTTCATCCAGACGCGACAAGAGCGCATCCTGATGGGTGCTGGTGAGCATCGGGATCTGGTAATTGTATTCTGGGTCGCCGGCAAAGTTGGGGGCCGGGTAGAGAGCGAGCAGCGCTTGCGCCTGAGGGCTGATTCGCCCTGGCGGAATCTGGTTGCCGGGGAACGGCTGCCCTGTTGTCGGATCAAAGATCTCGACCGGTTGTCCCTGCGCGTTTTGCTCCTGCGAGAAATCCCCTCCGCGTTCGGCCAAATCGGGCACGAGGGCGGATTGGGCGGTCTGGTTGCGGCTTCCCGTCCATTCATAGGCCACAAAGAAATTCGGGCCGTGAGGCATGAGGTGCGGAATCTTGAGCGGACCCCCGAGTGTTGCCACACCGGTCAAGCGGCTGTAGGAAGCCTTTGGCGTGTTCTGGCCGCTCAAGGAAAACGGCCGAGCATCGAAAGCGGAATTATCGACGAACACGCCGATTCCACCGTTGTACAACCCCTGGCCGCCGTTCCGGTTGTTGCCGAAGGCGGCGAGTTGTGCGAATGGCGAGGCCGCTCCATTGTTCACGCTTCCGTTGATAAGGAACCCGTTCGAGGCCAGTTCGCCGAGATCCTGCCCGGATGTGTCGGCGCGCGTAGGTGTGTTGGTCGGTGCCTCGGCGGGCTGAGGCGCGACTTCTTGGGCCGGCGGAGTTGCGCCGGCGGTCCTCGCCTGACTAGCCTCCGCTTCACGAGCGGGCTTGATTTCGGCCTCGATCGCCCTCACCGGCAAGATCTTCAGTTCCCAAGCCGTCGGCTCCGTATTCGGTCCGACCACTACATCGCGACTCGCTTTTGCGAAACCCTGCATCTCTACTTCGACAGTCCACCTGCCCTGGTTCAAGCCAGGAAACGAATAGAGCCCGTGCAGATCGGTCGTCGCGACGAATTTCGTTTGCCCCTGTGTGGCCGTCACCGTGGCCCCGGGGACCGGCAAGCCGCCGAAGGTGACGACCCCGCGATACTCGGCAGGGGCGGCCAGGCTCGCGGTGCCGAGCCAGGCCATCAGCAAGAGGAGACCAAGGATCCGAAGCCAGGCCATCGATTGCCTTTGTTGCCTCAATTCTCGAGTGGACGCCGGAACTTCCTCCGGGCCTGGGCTCCGGAGGAGATGCTGGAGCCATGCCCCCGCCGCGCGAACTGCCGTCGACCAGCGGGCCGGATATCTTTGCTGCGCTTGGCGAACGGCTCGGTCTCAAGCTTGAATCTCACGAGGGGCCCGTCGATGTGATGGTGCTTGACCACGTCGAACGGCCTTCCGCAAACTAGGGCCGACCATCCCGGCAACCTTCAGTTTTCCGAGGGCTTTTCGATATTCACGATCTCAAGCGTCTCGACCTGGCCCTTGGTCGATTCCAGTTTCAAACCGAGCTGCTCCTGAATGGCCGTGAAAATTGAAGGTCCGGAGGAATCGGCCGGGGGTGCGTTGTCTAGCGCCTGATCGTTGCCTGCGTTCTCTTGCTGCGCGCGTGGACTCTGCGCCGCCCAATGGAGCGTGAAGTCATAGTTGCCGTCGATCCCCGTCTGGTCCAGCACCAAGCGGCCGCCGATTTCCGGCTGTCGTGCGAGCACCTCGGCCAAGGTACGAATCGGCATTCCCGTTGAGCGAATTTCGCCAGGAGACATCATAATGCCGAGCCCCCGAGGTCCTCGCGGAGCGTTTGCGCCGGCCGGTTGCGCCGGTGGAGCGGCCGCTGGGGTGAGTTTCGGGCCGCCCTTGGCGACCACCAGCGCATAAACGGGCAGCTCCTTGGTCTCATGACTTACCTTTAGCTTGAAGCGGTCCTCGAGCAGAGAGCGAAGCATCAATCTGATTTGATCCATGCGCTGCTCGCGAGGAAGTTTCTCGAGGTCTCGGGCGACCGTGTCGTCCACCTTGGCCTCAATGTCGTATCCCTGCGACTCGATCCAGCCGGGACCTCCGGAGATCTGGAAAGGCTGGAGGTGATAGGCGAACTCGAGCAGGTCTTTTGCCGGGATGTTTGTGGTTGTGAACCTGCTCGGGTCGCCGAGCTGGATGAATCGGTTGGGAGCCCCGGACCGATTGGGTTTTATGGAGGCAACTTCGAACGAGGGCGACGCCGCAGGGCTTGTCTGTTCCGACTGCGCGCGCAGGCGGGATGCGCTCAAAGGAAGGGAAACGACAACTCCTGCTACGGCTGAGATGGCCAGGAGAACCAGCCTGAGTCCTCCCCGCGGCCTCACCGGGCTCCAGGACTCCATGCCCAGATCGTCAATTTTCCGTCGGCGTCTCGATACGATCGATGATAAGAACATCTATGGGCCCCTTTCGCGATTCCAGTTTCAAACCGAGCTGCTCCTTAATGGCTGTGAAGATCGAAGGCCCGGAAGTGTCCGGCGGAGCTGCTGCGTTCATAATGGGCAGGTCACCGCCTGCCTCCTTCGGCGACGATGCCGGTCCGTCTGCCGTCCATTGCAAGGCGAAATTGTATTTGCCCTTGAGTCCGGTTTCGTCAAAAACGAACCGACCTCCAAGATCTGGCTCATTGGAGAGCACGTCCGCCAGAAGGGCGGTGGGTGCATCAGTGAAGGTAATCTTACCCGGCTGCATCATTGTCCCTTGAAATCCCTTCGAATCCGGACCGGTTGCCTCGACGAGCTTCGGCCCATTCGGTGCCATGACCAGGGCATAACCGAGGACTTCCCTTGTCGAATGACTCACGCGTAGGCCAAATCGATTCGCGAGGAGTGACTGAACCATGAATCGGACCTGCTCCTCCATCTGCTCGGGTGGGAGTTTCGATATTTTTGTGAACAGCGGGTCTTCGATTTTCGCTTCAATGTCGTAACGATCGGAATTAACCCAGCCCGGCCCGCCGGTGAGCTGAGTATCGGAACGAAGGTTATAGGCAAACTCTATGATGGATTTTGTCGTTGCATTTTTCGTGGTGAACCGGCCGGGGTGGAGCCCGACAGAAAACCTTCTGTCGCCAGATCGATTCCGCTTGATGGAGGTGACCTCGAAGGAAGGCGATGCCGCAGTCTGCATGTGTTCTGACCGCGCGCGTGGCGCATTCACAAAACCGAACGCCAGAGGGCCGGCGACCGCCGCGACCGCGACCGCACCCAATAGCAGTTTTCTGCGAAGATTGAGTCTATCCCCTAAGCATTCGGTCATGATCCGGACAATTCGTCTCTTGAGGTCGGCGCCGGCAATCCCGGACGCACAACCTGTAGGCGCTTCGAGGTAGAACCTGCAAACCCTGAGTATCCCTTCCGCATACACGCCCGGCTCGGCGCCGATGCGCAGCACTTCTTCGTCGCAGGCGCGTTCGCGCTCCTTGAGCAGTCTGGTCCGGATCCACCACAGCAACGGATGGAACCAGAAAATGGCTTGAATGGCCGCGTGAATGGCAGCCGTCAGATTGTCGCGCCGTCGGACGTGGCACATCTCGTGCGCGGCAATCGCACCGAGTTGCGCCGGTGTCAGCTGATCGGTGATACCTTGGGGCAGCAGCAGTACGGGCCGGAAAATCCCGAACACACCAGGTTCAACCGGCGACCGTGTGGACATGGCTGGGATCGGCACGTTGAGTGCCAGCGGCGTCGCTGCGCGCTTGATCGACCGCATCTTGTGCCAACTTCGAATCCACAAAGTCGTCACGACTGTGAAACCGCACAGCCAAATCCCGAACAGGACAATGCCCAGGACCTCCAGGGAATGGGGAGGCGATGCTCGAAGCTCTACTGTGGCCCGCACCGCCGCAAAGGGATGGCCGACACCGGCAATCAGAACTGACCACTCGGGGTGCGTCACCGCGGGCAGCGTTCTCCATCCGAATCGGCTGCCGATGCTGACCAGGAATGAAAAGGGAACCAGGAACTTCACCGAGGCTGCGAACCAAAGCCAATAACGGACGCCCGCCCGGCTTTGCTTGCATAGGAGCGCGAGCAGCCACACGGCGAGAACGCAAAGAGTCGATTGCCAGAGATGATTCTCGAGGAGCGGCAAATTGGGGACCGTCATTGGGTCCGATCCTTTCGGGCGAGCCTGCGGAGCGTCCTCTCGGATTCCTTTATGTCTTCGAGCGTGAGTTTCCCGGATTCGACCAAGTGCGCCATCAGAGGTTGCGGGTGTCCCCCAAAGAGGGACAGCAGCTCGTCGATCAGCCGGCGATGCGCCTTTTCGCGGGAAATGGCCGCCTCGAAAATGTGGAAATTGCCAACCTTTTTCACCCGACGCACGGCTCCCTTGCCTTCCAAACGATAGACGGTGGTCTGCACGGTTGTGTAAGCAGGCCTGCGCTTTTCAGGAAAACTTTCCTGGATCTCCCGGATCGAAGCGCGGCTGGAGGTCCAGAGTACTTCCATGATCTGCAGTTCGAGCTTGGTCAATCGTGGCTGCGGCATGCCGTCTCCTATGTTTGTATGTAACCCTACTATCTGTATAGGCGCTTGACAAGAGTATTTTGAACGGAAGGGCGACCGCGGCGAGGAAAGGTTCGACGAAACCGCGTCGGCCCAAGAGGCCGGCGATGGGTCTATTCTTCTCGCAGAGCGACCAGGGGATCGATACTCGTGGCCCGCCAGGCCGGTAGGGCGGTAGCGACGAAAGCCACCGAGACCAGCAACACGGGCACGACCAGGAAGGTCAGCGCGTCCATCGTGCTGACGCCGAACAACATGCTGGCCATTACGCGACTCAGCACGGCCGCTCCGGCCAGACCCGCGAGTACGCCGATCAGCGTCAACTGCATTCCCTGCCCGACAACCAGACCAATAATGTCTCCCCGGCGCGCGCCCAGTGTGACCAAGATGCCGATATCGTGCGTGCTCTGAGAGACCAGATAGGACAGCACGCCGTAGAGACCGACGGCGGCCAGTGCGAGTGCGAAAGCGGAGAAGGCGCCCAACATGGTCGTCGAAAAGCGCTGGCGTGCCAGCGAACGATACAGGAGGTCCTGCATGGTGCGGACTCCGTAGACGACAACCCCGGGATCGACAGCGTGAATCTCGTCGGCGATGGCCTCGGCGAGACCTGCTTGGTTTGAGGAGCTGCGAGCCACGAGAAAAATGTCCGGATCGGGTGCTTGTTGCTGTGGGAAATAGGCGACGATCTTTCCTTCCGTGCCCAGGCCGTATTGCTTCACCACTCCGACGACGCCGACGATGGTGATGGGTTTCTTCGGATCAAACCACAGACGTTTTCCGATGGCGTCGTTGTGCGGCCAGAAGCGCTGCGCGAACTTTTCGTCAATGAGGGCGACCTGGGGCATGTCCAGGGTGTCCTGCGCGGTGAAGTAGCGGCCTGCGAGGAGAGGAATCTGCATGGCCTGGAAATAGGCCGCGCTTGCAGTGCGCAGATCAACCTGCAACTCCTGCCCCGGAGGCGGGGTGTAGCCCTCGACGTTAATGTTCCCCCATCCGACCGATCCAGTGAGGGGAAGCACGGAAACCCCACCTTCCGCCCTGATGCCGGGCAGCTGGTCAACGCGAGCTTCGATTTCGCGGTAGAAGCCGGCCAGGAACCGATCCTGACGATACTTCGGGTCATTCACGGCGAGCTGCATGGTCAACACATGATCGGTCGTGAACCCAGGGGGCACGTTCTGCAAACGGACGAAGCTGCGGAGAAGGAGGCCAGCCCCGATCAAGAGCATCAGGGAAAGAGCGAGTTCGAAAACAACGAGCAACGCGCGTAAACGATGACGCCTGATGTGCAAACCGCCGTCGGCCTGTCCACTGCGGCCGCCCGCCTTGAGAGAGGCGTTCAGGTCCACTTTGACGGCTCGCCATACCGGTACGAGGCCGAAGACAAGGCCTGTGGCAAGGGAGATGGCGAACGTGAAGGCCAGAACGGCGCCATTGATGTGGATGTCCTCCAGCCGAGGAATGTTACCTGGGTTCATGGCCCGGACGACGGAAAGGCTGAGCCGTGCGACGAAGAGCCCGGCCGCACCGCCGAGGAGCCCAAAGAGGATGCTTTCGGTCAGCAATTGCCGCGCGATGCGCTGCCAGCCGGCACCGAGAGCCGTGCGGATGGCGATTTCCTTTTCCCGGCCAACGGCGCGGGCGAGGAGAAGGTTCGCAATATTGGCGCAGGCAATAAGCAGGACAAGCCCGACCGAGCCGAGAAGCACAAGCAGCGCGCGGCGCACATCCCCGACGACCTGCTCCTGGAGACCGACGACGTCCATGCCAAAGCTGCTGTCGCGCTTGTCTTTCTCGCGGATACGGGTGGCGATGATGTCAACGTCGGCCTGCGCCTGGCGCAGGGAAACGCCCGGCTTGAGGCGAACGATGATGTTGTAGTTCTCATCGCCCCTGCGCTCGGCGGCATCGGGCCCCAAAGGCAACGGCAGATAAATATCCACCTTGTCCATGGGCGCTTCGGAAGGCAGTACTTCCGAGTTGAGCATGAAACCGGGCTGCAAAACTCCCGCCACGGTGAATGGATTCCCATCAAGGATGATGTTTTGCCCGACGATGCCCGGGTCGGAATGGAACAGTCGCTGCCAGGTGAGGTAGCTGAGGATGGCCACCGGCGCTTTTCCCGGTGCGTCCTCCCTCGGCAAGAGCAGACGGCCCAGCATGGCCCTTGCGCCGAATATGTCTAGCAGGGTCGATTGTGTGCGCAGAACTTCCACGCGCTCGGGCTGCTCGCGTCGCGTGAGAGTAAAAGGGCGGCTTTGGGCAAGCGCCATTTCCTCGAAGGAGTGATTCTGGTTTTGGAGGTCCACGTACTCGCCGGGAGAGGGCCAGTCGCGAAAAATACCGATTCTTGGAGAGTGCAGCCATACGGCGGCGAGGCGTGCGGGGCCGGGATAAGGCAACGGGCGCAACAGGAGTGCGTCAACAACGCTGAAGATGGCTGAATTCGCGCCGATTCCAATAGCCAGAGATCCCAAGATCACCGCTGTCAAGGCGACGTTCTTGCGAAGCATCCGCAAGGCGTAGGGCAGGTCCTCTAGCCAATCCATTGCGCCTCCTGCTGCTCTCGATCGTACGACGGTACATGAATCTTTGGCTAGGAAAGCTTGTCGATCGAATCCCGCTAGGCTACCCGCCTACCGGGTCAGTCAGAGAACCAACGAAATCGGCATCCGCATGGTGCTCGGAGCCCGGCCCCGTACCGTGCTTCGGCTCGTTTTGGCGAATGGGCTGCGGCTCGCCTTAGCGGGAGGAGTGATCGGTACCATCGGCGCGTTGTTGCTGACGCGCTTAATGAAGACCTTTTGTTCGGAATTGCCGCCACCGATCCGCTAACCTATCTAGCCGTCGCGGTTCTGATGGGAGGTGTCACGGTTGCAGCGTGCTATATACCGGCGCGGTGGGCGGCGCGCGTCGATCCCATGATCGCGCTGAAGCATGAGTGAAACAACCGGTGTTTTTGCGTCGGTTCGATCGTTCTCTGCGGCCCCGCTCGGCCCGCCCTCGAACCGAAACCCATCGCCGGGGATGTGCCGAGTCCCTTGATACGCCCTTCGGCAGCTTACGCCGCTCTGAACCGCTGGCGAATCTCACCCTTGCCAGCGGATCGATGGGGCACCCATACGGGTTTCGTGAACAGCCGCCCCGGACGTGAGTCCATGGCCTGCCTGTCAGCGGGCAACACGACACGGTGAAATCGGCCCCTTTTCCTTGACGCAAGTTGCTGTGAACGATACGCTTGCCAGGAAGCTGCCGCTGGAATTGGGCGAGGGTGCGGGTAGATCTTTGATGATCGAGGCCGCAGAAAATGTGTCCGTCCCATCGGTGATGAGCGAAGCCCTCAAGAGTGGGCTCTTCGCCCTTCAGGATTACACCCTCCTATCCGTCCAGTCGATTTCTAACCTCTTCACGCCTCCGCAATACTGGAGCGACACGCTCGAACAGATGGACCTGGTCGGCGTCGGCTCTTTGCCCATCGTTGCGATTGCTGCCGTGTTCATCGGCGGTGTGCTGGTGCTCAACACGGCCTCCCAATTCGCCCGGTTCGGGATGACCGCCCTGACCGGCGATGCCGTAGCCATTGCGCTGGTGCGGGAACTGGGGCCGACAATCACGGCTCTTCTGGTGGCGGGACGGAACGCCTCGGGAATCGCGTCCGAGCTTGGATCCATGGTGGTCACCGAACAGGTGGATGCCATGCGTGCGCTGGGCACCGATCCGATCCGCAAGCTGATGACTCCGCGGGTCGTGGCCGCCACGCTCGTCCTGCCGCTGCTGGTGGCCATTGCGGATTTCCTCGGGCTGCTCGGCGGGTACGCCATGGCGCATTTCACGCTTCGCGTCGGCGCGATCCAGTTTTGGACCCGCGCAGTCGATTCGCTCGCCGTTGGCGATGTGGTCATCGGTATGGTCAAACCGTTTGTCTTCGGCCTGATTATTGCGACCGTCGGCTGCCACCAGGGGCTGCGCGTGCGCGGAGGAACGCAAGGTGTGGGCCGCGCAACAACCTCGGCTGTCGTAATTTCTTCCGTGGCCGTGATCGTCGTCGACTTGTTCATCACTCGCCTTTTCATCTTCATCTTCAATCTGTAGAGTCGCCCCCTGACCCTTTCGCCCGAGCACATTTGCGTATACATTGTGACCGTGACGGGGTCGGTCGGCTGAATCGCCGAAACCGCGAAGATCTGCCTTTGTTCACCGCTGCCGTGATTGCGCCTAACCTCTCGGGCGCGCCCAGAACCGCGCAAGCCATCGCTTTGCTCTCCCGGTAGGCACCGGCTCGGTGCGCGAACTCGGGATGCGCTTGGAAAGCTGAGCACCGTATGCTTGCAATTTGCATCTATAATCGCAAAAGGGGAGAACCACCCATGATCGGCACTGTGTCCGGGGACGGGCAAGTGGGTAGAGCGCATGGCTGAGACGAGTACGCGCCAGCCCCTGATTTCGTTCGAAAACGTTCACATCTCCTTCGACGAAGGTGAAATCCTGCGCGGCATCTCCTTCGAGATCTGTGCCGGCGAGACCATGGTTTTGCTTGGCGTAAGCGGATCCGGCAAAACCGTCATCATGAAGCTTGGGGCCGGGCTCTTACGGCCAGATGCCGGCCGGATTTGGGTCATGGGGCGGGATATCGGACTCATGTCGGAGAGGCAGCTGCTCGATTTTCGGCGCCACTTCGGGTTTGTCTTTCAGGAGGGCGCGCTGTTCGACTCGATGACCGTGGCCGAGAACGTGGCCTATCGCCTTCGCGAAGAGAAGGTCAGCGAAGAGGAGATCGATACGCGGGTGCGCACCGTGCTTCGGTTCGTCGAAATGGAATCGACCATCGACAAATTTCCAGCCGAGCTCTCGGGCGGGATGCGCCGCCGCGTGTCCATCGCGCGCGCGCTGGTGGATAATCCGCCGCTCGTTTTTTACGATTCGCCGACGGCGGGACTCGATCCAGTGACTTCGCAAACCATCATCACGCTCATCATGCGCGGCCGCGATTTGCAGGGTGTTACTTCCTTGGTGGCCACCCATCGTGTGCAGGATGCGTTTGGCCTGGCCAATTTTCGGTTCGATCAGACGAGCGGACGGGTCGTCCCGGTTGGGCGAAACGGCAATCGCGCCGAAGCGCCACCCACAAACGTTCTGGTGCTTCGGAATGGCCAAACCTATTTCGCGGGAGAGGTCGATGGTCTCTTGCAGACATCGGACGAATTCTTGAAGAGATTTCTCGTGTAGCCGAACCGCCGTTTGCAAATCTCAACCGCGCGTTGCCGCGTTTGATTTCGAGGAGGAAGCGATGGCACAACGGAAGCTAAGCTGGTCGGAGCTCCGCGTCGGAATCTTTGCTTTGGTGGCTTTGATTATCCTGGCGCTGGGCATCTTCTACATCACCGGCAGCCGGGGACTCTGGGTGTCGAAATACAACCTCAGGACCTACTTGCCCGAAGTCGAGAACCTGCAACACGGAGCTCCCGTGGCTCTCGACGGCTTGCCCATCGGCAACGTGGAAACCGTGACCCTGACGTCTCATCCGCAGAACAAGAGCGCGAACGTGACCGTAGTCATGAGGATCGACAAGAAGTATCGCGACGAAATCCGCACAGACTCGACGGCCAGCCTAGTGACCGAAGGCCTGCTGGGCAACCGGTACGTTGAAATCACGCGGGGCGTGACCGGCACGCCCATTCCCCCCGGCGGCGTGGTCCCCGGCAGCCTGGTTCCGGAAATCAGCGACGTGGTCCAAAGGGGCTACGATGTGGCCCAGAATCTAAACGTCCTGTCGACACAGCTCAGTGGCATCATCGAGAAGATGAACCGCGGAGAGGGCACCATCGGGAAGTTCGTGAATGATCCTTCGCTGTACAACCATTTCAATGAGGGCGCGGTGAAGTTTGAGGCCATGATGACGTCGGTTCAGGAAGGAAACGGAACGGCAGGAAAGCTGTTCACATCTGACGAATTGTACAATCGCTTTAGCAGCGTCGTGGGCAAGGTCGATGATGTCATGACTGCAGTTCGCGACCAGAAAGGCACAATGGGCAGGCTGATTTACGATCCGTCGATGGCCCAAAACTTCAAAGGGATTGCGGAGAAGAGCAACGCAGTGATCAGCGATGTACAGGCCGGCAAAGGCTCGCTGGGCAAATTCGTGACCGACGACACGGCGTATAACAATTTCCGCGACGCTTCTGCCAATGTCCGCGACGCCACGGCCAAGCTGAACGGAAACGAAGGTACGCTCGGGAAGATGTTCAGCAATCCCGCCTTATACGACAACATGACGGGCCTGGCGGGTGATATGCGCCTGCTGGTAGATGATTTCCGGCGGAATCCAAAGAAGTATCTGCAGATTCGCGTTCACATCTTCTAGACGGCCCGGACCGGCCCCCGGGCGTACAGGTACGCAAGGAATTTGCGAGGCACGGAATCTAGACTCCGTGCCCCTTCTCTTCGCTTGCGGCCGCGCTTTCGAACGCGCGGATCGACTCGACAACGGGTTTCCCTCCGCTGTCGATGCGCCCACCGACATAGCCCTGCGACTGTTGCAGCCGGCGACGTTCCTGCCCTCGACAGACCTGGCCGGACACCTTGTCGAGGTAGGTTCCGTTGCGCGACTGGCTAGCATCGACTGCGTCGCGCAACGCGAACCCACGCCCTTGAGGCTCCTCGACAAGATGGGGCGAGAACGAGTGCAGGATCGCCCTCTGCGAGACCTCCCGAAGCGGAACGGTAAGCCCAAAGGCCAGACGGACCGTTCGACTCCCACCGGCTGGCCTCGCTCAACTTTCGCTGTCGAAAATCAACTCGATGTGCTCCTCTCGTTCTTGCCTCTTGGCAGGCGGCGAAAAGCCCGCCTTTCGCTTCGGACCGCGCGGCGTCAGCACCCAGGCCATCTGCTCCATCTGCCACAGAGTCTGCCGTGTGCGATCGATATAATCCGTGCAATCGCGCACAGGGAACTTGATTTCGTGCGCCGGGTCCACGGCACGGCAGATCACGACCTTTTCGCTCGCGCTATAGCCTCGCTCGATGTGAGCGCGACTGCACGTGTCGCACAGCGACGGACCGTGTATGGGCGTGCCGTTCTTAACTCTGATTTCCATCCCATGGACCTTTCTCGCGAGCGAATGGCGCTCGCCTTCGGGAAAAGACTGCAGCCTCGGACCAGGGCACAGGCAAACGCCGTCGCGGCGTTGACCCCGCTCCGCCCTGAGGTTTTGCCCCGCGCGCAGCCGCCCAAAACGAAAGAACCTGGTCTTAGGCCACCTGCCGCGGGAAGCAGTCCTCTACGGAGTTTGGTTCACTAAAAGTACCCGGAACCAGAAAAACACTCCACCCGGCTGCGAATGTAATTGAGCTACAAAGGCTTGCGAATGATCTACTGCGCGGGACCGGAGCCCATTCGGCTGCGATCCCCGAGCGACGCCCCAAGCCTTGCTAACGAATTGTCTTTGTCGCTATCGGTCATGCCGAACGTCCTCCAGCATCGGCAATCTTACGAGAACAGCGAGATTGATGCAAGCGTAAACTGTCGAGGGGCGGAAAATCTCATGTCAATGGCATCTCTGGCCAGCTTAAGTGCGTATTTGCAAAGGCCAGTGACTCTCGGAGTACAATCCCACGAGAGAGATCCGTTCTGCAACCGGGCTGCTTATCCGCCGCCGATCATGCGAGGGTGAGCCCATGGTCGAACATGTCGTAATTCAAGCCGAGGAGAGGGAAACCGGCCGGCTCGAGGCCTTCAGCGATGGGGTGTTCGCCGTGGCCATCACCCTGTTGGCCCTGGACCTTCAGGTGCCGAAACTCGGAAATGCCGCCTCCGTGGGCGCCGTCGCGCAGGCGCTTGCGCGCCAATGGCCGTCCTATATCGCATTTGCCACCAGCTTTTTCACGGTCTTGATCATGTGGGTGAGCCATCACTCGATTTTCAAACTTGTGCAGAAGTCGAACGCGCGGCTCCTGTTTGCCAACGGACTTCTGCTGATGCTCACCACGGTCGTCCCATTCTCAACTTCTCTCGTCACGCAATACCTCCGGTCCCCGGCGGCCAAGATGGCCTGCGCCGTGTACGGCGGGACATTCGTGCTGATCAGCCTGGCTTTCAACCTGCTCTGGTACGGCCTGCTGCACGACCGCACCCTGCTGAGGGCGGACGCTTCCGAAGAAGTGATCCAGCGGATCGACCGGAGCTACCGCGTTGGAACGCCGATGTACGTGCTGGCCACGGTGGGCGCTTTTCTGAACCCGTACGTCACGATCGGGCTGTGTACCGCGCTATGGATTTTCTGGGCCTTCACCGCGCGCGGCGAATGTGAACAGTGAGCGCGACCACACGGGAGAATTTCATGTCTCCGCGGGCGAAAATTCCATGGCCATGTCGCGGATGCGGCGGAGGTCGAGCTTGCCGGTGCCCAGATGAGGCAGCTCGTCGATGTGGAAGAACTGATTGGGCCGGGGCACCCAGAGATTCGGGAGGCCGCACTCGGGCAGCCGGTCGAGCACGGCTTGGAGTTCCTCGGGTTCGAGAGTGTGCAACACGACCAGGCGTTCGCCCTTCCGTCCGTCCGGCACGCCGGCAACCACAAACGTCTGCTCGGTCGTGCCGGCGAGTTCCTGCAGTTTTTCTTCGACCTTGATGTGCGGCACCATCTCCCCGGCGATCTTGCTGAACCGGCTCAGGCGGTCGGTAATGGTCAGAAATCCATCCTCGTCCTCGGCGGCGATGTCGCCGGTCGCATACCACCCGTTTTGCAGAACCTCAGCGGTTTTCTCGGGCTTACCGAGATAGCCCTGCATAACGTTGGGCCCGCGAACGAGCAGCAGTCCCGGCGCTCCAGCGGCGACCGCTTCATGCGTATCGGGATCGACGATGCGGACGCTGATTCCCGGCAGCGGATGTCCGATGCGCCCGCGTTTCGCGCCGACCTGACGGAAACCGGGGGCGCGAAAATCCTTCGTATTGACCGCGACGACCGGCGAGCACTCCGTCGCGCCGTAGCCTTCGAGCGGGCGGATGCCGAACCGATCTTCGAAGGCCAGCGCGACACGGTCCGGCAGTTTCTCGGCGCCCACCACCACAAACTCGAGGCTGCCAAAGTCCTCCGGTGAGCAGCGGCGCAGATATGCTTGCAGAAATGTCGGGGTGGAGAGCAGAAACGTCACGCGATAATCGCGCACGAGTTCGCTGACCGCGGCGAGATCGAGCGGACTCGGGTGATAGACGACTCCCACGCCCAGCTCGGCCGGCATCCACAGCGTCACCGTAAAACCGAACGAGTGAAAGAAGGGCAACACGCCAAGCAGGCAGTCATGGCGGTCGAGCATGAATGTCTGGGCCACCTGCTCGATATTGGAGGCGATGTTGTAATGGGTGAGCATGACCCCTTTCGGCTCGCCGGTGCTGCCGCTAGAGAAAATCACGGTGGCCAGATCGTCGAGGCCGCGCGTGCTACCGCCGCTGAGCGCGCGCTCGAGCCAGCTGCCCGGCAGCAACCACAGCAGCAGGGCCATGATCTTCTCGCCGAACTTGGGGGATCGAGCCGCATCTTCCAGAAGGACCGCCTTCCCGGGGACCTCGAGGGGAATTTTCTCGAGCAGCGCCTTCGTGGTGAGGACCGTTTCGAGCTTGCATTGCGTGGCGCACGACTTGAGCGCTTCACTCGAAGAGGTGTAGTTGAGGTTCACCGCTATCTTCCCCGAGAGCGTGGCTGCGAAGTTCACCAGCGCGCCCGGCACCGAGGGCGGCAATAGAATTCCGACCATCTCCTGTCCTGCCCAGGTGGTGCGCAGACGGCGCGCCAGCAGGATGGCGCCCAGGAGAGCACTTGCCCATTTCATCCGCGGCCGCCGCTTGTCTCCCATGGCGAACCGGAACGGCTTGCGGTGCGCCGTGTTGATCAATCCGCGATGGAGGGTGCGCAACCGCTTTTTGTGATGGCCATAGGCCTCCGTCTGCAAATTCTGCACGGCCCGGCGCACTTCAAACGGGGTTGCGGTGGGCGGCATGGGTGCTCCAAAGCTCACCGTCACGGGGTAAGGAATCGACCTCGGCACTTTCCACAGGAAGCGGCCACGTTCGAAGCTGAAAATGCTGCCCCACACGCCGTGCAGGTTCACCGGCACGATCGGTGCCTGGGCACCCTTCATGATGCGCTCCATGCCGCGGCGGAAGGGAAGCAGTTGTCCGATACGCGTGATTTGCCCTTCGGCAAAGATGCAAACGACTTCGCCCGAGCGGATCGCGTTGGTGGCTTCGCGCAGCGACTGCAGCATTTCGCGGGGCCGCAGCTCGGACGAAATGGGAATGGCCCGAATGATTTTCGCGAATGGCTTGATGTAGGGCAGGTCGTAAATGCCCTTGAACATCAGGAAGCGAATGGGCCGGTCGGTCGAGGCGATCAACAGCATCGCATCGACCAGCGACAGGTGGTTCGAAACGAACAGAGCGCCGCCAGTCTCCGGGATGTTGTCGCGCCCTTCGACGCGAATGCGGTACAACGAGTGCGTCAGGATCCATAGCACCAGCCGCAGAAGAGAATCCGGCAGCAGATAGATTGAGTACGCTGTCATGACCAGAGTTAAGGCGGCCCCGTCGAGGAAAATCCCACGCGCCGTCTGGTGAAAGGTGCTGGAGGACAGGTAGTAAGCGCCGCCGGCCAGAAGAACGCCAACAAACGAAAGAAAGTTTGCCAGCGCAACCACCCCGCCTTTGTGTTCGGGAAGCGGGCGATGCTGAATCAGCGCGTTCAGAGGCACGGCAAAGAATCCACCAAAGAATCCAAGAAGCGCTAGCAGCAGTTCGGAGCTCTCCATCGTGTGGCCAAATGGGTAGAGCAGTCCGCCAAAGATCGTCATGCCGAGCGCGCCCAAAGGAATCAGTCCGTATTCGATCTTCCCGCCGGACAGATAACCGGCCGCAAAACTTCCCGTCCCGATTCCTATGGAAAGGGCGATCTGGAGATAGCTGATATGCGTCTCGTCCACTCCCAGAACAAATTTTCCGAAAATCACGACGGTGAGCTGCAACAACGCTGCCAGGAACCACAGGTAGGTGTTTCCGACCACGGCCCACGACAACACGCTGTCGGAGCGCACAATCTTCAGCTGCGCTCCGATATCCGCAAAGGGATTCCAGGGAAACTTGCGCGACCTATCAGCCGAAGGCACCCGCGTCACGGCCAAGCTCGTAGTGAGTCCGACGGCCGTGCATCCCAGAAAGAGCAGGGCCGCGATCACCTCGCGGCCGCGGAAGCGTTCGGCCAGATAACCACTAGCCATGACTGCCGCGATGCTTCCTAGGAAGGTCCCGAGCTCGAGGATTCCGTTGCCCCACGACAGGCGCGTTTCCGGCAATAACTCCGGCAATAGGCCGTACTTCGATGGTCCAAAGAGCGCCGACTGAGTGCTGATCAGAAAAACTCCGGCACATTCCATGGGGAGGCTGTGCCGAGCGAAGGCAGCAATGGCGAAACCCATCACGCCGACTTCCATCAACTTCGTTCCGATCACGACGCTGCGTTTGCTGTAGCGGTCGGCAAAATAGCCGCCCAGCATGGAAAACAGGATGAAAGGAACAGCGAACAGGCCGCTCACGATAAAAACCAGCCGATCGCGCTGGCTCGGTGTGAAGTCCATCGCGACAATGATGTAAATGACGAGGAATTTCAGCCCGTTATCGTTGAACGCATTCTGAAACTGCGTGACGATCAGGCCCCAGAAGCCGAGTTTCCAGGGACGGTTCTTGTGCTCATTGCGAAGCGCGCCTGAAGCGATTGAGGCGCGTTCCTCTGCCGGCACCCCTGCCGTTGCGGACGTAGGTGTCTCAGCGGGCATGAATCTTCGGTGAGTCTACCGCACAACACGGCATTTCGCTCGCGAGCGGGAGGTGACCTGTGTGGCCTAAGACGCGTTGACTTATGCGATGATGGGAAGCGAGGATTTTGCCGCAACGGCCGGGCCGGACGGTGCTTCCGCGGGAAGCGGGGTTTCGCGCTTGCGATATTTCGCTTCGACGTAATCATCAACCAAAGCTTGGAATGCGGCGGAGAGCTCGTCGTAAGTCCCTTCGAGCGTCGTGAATTTCTGCCCGTCGATGTACACCGGGCAGCGCGGCGCTTCGCCCGTGCCCGGCAAGCTGATGCCGATGCTGGCCGCCTTCGATTCGCCCGGGCCGTTGACGATGCAGCCCATCACGGCCAGCTTCAATTCCTCGACACCCTCATAGTTGCGCTTCCACTCTGGCATTTTGCGGCGAAGGTAGCCCTGAATGCTCTCGGCAAGCTCCTGAAAGGTGGTGCTCGTCGTCCGTCCGCAACCCGGGCACGCCGTCACGCTCGGCGCGAAGGTGCGCAACCCGAGCGACTGCAACAGTTCGCAGGCGGCGTAGACTTCCTCGCGGCGATCCCCTCCCGGTCGCGGCGTCAGCGAAACGCGAATGGTGTCGCCAATTCCCTCACCGAGCAAAATCCCCATGGACGCCGCCGACCACACCAGTCCCTTCGCTCCCATCCCCGCCTCGGTCAAGCCCAGGTGCAGCGGCTGGTCCGTCTTGCGCGCCAGGTCGCGATAGATATCGATCAAGTCGCCCGGACGCGAAACCTTGCAGGAGATGATGATCTGATCTTTGCGGAGGCCACATTCGAGCGCCAGTTCCGCCGACTGGAGTGCAGAAATCACCATACACTCGTTGATAATCTCTTCCGAGGTTTTGCCCAGATCGCGATCGGTGTTCTCTTGCATCCTGCGCATGACGAGCTCCTGATTGAGCGAGCCGCCGTTGACGCCGATGCGCACGGGCTTGCCGTTGTCCCGAGCGACTTTGCAGATGGTCGAGAACTGCTCGTCCCGCCGCTGCCCATGTCCGACGTTTCCCGGATTGATGCGGTACTTGTCGAGGGCAAGCGCGCAATCCCCGTATTTCGTGAGCAGCACATGCCCGTTGTAGTGAAAATCGCCGATGAGGGGGGTGTCGCAACCGGAGTCGAGCAGCCGCTTTTTAATCTCCGGAACAGCCGCCGCCGCTTCGGGGATGTTGACCGTGACGCGCACGAGTTCCGACCCCGCCTGGACCAGCTCAAGGCACTGCTGTGCGGTGGACGCGATATCGGCAGTATCGGTGTTGGTCATCGACTGCACGACGATCGGCGCGCCTCCGCCCACCTGCACCTTGCCCACCTTCACCCCTACCGTCGAATGGCGTCCGTGGTTCATGTCCAGGGTCATTTTACGCGAAAGGAAGGCTAAACACGTAGCGAGGAAGGGGCAGGCGGCTCTCCCGCCGCATGCCGCTCGAAATACCGCCGATGCCTCACACCTCGGGCCGGCGGGCGCTGGCCGTCTTGCCGGCCGCCCGGGGCGGCGGAACCACGGTAGCCATCTTGCGAATCATGGCCAGCACCAGCCGCTTGTCATCGTCGGAGAGTCCTGTCGAGTACCTTTTGATCTCGGCCAGGAAGCGAATCTCATCTTCGGAAAGCTCGCCAAGGACCTTGCGCGTTTCGCGGTCCTGCGGTGTGTCGCTGCCGGGGAAAAAATCGGCCAGGCTGATTTCCATAGCTTCGGCGATCTTGGCCAGGGTCTCGAGCGAGGGAACCGTGTGCCCGTTCTCGACCCGGGAGAGATAGCAACGCAGCAGGCCGGTGCGGCGCTCGATGTCGCCCTGCGACAGACCGCGGTCGCTGCGATAGGAGCGAATCACCTCGCCGATGTTGACCTTGGGTTTTTCTTTCGGCATGGGTACCTTTTCCTACAACACGGCGTTATCTTACGAAGCACCCCCTCGAGGTGCAACAACATTTTCGGCCGTTGTTTCCCGCTGAGATATCCATCGAATCCTCGGGCCGAAACCCCCTCGACAAGCCCTCAAACCACCGTTTGAGGGGCGCAAGTCGGCTGCGCCAGCGGTTTGTTTTTCGTGACTCGCTTGTTCTCATAGAGCGCGGCGTCGGCGCGCTTGAGCAGCTCGTGCCCCGTCTCGCCGGGCCGAAAATCCGTCCAGCCGCGAGAAAATCGGCAGTACAGTCGGTCGTGCTCGTACTGAACTTCGAGCCCTTCGACGCGCGCGATGACCTTGGTTACTTCATCGGTGCGGCACTCGGGCAACAGGACCATGAATTCATCGCCGCCCAACCGCACGGCCAGGTCGGAGCCGCGGATCGCGCGCTGCAGGCGCTCGGAGAACTGCTTGAGCAGAAGGTCGCCGGCTGCATGGCCGAAGCGGTCATTGATTTGTTTCAGATTGTCGATGTCGATGAGCAAGAGGGTCAGGGGCCGGCCATGCCGGACGGCCCGACTCATCTCTTCAGCGAGCCGCTGCTCGCCCGAGCGCCGATTGTAGATGCCGGTCAGCTGATCCAGTGCAGCCAGCTTGTACACCTCGGTGGTCAAGGACTCCATTTTGGACAGCGCTTGGATTTGCGTCGCGATTTGATTGCGCATCCGGATGATTTGATACTGCTGGTACACCGAATACACGGAAAAAAGCAGGACGATCCCGACCAGGGCCCGCACCGATTGGCTCAGATAGAACGAGTACGTCCCCTCCTCATGGCCGAGCATGGCCGGAAATGCGAAGGACGCCACCGCGAGGGTGAGGAGAATCAAGACGAGGACAGTCGACGACCACAACCACCATTGGCGACGGTCGAGCCTCTTGTACCCTTCGTGAAGCGCGGCGGCTTCAGTCTCCGAATCGGTCGCAAGCAAACTCATCTGGGCTTTGGTCACATTGATCGAAAGGCGATCCACACTCAGCTTATTCTGGATACAGCGGATCGCGCATAAATTCCAGGCGGGAATGGGCTGGCGGTTCCCAAATGGTTATCTCTTTTTCTGCGTCTTACCCTGAAGTACACTTCGAGCCGGCGATCCCGTGAGTGATTGAGGGAGTTTTGGAGACCGGGGAAAACGTATTCCCTCCACCGGCTATTGTGCTAGCATACACCCCCAACAAAGGGGCGGCATCCCGTGCGGCATCGGGCAGCCGGGACTTTGCGCGAGTTCAAGCACATGGATGAGGCGGCGCGCTCATGATGGGGCTGGCACTCTGTCTGGTGTCGGGGGCCGCTTTTCTGGTCTTGCTGTCGCTGTTCGCCCGCGGATCGGAAACGGGCTCCAACAGCACGGCCGAGGCGGTCATCGAAGCCCGAGAAGCCCTTCGTTCGCTGCAGACGGCCCTGTTGGCTCCGGAACTGGTCGACCGCATCTTCGCAAAAACGGATCTGCAATTCGTCAGAGCCGCATGCTCCCGGCGCGTGCAGGAGAAGTTCCTCTCCGAGAGAAGAACGATTGCCCTTACCTGGGTCGCGCATTTCCGACAACAGCTGCTTAGCTTGAAACAGTTCCACACGACTCACGCCCGCCGCATTGCCGAGCTGAATCCGCGTGCGGAACTTGTTCTGGCCGTGGATTTCGCTGCGCTGCTCCTCGCTTGCCGGATCCTACAGCTCACGTTGTACCTGCGCGGCCCGTACGCGGCCTCCGGCATGGTTCGCCGCGCTACCGGAATAGCCGGCAAGGTATGCGAGGTTTCCGAACGATCTTTGGCTTTCTTGAACCCGCCCGGCACCCATCTGGTTGGGCACGGATCGGCGGGTAGCAGCGCCGTTCCCTAGGAGGTTCTTTGGCGGCAGCAGCAGAGCGCTGCGATGTTCAGGGAGCCGTCGACCATGTGCGTGCGCGCACGCTGACCGAAATCCCGCGTTTACTCGATCAGCTCATCTATCTTGCCTCCCTGCGGGATTACAATTCCGGTCTGTACTACCACGAGGGGCTGGCCGATCGGTTCGGCCCGGACGTGGCTTGCCAGGCGCTGGCAGACTGCCACCGCGAAGTGTGCCGCCTGCTGCTGGCCTGTTCGTTGGACGAACTGGTAGGGCAAATGCTCGACTATATGAGATCGTCGCGGGCTACGTCGGGCGATTTCATCTCCGCATGGAAAGACCTCGAACCATACCGCGCGGCTGTTCCGGTGCGGACCGAACAATTCTCAGCGCAATTCTTGTTCTCGAACTTAAGAATCGCTTTGGCCATCACGGAGGAGCGTTTGGCTGCCCGAGCCGCGTAGACGGCCGGGCGTTTGGCCACGGCCCGCGCCGCTCCTCGCTCTCTGAAAATGCGGGTTCAGAGCGCGCACAAACCTTCCCGAAACGCCATCCCGGCTTGGCTCATCGCGGAATTTGCGCAATGCACCTCTCGAGATAACCAACCAGTATCTAGATCCCGGCAGACCATGGGGGGAGGCGCTCGTTTAGCTTTTCGCGTCATGGGCCGCGCATCGGTCTGGTCTACCGCGATCGGGTATGCCAGGCTGGGTCCTAAGCGAATAAATCCAATGCCCGTTTCTGATTCGCAGGGGTCCGGCGGCTTTCTCGAGAAACGCTCCGTCCCGCGATACACGCTGATCGCAACTGTCGAAGTTGAGGAGTCGACCAGTGGGGTTCGCATTTCGGGACGAGTGTCGGAAATCAGCCGCAAGGGATGCTATATCGACGTTCTCAACACGCTGCCGGCCGGGACCATGGTTCGGCTTCGCATCATTCGCGATCAGGGCACGTTTTTCACGCGCGGCAAGATCATCTACGTCCACGAAGGGATCGGAATGGGCGTGCTCTTTGTCGATCCGGCACCGGACCAGATGCAGATTCTCGACTCTTGGATTGCCGACCTCACCGCGTAGCGAGCGCCCCACCGAGTTCAACAGCATCCCCCGCGCATTGCCGAAAACCCGACGTACAATAGAACGACGGTTCTCGAAGGAGGCTTGGGGTATCCGTGGGATTCAGTGCAAGCACGCGACAGCTGGGCGACGTGACCCTGATCGATGTCCGCGGCCGTTTCACTCTGATCGAGGGGGAGGCCGTTCACGACTTACTCGTCGATTTGCTTCGGGACGGCCACCGAAAACTTCTGCTCAATTTTCGCGATGTTTCCTACCTGGACAGCTCCGGCCTCGGGCAACTCGTGCGCGCATTGTACACGGCGCGCAAAAATCAGGCGCAACTAAAGGCTGTCGAATTGAACCCCCGCGTCCAGGAGACGCTGCGCCTCACCAATCTCCATCAGGTGATCTCCGATTATGCCGACGAGCAGACCGCGCTTCACAGTTTCTCGTCCCCACCTTGTTGATTCCGTCGAGCCCATTTCTTGGCGGAGTTCCTACTGGCGGAGGGAACCGAATCGACATGGCCCTGCGGCCACCGGATTTTGAGTCGCGTGTTCCAAAACGGGATCCGTTTGTCCGAACGTGGGGCGCTGAAAATCTGCTAACCCCTTTTGTTTTAATGGTGCTGGTGGAGGGAATCGAACCCACACGGCCTTGCGGCCACCGGATTTTGAGTCCGGCGCGTCTGCCAGTTCCGCCACACCAGCTTTTGTCTTCTAACTCTAGCTTACCAAATCACTTGCTGCAATACGTCGCATGGCGGTCAGGCGAGCGCTCTTCGCCAAACCGAGATCAAGTCGGGCGCATCCACCCGCGTCAGATTATGCGCAAGAAGAACACCACGGCAGGCGCTCGTTCTCAGGCGGGTAGGGGTCTCGCGAGAGGCAGTGGCGGCCACTTGAAGTCATGACCCACAGCCGAGCGTGTCGATCTGGGCCACCTTCTGCCGATTGGAACGATCTCTTGCCTACTTACGCTCGACCCTCGGCGGCGGCAGCGAATTTCGCCGGCTCGACAATCGCGCGAAACACGCGGCCACGTCCAATCACGAGTTCGCCGGATCGCGCTTCGACGTCGAAGATCAAGAACCGCCCTTCCTGTCCGACCAGTCGCGCCCGTGCGCGAACTAGGGCGCCGAGCGACACCGCTTTGAGGTGATCGACTTCGATGCGGGTTCCTACCGTGATCGCACCCGGAGACAGTTCTGCCTCGACCGCCTGCGCCGCCGCCAGCTCCATCAAACCAATCATCGCAGGCGTCGAGAGCACGGCCGGCAGCCGCGGGTCGTAGGACCGAATCGTCCATTCATGCCGCACGGGCATCTCGACACTGGCCTCAAGGCCGAGTCGTGGGCGCCCACTGTCAAAGACGGGCGCGGGCGGGGGATTCCGCCGAGGAGCGCGCCGGGCCGAGGCCGCCTTGTTCGCAGTGCCCGGGCGCGCATGGCGTCGAACTTTCTTTTTGCCCTTGTTCCCGGCGGCGCGCTTCATCTCGAGGTCTGCCGCATGGCCGCTGCAATCGAACGGGGATCCAGAAAGTGGCGTGCGATTTCCGTGCAGGTAATGCCCAATTGGTTCCACAGGCGCCGTTTCAGGCTGCGGTAGTCCTGTGCCCCGCTGAATACATCGCGGATCAGATCGCGAAAAGCCGGCGAGTAGTTCAGCAGCTGGACCATCCGTGTGGTGATCGCGGAGCCCAAGAAGTTTCCGCGGAAAACCTTTCGCGCAATGTTTGCGGCGAACTCGAGGTCGGTCAAAACAAAGGCGCGCAGTCGTTCGGGGTAGGCTTGCGGCTGCCCTTCGATCAGGGCCTGCGCGAGCAGATCGCCCGAACGCAGCGCGTAGTAGAGCCCCTCGCCCGTAATGGGGTCGACGCAGGCCGCCGCGTCCCCGGCCATGGCCCAATTCCTGCCCGCGATTCGCCTTCCGCGAAGGGTCTGGGCCTGCGGAGACGGCAGCACGTGGCTGAAAAAGCGCGCTCCGCCCGTTGGAATGCTTTCCTCCTCGACGAAATCATCCAGGTGGCGCCTCAGCTGCTGGCTCGAACCCTGGCCCATCTTCGCGCAAATGCCCACGGACAGATGGTCGGATCGAGGAAAGGACCACAGGTAGCCCTCAAACTGCCGCAGGAACTTGATTTTGATAATGTCTTCTTCCGTCGGCACGAAGTAGCCCAGCGTGACTTCCAGATCCGGGGCCCCGAGCGCCGTCGTTCCCGGAAAGAGTTGATTTCGCGCTCCGGCGGCAAGCACCACAAAGTCGGCGCGACGCGTCTCGCCCGAGGCGGTCAGTTGCACGGTGTCGCCGTCAACGTTCACAGCCGTGACGCGCGAACACACCGTCGTACATCCGGCGGCTCGTGCGCGGTCCAGGAGCAACCCGTTCAGCACTTTCCGCGCGTAGATCACAATCGGATAACTCATCTCAAACCGCGCGCGATGTCCGCGGCTCGAAATCAGCTCGGCGATGCGAACGATCTTCTTGGGCTGGGGCGCGTCGAGCAAAAATGGATACGCCTCGATGGCCTTGTGCGTAAGCCCACCGCCACACGGCTTTTCCCACGCCAGATGCTCGTCGAAGATGGTGACCCGAAACCCTGCACGCGCCAGTTGCTCGCCGCAGAGTGCGCCCGCAGGCCCCCCGCCGACGATGCTGATCTCCTTGATACGCGCCTCCGGCATGTGTACGTCAGGATAGCGGAAAGGGACCCCGACACCAGCGCGAGTATAGCATCGAATGTCGTTTCGGGCAGGGCCGCATCGGACG
>Ga0187783_10000414_pt1 | contig 31600 bp, 24 predicted proteins | sample 1015_SJ02_MP02_2_FD_132471 | JGI IMG/M metagenome (GOLD analysis project Ga0187783, IMG submission 132471) | Tropical peat soil microbial communities from peatlands in Department of Meta, Colombia - 1015_SJ02_MP02_20_MG | ecosystem: Environmental > Terrestrial > Soil > Wetlands > Peat | place... | reverse complement strand
TTGAGGTTTTGCTTTGGTCTGAGACGTGGCTAGAAATGGAAGCCGATCTCACCTGTAACGCTTCGCGGGGTCACGTAGTGCGTGCCGCTGAAGGTTGAAAGGAAGTTGTAGAGCGCGTATTGATTGGCGATGTTAATGACGGTGATTTGCGCACTCCACTTGAATCTATCGCCGTGGAATAAATTGTCGTCGCCGACGGCGAGGTCGAACAGATTCCGCGGAGCAACACGCGGCGGATTCTTGTCGTCGTTTTCCGTGTTCGGCGCCGGCACTTTCAGCAGCGTCGACCCGAACTCCGTGGCCGGGCAGACGCCCACTACCCCGCCGGAGCTTAGCGGTGTACCGGCCGGGTTCGCTGCGCTGGGTGGAGTGGCGCGCACTCCGTTGCAACTGAATTCAGCCTCAAACTCCTGGTCGGCTGAAAGAGGAACCGAGCCTACGTTGGTCGCCACCAGCGACACGTTCGGCACGCCGTTGACGTCCGTAAAGGAACCCGGGCACGTATTAAACGATTCCACTCCGTAGCAAGGGGTCGCGCCAGCCACGAGTCCACTGTCGTACCGCCAGTTGAAGCCGATCCAAGGCCAGCGTTGCGACGGTTGATACTGCAGGTGAGTGGTCTGGTTGTAGTGTTCGTCGTGGTCGATGCGGAACACACCGGTCGGCGCGGCGGGCGTAGCGCCAGCTCCTCCAACCTGAGGCAGGAAAAATCGCGCGGCCACGCTGGACATCACAACATAAGCAGTGATTCCGTGCAGGTTCGTCAGATTTACTTTCCCGGTGAACCCGGGAATCTTCGATCGGTCCCACTCGATCGGAAATGTGATCGGCGTGTTACCAAGCACGCTGAAGTCATATGCGTTGTGTGTGTATTTCCAGATGTACTCGCCGTCAAAAACAAGATGCTTTCCCAGCGCCTGCTGCAAGCCCGCGTGAAATTCGTTGCGAAACCCGGGCGCGATCGGCGTGAGAGAAGTGGAAGAACAACCTAGGAGTCCGCTTCCGGCGATTCCGTCCTGCAATCCCAGGACCGGGTTGCTGCACCCGATACTGGAGAGGATCAAATTCTCATTGAAAGGCGTTTCAAGCGTCCGCGCGTAGGAAACACGCAGGACGGTGTTGCTCGGCTTGACGTTGTAGGCGATGCCCAGCCGTGGCTCCGCTTGCTGCGCGCGCGTAATGCCGTTGTATATGTCGCCCCGTATTCCGAGATTGAAGTTCCAATTTCCCTTCGTGATGGAGTCTTCCACATACATCGAAAGCTCTTTGACATCCGTATGCGTTGCAAAGGTGAAAAGCCCGCCACCGCGCGTGAGGTCAAACGGCAGCAAAGTCGGGCTGAACAGCGGATAAACCCCCGTGCTCAAGAATCCATTGGCTGGATTACCCGGCGCGTCCGGATTCGATGCCACGTTTGGCTCAAGGCCCACAGCCGCGCACTGGCTCGGATCGGTGAATCCCTGCACCGGAGCTAACGGATAGAAATTATCGGTGTAAGGGTTCGTGTTCGGGCCCAGGCAGGGAGCGTTGAAAGTGGGATCGACAATCCCCAGATGGTCATTTTCATTCAGGAACGTTTGCTCGTAGCTGAGGCCGAATTTGAAATTGTTGATGCCTCTGACGTATGAGACAGTCGAGCGAATTCCGGCATTGGCCAGCGTTCGATATTGCGAAATGCTTTCCCTCTGCAGGCTGAAAGGCCCAAGATCTGCGAACGGATTCTCGCTCGGATAATAGTTGTACGCGTCGCGCCGCACCCATGTGCCCAGATTCAAGACGGCGTTGGCACCGATCAGATGGGTCCAGGTTGGGGCGATGTTGAACGTCTGGATTTGAGATCGTTGGTCAGCCGGCCCAACGATCGAACCATTCGGGCCGATGCCACCGTCATCAACAATGACGCCATACCAAGGGGAAGCGAATTCGGAGTCGTAGGAATTAGGCGTTTGGAACCAGGATCGCGTGTACATCGTGCTCAGGTGGATCGAATCATTCGGATTGAACTGGTAGTCGACTCGATCGAACACATTTTCCTGATTCCCCTTGTCGTGCATAACAACGAATTCGGGCGGGTCCAGAAAGCGGCCGGTGTTCATGCCGCTCACGGAAATAAAATTCCCCCATTTTTGGCCGCCGTAACCGAGATTGAAGCCTCCATTGACCGTGCCGAACGATCCATAGTCAACGGTCGCAGCGCCATGTGGCGTGGTCATTCCTTGACCGGATCGGGTGGTCACGTCGATCACAAGGCTGGTCTTATCGCCATATTCGGCGGGAGGCGCACCCTGGATCACTTCCAGTGATTGAATCGAATCCACGGGAATTTGATTGGAAAAAACTTTGCTTTGCTGGTCTGTAATCGGCTGGCCATCGACCGAAAAGGAATTTTCCGCGTGATCTCCAATTCCGTGGAAAAGACCGTTCGAGTCCGCCGCAACGCCCGGGGATGCGAGCGTAACCAGTGAGCTCACTGACGAGGAACTGCTTTCGAGCGGAACGCGATCAAAAACCTGGCGATCGATGTCCGTGTGTGCCGTCGGATCAGTCTCGATAAGGTCATTTCCGCCCTCGACGGTTACCGTACTCGTGGTTCCCGCCAGTTCGAGCGCGATTTTGACGTCGACCGGTACCGTCGTGCGCACTTCCACATCTTGGGCGTATGGCGCGAAACTGCCCGCCGTGACGGTCATATGGTAGGGATTGAATGGCACATTCGCGAACGTGAAGTTTCCCGATGCATCCGTTGTGGTGGACTGCTCGTATCCGCTAACCGGGTTGTGAATAGTTATGGTCGCCCCGGGCACAACCGCACCGGACGGATCGGTCACTGTGCCACTGATCTTTCCGGAATTTCCGCTTTGCGCACCCGCTCGATACGCGAAGGTTATCAACAAGCACAAAAGTAGGATTGCACGCGCCCTTCGAAAGAAGATCATCGATTCTCCCTGTTTGAGCATGCCGCGCTGCCCGCGACGGCTCGGATGAAATGGAAATTAGGCCTCGCCGCGAACGGCGAAGATTCATCGTGAGCGTTTCGAACAGAGATGGCTAAGCAGCGGGAGGGGCGCGTGGACTGCGCTGGGTTCGGTCCGGGCCGATGATACGAGTGGAAATTTGCGCTGGTTCAAATCGGGCAATCTGTATCGGCGCCTGCATCACAAGCTGGGGCGCCGGCTGTGGGATGGCTACGTGCCCGATGTGGCAGAACTGGCAATGCAGGTCTTCGGCAGCCGAGCCATGCACGTGGCTGATCGCATGCGTGGCGAAACCGGCTACTGCGACCAGCAGAACCAGCGACAGTAACCGGATGCCGAATCGTCTTGGCACGGCTAGCCTTATAGGAGCCCCCGTGGAAACCCCTAAAAACATCCTACTTTGATGCCGCCGGAGGGGCAAGCGGCATTACCTATTCGTAAAAGTTTTGCGCTTTTCGCCAACGGGAGTGGCGAACCCAAGGACGGACGCTGGCGTCTACTGGAGGTCCGCTAATCAGTTTGACGCTTCGAGCACTTTTTCGATGAGGATCAGGCACTTCTGGACGCGCTCGCGCAACGGCCCTTCGACTTCATCCTGGCGCTGGCGCAGCGGACCCTCAGTTTCATCAAGCTGCTTGCGCGCGGCGAAGAGTTCATCGGCGATATTCAGCGCCGCGAGGACGGCTACCTTCAGTGAGTCGACGGTGCGCGCCGCTGCCGAAACTGCGCGCATCTTCGAATCGACGTAATCGCCAAGCTGCTGCACGTATTCGGGGCCCTGTTCCGTATTGAGGTTATAGAACTGGTCAAAAATTTCGATTTTCACGTACGCACCCCTGGGGTCGTAACTTCGTCTATCGCCGGGACGCCGCCATTGTCCGTCGACCACCGTCCTCGGCGCAATACCTCGAATCCAAACAAAACAACCACCTCTCTTCGAACCTTTAGCCAAATGCTGAGAAACAACTTATCGGCCGCGCAGGGAAGCGCCAAGCTTCTGCTCGAGCTCCTTCACAATGCGCGAGGAAAACTCCGCCACCTGCGCGTCTTTCAATGTCGCCTCCGCGCTCTGAAACGTCACACGAATCATCAAAGTATAGGTGCCCGGTTTGAAAACCTTTGCGAGCTCCGGTTCTAGATCCTTTCCGACAAGTTTCCTCATCTCGTCATAACTTAAACGGTCGGCAGGCTCGACGCGTTGCAGTTCGGGAATGCCGAGAGCGCGAATGACGTACTCAAGTTGCGCGTACTTCACGCCATTCGGAAGAAAGAGAGAGAAGTCACGCTCGACCGCGGGACAGCGCGGAATTGGCGTGAACTTCAGCGCTGCCTCGGCAGTTTCCATCGTGGCGAGAAATGGTTCCAGCGTGAGCTCGGCCACGTACACCTCTTGTCGCAACTTCAGCTGGTCGGCAATCTTGCGCGCGAGCTGCCCGGCCGATCCCAGTGCGCCGTTCCCAAGCGACACCTGTGCGGCGCGGCCAGCCGCAAGCCATCCCGGTCCGCCAGATTTCCATGCGAATATTCCGGCGAGTTTGCCGATGCTGTCGAGGTCGCCCTTCAAATCCGCGAAACTGAATTCGCGCGACCCTTCGTAGAGCGTTTTTTCGCGTGCGAGTCCTGTCGCGCCCAATGTGAGGATGCGCGTCTCGACCGGCTCACCCTCGCGCAGCTCGTACGTCTTGCCAATTTCGAAGAGCCGCAGGTTGCGATGGCCGTGGTTCAGGTTCCACGAGATCGCGTTGAGCATGCTCACGACCCCATTCGATCGCAGGATCGACGCGTCTTCCGCGAGCGGATTGCCGATAGTTGCGGGCTCCTCACCGGGCGCGCGAAACAGCGCATCGCGCTGCGCCTCGACCAGCGGAATTTCGACGATTTCCTCGTAGCCGAGCGCGATGATGCGCTCGCGCAGCCGGTCCTCGGCCAGTGCGTGCGGCAATCGCTTCGCAGGCAGCTTGGCCGGAGGCAGTCGCGGCGGAAATTTGTCGTAGCCGTAGTGCCGGGCCACTTCCTCGATCAGATCGATCTCGCGCGTCACGTCACGACGCCACGAAGGCTGCTTGCATTTCCAAACGGCCAGCAGCGAGCCCGTACTGCCGCGCGTCTGGTCCTCGCGCACAGGCGCGAAACCCAGCGCACTGAGAATTTCCTCGATGTCGCGATCTGGAACGTCCGCGCCCATCACGCGTAGCAGCTCCTTTCGCGCGAGCGAAATTTCGAGCGGCGCCGCGCGGCCCGGATACACATCGACGACACCTTCCAAAATTTCGCCCCCGCCGAGCTGCTGAATCAGTTCCGCCGCGCGCCGCGATGCCAACTCCGCCATCTCGGGATCGGCGCCGCGCTCGAATCGATAGGACGCCTCGGTACGCAGGCCGAGCGCCTTCGACGTGCGCCGCACCGAAATCGGATCGAACCATGCTGACTCGAGCAAGATATTGCGGCTGCTGAAACCGATCTCGCTGTCCGCTCCGCCCATCACTCCCACGATCGCCACGGCGCGCGACGCATCCGCGATCACGCACATCTCTTTCGAGAGCGTGCGCTCGACGCCATCGAGTGTGCGCATCTTTTCGCCCGGCCGCGCGCGGCGCACCACGATGCGCCGCTCCACAAGCTTGTCGAAATCAAACGCGTGCAAGGGCTGGCCAAGCTCGAACAAAACGTAGTTCGTGACGTCCACTACGTTGTTGATCGAATTTTGCCCGATGGCTTCGAGGCGCTGCCGCAGCCAATCGGGCGATGGCTGCAGCTTCACGCCGCGCAGAATTCGCGCCGTGTAGCGCCCGCACAAATCCGGCGCTTCGATTTCAACGCGCGTGGCCGCAGACGCCTTCTCGCTCGATTCTTTCAGCTTCGGGCGGACCGGCTTCAGCGGCAGGCGATAGATTGCGGCCACTTCGCGCGCCAACCCGTAATGGCCGAGGCAATCGGGACGGTTCGCCGTGACTTCGATATCCAGGACCGGCCCGGCCCCGCTTTCTTCGATCGAATCGACCGCCATGCCGGAAAGCGCCAGCCGCTGGCGCACGTCACTGGCTGGCGCCGTCGCGTCCACGAATTCCTGCAGCCACTTGTAAATGATTTTCATTGCCGATCAATACTCACTTCAATCGTCATTCTGAGGGCCGCGCAGCGGGCTGAAGAATCTCTCATCGCGCCAGCTCCCAGCACTGCGTCTCACAACCGCCCGTAATACACGCGCGTGTTGTACTCCACCCACACGCGCCCGGCCTCCGCATGCGCGTCAAAAATCTGGCGCAGCTCGGCAAGCATCGGCTCGTGCTTCGGATGACCCTTCGCCGGCGCGTACGACGAACTGAGCAGGCGCCCGCGCAATCCATCGAAATCGAACCGCTGCTCATTGGGGAGCATCCGCTTTTCGTACGCGCGCGCCCCGAAAAATTTCTCCACGCGCTCATCGGTCGGGTACGTTGCGGCCACTTGCTCGTAATCCGTGCCGAACTCACATAGCAGCCTTTCATAATCGCGCTGGAACGCATTCGCATCCTTTTTCCGTTCGTTCCAGATCACGACGACCCAGCCGTCCGGCTTCAGCACGCGGCGAAATTCCGCGCGCGTCACATGTGGCTCGAACCAGTGAAACGCCTGCCCCGCCACGACGAAATCGGCGCTCGCGTCCGGCAGGTTGGTTGATTCCGCCGATCCCGCAACGCTCCGAAAGCGCGAATACTCTTTCAGCAAACGCTCGCCTGCCTCGCGCATCTCCGCGTTTGGCTCGACGCCGTAGACCAAATTGCCGTTTTCGAGAAAGACCCGCGCCAGTAGCCCAGTACCCGAGCCGATATCCGCGACGATCGATTCCGGCGCCAGCGCGCACTCCTCGCGCAGCGCGTCCAGCACGCCTGTAGGGTATCCTGGACGATACCGTATGTAGTCCTCGACGCGGTTCGAGAATCGGCGCTTCGGATCCGTTTGGATCGTCATGGAAACTGGCGCAGGAATCGCACATCGTTTTGGAACAGCAGCGGCAGCTCCGTGATTCCGTACTTCATCATGGCGAGCCGGTCCACACCCATGCCGAAGGCAAAGCCTGAAACTTTTTCGGGATCGTATCCGTTCTTCACAAACTCGTATACCGCCGGATTCACCATTCCCGCGCCGAAGAGCTCGATCCATCCCGAGAATTTGCAGACGCGGCAGCCGCTGCCTCCGCAAACGTGGCAGGTGGCGTCCACTTCCGCCGATGGCTCGGTGAATGGGAAATAGCTTGGCCGCAGGCGCGTCTTCGCTTTGGGCCCGAAGAATTCGCGCACGAAATACTCGACCGTGCCCTTGAAATCGCAGAAGGTGATGTCCGTATCAACGGCGAGCCCTTCGATTTGATGAAACATGTAGCCGTGGGTCGAATCGGGATTATCGCGGCGATACACTTTGCCTGGCACGATGATGCGCACTGGCGGTGGCTGCTTTTCCATCGTGCGGATCTGCATCGGCGACGTGTGCGTGCGCAGCAGGCGCGTACTTCGCGCGCCTTCGATGTAAAACGTGTCCATGTTGTCGCGAGCGGGATGATGCTCGGGAATGTTCAGCGCTTCGAAATTGTAGTAGGGCGTCTCGATCTCGGGGCCTTCAACCACGCTGAACCCGATGGCGAGAAAAATCCGCTCGAGCTCCTCGTAGGTCTGGCGGATCAGGTGGCGCGTTCCCAGCACGCGCTCGATGCCAGGGAGCGAAAGGTCGATCTGATCGCGCGCCTGCGCCGCCTGCTCGGCCGCCGCTTCGATCTCCTTGCGCTTTTCCTCGAGCGCACTCTCGACGTGCGACTTCAGCTTCTGAAATTCCTGCCCGACCGCTCGCTTCAGATCGGGCGGCGCGGTCTTCAGCCAGTTGTCCCCGATCTTCGTCAGCGCGCCGGACTTTCGCGCGGTCCATTGCGCCAGCAGGGCGGACCAATCGCCGCCATTCGAACCCTGGCGCGCGAGGTCCGCGTCAAATCGCTCGCGCACCTCAGCGAAGCGCGCCGCCACTTTTTCCGGCGTCGCGTCGCCAAGCTGTGCGAGTGTCAGCGTTGTCGGATCGTCCGTCATGAACTGATTCCGCTAGCGTCCAAGTCTTTACAGCGAATGTCATTCTGGGCCGCGCAAGCGGACCGAAAAATCCCTCTTCCGTGCCGCGATCGAGATTACGCCGTGGGCCGTTGCGCTGCCGCAGCCGGTGCCGCGATGTGCTGCTTCGCCGTCGCAACCAGCGCAGTAAATCCCTCCGCGTCGCGTACCGCCATGTCCGCCAAAATCTTGCGGTCGATATCCACGCCGCCTGCCTTGAGCCCGTGGATCAACTGGCTGTAGCTGATGCCGTTGTTACGCGCCGCCGCACCGATGCGCTGAATCCACAGCGTGCGAAAATCGCGCTTGCGATTCCGCCGGTCGCGGTAGCTGTACCGCTCGGCGCGATTCACCGCCTCCTTGGCTGACCGGAACAGTTTCCCCTTGGTCAGGAAGAAACCCTTTGCCCTTCTCAGCAGTTTCTTGCGCCGCGCGCGACGCTTGGTTCCTCGTTTCACTCGAGCCATTTCGTTTTCTCCTATGCGCCGCGGCCATTCGGACGCGGCAGTATCCTACCGTAGAAATTGCTGGTGATTTCAAATTCAAACGGGGAGACAAACGGAACGCGGCCGCCCGCAAATTGCCATACGTTGCGCGAGCGATGCGACGGGTTTGTCTCGTTGGCTTGCTATTCAGTCCGCAGCCTGCGGTAGCAGGCGAGCTGGACACGCGGCCGGCAGGCACCCGTTACGCTCTGCCTGGCACGTAGAAAACTTCGCGCCTTAAGCGCGCAAATTCGAAAAAAAACTATATTCCGTAGGGAAGCGCCCGCCGCACGTTTGGCACGTCCGCCGGATTCACTTCCACTTTGTTGGCCAGCTTGCGCTGTCGGCGCGGCAGCTTTGTTCCAAGCAGGTGACGCTTGCCCGAATGCCAGCGCATCACCTTGCCGGTCGACGTAATCTTGAAACGCTTCGCGGCGCCGCGATGCGTCTTGAGCTTCATTTTCTTGTTCTTCTTCACAAATCTCCTCGGAAGTGATTTCGCTATTCTACCTATAACAGGCCGCCGCCGGACTCAAACGCCCTCGGAGACCGTTTGCGGGGTCCGCGACGAAGCCGTAGCCGCCGCGCCCTTCTTTGGCGCGAGCAAGGCCAGCAAGATGTTCGCTTCCATACGCGGCCCGAATTCCACTTGCGCGTGATCGGTGATGTCCTTCAACAACCTCTCCATTTTGGCGCGACCGACGTCCTGGTGGGCCATTTCCCGGCCGCGATGAAAGATCATCGCTTTCACTTTGTAGCCGTCGCCCAAGAATCGAATGATCTGATTTTTGCGCACTTGGTAGTCGTGTTCGGCGGTCGAAGGCCGGAATTTCACTTCTTTGATGTGCGAGCTTTTTTGGTGCTTTTTCTGCTCGTGGGCTTTCTTGCTCTGTTCGTAAAGGAATTTTCCGTAATCGACGAGCTTGCAAACCGGTGGCACAGCGTTCGGCGAGATTTCCACTACATCCAGTCCTGCATCACGCGCCGATTTCATCGCGTCGAAGAGGGACATCACACCCAGCTGGTTCCCCTCTTCATCGATCACACGAACTTCGCGAGCTCGAATTCGCTCGTTGACCCTCAGTCCACCGCTTCCACCCCGCTCTGCGATAAGTCACCCTCCCGGGCCGCTGTTCACCCAGCCGCCGCCCGTTTCCCACCGTCCAAGCGCATAGAAAGCCCGCGCGAGGCGACAGGGCAAAAAGTATAGCACGCACCTAGCGCCGAACTGCAATAGGCTCTTTGCCCTAGAGCAGCGCTGTTCACGGTCGGTAAGGAGAGCATGCGCCGCGTTGCCTCGCGGGTCCGGATCCGGCCGCGCCAACCTGCTTCCCAGGCTATATTGTTCTGGTTGACTTGGGAGCATGGGATGATCGTGACTCGATTCCTGCCGTCGGAAGTCGCAGCGAAGCTCGCAGTGTCCCTCGGAATAGGACTTCTCGTGGGAATCGAGCGGGAGTGGTCTAACAAGGACCTGGGGGCGCGCACATTCGCGCTGACCGCGCTGCTTGGCACGATAGCTGCGCTGTTCGCTCCCACAATGGCCACCATCGCGTTGGTTGGCATTTTTCTCATCGTAATTTTTGCGAATGCTCGCAGTTTGATTGTCGATAGATCGCTCGAAGCGACCACTTCTGCAGCCCTGCTCGTTGTTTTCGTGCTGGGCGCTCTCGCGGGCCAGGGGCATCTCTTCACGCCCGTCGCGGCTGCGATTTTGATGACCATGCTGCTTGCCTGGAAAGTCGAACTGCATCGGTTTGCGGGAGGCTTGCAGCCAGCTGAAATTCGAAGTGCGGTGCTGCTGGGCCTGCTCGGGCTCGTGGTGTATCCGATTCTGCCCGATCGATTCATCGACAAATGGCAACTCCTAAATCCGCGGCAAGCCTGGATCACCGTCATCGTGATCGCGGGAATCGGCTTCGTGAACTACGTCCTTCTGAAAATGTACGGAACGAAGGGCGTGTATTTCAGCGGGTTTCTCGGAGGATTCGTGAACAGCAGCGCCGCCGCTGTGGAGCTGGCGCGGCCGCTCGGCGCCAGCGGCACGCCTTCAGGTGTGGCTGTGGCCGCGTTGCTACTCACGATCGTGGCGATGTTCGCACGCAATTTGCTGATCCTGGCGTTATTCGCGCCCTCGGCTGTGCCGACCGCAGCCGGGCCGCTCGTGGCGATGTTCATCGTAGCGCTGATATTCGTGCGCCGGGCGCACTCGGACGGCGGCGAGACTCCAGCGCAGATTCATCTCGAGTCGCCGGTCTCGCTAATCCGAGTGCTGAATTTCGCGGTTCTGTTTGTGCTGATTCAGATTGTCTCGACGTTGGGTGAGCGTCATCTAGGAAAATTCGGATTCTTGGGCGTGAGCGTGCTCGGGGGACTGGTAAGCAGCGCCAGCACATCAGCTGCCGCCGCCAATTTGGTCGCTCGGGCCCAAATGCACGCGCCGTTGGCTGGTGAAGGTGTCGTTCTTGCTTCGCTCGCAAGTGCCCTCATCAACTTGCCGATTATCAATCGCAACGCGAAAAATCCGGCGCTATCGCGAAAGCTCACAGCCCTGACCGTCGCGCTTGTCGTAGTGGGAATCGCTGTTCTGGCCCTGCAGGAATATCATTCAGCTTTCAGGTTGTAGTGGGCTCTGGCGCATGGAAGTTTGGCTTCATCGGGTGACTGGTTGGAAATAGGTCGGCAGGCGGCGCTTCGTGTCGCGCAGAATTTCGACGATCGACTTGCGATCCTCAAACGTCAGCTTTGCATATCTCTGTCCGTGTTCTTGCCCGGATAAGATCTTCCACATGCGCTCATAGACGGCGTCCTTCGCGTCGTCCGGCAGGCCATCGAACGCGTCCGAATAAATCATGAAGCTGCACGGATAACGCATCAGCCGGCGCTCGAGATCGAATTGCCGCAGCGAACGCCCTTGGCTGTCTCGCGGCCCCTCACTCGAAAATTTCTCGGCGAATCCGGATGTCCCCTGCACTTGCGACGTCAGGGGCGCCTCATCCACGAACAGCATGTAATCCACGAGCTCGCGCGCACTCTCGCGAATCATTTTGGCGCTGGCGCGGTCCAGCTTGCCCCCATCGTCGTCATCTCTATAAGACGCGAGACGCGCCTCCCATCCCAGGCGTGTGAAGAGATTCATTACATGAATCTCGTGCTCAAAAACCATCAGCGCGACGACGTCGCTGTAAGGGGAAAGATACGCGCCCGTGTCAAACCTGCCCTGGAGCGACTGCAGATTTAAGGGTTGCCCGGTCAATGTCGGCTGAGCGCCCGTCGCATTCGTCGCGATCGCGTTGCCCATGTGTGGCAACGAACCGGTCGAGCCTGTCACGTACCAGCCGCCCCATCGTTGTGCGAAGGGACTGCGGTCGTCAGTGAGATGGTCTCCCGCAGCGGGTATCGGCGAGCCATCCGGACCGGGAACCACGCTGTGCATCAATGTGCCGGGCACGCCGAGAGTCAAGTCCGAAAGATGGCAATTCAAGCAATTCACGTCGCGCGCGAGCCGCACTGGTCCGCTCGGTGATTGCGTCAGCTTGTAGAAAATCATGCCTTGCTTCGGATCTTCCGCGGCAAATTCGATGATCGGTCCGCCCCGTACCCACCCGACAATGACCGAATCGTTGAAAAACAAACTGCGCGGGTTGGTCGGGCTGATGCGCTCCGCTTGGAAGCTCGTTTTGGAGAAAACAACGATTTGGGACTCGATAGGGACCTTGAGTTCATCGAGCACGGAGCGCAAATATCCTTGCGGCTGCTCATATTTCACGTGAGTTTCGCCGCGTTGAAGCTTCAGATTTAATTTGAATCCGGGATCGTCGAGCGTTCCATCCGTGTACTTGATGGCAGGACTGTCCGCATCTATGGTCGGAAGGGCATTCCGGCTGCGTCCGCCAAAGGCAATCGCGACCGAGATAAGAACCAGACTACCAATTAAGGCAGCTCGACGCATTTGAGTGTCGGCTCCGGATCTGCTTCGGCTGTCAATTATATCAATTGGCCGCAGTGCCCCGGGACGAGTTCATCCGTTTGAGGGGCAAGTGCGCTCATTGCGGGATGGTGGTTTTCGCCGGATGCTCTTTGTCCGGCGGAGGCGGCAACGGCGCGAGGCTTTCGTACCCGCGCTGCCCATCCGGACCGATCGGCCCCGGCCCAGGCTGGAGATGCGGAGCGTCGACATTTTCTTCCGAGCATGAATACTCGTGCACTTGCTGATTCGGCTCGCCGAGCAGCCAGGTGCGCTGATAGTGGATTGGCTCGGTGTAGAACTTCGGATCGATGATCGTCAGCTCAAGATGCAGATGACTAAGGTCGGGACGCGTCCATCGCTCGATCGTGTGCAGCTGATCGCTGTGGGGATTGGCATTCTCGTCCGCCCAAGTGCGCTCTTGCTTGAATGCAATCGAGTCGATCACGAGCGCGTCGCCGTCCCACTTGCCCACGCCTTCACCGAAAAACGACGGATCAGGATCGTCGCTATGCTTTCTGCCGTCAGTCGGAATCAATCGATACGTCGTGTACCAATACAAGAACGCCACATGGTCGGTCCCCTCGAGTAATTGAAACGGCAGCGCGCTCGCGTCATGCCGCGGAATTCCGCCAACGATGCACAGGCTTTCGGGATCGACCGTGTGCTCGACGTTGTACTTCAACGCGGCGCGGCCCGCGTTCGTGAATGGCAGCTTGTAACCCGGCAAATCCTTCCCGATGTTTCCGACTGGCTTGTCCTTGCTCGACGGAACCCAATAGCCCGAAAGGTCCGGGCGTCCATTGCCCAAGCGCGGCGTCGGACCTTTTGGGAGATCCTCTTCGCGCCTCGTGAATGGCAAACCCCCGGACTCGCCTTGGTTCTTGGGCTGCTGTGGCGTTGCAGTTGCCTGGGGCGCGGGCGCTGCGGCCGATGTTCCAGATGTGCTGGTCTGATCCTTCGCGCCAAAACCTAGCGCGAGCCAAAAGATACTGCACGCCATTGCAAAAAAAATCGGCGAGCGCCAGACGCGCATCCGCGATCGTTGGATTGATCTCATTGAGACCTCCGCAAACAACCGAGCGGCTTCGGCCGGAAATGTTACCGCACTCTGGATGACCGCGAGTTAGAATGAAGACCGCAGCGACGCCCGTCGCTCGGGATTGCGGAGATCGCGTGAACATCAAATCTGGAGTGCTCCTGGCCGCATCTCTCGTGGCATTCATCTCCACGCCAGCGATCGCCCATCATTCGTTTGCCGCTGAATTTGACGGAAGTAAGCCGGTGCGCCTCGTCGGGAAAATCACGCGCGTCGCATGGACAAATCCGCACTCCTACTTTTATCTCGATGTGGTCGACGACAAAGGCAACACCACGAATTGGGCGTGCGAAGGAGCGAGTCCGATCGCGCTCACGCGCCGGGGCTGGAAGAAAGGCGACCTGAAACTCGGAGACACCATCGTGGTTGACGGCTACCGCGCCCGCGACGGCTCGCGTTTTATCAACGCGCGCCGCGTCACATTTCCTGACGGGCGCTCGCTCGACAGCGGCACTCCCGTTGAAGACGCACCGCCCAACCCGCCCTCAAAGTAGATTTGTCTCGTCGCCCGCAGTCCCCGAATCTCAGCTGCAAGTTGAAATAAATCACTCCGGAGAGAAGGCGAGGAGGACGTTGCCGGAGCTCGTCCCGGTGACGGCGTAGCCCGACGCGATATAGAGCGTCCCGTCTACGATACTGGGGCCGATCGAATTGATGGCGCCGCCGTGAGCCGGAACTTTATTCACGGTGTCGTAAGCGTGGGCCGTGTCGTATTCCCAGATCACGTGGCCATCGCTCGTGGCGAGCGCGTGCAGCTTGCCGTCCGAACCCGCCACGAACGTCACGCCCGGGATTGCTGAGCTCGCTGCGGAATTCGAAATGCGCGCGGCTGATTTTCCGAATTTCGTGTACCAAACCCTCTTGCCCGTCGCGAGATCAAGCGCGACCAATCCGCCCGATTGCAGTCCGTAATAGACATTCTTGTCGTCCGCGGAGCCGCCCCACACGATTCCGTTCAGTTTCGCGAAAAAGCTGTTCTCCTGGCCGGGCGGAATATCCACGACCATCGTGTTCCACAGCACCGTGCCATTGTTGTCAGGATCGAGCGCGATCGCGTGCCCGTCTTTCGTGCCGAACACGAGCACGCGCTTGCCGTTCGCGAGCGTGCGCAAAATCGGCGAATTGCCGATGTCCTGATCCGGCCCGTTTTCCGGCGGGCAATTGTCGGTGCGCGCCGCACCGTTGCATCCGCCCATGAATGCATCGTTTGCGACTACCTGGTAGTGCCACAGGACTTTCCCGGTCGCCATATCCAGCGCCATGACCGCATCGGTCGTGTCCGGCACAGGCACGTTTTGCCCGTCGCCGGTGCCGAAGTAGATCGCGTTGAGCTTCGGGTCCAGAGTCGGCGAATTCCAGATCGATCCGCCAGAGGGCGCGTATTGCTGCACGCCTTTCGAGTTCTTGCGCGTTGGCTTGGGAGTTGGCACCACATAGGTCGTCCAGATGATTTTTCCGGTGTTCGCATCGAGTGCGGCAATCGCGCCACGCGCCGTGCAGCAGGAATAATCGAGAGACGAAGCTGAGAACTCTTCGGACGAAGAAATCGGGACGTAGACGCGGCCAGCATAGACTTTCGGAGCGGCGGTAACGCGTGTGATGAAATTGTCGTCGACTTTCGTCATCCACAATTGGTGGCCGTCCTGCGCGTCCACGGCGTACGCATTGGCATGCGCGTCGCCGAAAAACGCGGCGTACTTCGTCGAGCCATCGCCTGTGACCGGCGCGACTGTGATCGAGCCGCGTACCGCGCCCTGCGTTTGATAGGACCAGTAGACGCAGCCCGTCTTCGCGTTGATCGAGTAGACGTAGCCGATATCGGTGCCGACGAAAACGCGTCCGGAGGCAATCGTGGGCTGGTTGTACGCGGATAACCCCCTCGGGTAGCCAAACGCCCACTTTAGTTTCAATTGCGGCACCTGATCGGGAGTAAGTCCGGCGGCATTCGCGGGCTGGAAGCGCGTGTTCTCGACGTCGGGGCTCCAGCCATTCCAGGCAGGCTCGCTCGCAGGATCGTCCAGCGGCGGATTCGAGGCGCACTGGTTCGCCATGTTCTTCGCGTCGCCTTCTTTCATGCTGCCGAGCGGGCGACCGGCCAGAAACACCGCGAGCATTCGCCTTTGACCATCGGTAAGACTTTCGCCCTGCGGCTTCATCACGCCGGTCGTGAGCGCGTCGTAAATTCTTTCGGGCGGCATCTGCCGGATCGCAGCGGGAGACGGAGCTTGCGGCACGTTGGGATTCCCGTGGCAGACCATGCAGCGCTGTTGGAATGTGGCGATGCCGGTTTCCGTGCCGGTCGAAAGAGCGGGGTTGTTTGCGACCACTGCTTGCTGATCCGGCGCCGCGCGACCCTGGGAGGACTGCGCCGCGGGTTGTCCCTGCGCGGCAGCGGGCGATGCCAGTGCATGCGTCGCGTCGAGTGCGATCAGCGAACAGCGGATAGCGATCAGAACGAAGGCGACCACCCAGAAAATTTTCATGAGAGCCCTTTATGAGTCCGGCGTTGATTTTACTTGTCGCTGATTCCGCCCCACGCGGAATTCAAATGGTATTGCAGTCCCGAGCCAACCATTATGATTCGGTGGATCAATCCGCCTTGAACTTTGAACGCCTCGGTGACCTCAAGGCTCGAAGGCCGGTTGAAAATGTTGCTCATCGAGACGGTCTGGCCATTGGTCAGATGGATCGTCTGCACCGTGCCATTCTGATCGAAGATCACGTAGGTCCACACGACGCCGCGCTCCTGATCGACAATCGGGAAGCGGCGATGGTGAATTCGCGTGACGATCGCATAGTAGCCGCTTTTGAACTGCGCCATGCAGCTCATCGCGAAGGCGTTGAAGGGCGCGTTGGGCGAGAGTTTGGGATTGTTCGTCGTCTGCATTCCGTTTTCAATGCGGTTGCAATCGTCGGCGAATGGATAGACGCCCTTGCCGTCGTTGTTCTCGAGTCCCGCGAAATACATGTTGGCGGTTGTGATCATCTGCGAGCGCGAGACGCGCTGATCCGGCGGAACAGTCTGCGACCAGATTGGATCGGGCGTGCTCGCGTCGAGATCGGCGATGCCAGAGGGACCGCCCCCGCCCTGGCGGTAATAGGTCGTCTCGATCTCGGTGATCCGGCCGAGCTCGACACGCAGACGCATGCCCATGATGAGCGAGTGCTCGCCTTCATGCATGGTGACCATGCATCCGATCTGTTCGACGATCGGATCGGCAAAGCAGAGCCGGAAATGGCCGACGGCGCTCGCCGTGCCCCAGAACCCGTCGCCCACATCCATCACTTGGTCCTGCTCGGTGTACCTCACATCCTTGGCGAGCGGCAAGCGCTTCGGATCGTGCGCGACGAGCGCATTGAGATATTGGGTGGCGAGATCTTCGAGGCATGCGCGATCGCAATCGACGGCAATCGGGCCTCCGGCAACAACCGGCGCGGTGAAGCGCCCTGTCGCGAGAAGAATCGCCGTACAAGCCAACGCGCCCACAACGATCCACTTTGCTCGCATGATCCTTGCTCCTTCCCAAAATTGAGTTTAGTGGCCCGAGCCCATGGTCCAGCCGTTGCTGAGGCCGTAAGGAATCGTGACGAACGGGAACGCCTCGACATCGTGGATCAGGCCGCCACGGATTCCGAAAGTTTCCATCGTGTACAGGTTGAGCATCATGCCCGGAGGCGAGTCGGGAGGAGCGCCGCGGCGCGTGCCGTCCTCGACGAAAAAGGGAAACGTGGCGACCACGCCCTTTTGTTCATCCACAACCAGCACCCGGCGAGGGCGAATCTTCTTTATGAAGCTGAGTATCTTCGTCGAGATCTGATCGGAGCAGGTCATCATGCTCATCTTCAGCTGCTGCTGGCCTTGCGGCGTATTCGGATTCGGCAATATGGGCGAGGGCATCATGCGACCGCCGGGCGGGGGATTGTTCACGGTCTGGTAGCCGTTCTCGTGGCGCACGCAATCGTCAGCGAAGGCGCCGATTTTTCCGTCGTCGCCTTCGAGCGCGTCGAAATAGGAATTAGCGGCCCAAATCAGGACGTCTCGCGAAGTTTTCTGCGAGGGCGGAACGTCTGTGACGAAATCCGGGCGCGCGGTGGTGAGCAAAGGGATGGCCGTGGGATCGACGCCGCGGGTCCACATCTGCTCGACTTCCTCAATCTGGCCCCGGTCGACCTTCAAGCGCACGGCGACGAGCGCATCCTGGCCTTGAATCTTCAGGCGCGTTTGTTCGGCCACCTGGCCGAATACCGGATCGGCCACCACGATCTTGAAACTCGTGGGCTCGACTTTGGAGCGCCACAACATCCCCTCGCCAATATTCATTTCTGCCGTGTTTTCGGTCATGCGCACGTCGCGCGCGAGCGTGGGCACTGCGGACGGGTCGTGCTTGAAAATCGCGTTCATGTAGCCGTCCATGATCCCGACGAGGCAATCACGGTCGCACGGCTTCACGATCGAGGTACTCCATTCCGGTGCCGGACTGGGCGCGTAGGGCAATTGCTGCGCGAACGCGGCCCCACCAGAAAAAAGCAGCGCGAGCGCGACGAAATTACACGCAAAAATGCGGCTGATTTTCATGAGGGAGGGACCTCCGCCGAGTGCAAGCTATATCATTTTTCGCCGGGCCCGCAAGAGCGAAAGACGACGAGCGAGAGCATGTGGCGGGTCTATTGCGCGGCAGGATGTCCCACGGATTCCGGATTTGCGGAGTCGATGCAGGCGTCGAGCAGCTTGTGAGTTTCGTTGACCCAGCGAGGGAGCGCGCGCGTCTCGACGTATTCGACGACCTGCGATTCGCCGCCACCCAGTGATTCGTTCACTTCATACATCACTGGATTTTCTTCGACGGGATCGTCGTCGTGCGGGCGCACGAACTGGATATTTTCAAAGGCGGCGAACTGCGCAGAGATTGCAGGGCACTGCGCCGACGACAACTCCCGGACGCTGATTTTAAGTTGCGGTATGAGCGCGTCGAGAGGCCGCGATGGATTGTTCGCGTGCAGCGCCGGCAGTTGCACGTAGAGCGGCGCCCCTTTCGCTTCGCGGACCACCGCACCGATCGCTTTCGGATCCTGCGTGTTCTGCAGAATGAAGGAAAATTCCGGCTGATCGCTTGCACGATCGCGATGTGCGCGAACGGCGATGAAATCGCCCTCGGCGCTTTTGATCGGGAAGAGCCGGTCGAACGCGGCGGCAAAATGCTGCTGCACCCAGTCCTGTTTTGGCGTGCTCGCGTCATCTTGCCGCTCGCGGTTACGAGGCGAGGCGAGCCCACCGAGCAGCGCGATCGCGAGGAGCGCGGCGGCGAGCTTCACGATTGAGTTTTTCATTTTTCGCTACTGGATGGCGCGCGAGTCTACTTCCTGCTTGAGGTCGGCGACAAACTCGTCGACCGGGCGCGGCCCGAGGTCGCCCTTCGAGCGATGGCGCACCGAGACGGTGCCTGCCTCAGCTTCTTTGCCGCCGGTGACGAGCATGTAGGGGATTTTTTGCAGTTGCGCGTCGCGGATTTTGGCCTGCAATTTTTCGTTGCGCTCGTCGACTTCCGCGCGAGCGCCTGACGCCAGCAGTTTCCGATGCACTTCACGCGCATATTCGTTTTGGCGCTCAGTAATTGGCAGCACTATGGCCTGGACGGGCGCGAGCCACGCCGGAAACGCTCCTGCGTACAGCTCGATGAGGTAGGACACCATTCTTTCCATGGTGCTGATCACGCCGCGGTGGATCATCACCGGCCGATGCTCCTGGCCGTCCGCGCCAACGTAGCCGAGCTGAAACTGATTCGGCAGATGGAAATCGATCTGGATGGTCGAGTACGTTTCCTGATGACCCATGACATCCGCAAGTTGAATGTCGAGCTTCGGGCCGTAGAAAGCCGCTTCACCGGGCGCTTCCGTGTAGGGAAGGCCCAAAGAATCCATCGCTTCGCGCAGCACGCGCTCGGCGAGGTCCCACATCTCGTCGTTCTTCACATACTTTCCCGTATTGACCTTGTCGCGCAGCGAAAGCCGATAGCTGTATTGCGTGATGCCGAGATCGCGATAGGCGCGCTCGACGAGCCGCATGACTCCGGCAAACTCCTCCTTGATCTGCTCCGGAGTGCAGAAAATGTGCGCATCGTTTAGCGTCATCACGCGCACGCGGCTCAAGCCGCTCAGCACGCCCGATCGCTCGTAGCGGTACATGGTCCCAAGTTCGGCAATCCGCACGGGCAGTTCACGATAGCTGTGCTTCCTGGATTCGTAGACCAGAATGTGGTGCGGGCAATTCATCGGCCGGAGGACCAATTGCTCCGTTTCGAGATCCATCGGCGGGAACATGTCCTCGTGATAGTGCTCCCAATGGCCGGAGCGCTTGTAGAGGTCAACCTTCGCGAGATCGGGCGTGTAGACGTGCTGGTAGCCTGCCTCGCGTTCGCGCTCGAGGATGTAATCCTCGAGGAGACGCCGGATCGTTGCGCCTTTGGGCAGCCACAGTGGCAGTCCCGACCCGACCTGATCGCTCACCGTGAAAAGGCCGAGCTCTTTCCCCACGCGGCGATGGTCGCGGCGCTTCGCCTCTTCGAGCTTGTGCAGATACTCTTCGAGTTCTTTCGGCTCGACGAAGCAAGCCGCGTAAATCCGTTGCATCTGCGGATTGCTTTCCTGCCCTTTCCAGTAGGCGCCGGCGACGCTCATCAATTTGAACGCCTTGATGCGGCCGGTGGAAGGAATGTGCGGACCGCGGCAGAAGTCGATGAATTTTCCCGTGGTGTAGAACGACACCATGGGTTCGGTCGCTTTTTCCTCGACCAGCTCGCATTTGAATTCCTGCTGACTTTGTCGATAGAGCTCGAGCGCCTCGGCCTTAGGGAGGAGCTTGCGCTCGTTGGGAATATTCTGCGCGGCGAGCTCGCGCATTTTGGCCTCGATTTTCTCGAGGTCCTCGGGAGTGAACGGCTGGTCGCGCAGAAATTCGTAGAAAAAGCCGGTTTCGATCGGCGGGCCGATGCCGAGTTTCACATTGGGATAGAGTTCGAGGACGGCGGCGGCGAGCAGGTGCGCCGCGGAATGGCGCAGGACCTGGACGGCGTCCGGATCCTTGGAAGTGAGGATCGAGAGCTTAACGTCATGGTCGAGCGGGCGCGAGAGATCGACGAGATCGCCATTGGCGCGCGCGACCAGGGCCTCCTTCGCCAAGCGCGGTGAGATCTGGCCGGCGATCTGCGCGGGCGTGGTGCCGCTGGGGACCTCGCGTGTCGCGCCGTCCGGCAGCGTGATCTGGATGGTGCCCATGTTGGTTGTAAGGCTCGAAGCCAATTTTCACAATTCCCGTTTTGTTGCGATTAGAAGCGGTCGCCGTTGATTGTTTTCAACAATTTAGAGCGATTCTAATAACTGGATGTTGCGATTAGAAATTTGGAAACCGCATACCAAAAGGTGTAAGCAAGTCGATCCCAGAGCCCGCGTAGAGGAGTTGTCGCCCAGCCAGCTTCCGTCCATGATCGCCACTTTCGTGTACCCACGCTCCGACTCAAATCGCAAAATCCGAAGTTACCGTAGCATGAATGCCACAGCGATTTCATCCGGTTGTTTACGCACGCGATTCGGGATGGTCAGGCGAGCCGAAACTAGCGAGATTCGTACTTCCAGTTGAGGGATTTGCTCTGGGCGATCCATTCGACAGCGGTGGCGATGCGTCGCGAACGGGTCTGGTCGGTTTTGGCGTCGTTGATCCATGCGACGTATTCGCGGCGCCGGCCGGGGGGGAAGGCTTTCAGGGCCGCAGCCGCTTTCTTGTTCTTGGCAAGCGCGCCGGCAAACTCGGGATGCAAGGGGAGCTCGGCCTTAGGCTTCTTGGTGCGGCCAGCCATTGGGCTGGTCTGCTTGCCGGAGGCAGCGATCGTGGCGGCCTGTTCAATGTAGCGGCGCATCTCGCGAGGTAAGTCCTCGATTTTCGTGATACGGCCGAAGCCGTCATGCTCGCGCATGACTCCGCGCATTTCGGGCGCCCAGAAGCGGAAGCGGCAGTGCTCCTTGAATCCGGCCATGAGGCATATCACCTGACCGTTGCACTCGAAGAAGGGCTGTCCCCATTTCATGGTTTCCTGCACGCTCGGGCAGGCCTTGTGAATCAAATCGCGCAAATGAGCGAGAATCGGTTTTGCGAATGGGGCGGATTTGGCGACGTAGGTGTCGAGGCGGGCATCGGTTTTCATCCGGGCATTCTAGCGCGGTTCGCAGTGGCAGACTCAAGGCGAAAATGGTCCGGGGGAAAACTCAGGGGTGCCAGTCTGGAGGCGATGAATCAGGGAGGCGCCGGCTGCGAGGGCGAGGCGAGGCAAGAACTTCTTTTACGGCAAGCCGGGATATCAATTCCTCCAAGCAGGCGCTCCTGGACTCGAAAGCAGATACATCATCCGGAGAAAAGGAGAGGCGTCGGGCAACACGGAGCGCGCAGCCGTAGGATTTTTTGGCGTTGCGGCGCGCTCGCGCGATTGGCGCAGTGTCGTCGAGAGCAAGCGCTATCCGGCAATAGGAAATCGCGGCGTCCATGAAGACGAAGACAAGGTTCTTACGGTCCGCCATGACTGGACGGCCGCAGATATAGTTTTTGACGTGAACCGCCGCAACTTCGAGTGGATCACGTCGCCCTGTCGCCGCTTGGAAGGGGATCGGCACCATTTCGCGCCACCTATTCCCACACATATCGTACGCGGAATCGGTACGGGGTCAATCCGCAGGAATACGGAGACGCAAAGTGCGAAATGCCTGTAGTGGACCAGGCGACCTAATGGAGCGAGGCGAGAGACGACGTGGCGAGGTCGTGGACGCGAGCGGCGCAGGCGGCATGAGGCGGGGACAGCAACAACGCGGCGTGGAAGTATTCGGCGGCCTTGGCGTTGCGCCCGAGTTGCTGATTGAGATTCGCGAGCAGCAGCACGAAAACAGGATTGCGCGGGTACCGCGTGGCCAGCGGCTCGGCGATATCGATGGCGTCGGCGTAGCGCTGGTCGTAGGTGCGAAGGTTTTTCGCGAGGTAGAAGCGCGAATCGACGGCCAAGAAAACGCCGTGGTCGATTCCGACATGCATCTGGCGAATTCCCTCCTCTTTATTGCCTCCGGGAATGCCCATGAAGAAGCGCAGCATTTTGACAATGCCCGAGAGCGAATCGATGTAGTAGTTGTAGAGGCCGAGGCCGGCGGTGGCGTCGGCGATATCGGGATCGAGTTCAAGGGCGCGAAGGAATTCGGCGCGAGCGGCGACTCCGGCGCGGGCGGTGGCGCGGTGTTCGTCACGCAAGCCGCGCAGGCGGGCATCCAGCGCATAGCCCAATCCCGCATAAAGATGCATTTCGGCGGTTTCTGATTTGGCGATTTGCGCGTGGGCGAGGTCGATTGCGTGGTGCGAAACCGCGAGGTAAGCATCGTCTTCCGAGGCTTTCGGGCGTTTCCACGCGTCGAGCATTCCCCACTGCATGGCGCATGCGGCGCAGTACATCTTCCACCATTGGGCTTCGCCTTCGAGGAGGTAGCCGACCGGGCTGTCGGGTTGCGACCGCTCGATGGCGCGGGCCGTGGCGATCGCCGCGTCAGGATCGCCGGAGTAGGTTTGGTCGAGGGCGCGGGCGGCATCGGGGGAGAGGGTGATGTTGCCGGCGAGAGCGGGCGATGCGATGAAGGACGCGATGAAGAGGAGAAATGGGAAGCGAGCCTGGGAGGCGCCGATCACTCGTCCATGAAAGCACACGCAGGAGCCGCGTGCCACAGGTTGTGATGAATAGCTGTCAGACGGATTGTGTGATCGGCCCTCGAGAGATAAGCGATCCGCGCCGAAGAGGGATTTTTCGGGCCGCGACACGGCCCTCAGAATGACGGGTGCGGAGGCGTCGCGGGGACGGGAGCCAAGAATTGGGCCGGGCACGACATGTCGTGCCCCTACGGACGAAGAAGAAAAGGCGGGCGCTATTTGACGCGCTTGAGCCAGCCGAGGAGCCATGCGGCGGTGACGTACATTGCGAAACATTCGAGCGCAAAAGGTAAGAAGCCTAGGAAGCCAGGCGCCGGCATCTCGAAAATTTTCCAGCGCTGGCCGATCGGGAAGATGTAGATCCATTTTGCCTGCGCCCAGTAGTTCCAAAATTCCCAAAGCCAGCCGCACACCCCTCCCGCAAGAAAGAATCCACATAAGCGGCGCCGAAAGCCGTCCGCAAGATCGCCGAGGAATGACGGCAGACCGAGACGGCGATTGATGGGGTCGAGCAGAAAGACGAACCCGAGCCAGACGAGAGCGAACAGATACGCACCGATACGTGTGGGAACGATCAGCGGCAAGATGAGACAAGCGGCGCCCAGGGCGATCAGCACATTTTCAGCGGCGCGCGGTATTTTCCACGGCTCGCCGGGTAGTGGCGGCAGAAGGGCCTGCACGAGGTCGGATGTTTCGAAGATGGCGGGTGTGATCGTTGCGAAAGACCATCCATATCCAAAGACGAACCCAATCCAGCCGGGCGGGACGCCGACATACGTCCAGTTTCTGAGGCGAAGATTATAGGCCTCGAAAATCAGCCACAGCGGAACGGAAAGCAGCGCCATTCGGGCGAGCGTGAGGGGCGCGTCGTTGAGGCGCGAGCGATGCGTGAGCGCGAGAACGGCGGCATCGGCGATGAGAATGTAGGCGGTCCAGGCGACCGGCGTGAAGTAGGTGGCGACCGGCTGGACGCTGCGGAACATGAGCCACTCCGCGCCGATAAGCGCGAGGAAGCCGAGCCAACCGTGGGCGGGAAATGGGAGCCGGCGACGTGCGCGCAGGAATCCAATCAGCAGCGCGAGGATGGTAGCGGCAGTGATGGCGAGACCAAGAGGGATGCGGTGGGAATCCATGCGCGCGTGTTGTTGGGACTCGCTCGGCGTGGACATGGTACCGCGGATTGTTAGCGGGCGGTGGGCTGCAATGCATCGTGCTTTTGGGGGCGGGGACGAGGGCTCGGTTATCGACGAGGTTCGAGTCGCGAAACGACGAATAGGGATTCTTCGAAGCGCTTCGCGCTCCTCAGAATGACGAACTCTGCGCGGGGAGCGGGTAGCGGTGAGCGAAACAGACACCTTTCTTGCTATGCTGGCGCGGCTTTTCACGCGTGGAGAAAATGCGAACCAAAGGCGACCCATTTAGGCGTGGCCGCTACGGAATGCAAAGGCAACGGGTCGTGGCTGTGGCAGAGGCGCTGCGAAATGCAAGGGCGAACTGACCATGCCTGAGAGGCGAGGGCTACAAAACGCAAACCAGGAGGCCGACCTGAAGGTCGCCGCTACGAAAGGCAAAAGCAAACGTGCCGTGCCGGCGGCAGGGGGCTACGAAATGCAAAGTAAAGGCGCCGACCTGCCTTCGCTCCGCTCAGGCCAAGAAAGATGGCCCTGCCTGTGGCAGGGGCGCTGCGAAATGCAAACGCCTTTCGCGACACCGAAGCCGGGGCGCGGAGCGGAGTATGGAATCTGGCGGTGGGGGCAGAGGGATTCTTCGGGCCGTGATGCGGCCCTCAGAATGACGAATTGAATGGGTGAGGGCGAAAAACTCGAGCGGGGACTGGGGCTGGTCGAAGCGACATCGCTGAACATGACGTTCATGGTGGGGATCGGCCCGTTCGTGGTGATTCCGTTCGTCGTGAGGGCGATGCATGGGCCGCTGAGCCTGGTCGCTTGGGCGGCGGGCGCGCTGCTCGCGCTGTTCGATGGATGCATCTGGGCGGAATTGGGCGCGGCGATGCCGCAGGCGGGAGGAAGCTACGTTTATTTGCGCGAGGTGTACGGGCCGCAGCGGCTGGGACGCATGATGTCGTTCCTTTATATCTGGCAGACGCTGTTTCAGGGTCCGCTGAGCATCGCATCCGGCGCGCTGGGCTTCGCGCAGTATTCCGCGTTCCTGCAGGCGAAATCGACTTGGGCGGTGCGGCTGACGGCGCCGCTGGGATTCCATCGTGACAATGTGGTGGCGGCGCTGATTCTTATCGTGATCGCGGCGCTGCTCTACCGGCGGATTGGCGAGATCGGGCGAATCTCGGTGATTTTCAGCGTCGTGGTAGTCGGGACGATTTTGTGGATCGTCTGGGGCGGCGTGCGGCATTTCGACGCGCATCGCCTGTTCGATTTTTCAGGGACGAGCCAGGGAATCTCGTGGCTGTTGTTGGTGGCGGCGCTGGGGCACGGGTCGGTGCAGACGATCTACAGCTATCTCGGCTATTACAACGTCTGCAATCTGGGCGGCGAGATGAAGAACCCACAGCGAAATATTCCGCTGGCGATTTTCATCTCGATTCTGGGGATCACCGTGCTTTATCTGGCGATGCAAACGAGCATCCTGGGCGTGATGCCGTGGCGAGAGGCGGCGCAGACGAGCGTGGTGGTGAGCGCGTTCATCGAGCGCGTGTACGGGGGCGAATGGGCGACGCTGGCGACGGCGCTGATTCTGGCGACGGCGCTCGCGTCCGTGTTCTCAGCGATGCTCGGCTATTCGCGCGTTCCCTACGCAGCGGCGCAGGATGGAAACTTTTTCGAGGTCTTCGGGCGCGTGCACCCGACGAAACGGTTTCCGCACGTGTCGCTGCTGGCGCTGGCGGGCGCGGCGATCGCGGCGTGTCTTTTCCTCAATCTTTACGGCGTGATTCGCGGGATTTTGGCCATGCGCTGTATCATACAGTTCGCTGCACAAGGCATCGGATTGATACTTTTGCGGCGGCGATGGCCGAAAGAGCGGCTGCCGTTTCATATGTGGTTATACCCAGTGCCCGTGGTGGTGGCGATCGCAGGTTGGATCGGAATTTTCATTGCAACGGGAAAGCGGCCCATGGAGGCGTCGTTAACGGCGGCTTTAGTTGGGCTGCTGGTGTACTTGGTTCGCGCGAAATGGATGGGACAATGGCCCTTCGGAGGGCATTCCGCGGAGGCGTTGATGGGACCGGTCGAGGAGAGAATGAGATGAGTCGTTCGAGGCAGCGCCGTGCGAAATGGATCTTGATTTTGGCGGCAATGGTTGCGGCATCGTTCGGGCGAACGGCGAAAGTGTCGGCGCAGGCGCTGACGGATACGGCTCAGGCGATCAATAAGGCGCGGATCGCGACGCGGATCATGTTTGTAACGGCTCATCCGGATGACGAGACGGCGAGCCTGTTGGCGTATCTTTCGCGAGGGCTTTATGCGGATGTGGGGCTGCTGACGTTGACGCGCGGCCAGGGCGGACAGAACGCGATCGGTCCAGAGCAGGACGGACAATTGGGAGTGGTGCGCACCGTCGAGTTGCTGCGAGCGGACACCTACTACGGGGTGCATCAATATTTCACTCGCGCGAACGATCCGGGATTCTCGAAAAGCGCCGACCGCACGATGAAAATCTGGGGACCCGATGTCCCGCTCGAGGACATGGTGCGAGCGATTCGCACATACCGGCCGGATGTGGTGATCAATGGCTGGGGCGGAACGCACTGGGGACACGGGCAGCATCAGGCGAGCGGAATCTTGACTCCGAAGGCGATTGAGGAAGCGGCGGACCCGAACGCGTTTCCGGATCAGATCGCACAGGGATTGAAGCCGTGGAAAGTGTCACTGGAACTGAGGCCGGCGGGAGGATTTGGCACGACGACGGTGCCGCCCGGAGCAGTGGAACTGCCGGTGAATGACGTGTCGCAGATCTGGGGCGAGAGTTACGTCCAAATGGGAATGCAGGGGCACGCACAGCATGTGTCGCAAGGGACGCCGTTTTTTTTCGGTAATCCGTTTTTTCGGCGGCCAGTGTATCTGGAAGTCGAGCATGGAGAGCAGGCGGGCGGCGGTTTTGACACGAAATTCCTGGCGCAGCCGATCACTTCGCTGGGGGAACGATTCGCGTCTCTGCACGAGGTGATGGCGACCCATCTTGAGTCGACGAACCAGGACATTCTCTCAGCGGAGAGGCTGGCGCTGGGGCTCGATCGCAAGGGAGCGGCGCAATTTTTGGCGTCAGCGGCAATGGAGATCGAAGCGCTGAAACAAGAGGTGACGAGAGCGGGAGGAAACGAAAGCGCGGAAGCGAATTGGGAACTCGATGGAGTAAAACACCGGGTCAACCTCGCGCTCGAGGACGATCTCGCGCTGCCGGTCGATATTCAGGCAGATCGGCACGAGTTGGTGGCCGGCGAGAGTTTTTCGGTGAACGTGAATTTTCTCGACAAACCGGCAGTGCCGTTCCAATGGACGGTGGAAACGTCCTGCCTGAAAGTTCCAGACGGTTGGACCGTGGCCATGGACGCGCCGAAGAAAGCGGGCGATCCCTATCATTTCACGGTCAACATTCCGCCGGATGCGAAAGCGCCGAGTTCGCCACAGGACCCGATTCTGCCGTTCGCGCCGCCGCTGATAACAATCGGGGTTCACGCGCAAGTGGACGACTACGATTTCACGATCGAAAGGGCGGTGGAATCGGCGGAGGAAACCACAACCGGCACGCAGACGTACGCGCTCGAGCTTGTGCCCGCCGTGACGCTTACCGTGGAGCCGACGCAGGTGATGATCCCCGCCAAGAAAGCGGGCTCGCCGATCGATCTGCTGGCGCGAGTGCGCTACCACGGGACGAAGGCGGCGACTGTTGCGGTGGGCCTCGACACTCCGGCGGGATGGAGCGTCGGGCCGATCGCGCCGCTCGATTTTTCGGGAGCGGGCGATCAATTGATTCGCTATGTGGTGAAGGCGCCCGCGAAAGTTGCCGATGGAGCTTACGCATTGCAGCCCTACGGCAAATTGGGGGACGAGACGTTTCGCACTTCGCTCGAGCCGATTCCAACCGTACCGACACGCAGTTGGAGCGAGGCGGCGGACGCGACCGCGCACGTACTCGATTTGGCCGTGCCGGCGAACTTGCGCGTGGGCTATATCGCGGGCGACAACGACCTAGTGCCGGAATCGCTGCGGCGGATCGGCATCCAGGTGGACATGCTGGATGAGGTGGCGCTGGCCTTCGGGAATTTGAACCAATACGACGCGATCGTGGTGGGAATTCGCGCGTACGAACTGCGTCCGGATGTGGCGAGAATGAACGGGCGGCTGCTCGACTACGTGAAGAATGGCGGGACGCTGGTGGTGGAGTACGAGCGCGACTTTGCGTGGAATAAAGTGCTGCCGGCACCGTTCGAGGCGAAGGAAGCGCAGCAGGGTGTGCGCGTGACGGATGCGGAATCGCCAGTGCGATTTCTCGATCCGTCGAGCCCGCTGCTGAATTCGCCGAACAAAATCACGTTGGCGGATTTTCAGGGTTGGGTGCAGGAGCGCGGGCTCTACTTCTGGAGTACCTGGGCGCCGCAATACAAGCCCGTGCTCGGATTGAAAGATGCAAATGAACCGGAAGCGACTGGCAGTCTGGTCTACGCGCGCGACGGAAAAGGGCTGTACATCTATACGGGACTTTCTTTCTTCCGCGAGTTGCCGGCGGGAGTGCCCGGCGCGTACCGATTATTTGTGAATCTGCTGGGCCAAACGCCGCACTCGGCGCGATAGATACGCGGCGGGCGAAAGCAATGGATACTTGCTGCGGGTGAAGCGGCGCAATGGTTGGGCGCTTCGCGCCGAGTGTTATGTCGGAGCTGAAGCTCCGACCCCTGAAGCGAATCCGCCGCCTAACCCTTCGCTGCGGTCAGGACAAGAGGCCGCCGCTACGGAGGCTGTGGGCGGTGGGATGCTTCGGCTGATACAGGCTAATCTTGCCGCCGCCGGGGAGCGGCACGTCGGTGATCGAGCCCCAGCGTTCTTCCTTCACATCAGAGCAAACAACGCCCTTTCTTGCGAGCGACGCCATCTCTGCTTTTAGATCCTCGCACATGAAATAAAGCTGGTGCGCGCCATTCTCGTCCGCAGGATGAAAGGCGGCTTCAGACGGCGGGAGTGCGAAAATCAGCCAGCCGTAACCGGCGTCCACGGATTTGAAGCGCAGTACGTCGCGGAAAAATGCGCGGTCAGCGTCAGCGTTCTTGCTGAAGATGACCATGTGCACGCCGGAGATCATCATTTCTCCTTTCTCCTCGTGCGATTGGGGAAGTTTGCCTTTGCTGCGGCTGTCGGCGGAAAGGATGCCGGTCGAAAGGCCGCCAGCAGCAACGGCACCGGCAGCGAGTCCTCCGACGGCGACAGCTCCGAGCGCAAGACCGCCCATCGCGAGCACGCCAATTGAAATTCCGCCGAGCGCAACGACGCCGCGAGCTTTTCCACCCATCGCAATATAGCCGCGAGCCGAACCGCCCATGGCAATCCAACCGCGGGCCTGATCGCCCATGGCAATGACTCCGTGTGCGGAACCGCGCTTCTCGCCGCGATCGGGATCGGCGCCGTAGGCAATGTCGAAAAGGGGCAATCCTGCGAACGTCGATGTGGAACGACTGCGGATGCTTTTTGCCGATTCGTCCTTTTTATTTTTCATCCGCGGATTCTATTCGCGGCAGGGGTCGAGCTCAACAGGGCTGTGAATGCGAAGATGAACGCGAAGAGAAATCCTTCGGTCGACTGGGAGCGTCGACCTCCGGACGACCTCCTTAGCGGTCGCCGCTATTTGGGGCGGCCTTTGAAGCCGTGGGCGATCATCTGGATCGCATAGACCTGAGCAGCGTTAGCGATTTGGTTGCCGTCAGCGTCTTCGGCGCCGCGGGCGAGAACGAACAGAGTCTTTCTGCCGGGACCGCCGAAGGAAACGCTGATCACGTCGCGTGGAGTGGGAATCAAGCCGAGCCAAGTTCCGTCGGGACCGATGACTTGAATACCGGGATTGGTGCTGACGTAGATGCGACCGTCGGCGTCGATCGTGCTGCCGTCGCCAGCGGTGCCTTTCTGCAGCATGGCGAAATCGCGCTGATTGGTGAGCGAGCCGTCGGGCTGGACATCGAAGACGACGACCGTGTTGACGTTGGTTACATAGAGTTTTTTCTCGTCGGCGCTGAGGATGATGCCGTTGGTGCGGAGGTTTTCGCCGTAGGTGGTAACGACGCCGCTCGGACTGGCATAGAAAAGTCCTCCCATCGTGAAGTAGGCGCCACCTTTGCTATCGGCCGAGAGATCGTTTAGGACGTTTGGAATGCAATCCCAGGTGTCGCCGTTGTAGCGGTCGGCGAGCACGCGATGCTCGGGCGCGAGCTCCCAAATCGAGGGATGCAGGCCGCGTTCGACGACGAAGAGCGCTCCTTTGGAGTTGATGGAAAGCGCGCCGCCGGTGTTCGTGTCCGTGTAGGCGACGGAGGCGTTGCCTTTTTTGTCCAGCTTGACGACATCACTTTTGTCCTGCTGGGCGATGAGCAGGCCGCCGTCTTTGGTGCCGACGATGCCGTCACCATTGTTGCCCGCATCCTGCCACCAGAATTTCCATTGCTGGCCGGCAGCGATCACGCCAGAGATCGCTGTGACAGTGTAGGCGCGCGGCGCGGGACCGGGTCCGCCGAAGCGGAATCCGCGAATCTTGGTTGCGGGACCTTTGCAGGCAGCGATGGCGGCGGCGTAGCCGGGATCGAGCGGAGCCTGTACGGAAGGCGGCGGAGGATTCGCCGGAGCGGGTGGCAGGCGCGGCACTTGATTTTGTGCAAATGCCGTGGCCGTCGCGACCGCGGTCAAAAATGAGATGAAAGCCGAGGCCCGAAATTTTCTTGCGTGCATGGCGCCCTCCGGTCGACGGGAAGCGGAGGGATAGTAAGCGGAATGTTGTCTCCGTTCAAGGGCCGGAGTATACAATCACGCCGTGAAGAAAGCCGCGCCGAAGAAAGTGACTTTCGAAATGGTGCGGCGAGCGGCTCTTGCGCTGCCGGACGTGACAGAGACGGCCTGGCACGGGCTCACGGGCTTCAATAAGGCGGGGAAGTTGTTTCTGGTGTTTCGCGAGAAGCTCGATTCGATCGTGGTGCGAGCGACGTTCGAGCGGCGCGATGAAATGATCGAGGCCGACCCCGAGACGTATTACACAAACGACCACTACCGCGGATATCCGTGGGTTATGGCGCGGCTCGGGATGCTCGATCCTGGCGTGCTGC
>Ga0187783_10000413_pt1 | contig 31619 bp, 20 predicted proteins | sample 1015_SJ02_MP02_2_FD_132471 | JGI IMG/M metagenome (GOLD analysis project Ga0187783, IMG submission 132471) | Tropical peat soil microbial communities from peatlands in Department of Meta, Colombia - 1015_SJ02_MP02_20_MG | ecosystem: Environmental > Terrestrial > Soil > Wetlands > Peat | place... | reverse complement strand
CTCTCCAGACTGCTGGTAGGCGTGGGCCAATGCCTCTGCATTCAAAGCCGTAGGGTTTTGCTTGTTCGCGAGTGTGAGCAACTCGATGGCTCGCTCTTGGTGTTTCCGTGAGAGAGCAATTTCCCCCTGTAGCAGATGCAAGTATCCCGATTGTTCAGCACTCTTGGAATCGCTAAGCGGGGCAATGATGCCTTCAATCTTCTCGGCGCGATCCACAAAGCCCGAACGAGCGAATGCTTGGCCAATCCAGGCCCCAAAAACTACCTTTGGACCGATGGCTTGAAAATTCTGCATTGCGGCCTCGAGTTCCCTTGCCTCGGCGCCCGTATCACCCTCGCCTTCCGCAACGAAGGCCAGCCATAAATGCACGCGGGCCGCACTCAGGGGAGACGGTTGATTTTGGAGAATGATCAGGCATGTTTTAAAGCGCTTGCGCGCTTCAGCATATCGGCCGTGGAGCAAATCCAGCATCGCAAGAAAGCGCATGCCGTCTTCGCGTTTCTCAGGAATCTCGAGCATGCTCGTAAAGACTTGTTGCCCCTTTTGCTCGTCGCCGCTCTCGACTAACGCACCGCCGTACTCCAGGCCTACATTGCCGGTCACAAGCCAGTGGGGATCGAGCTCGAAAGCTTTGGAGTAGGCCTCGAGCGCCTTCGGCAGGTCATTCAATAAATCGTACGCGGTGGCCAGCTCGACGTAACAATGGGAATCATCAGGAGCCACCTTGAGGATCTGAGTGTACTGAGCGACGGCTTCCTTTTGACGCCCGTGCCTGAGCAGCAGATAGGCATAGTCAGAAAGCATTTTCCAGTCGTCGGGATACCGATCCAGATAGGAGCGGTACAGGGTGTCCGCTTCCTCCACATGATCGAGATCATGGGCGTATTCAACCTGGATCATCATCCGCTCGCGCTCGGTGGTCCGAGAAGAGAGCTCAAGAGCTTTTTCGTATTCCAATTTTCCGTGCTCCGGATCGTTTTCGAGATAGCTCAAATAGGCATGCGCCAGCGCCGCGTGCGCCATGGCAAAGTCCGGGTCAGTCTGAACCGCGGCACGAAGCAAGGTCACTGCATCACTGAATTTTCCCTCATGCCAGAGACGCGATCCGTCCGTGTACTGCTTCAGAGCAGTAAGTGAACTGGTAGTGACCTCGGGGAGGCGGCGGCTAGCTGTGTGAATTTGGTAAAGCGACTCGCCCAAATCGTGACGAATGTCCCCTGCGATCTTATCTAGCGCATCCAGGACATGCGTTTCACCGTTCGAGCGCTTCGCGTAGGAGCGCACTACGTCTCCCGTTTGGGGATCAATGAGCTCGACGGTGAGCTCATATTCATTGCCCATTCGGGTGATGGTTGCCTCGATCAATCCGCGAACGCCCTCACGCTGGCAAATCTCGCGTCCGAGAGACGGCGTGACGGGCTCACTGGGCGATCTCCCCATTCTCTGCAAGACGGATGCAAGCCGCGGACGGGGAAATATGTTGGCATGTCGGGACTGTTCGAGGCTTACCGTAAACGCTCCTTCCAGAGCTTGGTTGAAGCGCGGATCGCCGGTTTGGTTGTCGAAATCTGCGACGAGGACTGAATCGCGGGAGTTGAATGAGAGAGCAGTGCGACTGTAGAAAAGCCAGAGGCTGGCGCCCGCTGCTGCGGAAAGCACAAGAAGAGACACGAGGAGGCCAGATTTGAGCAGGCGGCTAGGGGAAGCCCGGTTCTCAATCGGGGTGGGTGCCGCTGTGGAAAGCGGAGGGTGAAGTACACGGGAAACTTCGGCCTCCGGACCTGCCTCGCCGACGGGGGCTGCCGCAGAAGGGCAGGTGTGATCGCCATTGCTGAATTCAACCTGAGTGACGAAGCGATAACCACGTCGCGGTATCGTTTCGATATACCGAGGTTCCGCGGCGTCGTCAGCCAGGGCACTGCGCAGCTTGGCCACGGCAGTATTGAGGCCGGCCTCAAAATCCACAAACGTTTCCTCTGGCCAGAGGTGCTTCTTCAATTCCTCGCGACTGACTAGCTGCCCCTGCCGCTCGGCCAAAAGGGTCAGCACTCGAACCGGCTTCTCCTGCAGGCGGATTCGAGTGCTGTTCTTGCGCAGCTCACCGCTCTTGAGGTCCACAACGAAGGGACCGAAGTGCAGCAGGGAAGGGCCATTGGGTGGGAGCATGGCTAACCCTCACATCGATTCTGGGGGCGGCGCAGTATACCACTTAAGCTGGGCCTTTCAGCTGATCCCCTCCCAACCAGCATAGCCGGCACCAAAAAACAGGAAGATGAACATTTGAAAAATGTTCCCGCATACCCCCGCAAGTCCGAGCAGTGGTCGAGTGGCAAGTTTCCGCAGGCTTCCCAAGCCAGAAACAGCGTTATACCTCTCGACAGGCGGAAAGACTCAACCCAAGCTGCGTCAATCGGTTATCCGTACATAAGAAATATAGAAAAAAATTCACTCCCATTCATTGACCGAACGAGTGCTGGGCCTTCACGATGCGGCCCATTCTCCGCAGAAGCGCATCCTGTTGGCTCGAACCTGGAAAGGAGGATCGTATGAATGTGCGTGATTTTGTACTACCAAACTTCCCGAGGAGTTTGCTCTTGGCCGCTCTAACCGCCCTGGCTCTCGGCGCGGTCGGCGCTAGCCCGGCGAAAGCACAGCAACAACAAGGCGTCACCAAAGCGACGTCTCCGGGAACGGGACCGGCCTCGCCCGCTCACGCTACAGCGAGCACAAGCGCGGCACAGAAGTCCGTGCCTGCGGCGAAGCCTGCCCTAAAAGGTCTTACTACCGGAATCACGGTGCATGGCCACTGGATTATCGACGTGCGGAACCCGGACGGCACGCTGGCAGCACATCGCGACTTTGAGAACGCTATTGTGTCTCCGGGCGTCGGTCTTCTCTCGAACTTGCTTGAGGGCAATTTCGTTCCAGGAGGATGGCAAATAGAGCTGGGCGGCACGAACGCGACTCAGACGCCCGCCAGTGCGGCGAACCCATGCGGATCGGGGGCTTTCAATGCCGACGGATCAAGTAATACCTCAGCATTCGATTCCTTTTGTTCCTTGTTTGAGGTGGCAGCAGGTTGGTCCAAAACCGCATGCCCGGCGGGGGATTCCGCATTTTGCCAGGTCTCGCTTGTCCGCTCGCCTACGCCCAACACACCTATCAGCTCAACTCCCGGAGCGACGGCTATTGTGCTGACCGGGGTTTTCACCGTGGCATCAACGCTGTCCGGAACGGCTACGATCGGGACCGTCGGAAGTTACCAATGGCTTTGCGGGAATGGCACTGTTACGTCTGGCTTTCCTACGCCCGTCGAGTGCTTACTCGAAGTCGGAACTCCGAATACTACTGGTGGTGGTCCTCCAGCCGCCTTGTTTACCGTAGGGATTCTCCCCACTCCTGTAACCAGCATCGCGGCGGGGTCCACTATTACGGTGATTGTGGCGTTTAGCTTCGACTAATCCACGGCTGCGGTTGCGGCGGTGCGCTTGACGGCACCTCCTGCAGCACCGTCGAGCAGCGAACGGAGCAGCGGCCGTGAACAGAAAAACGAATACCGGGGTGTGGAGAGCGCAAGTATGCGCGCGAGCAGCGCACTTTGCTTTCTGGTTGATCATCGCGCTACTGGCGAGCATTCCTTTCTCTGTGTGCTTCCGGCACGCTGCTCAGGTGGCCCGCAGGATTCCAGCTCGTCCTCCGGTAAGCTGGCCGCCCAGTAGCGCGCCCCCCGCGCGTTCAGTGGCGGAGGACGGCCCGCCAAGACAGGAGCCACTCCGGTTCTCCGTTCCGGCTTCCAAACCGGCACGCACGGCGGGCTCCGATTCGCTTGCGGCTGCTGTGCCAACCGCGGGCCTTGCTCGCGCGCCAGACCGATCACGATTTGTCTCAAAGCTCGCCGGGCTGCCCCTCGTGTTCGAAGCGAACCAGGGCCAAGCGGACCCGCGCGTGAAATTCCTCTCGCATGGCCAGGGCTATGCCCTTTTTCTCATGCAAGAGGAGGCCGTGCTGTCATTCGTCGAGCCGAGCAGCGAACCGACCGCTTCAAAGAGCGCCGGTCACGATCCTGCCGAGCAGCCCCCGCGGCTAGGCAACTCGCTCGCCGTGCAATTCTCGAGCCGAGGCTCCCGCGCGAAGATCTCCGGTGAAAGCCTGTTGCGCAGCCAGACCAATTACTTCCTTGGAAGCGACCGGAAGCAATGGCGCCGCGGCGTGCCGAACTATACGGCGATCGAGTACACGAACGTATTTCCCGGAATCGACGCCATCTTTCATGGCAACCGCCAGCGCCTCGAGTTTGACTTCGATGTCGCGCCGGGGGCCGATCCTTCCCTCGCCGAACTCGAGATTGTTGGCGCAAGGAAATTCCGCGTCAACAAGCTGGGCGACATCGTACTCATCGCTGGCAAGCAAGCGGACGTCGTGCTGGGGAAGCCCTTCGTTTACCAGGAAATCGCTGGGCAAAGGCGCGAGATCGCCGGCAATTTTGTGCTGCGCAGCGGAAACCGCATTGGGTTCTCCGTGGGCGCCTATGATCACTCAATTCCACTGGTGATCGATCCCACGTTTACGCTCGCCTATTCCACCTACTTGGGTGGTACGCTGACCGACCGAGTCAACGGAATTGCTGTAAACCCCTCGACAAACGCGACCTATGTGGTTGGAACGACGACTTCGACAAGCTTTCCAGCTACCAGTCCTCCAATTCCTTATCCTCAGCCGCCCGACGGCGCATACCAGACCACTTGCCCCGCTTGCTCGAATGGCGGGGTAGCGTTTGTGGCCAAATTCGATAGCAGCCAAAACCTCGTGTATTACACCTATCTTGGTCCGACCAACCCGAGCAACCTAGCGTCCGACTTGCTAGGGACGGCGACCGGAAATGCCATTGCTGTAGACTCGTCGGGAAACGCATACATAACAGGCCAAGTCACTTCGCAATATTTTCCCACCGTTGGCAGCCCCACTCAGACTCAGCTTCAATACCAGAGCGGCGGTCAGCCAGCCTATGTCGCGGAACTGAGCGATGTTGTAAACGGCCAGGGGCAAGCGCAGCCCCAGCAGTTGCTCAACTCTACATTTCTCGGCGGCAATGTGAGTGATCAGGGCAATGGAATCGCGTTGGATGCACAGGCGAACGTCTACGTCGCGGGAACCACCGAGTCGGCTGGGCTTGCGACGCCTGGGGCGCTAGAGAGCGCGCCTGCCAGCGGAAACAAATCAAGTTTCGTTGCACAAGTTAGCTTCCCCTCTGGCGTACCCACGCTAGGCTACTATACCTATCTTTTGGGAAGCACTTCGGACGTTGGGGCTGCCATCGTGGTGGACCCCGCATCCGGGAACGCTTACGTTGGTGGAACTACCGGAGACTCGACTCCCCCAGCTACGGCGGCAAACGACGGCCAGACCAGCTTTCCTTACAGCAGCAAGGAAACGGCTGGGTTCCTGGCGGAGCTGAACTCCCAGGGCACCGGCCTGCTGTACTTCAGCTATTTAGGCGGAACCGACGGCACAACCAGCGGGACCCGCATCGATGCCCTGGCGCTTGATCCCTTGAAGAACGTATACGCAACCGGCACAACCAGTGAAGCCGACCTCCCGAATACCACTGGCACTGTTGGAAGCGCATCCACGGTTTGTGCTGGCGCCCAGTGCCCCAGAGGTTTTGTGGCCGAATTCACCCCCACGCTCAGCGGTATTGCACAATCGGTTCCGTTTGTCAGTTACTTTGGCGGTACGTCTGTGTCTGTAACGAGCGCTGATACTACTCCGACTACGGGTGCCGCGATCGCAGTCGATTCCATCGGCGACATTTTTGTAACGGGAAGCGTGGGCACCACAGATTTTCCCGAGCCGGGAGCAAGCCCGAGCACCGCAGCGAATTATTCGCCGTACCTAGGAACCCTCCCCTGTGCCGCGAATATCCCGCAGGACAACGAATGTGAGTCCGGCTTCCTTGTGGAATTCGCTCCGGGTGCGACGTCGGTGCTCTACTCGACCTACCTCGGCGGGGTCGGCACGCCGTCGGCACTCGTGCAGGACCAGGGCACCGGGATTGCACTCGATACCGGAGGAGACATTTACGTCGTCGGGACAACCAACTCGGGGAATTTCCCGACTGGCGGTACGGAGACTCCGCTGATCGCAACACATCCGGGCAGCACAAGCGGATTCGTCTCGTTTTTCCAGTTTCCCACTAACGAACCCGCCATTGCGTTCAGTCCGCCCATCGCAAGCTTCGGAACGGTTCCTGAAGGCGAAACGCCAAGCATTACGTTAACTGTTAGCAACATCAGTGGATCGCAAACGCTAACGGCAAGTTATACGATAGCGAGCACGACCAGCCCGAACCCGTTCTCCATAACCCCCCAAACCTGCAGCTACAGCCTCGCACAGCTGCCACCTGTGTCGTCCTGCAACTTCACTCTTTCATTTAATCCTCCTGCCCCGGGCTCGTATACGGGGACCCTTACGTTCGTCGATAACGCGCCCCAAGGTTTGCCCGACCCGGCCACTCCGGGGGATTACCAGCAGACTTACTTTCTTACTGCCATCAGTGGACCCCCTGCTCTGACCTCCATAACCGCCGCCCCTGTTAGTTCAACCATCATGGCTGGCCAGACCCAGCAATTCGCGGCGACCGGGAATTACTCGAGTGGTCCTGCACAGAACCTGACCAACAGCGTGACTTGGGCCTCATCGGATCCAACGATAGCGTTGATTACCGGCAGCGGGCTTGCCTATGGACTGGGGGCCGGAGGCCCGGTCACCATCACCGCGACGAGTGGTAGCGTCAGCGGCACCGCGTCTCTAACGGTGACTGCAGCATCGACCACGGGCCCGATAGTGAGTGACCCCGAAGCCGTCCACGTGATCGACCAGGAGAGCATCAACGGGACCGCAGTCTCTGGCCTCACGGGTCTCGTGAGCGACTCCGAGGCCGTCCACGTGATCGACCAGGAAAGCATCAACGGGACCGCAGTCTCTGGCCTCACGGGTCTCGTGAGTGACTCCGAAGCCGTCCACGTGATCGACCAGGAGAGCATCAACGGATCCGCAATCGCTGGCCTCACGGGTCTCGTGAGTGACTCCGAAGCCGTCCACGTGATCGACCAGGAGAGCATCAACGGATCCGCAATCGCTGGCCTCACGGGTCTCGTGAGCGACTCCGAGGCCGTCCACGTGATCGACCAGGAAAGCATCAACGGATCGGCAGTCTCTGGCCTCACGGGTCTCGTGAGCGACTCCGAGGCCGTCCACGTGATCGACCAGGAAAGCATCAACGGATCCGCAATCGCTGGCCTCACGGGTCTCGTGAGCGACTCCGAAGCCGTCCACGTGATCGACCAGGAGAGCATCAACGGATCCGCAATCGCTGGCCTCACGGGTCTCGTGAGCGATTCCGAGGCCGTCCACGTGATCGACCAGGAAAGCATCAACGGGACCGCAATCTCTGGCCTCACGGGTCTCGTCAGCGACTCCGAAGCCGTCCACGTGATCGATCAGGAGAGCATCAACGGATCCGCGATCTCTGGCCTCACGGGTCTCGTGAGCGACTCCGAAGCCGTCCACGTTATTGACACTCCGACAGTCACAGCCACGCCGGTAATCACGTGGTCTACGCCAGCGCCGATCACGTACGGCACAGCATTGAGTGGAACGCAACTTGATGCCACCGCAAACGTAGCTGGCACGTTTGTCTATTCTCCCGCAGCCGGGACAGTGCTCGGCGCAGGCAGCCAGACGCTCTCGGTGACTTTTACGCCTAGCAACACCACAGCGTATAGCAGCGCGACAGCCACGGTGACGCTCACAGTCCGGCCTGCACCGCTAAATGCAATCGCCGGAAATGCAACTCGTCAATATGGTCAGCCCAATCCGCCCTTCTCACTGACGTTTAGCGGCTTTGTGAACGGTGACACCCCTGCCTCTCTCGGTGGCACTTTGAGCTGCACGACGACAGCCACAATCACGAGTTCGGTTGGCGTCTATCCCATCACCTGTTCCGGCTTGGTGTCGCCGAACTACACAATCACCTTTACACCCGGGACTTTGACGGTCACTCAGGCCGTCATCACCATTACGGCGAATAATCTCTCCAAAGCCTTCGACGCACCAAATCCAACGCTGACGTGGACGGCAAGCGGATTTGTAAACGGGGATACGACAAGCGTTTTCACTGTGAATCCCGTGTGCACGACCACTGCCACTACAACGAGCCCCGTCGGAATTTATCCCATCACCTGTTCCGGCGCTGCAGCCGTGAACTATTCATTCGTGTACGTAGCTGGGACACTCACAATTACTTGTCACTACGTCACGATCGGCATTGCGCCCTCGACCGTGGCGCCTGGTGGCACGATCACGGTCAGTGCAACCGTGATGTCCTGCAGTAATTCGACCCAAACAATCGTAGAAAAATTCGTCCTATCGGGACCTCTGGTGGCAGCTACGTGCAGCATATCCGAAACAGTGATGTTCACGACTCCGCCGTTCGCGCTTCTCCCAAAAACGGACGAGAAAGTGTCTTTCCCGTTTGTGATACCGAAGTCCAGTTGCCCGGGGGAATTCACCATTACCTCGACAACGTTCGTGAGCGGCAATGCTGTAGATACGACGTCAGTATCGTTCATGGTCGCGCCCCCTTAGACAAAAACGAGGACGCCAGGGAAATGGTGCGCCAGGTGCAATTGAGCCGGGGAGACGGTTTGAGAGGTTGGGAGATTTAGCCGACTGAGTATTGCCATGAAACTAGCAGCTGCCCTATGGGCTGCCGTCGAAGCGGTCGATCGTTTTTCTGGCCGAGCTGACGGAGTTGCTTGAGCCCGTCGTGATCAAGTTTCTGCGCCAGGCACCGAATATCCCGCCCGAACCGAGTGACCAAACGCGCTGAATTCTAAACACGCCGGCTTGTGCGTAGTGTTAAGCCTCAGTGCAAATCGATTTCACGGTGTTGGCGGCTTAGGCGATGCACCACTGTTCAACTCTTTGAGCCTGGCCCGAACCCGCCCGAGAACGGGAACGTCCGGATCGGCGTTCTTCCACAGCAGCAGGAATGTCTGGTACGCATCGCGAGCCTTTGCCGCATCGCCCTCAAGGCTGTAGGACCGAGCGATGCCAAGATTCGCCAGCACTCCGATCGGTTGGTTCAGCACGAGCCCCCGCGAATCAAGAATCTTCTGAAACTCGGCGGCAGCTTGCGGGCCTTTGTTGGCGGCAAGATAGGCCTCGCCCCGAAGGTAGACGGGGAAGAGATTGACGGTGAAAATCGTGCCGCCCGCGGCGCCTCGCTCGTAGGGGAGGGCAGGTTGAAGAAACTCGAGGGCGCGTGGGGCCTCGTGGCGATTGAGAGCGAGTTGCGCTTGGATTGCGGGGAGATAGTTGAACTGAGCGATCGTATTCTCCGAGAAGCGCTTGGCGATGTCGGAGGCAAGCGTTTCGGCGCGGGCGGAGTCGCCCGCAAAGGCCAGGGCCAGTGCGGAAACGCTTTCAACGTTCAGTGAATCCGAAAGCGCGAGCGCGTGTTCCGCATGCGTGCGGGCTTCGGCCGAATTTGCGGACAGGGCTTCCCAGGTGGCGGTCTCCGTTTCGAACATCGCCGCAGGATCCTTCTCCGCACGGCGTTCGGCCAAATCAACCGCACGGCGCGAGAGTTCACGGGCCTTCCTAAGCTGGCCGGAGTAGGCGGCCGTACCGGCCGCAAACTCGAGCAGTGTGGCTTCCTCCGGCTTACCGGCGGCGGCGTCAAGCTCAGCCGCCATGGCGGCGGAATCGTTCCGCAGGAAGGCAAGTTCGTACAGATAGATACGCAAGTCAGCCGAACCCAAGCCTTTCTCCTGGGCTTCTTTCGCCGTGGCCTCGGCGGAGGCGAAGCGATTTAGGCGCATGTAGGCCGAAGTGAGGTCCGCATAATCGAGGCCGTCACCGGAAGTGAGCCGCAGCGCCGTTTGAAATTCTCTGAGCGCCTTCTCGTTTTCGCCGAGACTTTCAAAGCAAATGCCCATGTTCGTGCGCGGTACCGAGTCGCGAGGGTAGGTTTGCGACCAGAGCTCGTAGACCTGAATCGTCTTTTGGAGATCGCCTTGGACGAGCTGGTCGTGGTGGGACTCGATGTAGAGCTTTTCGCGCTCGCTCACCCCGCCGCGCAGCCCGTACGCCTTTCGGACATTTTCGGCCGCAAGGTTTTCCTCACCCACATTGTGATAAACGGTGCCCAGCGCGGCGTAAGCCATGGCGAATTTTGGGTCCAAAGCGATGGCCCGCTCGAACAATGGTATCGCCCCATTGTAGTCGGCCTTCTCGGTCATCGCTCTTCTCGCCAGGCTGTAGGCCTGCAGCGCTTCGAGAGAAGGAGTGGTGGCCTGCTCGATGGGAATGCCGAGTTTCTCGACAGTGCTGAGCGACTCTCCCAGTCTCTTCCGCATCTGCAATGCGGCGCGGCCAAGCGCGTCGAGAACTTTTTCCTTCCCTTCAGCTTGAACCTGCTCCTGGACGAGAGCGTCACCGGTCGCGCAATTTACCGCGTTAAGTCCGATGACGTATCGGTTGCCGAGACTAGCGATCGAGCCCGCCAGATAGGCCTTGCTGCCTGTGCGCTGGCAAACGCCGCGCGCGATGGCGGGCGTCAGTTTTGTACCGCCTGATCGGCCCATGAGCTGTAGCGTTTGTTGCACGCGAGCATCGGAGATCACGCTCAGAAACGGAGACTGCTCGAGTTGAACGGAGAGGCCTTGCTGCAGCGTGCCATCAAAAACAGGGTCTCCCGTGTTGTTGGCGAAGTCGGCAAGGACAATGGTATCGGTCTGGCTGAGCGCGTTCGCTCGCCGTGCCGAGTACAACCAAATGCCCAAAACCATTCCGACGACGAGCAGCGCCCCGGCCCCCACAGCGAGCGTTGCGTAAGAGGGGCGCGATCGAGCGGCAGGTGTCTGTGCGATCGTCCCCGATGCGGTGTGTCCGGTTTCCAATTCGCGACGCAGGGCGCGCAAGTCTTCGCGAACCGCTGCGGCGGTCTGATATCGGCGCTCGCGTTCTCTCTCGAGGAGCTTGTTCACGATGTCCTCGAGCTGGGGCGGCAAATCGGGATTGAGACTGCGTATGGCAACCGGCGTCCGCGTGAGGATTGCTTCGATGATGGCTCCGCCGCTTTTTCCAGCGAACGCCTGACGGCCGGTGGCCATTTCGTAGATCAGCAGGCCGAGGGCGAAGAGGTCGGTTCGCGTGTCGAGGTCGTCGCCGCGAACCTGTTCGGGCGACATGTACGATGGCGTGCCGCTGATCACGCCGACGATCGACACGGGTTCCTCGAGCGAAGCTTGCGGCGAATTCGTGCCGAGCGCACTCTGCCTGCCCACCAGTTTCGCCAGCCCGAAATCCAGAATCTTTGCCTGGCCGCGCCTGGTAACAAAGACGTTGCCCGGTTTGATGTCGCGATGAATGATCCCTTGCGCGTGGGCCGCATCGAGAGCGTCCGCAAGCTGAATCGAGAGATCCAGAATTCGCTCGACCGGAAGCGGCTTTCCGCCGATGAACTGGCGCAATGTCTGGCCATCGATAAACTCCATGGCCATAAACGGCACGCCGTTTTGTTCGCCGATGTCATGAATGGTCGAGATGTTTGGATGATTCAGCGCAGACGCGGCGTGTGCTTCGCGGCGAAAGCGCTCGAGAGCCTGCGGGTCCCGGGCGAGATTCTCGGGCAGGAATTTCAGCGCGACGGCGCGACCGAGCCGTGTGTCCTCGGCCTTGTAGACGATACCCATTCCGCCCGCGCCGAGTTGTTCGAGGATGCGATAGTGGAGAACAGTTTGGCCGATCATGGCCGCAACTCTAGAACGGCACTACTAAAGAGTTTGGTCGTCCGGCCCAATGTCGCTGCCCGTTTGCCGGGCTAGGGGCGGTTTCGGTGAGCCGACAACGTTCAGCAGAATCGATCCCTCTCCGTAGGCGCTAACGGACGAAACGGTTTCCTGCTCAAGGACGATATTCTTGCTGCAGCTCGTGCAGACCAGTGCGCCGTAGGCGCCGCCCCCCGGCTGCCGGTACGTGTTGTAGCGCATCATCCGCCCACAGCAGACTGGAACCCAGACACTCGATTTATCCTCAGTAGGAGCCATGGGCCTCCTTCGAAAAGCAGGTGGGCGGATTATACAACCGGGCACTGGCGACCGAAAGATCACCCTGTCGGATGCCTAAGCTTGAGCCGTCGCTAAAGCGGGTCGTGCACGCGCAACCTCGCCGTAACAAAAGCAAACACCCCACGCCGAGGGCGCGAAACAACGAGTCATGGACACCTGCTCGACGAAAAACCAGCCCCGGCGTATGGAAACGGATCCAACCCGTGCGGGCAGGCTCTACCTAGTGCGGCCACGGCCTCACAACCGCTCGTCCGGGAAACTTCCGCAGGAAGCTCTGCGTCATATGACAGCTCCAGCATACTGGCGCGGATTCAGAAAAAGCTTCGGGCAGTATTCCACCCGCAGATCTCTCCATTCCACGGTCTTGCGGTCCACCATTTTCATGAGTGCCGGCGCGTGATCGAGATGGCTCACGCGGCCGATGGGCCTGCGGCAATAGATGCAGTTCTTGCCGACAAACCATTTCGAAGCAATTGTCCATACCCGATGGTCCGCGGGAGCATATTCGAGCTCGCGCACGCAGTCCTGGTCGCAGTCGCGATGCTCCGGCCAGCGCGAGCAGGAACACAGCTCGAGCTGCCCGTGATTCACGGATCCACGAAGGGCCGCACGAAACGTTCCTACCTTGACCGCAGCTGGCTTATTGTTTTCCGGACACCGGACTAACATCAGTCCGTGATATTTCCAGGCAGAGGCGGCAACTCGGAGCCGACGCAGGAGGAACGCGGCAGCGATCACCAGAAGGGCTATAAGGAGATACTGTTCGCTTGCCATGGTGAGTCTCCGGCATACCAGCATCAGCTTAATCCGGAGAACCACCGGCTGCGGTGATCTCCGATCCCAGCCTACGTAACACAGGTCGCACTCCTTGCGTCCGACCGATTAGCTCGGCGTGTGCGTCCACAAGTTACGCTGCGGTTCGCGCCGCAACGTCCCGATTCGACCGCGATTCTGCGAGAGCGGCAGTAACACCTCGCTCGAGTTCACCAGGAAAAGACGAAAAGGCGACGTAATCAAATGCGCCGGCCAGTATGGCCTCGAGGAAGGTGCCCCAATCTTCGAGTTTTGAGACAACAACCACCGGTGTCGAGCGTCCGGAGCGCTTCACTACGGCAATCAATTCCCGAAACGTGCCATCGGTGACGGCATCCTCGCAAATCACCGAGTCGATGTGTTTTTGTGAAAGGAGTTTCGTCACAGCAGCGAGTGTGTCACAGCGAATCGGATGCGCCCCGAACCGCGAAACGACGCGACTCAATTTCTCCCAATATTCGGGTTCGCCGCTGACAATGGCAACTCTTGCGAGCATTGGCCCCTCCCTTCTGCAATAGCCTGGCTTCGTGGGCGGCAGCTACGGATCACCCATCGCCTGCCCGGCACAGCCCCACGAAATAAGCTCGCTTAGCGCGCAGACGACTGCCGTGACGGAAGCTACGGGGCGAGGTGTCGATCGTCACCATCGGTGCGCGGCCGCGGCGCGTGGCAAGCGCGTACACAACCTTTGTTGGGCTAATCTGTTGGGGCGCCACGTCTGCTCGCCGGGCGTTGCCGCGCTCACGCCTGTGGGGACACGGAGGTGGAGCGTTGACCCTCGGCTAACGCCCGGTGTAATTCCTGGGTAGCACGCTCGAGCCTATTCTGTCAGTGACAGAGGACACAGGAAAACTAGGAGCGAACAACGTGCTTAAAACAGGCTCGCATTCACGGCTTGGAGCTCAGAGCCCAGTTCGATCGAAGTGCCAGGGCCAGAATTCGTCAAAGGCCGCGGCCCGTTCCGTCCCGGTTTCATCTTCTTTTTTAATGGCGGTCGGCGTCGGTTAGGGCCAGGACGGCGTAGGCCGTGGCCGCATCGTTCATGAAGAGCGCGGTCGCCGGGCTAATATGATGCTCTGCGTTTTTGTTCAGGGAGTAGGCCGCCCAGGAGCCTTCCTTCCCGTCCTGATGTCCGGTCAGCCAGGTGAGTCCACGCTTCAGTCGGGCATTTTCGGCAGTCATCCCGACCTCTTCGAGCGCAAAAACGATGAGCCCTGTCGCGTAGCCATCGCTCTGTGGCTCCTGGGGCGTACCGTCTGCCCGTTTCCACTGACCCACCAGCGAGGACAAGCTCCAGCCTCCATCAGCCTGCTGCTTGCCCAGAAGCTCAGCGATGATAGCCTCCTGCCGCTCGCGCGCGATGAGTCCAGGCACTTTTGCTGCCGCCCACAAGAGAGTCACCCGATTGATCGTGGTTTGCGCAGCATATTCCCGATTCAGGTACTCCCGTAACATCGCGAGGCTGCCTTGAATTTCTGGCGCGGCGCGGTAGTGATCGGGAGCAGTACCGACTGCGACGGCTGCAAGGGTGGCTCCATAGTAGTCCGAGTCATCCGCTTCCCACGGCTCATTGCCGAACCGCAACCACTGCCATGCGCCCCTCTTCTCTCCCTTGATTTGCTGTTCTGCCCACATGTGATCGAGCGCCGTGCGTGTGTCGTTGCTGAGTCGCCCGTTCGGCTGGTCATAACCGGCTAGAATCAGCGCGTTTAACACGGATTCGGTCCCGCGCGATTCGGCCGTCTTATAGACGCCGCGATCAGCGTCGCTGTAAAACGGCGCGACCTCCTTCCAAAGGCGCACCCGCCTCGTGACACTGTCAAGCAGCCTACCTTCGCCCGCCGAAGTGCCGCTCTCCCGAAGCGCGCTACGAAGGGCCGGGCGAGAAAGGGCGTAGGGCACGGCTGTATGACACGATACACAGAACGTTTCGTGATCGCGCTTGGCCCTTGGCCATTCCATCCACCAGGCTTGCCTTTGGTCAAGGTAGGCGGCCGCAGAGTTCTGATTCCAGGAGCCCGTGATGTCCGCGTCAGGCCGATGCAGGTTGGGCGCATTGATTTTCGGGCTTCTGAAGATGGCGGCTCTAGTTCCTAGGCCCGAACTTACCGCAACAATGGCCGCTGCCAGACTCGCGGCCAAGACGACCTTTCGCTCGACGGTGGCACGCATAAGGGGTGTCTCTCTCGTGTATTCAATGCTAATCAGCTAGAGAGCTTATCATGCGGAACCACCCTTCCGACTAGCCCAGACGGCGGTAGCGGCTTTTGGACTGGCCAGTCGTTCGACTCGACTTCGGCGGTGCCCCGCAAGTTCCCCTTCGTCGAGCGCTGGCACGGGCGAGCACCGCAAGGCCTCGTTGCCCAAAACGCGTGATATCCACGGCGGCCGTTTACTGTTCCAGTTTGAAAGTTTGGCGAAGTTGCTTGTTGCAGTAAGATTGCCGCCGCAAATCCGAGGAGGCGACAATGCGAGTTCTCCGACTGGCGGCGGCTTCCCTCATTCTTGCCACGACCGCCCTATGCCTGGCGGATGAAAATCCCCCACTGTTGTTGCGCTATCCCACGCTCAGTTCGACGCAGATCGTGTTCGAATATGCCGGGGATCTGTGGAGTGTTTCACGTGAGGGCGGAATGGCACAACGGCTAACGGCCGGCGATGGCGCCGCCTCGCGTCCCGTATTTTCGCCCGACGGCAGCGAAATCGCATTTACGGGCACCTACGATGGCAATTCTGACGTTTACCTGATTCCCTCCGCCGGCGGCACTCCGCGGCGCCTCACCTATCATCCCGCGGAAGACCAAGTGATCGGCTGGACGCGCGACGGACAGCAAGTGCTCTTCGCCTCAAACCGCAGCAGCTATTCCCGCTTCTCTCAACTCTTCACCGTTTCACGCACAGGCGGCTTCCCGACCCAGTTGCCCCTGCCCATTGCGGCGGAAGGTTCTTACTCTCCCGATGGGAGAGAACTTGCCTATGTTCCGCTGGACCACGCCTTCGATATCTGGAAGCGCTACCGCGGAGGCCGCACATCGCCGATTTGGATCGCCAGGCTCGCGGATTCGAGCGTGACCCCAGTCCCTCGGGACAATTCGAATGACTTCAACCCCCTATGGATCGACCAGCGCATTTTCTTCCTCTCCGATCGCGATGGCCCCATGTCGCTTTTAAGTTACGACACGCGGTCAAAGACGGTGTCCGTTGCGCTCAAGAACAACGGGCTCGATTTCAAGTACGCCAGCGCCGGGCCAGGCGCGATCGTGATCGAGCAGTTCGGCGCGATCTGGCTCTACGACTTGACGTCAGGCAAAGCGCGCAAGGTGAGCATCCATATTTCGGGAGATCTTCCGCAACTGCGGCCACACTTCTTGCATGTGGCGAACAGAATCACGAGCGCAGATATTTCGCCGACGGGTTTGCGCGCCGTGTTTGGCGCCCGCGGCGAAATTCTCACTGTTCCCGCGGAGAAAGGCGATATCCGCAATCTCACGAACACTCCGGGCGTCGATGAACGAGATCCTGCCTGGTCACCGGACGGAACAAGGATTGCCTATTTCTCCGATGAGTCTGGCGAGTATGCGTTGCACATTAAGAATCAAGATGGCCAGGGTGAACCCGAAAGAATCGATCTCGGCACTCCTGGCTCCTATTTCTATTCCCCGACATGGTCTCCCGACAGCAGGAAAATCGCGTACACCGACAAACGATTAAATCTCTGGTACGTGGACCTAGAAAAGAAGACGCCCGTGAAAGTTTTTCATGACCGCTTCACCGGCCCACAACAAATCGTTCAGGCCGCTTGGTCTCCGGACAGCAAATGGCTGGCCTATACGCAGCAAGAAGTCAGCCACATGCGTTCGGTCTTTCTCTATTCGCTCGAAACGGGCCAAAGCCAGCGCGTCACGGACGGCATGAGCGAATCTTTCTCTCCCGTTTTCGACAAAAGCGGCAAGTATCTCTATATTCTCGCCAGCACCGACTCGGGCCCGACCATGGACGCCTCCATGCTCAGCTACGACCGGCCCGTGACCACCAGCGTTTATATCGTCGTTCTCCACAAGGATTTGTCGTCGCCGATTGCTCCGGAAAGCGATGAAGAGGCTCAACCCAAGCCCGAGGCCAAAGCGGAGTCTGCGAAGGTTTTTGACGAATCAGCCGGATCGAAACCACTCGCGGAGGAAAAGCCAAAGGCCGGACCACCCGAGCCCGTGACGATCGATTTCGAAAGGATCAGCCAGCGCATCCTGGCCCTTCCCGTCCCGGCCAGAAACTACACAGAGATAATTCCCGGAAAGGACGGCGTGCTTTTCCTGGTCGAGGGACCGCTCGTCAACCCCTTGAACGGACCCCCCACACTCACTGTCCATCGCTTCGACCTTAAGACGCGAAAGACCGACCGGTTGCTCGAGAACGTTCTCGAGTTTCGCGTTTCGGCAAATGGCGAGAAGGTGCTCTACCGAACGCCCGTTGGCTCACCGTCCGGAGATGACACTCAGCCACCGCAAAACTGGATCATTGCACCGCTTCCTCCCTCGCCCGGCCCTGAGGGTCCGGGATCAGCTGGCGCCTCTGGGCGGGCCACCCTGCCAAACGCAAAAACCCTCAATCTGAGTGCGATGGAAGTGCGCGTTGAGCCGACAGCCGAGTGGAAGGAGATGTACCACGAGGCATTCCGATTCGAGCGCGACTTCTTCTATGATCCAGGCTTCCACGGTCTGGACCTGGCGGCCACCGAGAAAAGGTACGCCGCTTATCTTCCGGGAGTCGCCTCGCGCGCGGCCTTGAACTACATCTTCGCTGAAGCCATGGGCGACCTAACCGTGGGACACCTATTCGTCCGTGGCGGCGAGAGCCCCGAGGTGAGGCGCGTATCGGTCGGACTTCTCGGCGCCGACTACAAAGTGGAGAACGGCCGGTACCGCTTTTTGCGCGTCTATGATGGAGAGAACTGGAATCCGCAATTGCACGCGCCATTGACGCAACCGGGCGTGAACGTCCGAGAAGGGGAATATCTGCTCGCCGTGAACGGACGCGACCTCCGCGGCACCGATGAGGTCTACAGCTTCTTCGAAGAAACGGCGGGCAAGTCTGTGATTGTTCGCGTCGGTCCGAATCCCGACGGCACTGGCTCGCGCGAAGTCACCGTCGTCCCCATTGAGAGCGAAGCGGGGCTGCGCGAACTAGCGTGGGTCGAAGACAACCGCCGCAAAGTCGAGAAGCTCAGCAACGGAAAGCTGGCTTACATCTATTTGCCCGATACCGCCTCCGCCGGATATACATTTTTCAACCGCTACTTCTTTTCCCAGGCGGGAAAGCAGGGCGCGGTGGTCGACGAACGCTTCAACGGAGGCGGGACGAACACGGATTACATTCTGGACTACCTGCGCCGCACGCTCATGAACTTCCGCACCACGCGGGACGGCGAGGATATGACCACTCCGGTCAGTTTCATCCAAGGCCCGAAGGTGATGATCATAAACGAGTATGCAGGTTCAGGTGGCGACGCCATGCCCTGGCATTTCCGCCAGGCCAAGATCGGCCTGCTGGTCGGAAAGCGGACCTGGGGAGGTCTGGTCGGCTTTTTTGGCCCCGGCGAATCGTTGATGGACGGCGGCGTCGTGACCGCTCCGAGCCGCGGGTTCTGGACCCCGAACAACAAGTGGGAGGTGGAAAACCAGGGGATCGCGCCGGACGTCGAAGTGGAATTCGACCCTAAAGCAGTGCGAGAGGGGCGCGATCCTCAACTCGAGAGAGCCGTCGAGTTGCTGCTATCGGATCTTGAGAAAAATCCGCTGCCCACGTACAAAAAGCCGCCCTATCCCAAGTATGATCGCAGTTCCGCGCCTCCCGCAGCCCATCCGGTTCACTGAACTGCGCGCGCATCGGGTACCTCGGCTTGGCGACCTGAGCCCCCTAAGGCAAAATTGTCGGCTGCGGTTAGTTCCCCCGGATTCCTGTCTTCTCAGGCTTTCCAAGCTCTCCGATCCAAGACACTGCCCGCGACGGTCAGGTGGAGGGCGACTTGGAGGGAGGCGCGAGGGCGACCGCGGACTCGGCGGTGAGGTAGAGGAAAGTGAAGGTTTCCTGCAAGTAGAGACGCACGTGCGTATCGGTGTGACTCAAGTAACCGATGGAGGCGTCCTGGCCGATGTGAAGATCGAGGTCACCGCCGCGTGTGGTGACCACAAAAGCGCCGTCAATGGCGGGCGCCCAGATGATTTTGCCTTCGACCATACGCTTGACGTGTTCGAGAACGGGGTAGCCGTAGTCGCTGGTTTCGGCGAGCTCGGTGTAGGCGTCGGCGCTGAGGAGAACGGAATACGGGCCATTCACGCCGACCAGGCGCAACTGGCTCAAGGCCTGGGCGATGGCTTGGGGATACTGGCGTACATCGGCAGGCAGCGGCCTCTTAGGATTGTTGGTCCCTTGGCGGACGCCGACGATTCCGGCGGCGTCATAGCCTTCGAAAATAGCGCGGTCTTCCGCGAAGGCCAACTTGCACGCGGCGTCTTTCGCTGGCTGCCAGTCGGAATCGCTGGCGCCCCGCTCGACGTCGTCAATCATTGGGCGTTCGAGCTCGAAGGGAACGCGCAGTTCGACTAGGGCCTTCGCCTCGCGCCGGTGGGCAAGGATCCCTTCGCCGGGCGCCTCGACCTTGCGCAGGTGGCCGGTGCCCACGGCGGAGAGAGCCGCGCCGGAAGGTCCACGGACGTCCACGACGCGCCGCCCGGCGAGATAGCGCTTCAAAGTGCGCGAAGTTTCGTCTTCGATTTGCGCCCAGGCGGCATCGGAAATGGGAGCCAGCTCGCGATGCAGATTATTCATGAGAATTCTCTCCTTTCAAGGAACCGATGCCGAGCGAACCATCTCTTGATGGCGGAGCCGAGAGAGAAGATTCAACGGGCGCGGACCCGGGCGCTGACGAAGAGGAAAGCGAGGCGGGCGCGGGCTGGTCGGGGGCAATGCTGTCGAGGAATGTGGCGGTCGGGACGAAGAACAGATTTCCCGTGACTGCGGTGCTGAAGTCAAGGATTCGGTCGTAATTCCCGGGCGGGCGGCCGATGAACATATTTTCCAGCATTTGCTCGATGGTGCCAGGCGAGCGGCTATAACCGATGAAATAAGTCCCGAATTCGGAGTGACCGGGGCGGCCAAAGGGCATGTTGTCGCGAAGGATTTTGATTTCTACGCCGTTTTCTTCGATGACGGTAAGAGCGTTGTGGGCCGAGACGGGTTTGACGGATTCGTCGAGTTCGATGTCGGAGGCCTTCCTGCGGCCGATGATCCCTTCCTGAGCTTCGGTCGGGAGGGCGTTCCAGGCCTCGAGATTGTGCAGATATTTTTGGACGATGACGTAGCTGCCGCCTGAGAAGGCAGGGTCTTCGTCCCCAATAAAGACGGCATAGTCGGCCGCACTGCCTGTGGGATTTTCGGTGCCGTCCACGAAACCGAGCAGATCACGTTGGTCGAAGTAGCGGAAGCCGTGGACCTCGTCCGCTGTTGAAATGGCGCCCTCGAGGCGCGCCATGATTTGCGCGGCGAGTTCGAAACAGAAGTCCATGCGCTTGGCGCGAATGTGAAAGATCAGATCGCCCGGCGTGGAGACCGCGTGTCGCGCGCCGGAGCGGATTTCGCGGAAGGGATGCAGCTCGGCGGGGCGCGGCAAGCCGAACAGGCGGTCCCAAGCATCAGAGCCGAAGCCCACGATGCAGGAGAGAATTCCTTCGGACTCGCGAAAACCGACGGCGCGGAGCAGGGCGCTGAGGTCGGCGCAAAGAGAGAGAACGGCCGCGCGATTTTCCTCTCCCGGGTTTATGGTGACGACCAAGAAAATTGCGGCGCGGCTGAGCGGCGAGGAAACGGGCTGCGAGACACGAGCGGCGGGTCGAGATTCTTGGGCCCTGACGGGGTCGGAAGCCATTAGAAATCAACCTATCACGGCTGGAAGAAACCGCCTTCGAAGTCCCGCCTGCCCAGGCGTGTAACCAGCGGGAGCTGACAGCTTATCAAAGTGGGATGAGAGAGGTCCACAGACGACCGACAGCAAGGTGAAGGGGGCTGGAATCTTACGCTTCGCCGCTCGCCTGCGGTGAACCCTGTGTCGATGCTCGTATGGACTCCTCGCGTCAAGATGATAGATATAATGCTGGGACTTGATTCCGATTCTGTCGGGCCGCCGGCAGATGACGGTACGGGAGCGGGAAATTACCGGAGGGGAATCATCTTTCGCCGCCGATCTTCACGGAGGTTTTCAATGAATTCGTTCGCTTCACCCAAGACTTTTTTCACTCTCCTCGCCGTTGCAATCGCGTTCTACTTGGGCCCGCTCGGAAATCACGGTCCGTCCCGCTCAATGGCCGAAGCCTCGACACAAGGCTGTCCGACCGACGACAGCGGGCTGAAGTTGCCGCCCGGTTTTTGCGCAACCGTGTTTGCCGACGGTATAGGCCACGCGCGCCACATGGTCGTTGCGCCGGACGGCGTCCTCTACGCCAACACCTGGTCGGGAACCTATTACGGAAACGGTAGGGTCCACCCTGGGGGCTTCCTGGTAGCTCTCGAGGATAAATCGGGCGCCGGAAAGGCAGGCGTGATCGAGCGCTTCGGAGAAACTGTCCAGACCCGAGGGGCCGGCGGAACAGGTATTGGGATGTACAAGGGTTCGCTCTATGCCGAAATCAACGACCGTATCGTGCGTTATCTGCTGCCTGCTGGCTCTATCGTGCCGAACGAGCCCCCGGTAACGATCGTCTCCGGCTTGCCCCTTGGGGGGGACCATCCCATGCATCCCTTCGTCATCGACTCCCAAGGATCGATGTACGTCGACGTAGCTAGCGCAACCAACGCCTGCCAGGTCAAGAATCGGATCCTGAAATCTTCCGGCGCCGTACCTTGCAAGGAGCTCGAAACTCGCGGCGGCATCTGGCGCTTTGACGCGACCAGATCAAACCAAAGGTTTTCACCCGCGGACCGCTTTGCGACCGGGATCCGCAATGGCGACGGCTTTGCCATCGACGAGAGCGGCCGCCTGTTCGTGGCCCAACAAGGCCGAGACCAGTTGCACGCGAATTGGCCCGATCTCTACAAGCCCGAAGAAGAAGCCACCCTGCCCGCCGAGGAGGTCGTGCTCTTGAAGAAGGGCGGCGACTACGGTTGGCCCGAGTGCTACTACGACCCGTTCGTCGAAAAGCTCGTGCTGGCGCCCGAGTACGGAGGCGACGGCAAGAAAAAGGTTGGTATATGCGCCAGCAAGATTGCTCCCGTGCTCGCATTCCCCGCTCACTGGGCTCCGAATGACATAACCTACTACGATCAGAAACAATTTCCAGAACGCTATCGCGGCATTTTTGTCGCCTTCCACGGGTCGTGGGACCGGGCGCCTTATCCGCAAGGCGGTTATAACGTCGTGTTTCAGAGACTTAGCGGCGGCCGTGCCTCAGGGCCCTGCGAAATCTTCGCGGACGGTTTCGCCGGGGCTGTGAAGTCGCCCAGCCAGGCGGAGCATCGGCCGGCCGGTCTTGCGGTCGCGCCCGACGGTGCCCTCTACGTTTCCGACGATGTGCACGGCCGGATCTATCGCATCGTCTATCTCGGGGGCTCGGCTAATCGAGGTGGAACCGTGACGCCTTGCCCAAGCCCCATTGCTTCGGCGGGGGGCATCGCCGAGGCAGTTGTCAACCCGCCCGAAGGCACGCACCCGAACGCCGGTGTCGCAGCAGGCGCGCATGCCGCTCTGCCCAAAGGAATTACACCTGACGTGGTGGCCCTTGGCAGAAGAATCTACATCGGACAGGTCGGCGGCGCACCTTGCACCGCCTGCCATGGCGGCAACGGCGAGGGCTCGACTCTTGGGCCGCCGCTCACGGCCCAGCATTGGTTGTGGGGCGATGGCAGTTACGCCTCAATCCGAAGAATCATCGTCCGCGGCGTCTCACAACCAAAGCGATACCGCAACATAATGCCACCCTTGGGCGGCGCCCAGCTGACCAATGATCAACTGTCGGCCCTCGCAGCCTACGTGTGGACGCTGAGCCACTGATAGACAGGCCATTTAGGCCATTTACGGCCCGCTAGTGCCAAGAGGCTAGCATAAAGGCCGAGTTTCTATTGCCCGGGGAGGGGGGACTGTCAATTTTGACAGGTGCCAGCCGCCCCCGAATGTGATCCTTACGTCTACCGCGCTATTGGTGGGTTATGTCGCGCGTCAAAAGGGGGGCCTGTCAAAATTGACAGTTGTCGTTTTCCGTGCAATCGATAATACAAGCGGGCTTACCCAGCCTCAAAATCATCCGCCAAGATCCACCGGTGGGACAAACCAAATAGGGGGCCTCTCATGAAGCGCCCACGGGTTGTGCTTGCTGATGACCATACGCTGCTGCTCGAAGCATTCCGAAAACTCCTGGAGTCTACTTGTGACGTGGTCGGGATGGTTGAGGATGGTCGCGCCCTGTTAAACGCAGCGCCGGCTCTCAAGCCAGATGCGGCGGTTATCGACATCGGAATGCCGCGATTGAATGGGCTAGAGGCTGCGCGGCAACTCAAACAGATCATGCCGGCCATCAAGTTGATTTTCCTGACGATGAACGAAGATCCTGAACTGGCCATGGAAGCGATGCGCCAAGGCGCCTCCGGTTATCTACTGAAGAGCTCGGCCGCCTCGGAGCTGATCCACTCTGTTCGCGCGGCGCTGAAGGGAGAGCGTTATGTGACTCCGCAGATCGTGCAGGGCATGAGGGAAGCTTTTATTCGCAATCCACAGTGTAAGAATTGGGAGAAGGAATTGACACCCCGTCAGCGAGAGGTGCTGCAACTTTTAGCTGAAGGTAAATCGATGAAGGAGGCAGCCGACGTCCTCCGTGTAACGCCTCGGACAATCGCCTTCCACAAGTACCGCATGATGGAGGATCTGGGTGTCAAGACCAGCGCCGAACTGATCCACGTTGGCATCAAGAAGTGTGTTCTCGTGGCATAGTGATAGGAATTGCTACCAAAAGATTGGGCCACCACTTGGCGCTGCCGCGCTAGGGCGTCGGAACATTTCGAGCTTCGCCCTGTATCTTCCGTTCACGATGTAGGTGTTTTATGAGTATCCCGGAACGATCATCATCGCTAATTGAGTCCGAAGAATCCATGCAGAGAGCGTGGCCCGAGTCTGAGAACTTGCGCGCACGCGCCGGAACCACCGTGGCCTGGGGGTCCCTTCATCTCCAGTTCCCGGATAGAAAGGATCATCACATGAAAAAACTGTTTCAGGTCCTATGCCTCGCTTTGGCGGCGACTTCGCTCGGAGCGCAGAGTAACGGCGATAAAATCGGCGCCAACGGCCTGCCGCCCCTGATTGACCGCGAGCTGATCTTCGGCAATCCGGAAATTGTGGCCGCGGAACTTTCCCCGGACGGGAAATACCTGGCGTTTCAGAAGCCATGGCACGGTACGCGCAACATCTACGTGAAGGAAGTCGGTGAGCCGTTCGAAGCGGCAAGACTTCTCACCACGGAGACCAAACGTCCGGTCCCCGGCTATTTCTGGACGCGCAACAGCAAGTACATTCTCTACGTTAAGGACAACGATGGCGACGAAAACTTCAACATCTACGCCGTTGACCCCGCAGCCAAACCCGCGGCCGGGGCTGAGGCTCCGGTCTCGCGCGATTTGACAGGCTTGAAGGGCGTGCGCGTCGAGATCATCGATGTGCCCAAGAATGACCCGGACACCATCTACATTGGACTGAACGATCGAGATAAAGCCTGGCATGACCTCTACAAGCTGAAACTGTCCACCGGCGAAAGAACCCTGCTACGCAAGAACACGGAGCGGATCGAAGCATGGACTTTTGACTTGCAGGGCAAGCTACGCCTGGCAAGCCGTTCGGCTGAAAACGGCGACACAGAAATCCTTCGCGTGGATGCCGACAAATTCACCAAAGTTTACTCCTGCAACGTGTTTGAACAGTGCGACATCATCCGGTTCGATAAAGGTGGCAAACGCGCCTACCTAGTGACGAACAAAGGTGACGATTTGGACTTGACCGCACTCGAGTTATTCGATCCGGAAACAGGAATGACCGAGCTTGTGGAATCCGATCCAATGAAGAGGGTTGATTTTGGCACAGCGGTTTTCTCCGAAACAACCGATGAACTGACCAATACCAACTATGAAGACGACCGCGTACGCCGGTATTTCCGCGACAAGGGGTCGGAAGCTGATTTCAAATGGCTGGGAGACAAGTTTCCCGGCAAGGACGTGCGCCGCGCCTCGGTCACAAACGATGAACATCTATGGCTGATTGTGGTGGACAGCGACACGGAGCCGGGCGAGACGTATCTGTTCGATCGCACGAACCGCGACCTTACGTTTCAATTCAAGGTCCGCGAAAACCTTCCCCGCGAGTCCCTGGCGGACATGAAGCCGGTTAGCTACAAGTCTTCTGATGGGCTGGTGATCCCGGCCTACCTCACTTTGCCCAAAGGTATCCCGGCCAAGAACCTGCCTACCATCATCTTTCCTCACGGTGGCCCTTGGGGCCGGGATGTTTGGGGTTACAACCCGTACGCGCAATTCTTCGCCAACCGTGGTTACGCCGTGTTGAGCATGAACTTCCGAGGCTCCGCCGGATACGGAAAGAAATTCCTCGACGCTGGCAACGAGGAATGGGGACGCAAGATGCAAGACGATGTGACCTGGGGTGCAAATTACCTCATAGCTGAAGGGATTGCCGATCCGAAACGCGTAGGCATTTTCGGCGGCTCTTACGGCGGCTATGCGACGTTGGCTGGAGTCGCCTTTACCCCGGACGTTTACGCGGCGGCCGTGGACCTTTTTGGGCCGTCGAACCTGATCACGCTGCTGAACGCGATCCCCCCTTACTGGGAGGCTGGCCGGAAAATGATGTACCAGCGCATGGGTGATCCGACCACAGCCGAGGGTAAAGCCCTCCTGCATGAGCGTTCGCCGCTGACTTCTGCCGCCAACATCAAGACACCTCTGTTAATCGCGCAAGGTGCCAACGATCCGCGGGTCAACCACGCCGAGTCAGAGCAGATCGTGGTCGCCTTGCGCGACCGCGGCTTCCCCGTGGAATACTTGCTCATTCCCGACGAGGGTCACGGTTTCGCCCGACCCGTAAATAACATGGCTGCCTTGATGGCTACGGAACGGTTCTTTGCCAGGTATCTGGGCGGGCGGTGTCAGGAAGGCGGCACGCCCGAAGTAGTGGCCCGGCTGAAAGAGGTGACCGTTGATCCTAAGACCGTGGTTCTAACGAAAGTCAGCCAAGACAAAACGGGTCCCGGTAAATGAAACGATTGAAGGATCCCGGTCGCGACGAAGGTGCGCCAAGTGCCGCTTCTGGCGTCGCTTAGCAAACAACTGGCCAGCCATGTCGCTCCTTAATTGGACGGAGGTTTGTGGAACTCGTCGTCCTTCAGGATCAGAAACTTGTCTGACAGCAGTACCGATCCAGCCTGATTGGAGGGGAAGGCCCCGCGGATCCCAGCACGTCGCGCCAGGAACGCCAGTTGCCGAGCCCACCGGGGACCCGGGTCTGTCGTTTTCCCTCCAGGCCATCCGCCGATGAGGGACTTGCACCTTTGTTCGGATCCTTCGCAGGGGATCTTTGACCTCGTGGAGTGTGGGTTGCGCGACCTCAAAACGCGAAAGGTATTCGGAACCGATGGACCTTGCCTAGGTACCCACTTTAGCGGTAATGCGTTTGGACATACACTCACCTCTACGAACTTGCTCATTTGAGCGCTTGGTCCGCGTGCTGAGGATCATGCAGCGACGCGAAGGGCAGCATAAGATCGCAATGTAATGTATTGAGGAGAAATCTCATGCGCGTTTGTTTTTGGCTCGCGGCGACAATCTTGATCGCATTGACGCCCGACGCCGCCGCGGCGCAAGAAACCGTAAAGGATGCAACATCCCCTTCAGCAAGACTACTCTCTCTTCCGGGAAAAGGTCTGGAGCAGCATCCATTCCTGTATTGTGGGGAATGGCAGCAACGAGGTCAGACCGAGCAGACTATTTACCTCATCCGCGACGGGAAAGTGGCTTGGTCGTACTCGATTCCTGCCGGGGAGGAACTCGGCGACTGCACGCAGCTATCCAACGGGAACATTCTTTTCTCACGCCGCCTCGGAGCCAGTGAAATTACGCCTGATAAGAGAATTGTCTGGAATTATGACGCCCCTCCCCACACAGAGATCCACACGGCTTATCCGGTCGGAAAAGATCGGGTGCTGCTTATGCAAAACGGAAATCCCGCCCAGTTGTTGCTGATCAACAAATCATCCGGCGTGGTTGAGAAGGAGTTGGTCCTGCCGACGGGCAGGCCAGAGAATGCGCATGGGCAGTTTAGGCATGTTCGCATGACCAGAGCCGGAACGTTTCTGGTCGCGCACATGGACTTGGGGAGAGTAGTCGAATATGAGCCAGACGGAAAGCAAATCTGGTCCGTTGCAGCACCGTCGGCGTGGGCAGCCGTGCGCCTGAAGAACGGCAACACACTGATCAGCGGAAATCAGCACGGTTATGTGCGCGAAGTGAGCAGCAAAGGCGACACCGTGTGGGAGATTAATAAGAATGATTTGCCTGGGATCACCTTATACACCGTCCAGGAAGTAGATCGCCTCGCCAACGGGAACACGGTCATTTGCAACTGGCCAGGTTCGCTGCCAACGGCCGACTGGCCTGCCGTGGTGCAGGTCATTGAAGTCACGCCGGACAAGAAAGTCGTGTGGGCGCTTCGTGACTGGAATAGTTTAGGGCCGGCTTCTTCCATCCAGTTACTCGATGAAGCGGGCGCGCCTGAGGACGGTGATTTGCAGCGGTAGACTCAACATAATGGTCGTTCCCCTTTGCGCCTTGCCCGCAAACAGGAAGGAATCACCATCCTGAGACGAAGAGCTCGCGAGCGGCGGCGAGGCCGCACTTCTGAACGATCATTGCTTCTGGGGACAAAGGGGGACGGTTCACGGAGGGCGATGTTCTCGTTTGGGATGCACCGAATCGAAGAAGTCGAGATTGAAAGCGGAGTGTAAGGTGCTAGAATCACAAGGGAACGCACAAGACGGGGCGTGGCTCAGCCTGGCTAGAGCGCCTGGTTCGGGACCAGGAGGTCGGTGGTTCAAATCCACTCGCCCCGACCATTCTTTTCAACGACTTCCGAGTGTCTCAGTAGAGCATCTGGCGAATTTCAGTTATTCCCCAGTGTTTCTATTTTTCTATTCGCCATTGGAAGGGCCGGAAATCTGCTAGCTTCTGAAAATCGCGCGCATTGGCCGTTATCACTGTTATGCCCGAGCGGCCTGCGCTCATTGCAATCAGCGCATCATTGGTCAAGCGCCCTTTCCCGATCTGCTCGTAATCGTACTTGGCGGCAAGCTGAGCGAGTACTTTCCCTGTTTGTGTCCAATCCGTTAGATTGGGGACCAAGACACGGCGAGCTCTGTCGAAGTCGCGCTCAACACGCTCAACAACGTGGCGATTGCGCGGGCTCACCCCGGCGTAAAGCTCTTCGAGCACGACCGAACTCAGCCAAACAGGGGCGCCCGCGGCCATTCGCCTCAAAGCGAGGGCTGCGTCATCTGCCATCCTCAAGACCGTGATGTAAATCGATGTGTCGAACAGGACAGGCTGCATCTACGGCTCCAGCGTGCCGTAGACGTCTCTCACCGCTATGCCGCTTTTCACAAACCGCTCATTGGCTTCAGCAGCCAATCGGTTCCTCTCGTGTTCGGAGATCACCAAATCCAACGCGCGCTCAATGGTCTCTGTCTCCGTCCCCGCATGTAAAACCTTTTGGGCGCGCTTAATTTTTGTCGCGTTCAAACGAAAGTGCTTATGCGATCGCGTCCTAGCAGTCGGCATCTCATGGTCCTCCAACAAGAGTATAGCACGCCTGTGTACACAACTTGTGCATTTGTGAACATCCATTTTGCAGAGAAAAGGGACTGGGAGCATGGTCTCGGCAGAATCTCCCGGGCCTTCCATCTTTTCAGCCATGCAGGAGCAGGTCGGTCCTTAACATAGGGGCATTAACTCGGACGGGGGAAACGGCTTACAGATTCGCAGGACGCCTACGCTGGCGGAGCTCCTCGCCATGGACGGCAGCGGCTAAGGCGAGCTTGCTCACGCCCAGGCGGCGCAACCGTGTTCCGGGCTATAATCCGCGCATGGCATCGGCAAAGGATGGCTTGTCGCGATCTGACAGCCCGAAGATCGAGGACGAATTCGGAGCGGGCCTTAGAAGCACGCTCGACGAACTTCAAAGGTCGGAAGCAAAGCTTCGAAGAGTGATTGATACGATCCCTGCGGTTGCCTGGTACGGCCTGCCAGACGGTTCCAAGCAATTCCTTAACAAACGGTGGCGCGACTACACGGGGCTTTCCTCGGAAGAATCCTACGGTTGGGGGTGGCAAACGGTCGTTCATCCCGACGACCTGCCTCCACTGGTGGCGAAATGGAAGGAACTCCAGACCTCAGGGTCGGGTTCGCCGGCACGATGGCGTCTACCGGTGGTTTCTTATCCGCGTGCAGCCGTTTCGGGACGAGACGGGCAATATAGTTCGTTGGTATGGCCTAAGTACCGATATCGAAGTACTTAAGGAAACCCAAGAAAAACTGCGGCAGGATGAACAGGAACTTCGCCGGATTACCGACGCGATACCGCAGACGATCGTTGTTTTGGACCCATCCGGCGCGCCGCTGTATGCCAACCAAGCGACCCTCGACTATACCGGCTTGAGTGCCGACGATGTGCTCGACTCGCACTTTCGCGAACGAATTTTCCACTCCGAGGACCTCAATAGATTAAGGGAGCAGCGAAGCGCTTCTCTTGAACGGGGGCTCCCGTTTGAAGCCGAAATGCGAACCTTGCGCAAAGATGGCCAGTACCGCTGGTTTCTGGTCCGCTACAACCCTTTTCGAAATGAGCAGGGCGACGTAATCCGGTGGTATGCGACCGGGACCGACATCGACGACCGCGTCAAAGCCAAGAACCAAACACGGAATGAGAATCTAGCTCTGCGAGAGCAAATCGACCGTGACTCGATGTTTGAGGATATCGTCGGCTCTTCGGAATCGTTGCGTAAAGTGCTGCGCCAAGTCGCCAAGATCGCGCCGTCCGATTCAACGGTTTTGGTCCTTGGCGAAACCGGTACAGGAAAGGAACTGATTGCGCGCGCGATCCATAAACGATCCCGCCGCGCGGAAAGTGCGTTTATTGCAGTGAACCGCGCCGCAATTCCAGGATCTCTGATTACTTCCGAACTCTTCGGCCATGAGAAGGGTGCGTCTCATAGGTTTCATTGAGACTGGAAGAGTAAATCCTGTCCCGATTTTCTCCGCTTGTTCACGTCGGAATTCGACATCATCTTTCAGCTTGGAATAGGCGTCCGTAACACGAGGCCGGCGTCCGTGATTCGCACAGCGCTGTCGTCCATAATCTTAATCGGTGCTTCCGAGAACGTTAGTTGCTCCTGCGGGCTTTCGAGAGTATTTCCAATGGGACTCGTTGCGCTGAGTCGCGAGTTTCCAATCGGATTCACGAGTATCGCGGACCCAATCAAAGTCTTGATATTCCCCACCTCTCGATATCCTGAAGTGCCGGACCGATACATAAGCCCGGAACTCGCGGCACCATCCAAGTTGAGGGCGGTCTGTATTTGCAAAGTCGCGTTCATCTGAACTAGACGCTGTGCAAACTCCGTCAAGGTAGCAGGCCCACTAAGGATCAGGAGTACCCTCCTGCCGAGTCGATGGCCACCGCGGTGCGTCCCCACTGTTCCTTATCCGAACTGGATATCGCCGTCTTCTTCCCGCTGGAAATTAATAAAGGCCAACCCTGAACCATTGGCCGGCCGTCCGACCTACCGACCTAAGTCGGCGCTTGACAAAAAACTTGGCGTTGGCATATGTTGGAGCATATGCCAAAACGACTGGCGGCCCCTGAAAGGCACGTCAAACTGTTTAAGAACGGACGGAATCAGGCTGTGCGCATTCCCCGGGAGTTCGAGCTTCCTGGAGAGGACGCAAGAATGCGCAAAGAAGGCGAACGGCTGATTATCGAACCCACGCCCCCAAGGTCTCTCCTAGCGGTTCTGGCGACTCTCTCACAATTGGACGAGGATTTTCCTGCAATTCCCGATTCGCCGCCCGATCCCGTCGACCTATGAGGTGTTACCTACTCGACACGAACGCGGTTTCCGACCTAGTTCGCAATCCCCAAGGGAAAGTGGCCCAGCACGTCCGCAGCGTCGGCGAGGCGCGTGTGTTCACCAGTATCATCGTTGCTGCCGAACTCCGCTACGGAGCCGAGAAGAAAAGGTCGCCGCGGCTGACAGCTCAACTCGATGCGATCCTGAGAGCTCTCACAGTTCTGCCTCTTGAGCCCCCGGCAGACCTCACCTATGGCCGGCTTCGCGCTCAACTCGAAGCGTCCGGCAAGCCAATTGGCGGCAACGATCTACTCATCGCCGCTCACGCTCTGACTCTCGGCTATACGCTGGTGACCGACAATACAAGAGAGTTTGCGCGCATCCCCAGGCTCGCCAAAGAAAATTGGCTTCGCGCCTGAGTTTTCCATTCTTCCATCCCTCGTCCCTGAGGCGTGCAGCCGTCCGGCGATCCGCAATCTCCTACTCGCCGTTGGGTCTTTGCCGCTACTAACTT
>Ga0187783_10000412_pt1 | contig 31636 bp, 28 predicted proteins | sample 1015_SJ02_MP02_2_FD_132471 | JGI IMG/M metagenome (GOLD analysis project Ga0187783, IMG submission 132471) | Tropical peat soil microbial communities from peatlands in Department of Meta, Colombia - 1015_SJ02_MP02_20_MG | ecosystem: Environmental > Terrestrial > Soil > Wetlands > Peat | place... | reverse complement strand
CAGCGCTTCGCCGTGCGCGAGATAGTTGTCTTGGCGCGGCGAGCCGTAACCGATGTGCGTGCGCACTGCGATGAATGATGGGCGGTCGGTGACGTTTTTTGCCACTATAATCGCCTGGTCGATGGTTGCAACGTCGTTGCCGTGATCGATGTCGATGAACTGCGTGTGCCACCCGCTGGCGTCGAAGCGGGCAACGGGGTCGTCGCTAAGCGTAACGTCGGTAGGCCCGGCGAGCGACACGAGGTTATCGTCGTAGAAGACGATCAGCTTTCCGAGCTTCAAGTGCCCTGCCAGCGAGATCGCCTCCTGGCTAATTCCCTCCATGAGGTCGCCGTCGCCGCAAAGGCAGTAGGTAAAGTGATCGACGATTGCGGCGTCATCGCGGTTGTAGACGGCGCCCAAGTGCGCTTCGGCAATCGCCATGCCTACGGCGTTGCCGAGTCCCTGTCCCAGCGGACCGGTAGTAGCCTCGACGCCGGGCGTGCGGCCGGCTTCGGGATGTCCGGGAGTCTTGCTGCCGAGCTGACGGAAGTTCTTGATGTCATCGAGGGTGAGGTCGTAACCGGTGAGATAGAGCAGCGCGTACAGCAGCATCGAGCCGTGCCCCGCGGAGAGAACGAAGCGGTCGCGATTGAGCCAGTGCGGATCTTTCGGATTGAAGCGCAAGTGACGCGTCCACAGCGTATAGGCCATCGCCGCGGCGCCCATCGGCATGCCCGGATGGCCCGAGTTGGCCTTCTCCACGGCGTCCACCGCTAGGAAGCGAATGGTGTTGATTCGTTGCTCGTCGGCGGCTGAGTTCGGCACGGCGAAGTCCTTTCATGATGCGGGGGCAGGCTTGCCTCGTGCCGTAGGTTCCGCGGGTGACCGCGGAAGAACTGCAGGCCAAGATCTCGGCGTTGGCGCGCGGCGAGGGCGACGTGCACGGTCGTCGAGGGCGCGCTGTCGACGAAGCGATCGACAAGCTCGACAGCGGGGCGCTGCGCGTCGCCGAGCCGCGAGACGGCGAGTGGATCACACACGCGTGGCTAAAAGAGGCGATTCTCCTCTACTTTACCCGTCGTAAGCGCAGAATGCCGCTCAAAACTAAATTCCGTAAAGCCGGAGTACGATGCGTTTCGCCCGGAGTCGCGCGCTACGGAAGCTTTCTTGCGCCCGGCGTCGTGCTGATGCCCGGATTCGTCAACATCGGCGCGTACGTGGGCGAGGATACGATGATCGATACCTGGGCGACGGTCGGTTCCTGCGCGCAAATCGGCAGTGGCGTTCACCTCTCCGGAGGCGTCGGCATCGGCGGCGTTCTCGAGCCGCCGCAGGCTACGCCGGTCGTCGTCGAGGACGGCGCTTTCATCGGCTCGCGCTGCATCGTGGTTGAAGGCGTACGCGTCGAGCGTGAAGCGGTGATCGGCGCCGGAGTCGTCCTAACCGCGAGCTCGCCGATTGTCGACGTGCGCGGCAGCGAGCCGGTGATAACCAAGGGACGCGTCCCGTCGCGCGCGGTTGTGATCCCCGGTATGCAGCCCAAACGCTTTCCGGCGGGCGAGTACGGCACGCCCTGTGCCCTCATCGTCGGAACCCGAACCGAATCGACGGATCTCAAAGTATCCCTCAATGCAGTGCTGCGAGAGTACGATCTCGCCACGTGAATCCGCGCGTCCTCGACATTGCCGCCTCGCTGATTCGCGAGGTTTCGAGTAAGAGGAAGCCAAGCTCGATCGATCTCGGCTTGGGTGAGCCGTCGCTGCTTCCGAACCTTAGACATTTCGATCGAGCGATAGCATCGCTCTCGAAATGCGGTATCAAGTACACACCCAACGCCGGCGAGGCGGAGTTGCGTCATGCAATCGCGAGCTACTATGCCTATCCGTCGATGGACCGCGTTGAAAATGTTTGCGTTACGGTCGGGTCGCAAGAGGCAATGTACGTAACGCTCAAGACCTTGCTGGATCCGGCCCGCGACGAGCTGCTGATCGTCGAGCCGTGCTTTCCCTCGTACCAGAAAATGGCGGCGCTCGAGGGCGTCGCGGTGCGGAGCGTCGCGATGCGCGACGAGGACAATTTTGCGTTCGATGCGGAGCGCATTGGCGCTGCAATCGGCGAGCGGACGCGCGCGATCGTTGTATGCTCCCCCTGCAATCCGACGGCGCGCGTGATCTCCTCCGATTCGGTGGCGGCGCTGGTTCGCGTGCTGGAGCAGCGGGGCGGCGAGCCGATCTGGTTGATTCACGACGAGATTTATCGCGAACAAGTCTTCGTCGACAATGCCGGCGAGCTCGCGCGGTCTTGGCCGAATACGATCGTGACCAACTCGCTCAGCAAGAGCAACGCGCTGACCGGTCTGCGTTTAGGCTGGATTCTGGCCCCGAGCGCATTCATCGAGCAGGCGATCAAAGTTCACGCTTGGGCGACGTCCTGCGCCGACACGTTTGCGCAGCGCGTCGCCAGGAGCGTCTTTCGAACTCCCGGCGCGCTGCAGGAGCACGCGCCATGGTATCGGGAGCAGCGCGCCAACCTGATCGCTGAGCTGGAGAAGAGCGGCCTGCGCTACGTCAATCCCGAGGGCACGTTCTACGTATGCGTGCGGCTCAGCCCCGGAGCGCGTTCGCTCGAGGCCGCCGCCGAGCTTGCCGAGCGTTACGACGTAATCGCGATTCCGGGCGTTGCGTTCGGCCCATCGCTGGAAGGCTGGCTTCGCCTCAGCTGGGTGTCGTCGCCCGAACAAGTCGCGACCGGCCTCTCGCGGATCGCAACCTATTGCAGTACAATCACGCCACAGGGAGCACGCACATAGCGTCGTCCTGAGGCCGAAGGATGAGTGGAGCATGAACAAAGCGTCGATTTCGAGACGTGCCGCCCTGGCGATTTGCGCGGCGGTTTTGTTTCCCGGATGCGGTGGAAACGCGGGCACGGAACCGCCCACGCTCGCTCCCGGCACCGCCGAAGCCGCCCCCCGGCTCTTGAGAGCGAGCCTTGCGGTCCGGCCGCCGGTTCTAGTGCGGCGGGATTTGCGCAAGTCGTGGATCTCGCCCGACGTAAAGAATGCACCGAGGCTGCTCTTTGCCTCCGATGCGGGAACCGACGAGGTCGACATTTTCACCCTGCCCGATTTGAATCTGAAGGGAACGATCACGGGATTCAGCGAGCCGCAAGGTGAGTGCTCGAACAACAATGGGTACATCTGGGTCGCCAATACCGGCACCGAGCAATTGTTGGAGTACTCGCGCACGGGCCTGCTGCTCAATACCATCAACGACGCGTACGGCTACCCCGTTGGATGCGCCGTCAACCCGACCAACAACGACGTCGCCGTGTTCAATATCTTTGATATTAGCGGCCAAGGCGGGGCCTATGTCTACTCGTGCCCTTCGTGCACGCCGACCGTGCTGACCATCCCGGGATTTTACTACTATTACTTCGGCGGCTACGATCCGGCCGGCGATCTCTTTGTCAGCGGCAGAAACGCCAGCGGAGATTTTGCGCTGGGAGAAGTGCCCAACGGGAGCACGTCGGGTTACGTTATCACTATCACCGGGGGCACGATCTACTTCCCCGGCTTTATACAGTGGTACAAGCCGGGAGACTACATCGTTTCGGCGGACCAGCTTTGCGGCGACACGGAATCGTCATGCGTGTATTGGATCAAGATCTCGGGCAAGAACGGGACCATCATCGGGCAGACCTACCTCGAGAATCCGGAAGGCGGGCAAATCTGCGACCTGGTGCAAGGCGTGCTCAACCCAGTGGGCGAGAAAAACCTCGTCGGGGGCGACTACGACTACTGCAGCTCCGGTCCGAGCAGCGAGAACCGCTGGCTTTATCCGGCCGGCGGCATCCCGACCAACTCCGTCGAGGACGGGCTCGTCACGCCGATCGGCACCGCCATCAGCGTGAAGTAACTGCTCGACAACCCCGCGGCTACGCTTCAGAGTTTCTTCATGCTGGTCTGGGAGCATCGTACTCGGCGTTGCCGTCGAGGAGGGTTACCGTGAACGCTCGGCTCCTTAGCGTTGGAACGATTGCCGTGCTTTTCGCCTGCGGGTGTGCGCAAACCACGGCTCCTCCCGTCGCAGGTTTGGGGTACGAAACGCAAAACCCGATGCCGCTGACGCGCGAGGCCGCGCCGGCCCTGCAATTCTTCAACACGCCGACCACGGACGCGTGGCCCATGTATATCGTGCGGGGTCCGCAGAACGCGCTCTGGTTTTCGGAGTTTTTCACCCAGGCGATCGGGCGCATCGCGATGGATGGCCAAATCACCGAGTTCCCGCTGGGCAGCCAGAACGACATCGAAGGCATCGTCGAAGGCGCCGATGGAAACCTGTGGTTCTCGGAGCCCGGTGCGAATGCGATCGGCCGGATGACGCCGCAGGGCGCCGTGACGTCGTTCCCGATTAACGCTTACGATCCGGATCCGCGCGGCATTACGCTCGGTCCGGATGGAAACGTTTGGTACACGGAATTCGATGACGGATACATCGGCCGAGTGACACCTCAAGGCGTGATTACGCGCTTCGCCCTGCCGGATTATCAGAGCGTCCCGTGGGACGTCAAAACGGGCCCGGACGGCGTTCTCTACGTCAGCGAATCGGGCGCCGACCGGATCGCGCGGTTCGACGTAAGCACGTTGCAATTCGAAACGTCGCTCGACGTTCCGACGCAGGGAGCGACGCCGTGGGGTATTCTCTATGCGCCCGACAAACATATTTGGTTTACCGAGCGGCGCGGAAATAACATCGCTGAAATACTGAGCAGCGGAACGATTCGCGAATTTGCGATCGCACAGCACGAATGCTATCCTGAGGCACTCGCGGCCGGGCCCGACGGCGAACTATGGTTTACCGAAAGCCTAACCGCGGATCTCGGGCGCATCAACCCCGCGACCGGCAAGTTCGGTTCCGTCGTTGCGTTACCAAGCGGCAGCATTCCTAACGGCATAGCGCTGGGCTTTAACAAGAGTCTTTTCTTCACCGTCGATAACTACGACGAGCCGAGCCAAATCGGCGAAGCCACCCTTCACTAGCGGCGCCAGTCCGGCGCATCTCTCGCCCGCTGGCCGGGGTTAAAGCGCCCATGAAGATTGGAATTCTCGGCAGCGGCGACGTGGCGAAGTCGCTGGCACGCGGTTTTCTTTCGCGCAGGCACGAGGTTATGCTCGGCACGCGCGATGCGGCGAAGCTTGCACCCTGGCAGAAGGAGCAGCACGCGGGCGCGCAGGTCGGCTCTTTCGCGCAAACCGCGGCGTTCGGCGAAATCGTAGCGCTGGCTACGCTCGGAACCGCGACAATTTCGGCCATCGAGCAGGCCGGCCCTCAGAATTTTGCTGGTAAGGTCGTCATCGACACGACGAACCCGCTCAACTTTGGCGGCAAAACGATTCAGCTGGCGATCGGCTTTGACGATTCGCTCGGCGAGCGCGTGCAGCGCGCGTTACCGAAAGCGCGGGTCGTCAAAGCCTTTAACACGGTCGGCAATCAATATTTCGTCGATCCGCAGTTCGATGGTGGACCGCCTACGATGTTCATTGCCGGCAACGACGATGCGGCCAAGACCGAGATTATTGAGATTCTGCAAAGCTTCGGCTGGGAGAGCGCCGATCTCGGCGGGATTGAGTCGTCGCGCTACCTCGAGCCGATGTGCATGGCGTGGCTAGCCTACGGCGCGCGCTCCGGCACCTGGCACCACGCTTTTAAGTTATTGCGCTAAGGCAGTGCTTGAAAACACGGTCGCGTTCGGAACGAGGACCGTCTGACCGAGCGGCGGAGCGTCCTTCGACTTCGCTCGCTGCGCTCGCTCCGCTCAGGATGACACCATTAAGTCGCTCCGCTCAGGATGACATGGTTAAAATTCAAATGCGGGCCGCGTTTCCTAGCCGATCCAGACCGTTTGGATGTTCACGAACTCGTGAATCCCGAAGGCCGAGAGCTCGCGCCCGTAGCCGCTGCGCTTAACCCCGCCGAACGGCAAGCGCGGATCGCTCGCCACCATGCCGTTAATGAAAACGGCGCCTGCTTCGACGCGCGCCGCGAAGTCTTCGGCGGCGGCAACATCGCGCGTCCAGAGGCTCGAGCCGAGTCCAAACGGCGACGCATTCGCCAGCGCAAGCGCGTGCTCGCGACTGTCGGCGCGCACGACCGCTGCTGCCGGTCCGAAGACTTCTTCCTCGAACATCCGCATGCCGGGAACCACGTCGGCAACGACGGTAGGCTCGTAGAAGTATCCCTCTCGTTCGAGCGGCTTTCCGCCGAGCGCAAGATGCGCTCCGCGACGGAGCGTCGCCACGACTTGCTCGTGAACGGTTTGCCGTAAGTCTTGGCGGGCGCACGGGCCGAGCTGCACGCGTTCTTCCATCGGATCGCCGACAACTTGTGCGCCGGCCAACTCGGCGAAGCGCGTGAGGAACTCGTCATAAACGCCGTTCTCCACAAGGAATCGTTTCGCGGCAATGCAGCTCTCGCCGTTGTTTTGAAAACGAGCCCGGACCGCCGTCCGAGCGGCTGCGTCGAGGTCGGCATCCGAAAACACCACGAATGGATCGGAACCGCCAAGCTCGAGCACGCATTTCTTGAGCGCGTCACCGGCGGCGCGCGCGACGGCGACTCCGGCGCGTTCGCTTCCGGTCAGCGTCACGGCGGCTATACGCGGGTCGGCAAGCAGCTTGTCGATGCCGTCACCGCGCGCGATCAGCGCGCCGAAAAGACCTTGCGGCGCTCCGGTTTCGCCAAAGATGCGTTCGAGTTCGAGCGCGCAACGCGTCGTGTTCGCGGCGTGCTTGAGCACCATCGTGTTGCCGGCCATGAGCGCGGGCGCCGCCGCGCGAATCACTTGCCAATACGGGAAGTTCCACGGCATGATCGCGAGCAGCACGCCAAGCGGCCGAAAAGCCACGTAACTGCGCTTGGCGGAAGATGGCGCCGGCTGCGCGGCAAGCATCGCGGCGCCGTGCTCGGCGAAGTAGTCGAGCGCCGACGCGCACTTTTCAACCTCCGCCCGCGCTTGAACGATCGGCTTGCCCATCTCGCGCACCGCTCCGGCGGCAAGCGAATCGGACTCGGCACGCAATCTCACGGCAACCGCGCGCAGGACGCGCGCCCGTTCCTCAAACGATGCCCGGCTCCAAAGCGCCGCGCAGTCTGCGGCAGCGTCGAGCTTCGCGTCGATCTGTCCCGCGTCCATGAGCTCGAACCGCTCGAGCGCGCGTCCGGTCGTGGGATCGGTCGTTTCGATTGTGCCGGTGGTTTCGATCATATGGATTGCACCGCCCATGGGCCCGAGGGCCCGGCATATACTTCGACGAGACTTGCGGGGTGCAGATACTCACGGGCAACGCGCTCAACGTCGCCAGCCGTGATCCGCTCGAAACGTTCGTTGAGCGTTCGGTAATAGTCGAGCGGCAGATCGTTGCGAACGATGTCGGCGATCTGCTTCGCCTGTCCGGTCGACGAGGCTTCCTCGAGCAACGCGTTGCTGACGAGCCGAATCTTCGCCTCTTGCAGCTCGGTTGCGGAAACCGGCTCGTCCTGCAGACGCGCCAACTGTTTGCGCACGAATTCCACGGCCTCGACGACCCGTTGCGGCGAGGCGCTCAGCTCGATCCGAAGGTCACCGCGGTCTTCGTCGGCCTCGATCGAGCTGTTCACGCTGTACACCAGACCGCGAGTTCGCCGCAATCCTTGCCAAAGGCGCGACTCGAAAGCGCCGGCGCCTCCTAGAATTTGATTCAGCACGAGAAACGTGTCGTAATCTCGGCTGGCGCGCGAGACGGCCGGCTGACCGAGCCGAATGTAGACCTGATTCGCTTCGGTTCCGATGTATTGATGGCCGCCGGCTGCCGGCGGCATCGGCATTAAATGCGGATTGGGACGCGGCCCGCTCGTTTGCCAAGTGCCGAACGTGTCTTCCAACGCGCGGCGGACACGTTCTGGCGAAAGATCGCCTACGACCGCAATCGTCGTGAGATCGGGACGCCAGTATTGCTGCACGTATGCCAGAAGGTCGTCGCGAGTAAGGTCGCCGACGCTTTGCGGGGTCGGCTGCCGGAGCGTCGGATCGTCACCCGAGAGCAACAGACGATAATACGCGCGGTCAACCATGACGCCGGAGATATTGGCCTCGGACTGCAGGCTGTTGGCCAGCTGCGAGCGCTCGACTCCGAGCCAAGGATCGGCGAAGCTCGGATGCGCTTCGCCGTCGGCCAGGATTGCGGCGATGCGCTCGAAATCGCTTGCGAGCCCCTGAGCCGAGAAATCCTGTCCCGTTTCCACGAACGCGCCGATTTCGTCGGTCTCCTTGCGGCGCTCCGAGAACGAATACGCTGCGCTCCCGTAATCGGCAACCGCCGAAGCCAGGCGCGCGATCCCGGATTCTCCCGGCGGTTCGAAGGCCGGCGACGACGCGATGTTGCCCTGAAGAACGAAGGTAGGACGATCGTTCTTGGTTTGTACGATGACGCGCAAACCGTTTGCGAGCCTGAACTCGACGGGCGCGAGAGCGCTACGCGCGGTGGTCGGCGTTCTGACTGCTTTTGCGATCCAGGCCGGCTGGACGATCGGGCCGCTGGGAGCGCGCCGCGAGAAGTCGTCGCTGGCTTCGCTGCTGCTCTTTTGCGAGCTGCCGCGCGGGGGACTTTCGTTTGGCGTAAGGTGTCCGACGACAGTCGGCCGGCTGAGATAACGCCGCGCCGCCGCCACCAGGTCCGCGTTGGTCAGCGCCGAAATGCGCGCGTCCTCATCGGAGATTTTCTCGCCGACGATGCCGTACGTGTAACCGGCTAAATTTCCGATTCCGTCGATCGAGTCGGCGGTGTAGAGGCGCTCGGCGATCGTCAGTCGTTTGGCGGCCAGCGCCAAATCCGGCGCCAGTCCATTGCTCGTCATGGAATCTAGCGTGGCTTGGAACACGCTCTGAGCTTCGGCGCTGCTGTGGCCGGGGTTGAGAATGATGAACACGTTGAGCAAGCCGCCGCGCAGCTGCGTGTCGGCATTCGCCTCGATCGCCAGCGCGATGTTGCTCTCCACCAGTGCTTGATAGAAGGGAGAGCGCTGACTCTCGAGCAGCGTCGCCAGGGTGCTGACCGCCGGTTCTCCCGCCTGCGTATCGCCTGGAACGGCATACGCAAGATCGAGAATCTCGAATGGAAAGGGGAATTGCGCCTCGACCGTCTTGCCCGGCGAAGCGATCGGATTGTTATCCGCCTTTGCGGGAAGCTTCTTTGCGGGAATCGTTCCGAAAAAACGTTGGACCTTTGCGAAAACCGCTGCGTGGTCGACGTCGCCGGCCACGACGAGCGTAGCGTTGTTCGGCGCGTACCACTCGTGGTAGTAGCGCGCGATGTCGGCGACGGTCGCTTGCGCGACGTCAGTTGGGTTTCCTAGCGGCGTCCGGCCCGCCGGCTGACCCGGAAACGCGGCCGCGCGAACTCTCGCCAGCAAGTTGAAGAAGGGCGAGCTCTCATCCCCTTCGATCTCGTTGAGAACCGCATTGCGCTCGATCGCCCAATCGGATGCGCGCAGCGCGGCGTGCTGCATGCGGTCGGCTTCGACATAAAGGGCGACGTCGAGCTTGTCGGCCGGCATCTCGAAGTAAAACTGGGTGTAGTCGTACGTCGTTTGCCCGTTCATCTGCGCGCCCAGCCGGGCGGTTATGTCGTCGAGGCCGCCCGACGAGATCTCCGGCGTTCCGCGAAAGAGCATGTGCTCGAGTGCGTGGGCCAAGCCGGTCTTGCCGGGTGTCTCTTGCAGCGAGCCGAAACCGTACCAAACCCCGGTTTGAACCACCGGCGCGGCACGATCCTCGACGACGACCACGCGCAAGCCGTTGCGCAGCGTGGTCGTGAAGATCCCTGCGTCGCCGGGTCCGCTCTGCGCGTGCACCACAGCCGGCGCGCCTACCGACACGGCGAACGCGACGCACGCAGTTAGGAAGCTTTTTACCGGGGCTCTCACAAGTGCGTGACTCCTAAGTAGTAGGCTGCGGCCGATTCTACGGCCGCTCGCGGAAGGCAACCGATCAGCTCGCAACCTAGGACCTCGATTCCGCGCTCGGCCGCGAGAAGTCGCACGACCTCAACTACTCGATACAGTGGAGTTGCAGCATAATCCGTCACGTTGAGCGAGACCTGCACGCGGTCCGGCCCGCGCGGCAGCGCGAGCGCGCGCAGCGAGCGCAAGCCCCCGTTACGCTCCCGCACGGCAAGCGCAATCTCGCGTGCGGCCGCCAGATCGTCACCCGCCAGCTCGACGTTGAAGGCGATCAAAACGTCGCGCGCACCGATCGCAATGGCTCCCGCGCTCGCGTGACGCGGTAGATCGCCTTCATCGGGCGCCCAGCCGGCGTTCCGCCGAATGTCGGGCAGCGCCCTGCGCTCTTCCCGGCGCGCAGCCGCGCCATAATAAAAGGAAGGAATGCCGTAGCGATTCCATATTTCCGCTCCGGCGCGATGCGCCAGCGCCGCGGCCTGCTCGAGGGTTGCGTTTTCGAGCGGAACGAACGGAAGCACGTCGAGCGCGCCGATCCGCGGGTGAGCGCCGCGGTGAGTCCGCAGATCGATTCGGGCGACCGCAACGCCTGCCAACGCGATCGCCGCATCCAAGACTTGCGCCGCATCGCCGACAATCGTAAGAACGCTACGATGGTGCACGGCGTCGCTGCTCCAATCGAGCAGGCGCGCGCCGACGTTCTCTGCTGCTGCGCATGCCGCCTCGATCGTGGCGGGATCCCGTCCCTCCGACAGATTCGGCACAATCTCAAATAGGGCCCTATCCAAGTACGTTCCGTATCGCGGTAACGATATCGCGAGCGTTCCTCGGTGAGACGATTTGCGTGTAGCCCAGCCGGCTTGCCTCGATCTCGCGACGGTCGCCGCCGGTGACGGCGCGCACTTCGCCGGATAATCCAAGCTCGCCGAAAACGGCTGCCGACGGGGGCGTGGCGACGTTTCTAAACGACGACGCGATGGCGAGCGCAATTCCGAGATCTGCCGCAGGCTCGACGACGCGCAAGCCGCCCGCGACCGAAGCGTACACATCGTGCGTTCCCAACGCGAACCCGGCATGCCGTTCGAGTACGGCAATGATCATTGCGAGCCGCTGTTGATCTAGATTATTGGCGAGTCGTCGCGGTGTCCCAAATGCCGCCTCGCCGACCAAAGCTTGCACCTCCACTAAGACCGGGCGCGAGCCGACGATCGAGGCGACCACGCACGAGCCGCTCGGACGCTGCCTGCGTGCCCCCAAAAACAGTTCCGACGGGTTGGCCACTTCGTGAAGTCCGGCTTCGTGCATCGTAAATACGCAGATCTCGTCGATCGACCCGAAGCGGTTCTTGTAGGCGCGCAGGATGCGATATTCACCGCCGCTTTCGCCCTCGAAGTAGAGGACCGTGTCGACAAGATGCTCGAGCAGCCGCGGTCCCGCGATCGCACCGTCCTTGGTGACGTGGCCGACGATGAAGCACGCGCACCCGCTGCGTTTCGCATAGTCCATCAGTGCCTGCGTACAGTCGCGAATCTGCGTGACGCTGCCGGCATACGCTTCCGACTCCGGCAGCCAGGCGGTCTGAATCGAGTCAATCACGATCGCAAGCGGAGCTCGTCGCTCGAGCGTGTCGAGCACGGTTCGCAAGTTCGTCTCCGGATACACCGTCATCCTGAGCTTGTCGAAGGATGACCTCTCACCAAGCACTCTCTCCGCTCGCAGCTTCACCTGCTCCGGCGATTCCTCGCCGCAGACGTAGATGACTTCGCCCTGTTGCGCCAAGCGCGCCGCGATCTGAAGCAGCAGCGTCGATTTTCCGGCCCCCGGCGGTCCGCCAACGAGCGTTAAACTGCCTGGAACGATGCCGCCGCCGAGGACTGAATCGAACTCGGGCATGCCGACGCCCACGCGCGCCACGCCGGCCGAGCCGATCTCGTGCAATGCAAACGGTCCCGCGCTGCTCGCCGCACTCCGCCGCGAACCGCGTGGCGCTTTTGCCGAAACGGCGAAAGCGCGCTCGTCGAAAGAATTCCATGCCTCGCATTGCGGACAGCGCCCAAGCCATCGCGGCGATTCGAAACCGCAAGCCGAGCAGAAGTAAACCGCGCGCGCCTTTGCCACCCTCATCCCTTCTGCGGGGCGTCCGCTTTGCCTAGGCGAATCCGACGCGCGTGAGCGACCGCGCGCACTTGCAAATTGCCATTGACGGACCGGCGGCAGCCGGAAAGACGACGGTTGCGCGCGCGGTGGCAAAGCGTTTGGCGATACTGTATCTCGATACCGGCGCGATGTATCGCGCGCTTGCGTTGCTGGCTCTGCGCAACGGAACCGACGTAGATAACGGCGCCGCGCTGGCGCGGCTGATGAGCGACGAACCGATTGAGGTCGAGCTCGACGAATCCGCGCAGCTCGGCTTTCGGATTCGGGCTGGTGGTCGTGAGCTCGACGAAGCGACGCTCTTGAGCAACGAGGTGACGGCGATTGTTTCGGTCGTGGCCGCGCAGTCCGAAGTCCGCGCCGCAATGGTTCGTGCGCAGCGGGGCATTGCCGAAAAGGGTGCGGTCGTGATGGCCGGTCGCGACATCGGTACGGTCGTATTGCCGAACGCGCCGGTTAAGATCTATCTCACCGCGTCGGTTCCGGCACGCATCGAACGGCGCCTGATGCAGCTGGAAAGAGCCGGCGTCGCGGTCGACGCCCATCGTCTGGCGCAAGAGATCGAGGAGCGCGACCGGCTCGACCAAACGCGCGTTATTTCGCCGCTGGCACCGGCGCCGGACGCGCACATCGTCGATTCAAGCGAGATCGATGCCAAGAGTGTCGTCGATAAGATTTGCGAAATCGTGGCGCGGAGCCGGTGAACGCGCGCTTCTACGATTTTTCAAAGTTTGTGGTTAGCGCGATCGCCCGAACCGTGTGGCGCGCGCGCGTCTTCGGAGCGGCCAACGTTCCGGCGGCCGGGCCGCTCATCGTGGCTTGCAATCACGTGTCGTACCTCGATCCACCGATACTAGGTTGCCTCTGCCCGCGCCGGATCAGCTACATGGCAAAGAAGGAGCTGTTTGTAATTCCGGTATTGGGCACGATGATTCGCGCGCTGGGCGCCTATCCGGTCGATCGTCACGGAAGCGCGACAGCCGCGGTCAAGCGCTCGCTGCAGGTGCTCGAAGCTGGCGGAGCGATCGGGATCTTTCCCGAGGGAACGCGCAACACGACCGGTACGATCGCCCCTCAGATCGGGGCCGCCCTGCTCGCCTCGTTGGCCCAAGTTCCGGTCGTCCCGGCCTGCGTCCGCGGCAGCCACCGGGCGCTGCGCCTCGCTCGCACGGACGTAATTTTCGGCATTCCGCTCTCGCCGCCGGCCCGGAAAGCAACCCGCGGCGACTTGGCGAAGTTCACCGCAGAGATCATGAAAGCGATTGGAGAGCTGGCGGAGAGCACCGGTGGAAATTCGTAAGGCGTCCGTTCAGGGATTCTGCTTCGGAGTCGCGATCACGGTAAAGAAGGCCGAGGAAGCCATCGCTTCGCGTGGCGACGTCACGACGCTCGGCCACGTGGTTCACAACCCGCAGATGGTTGAATCTCTTGCCGCACGCGGTCTCAAGAACGCGCAGAAGGTCGACGAGGTGGACTCGGGCGCTCTCTTCGTGCGCGCGCACGGCTTGCCGGTGGACGTCTTCGAGAAAGCCAAAGAGAAGAACCTCGAAATTATCGACGCGACCTGCCCGATGGTTACGAAGATCCACGTCCAGGCCGAGAAGCTCAAGGCGGACGGCTACAAAATCATCGTCATCGGCGACCCCAACCACCCCGAGGTAAAGGGGACGCTCAGTCACGTTCCGGGCGCCTGGTGCATTCAGACTCCGGCGGACGTCGAGCGGTTACCGCGCTCTAGCCGCGTCGGCGTGGTAGTTCAATCGACGTGGTCGGGTGAAGGCTTTACCGAAATCGTTCAGGCACTCTCCGCAAAATATTACGAGGTGCGTGCCGTCAACACGATTTGCACCGATACCCATAACCGGCAGAACGAAGCTCTGCGCTTAGCCAAGGACGTGGAAGTAATGATCGTGGTAGGCGGCAAGACGTCGGCGAACACCCGGCACCTGGCCGATCTGTCGGAATCGCACGGCGCCCGCGCGTACCACATCGAGGGGCCGGGCGAACTCCAAGCGCAGTGGTTTGACGGCGTCAAGGTGGCTGGACTGATGTCCGGTGCGTCGACGCCCGGATGGCTGGTCGACCAGGTAGAGGAACGCATGGAGGTTTTGGCCGCTTCTGCTTAACCTGGCCATACTTTCCGAGCGTTTCGAGAACGCGCTCGAGGAGCGAATCACGGGATATCGGGGATCCAACGAGATCTCCGATAGTCTTTTGCGCCATTTTGGTTACTCGCCCTATGGACCGGCTCGCCGGGGAAAGCGGCTCCGCCCGCAAATGGTGATGCGGGTTGCGACCGGCGAAGGCGCTCCCATCGAGCACGCGCTCGACGCGGCGGTCGCCGTCGAGATCTTTCACAACTATTCGCTGGTGCACGACGACATCGAAGATCGCGACGAGCTGCGCCACGGGCGCCCGACTCTGTGGAGCGCGTACGGCGTCGCGCGAGCGATCAACGCCGGAGACGCAATGTGCGCGCTCAGCTTTCTCAGCCTCGAGCATGCCGTCGCGTACCTCGAGCCCCGGCGGGTGCTGCAAATGCTGGCGCTGCTCCACGAGGCGCACGCCGTGATGTGCGAAGGTCAGTCCCTCGATCTGTACTTTGAGTCGGAGCGATCGGTCGGTGTGCGCGATTATTATCGCATGATAGAGTGCAAAACGGCGGAGCTTTTCGACGCCTCGTGCCGTTTGGGCGCGCACGCGGCCGGCTGCGACGACGCTACCATTGCAGGCTATGGAGCGGTTGGGCGCGCCTACGGCATGGCCTTTCAAATTCGAGACGATGCAGCGGGCATCTGGTCGACGGTCGACCAGACGGGAAAGACCGTAGCAAGCGACATTGCCCGGCGGAAGTGGACTTTTCCGGTGGTTTGGGCGATCGCGCAGCCGTCTTCGCCGGCGCGGTCAATCGTGGCCGGCGCGTACGCAAGGGGCAAGCCGCTCGATGCCCTCACCGTCGAACGCATCGTGGACGCGCTCGACTCGCTCGGCGCCCACGAAGCCGCAGCGCAGGCTGCAGCAGCCCATCTGGCCATCGTCGAGAATCATCCCAATCCGGAGCTTCGCGAGTTTCTCTCGAGCACGCTCGGCCTCACCGCCGCGCGTTAGCTTCTTAAGGAAAAGTAAAACGCGTGAACGTCAATGGTACGGTCCGTGCCTCGGCGCGGCAGACCTCGCTAGCCTGGGCGCTTCCGGCGCTGCTTTTGGCGGGCCTGGTCGTGCGGCTGTTCTTTATTCCGAGCGAAGGCTTCAAGACTGACGTCAGCACCTACGCGGCATGGGCGTTGGGTCTGTCGCAGCACGGCTTTGCTTCGTTTTATTCCACGATCGGGTTTGTAGATTACCCGCCGGGATACTTCTACGTTTTAGCGGCGATCGGTCATCTCTGGCAGCTGCTCTTTGCCGCCCACGACCGCAGCTTCGCGGCGTTGCGCGTACTCGTAAAGCTGCCCGCCGTCATCGCCGATCTCGGCGTCGGCGCGTTGCTCTACGCGACGGTTCGGCGCTTTGCCGGCGTCACTTTGGGGCTGGCTGCCGCGGCGCTCTATCTGCTCAACCCGGCCGTCACGTTCGTTTCGGCGCTCTGGGGCCAAGTCGATTCGATCTCAGGCGGCTTTGCGCTGCTTGCCGTCTACGCGCTGCTGCGCAGCGATTGTCATCCTGAGCGGAGCGCCGAAGGCGCGCAGTCGAAGGGGCGCCCAACGCTGTGGATCGTCTTCGGCTGGATAGCGTTCGCATATTCCTTACTCATCAAACCGCAAGCCGCAGTCCTGTTGCCGTTGCTGATCGCCTTTGCTTTCGTCGATCCGCAGCGGCGCCGCACGCGCCTGCCGGCCACCGCAATCGGCGTCGCGGCCGGGCTGCTGCTGGCGCTGCTGCTTACCGAGCCGTTTCATCCCAGCAACCCGATCGAAGCTCTCTCGTGGCTGTGGCAGCGATACGCCTCGGGCTTGAACGTGTATCCCTACAATAGCGTCAACGCGTTCAATCTGTGGGCGATTCATGGCGCGCTCTGGGTACCGGACAATCAATATATTCTGCTGCTGCCGCAGAAGGTTTGGGGCGTTTTGCTCGTGGGCGCGGCGCTCGCGCTGATCGTCTGGCGCTACCTGCAGGAGCGAACCTCGCAAGCGCTGCTCGAAGGATGCGCGATCGCGACGCTGGCGTTCTTCGTTCTGGCAACGCGCATGCACGAACGCTATCTCTTCAACGGATTGCTCTTCACCATCGCATGCGTTCCGTTCACCGGGCTAACGCTCTTCGGCATCAGTCGCCCCTCGGCACGGCGCTATCTTTGGGGCACCGTCGCGCTGTCGGGCGTACTGTTGGCCAATCTCATGTATAGCCTGCAATATCTGAACGTCGTGACGAATAACGTGAGCGGCGCCAACGCGACCAACTTGTGGGGGATCTGGATGCCCTTGATCTCGGCGGTTGCGGTCGCGACGTTTTTCGTGCTCGGATATCAGTATCTCGGCGAAGCCGAAGCCGGCGCTGCGACCGCCGCCGCGCCGCGCGAAACCGCCCCGCCGGTCTCAATCGCAGCCGCAAGCCCTGAGCGCCACTGGTACGATCCGCGCGAGGGTTTGACGGCGATGCGCGCGCCGCTCGATTACGTCATCATGGGTGCGCTCGGGGTCGGAAACTTCATTCTTTCGTTTGTCGGCTATTGGTGGCCGCCCGGGACCAGCTGCTGGGCGCTTCCGGGCATCTCGCGCTGCGGCATTTTCGACGAGATTTACTTTGCCCGAGCGGCCGAAGAGTATCTGCAGAATATGCGGATCTACGAAAATACCCATCCGCCGCTCAGCAAGCTGCTGATCGCATTCTCATTGATGCTTTTCGGCGGCATGCCGAAGGGCCACGGCCTCGGGGGATGGACCGGGCTCAACGCCATCATCGGTCACATGAGCAACGGCGATAACGTGTACGGTTGGCGCTTTCTCGACGTGGTCTTCGGGGCGCTGGTCGTCATGCTGCTCTACGCGTTTGCCAAACGGATCACGGGCTCGACGCTCTTTGCCGCGATCGCCGCGTTGCTGCTCACGTTTGACGGCATGCATTTCGTGCAGTCGCGAATTGCGACGCCCGAAGGTTTCGTCGTCTGTTTTGCCACGCTCGCGGTCTATGCGTTTTATCGCTTCTGGATCAGCTCGCAAGTGGGCGAGCGCGCTCACGTCGCGGTGCCGGCGGCCGGTCTGGTGGCGGGTGCGGCCTGCGCGTTACTGGCCGGATTCGCCGTAGGCCAAGCCAGCCGCCTCGCGCTAGGCTTCGACGGCGCGGCAACGACGATCGTGACCCTTTACGTCGCGTGCGCCGCTTACTTGGTGGTGCGCTACGTTGCTTTTCCGCGCCTGTTCGGCGACGGTCGGCGAGAGCTGACCTATGCCGAAGGCTCGCGCGCTCTACGCGGCAACGACGGCACCGCGGTGTTTGCCGCCGACGGCGGCACGATCGATTCTCGCGGACGCATCACGCGTGGCGTGACGTCGCAAGCCAAGGGAGGCGCGCTCGTTTATCGCGACGATCCGTTAGTCATCGAGTACCGGCGCGACGCCTCCGTGCGCTACCAAACGCCCGATGGGGATGCCGTCTACGCCGACGACGAAATTCGCGCCGGCAGCGCCGTGGAAAAGGGTCGCTCGTCGAAGCTCTGGCTGGTCTTCTTCACCGTGGCGCTCGGTTTGCTGGTCAGCACCAAGTGGTACGGAGTGATGGGCTTCGGCGTAAGCTTCGTGGTGCTGATCTTTGTGTGGTTGCAACGCTCCGGCCCGGAGCGGCCGACGGTTTGGGGAAACCCGCGCGGCTTCCGTCTGGACGGCGCGCTCGCCACGATTTTACTGGTAAGCGCGACGGTCTATGCCTTGGTTTGGGTGCCGGATCTGCTTCGCCACTCGCCCGATCCCGGCGAGATTCACAATCTCAACGACGTCGTTTATAGGCAATACTCGATGTACGAGTACCACGACACACTCAAAGCCACCCATCCATACTCTTCGAAATGGTGGGAATGGCCGCTGGATTACGTTCCGATTGCATATTTCTATGAAGACCATCGCAAAGATCAGAACAATCCGAACGGTTGCTGCATCTACGAGGTGACGTCGATCCCCAACCCGGTGATACTCTGGTTCGGTTTGCTGTGCGTGCCGTGGGTTGCCGTCTTGGCCTGGCACGAACGCAACAAAGGCTACGCGCTCATCGTTCTGACGTATCTGCTCCAGTGGTTGCCGTGGATTCGGTCGCCGCGCATCACCTTTGCGTACCATTTTTACGTCGACATCCCGCTGATTTGTCTGTGCAACGTGATCGTGCTGCAGCGTCTGTGGTTCTGGGCGAAAAACCGGGAAGGCATGCGCTGGCTGGGCGGCCTCGGCGTCGGTGCCTACGTCGCGGCCGCGGCCGCGGGCTTCGTATTCTTCTATCCGATCCTGTCCGCGCATGGGATTAGCTGGAACGCCTGGCATGCCAAGATGTGGTTTCCGACCTGGATTATCGGCCCGGGCTAGCGAAGTTGGTGTAGCGAATGTCCGGACACTCGAAATGGCATAACATCAAGCTCAAGAAAGGCAAGGTCGACGCTCAGCGCGGCGCGCTTTTCACCAAGCTGAGCAAAGAGATCATTCTCGCGGCCAAGGGCGGCTCGCCCGACCCCGAGGCCAACTATCGTCTGAAAATGGCGGTTGAGAAGGCGCGCGAGTTCAACATGCCGCTAGAGAACATCAAACGCGCGATCGCGCGCAGCTCGGGACCGAGCGACGCGGTGCAGATCGAGGAGATCCGTTACGAGGGCTATGGGCCGCACGGCCTGGCGGTGGTCGTCGACGCTGCGACGGACAACCGCAACCGCACGGCAGGGGAGTTGCGCTTTCTCTTTACCCGGCACGAGGGAAATCTCGGCGAAAGCGGCAGCGTTGCTTGGCTCTTCGACCCGGTCGGCATCGTCGAGATCGATCCCGCCGGAAAATCGGAGGAGGCGTTGATGGACCAGGCGCTGATCGAGGGCGTCGAAGACATCGAATACGACCGGGAGCTTTCCATCATCTACACGCAGCCCGCGCGTTTGGCCGGCGTTCGCGACGAGCTCCGCGCCCGCGCCAAGATGTCGGACGCCTATCTCGGCATGCGGGCGAAAACCAAGCTGGAGTTGCAAGGCAACGAGTTGACCGCAGCGCTGACGTTCTTAGAGGCGCTCGAAGAGCACGAAGACGTCCAGCGCATCTTTAGCAATCTCGATTTTAGCCGGGTTCCGGCCGAGGCGCTCGCCTGAGATCACAGCTTCGCGCGTACTTACCGCGCGATTGGCTCTTCCCAATCGTTCTGGTCTTTTTTGTTGCGGTGGTCGTGTGGTTTGGGCGCCAGATATACGATTTTCTTTCGCCGTCGGCGGCAACCGTAACCGTACCGTCGTTCGTTGGTCAAACCCTCAACGATGCCAACGCCGAAGTCGAGCGGCTCAAGCTCAGCTCGGCGGTTGTCGATCACGCGACCAGCGATCGCTATCCCAAGGACGTCATCATCATGCAGCGCCCCGACGCCGGCGTTGCAGTGCGCGAAGGGCGGCAGATTTCGTTCGTCATTAGCGACGGTATCGTCGCGCGTCTGATGCCCGACTTGCGCTATCAATCGATGCGCGAGGTGCAGCTCGATCTCGCACGCGCCCACCTCCAGCTAGGAAAAGTCACCTACGTCAAAAGCGACGTTATTCCCGAGGGCCACGTCGTTTCGCAAAATCCGCCGCCGCTGATCAACGTTCACGAAGGCGACGTGGTGACCCTAAGCGTGAGCCGCGGCGGGCGAGCCAACGTGATCGTTCCGGATTTTGTCGGGCTTACGGTCGATCAAGCCCGGACGCTTGCCGGCGAGGCGGGAATCAAACTCGGCCAAATTGTTTGGACGCCTCTTGGAAGGAGCGGGCCGCCGCACGGCATGGTTGCGCGACAAGTTCCGCCTCCAAAAGCGAGAATCGCCTCGTTCGATCCGGTCGCGCTGCAGGTCAGCGCCGGTCCCGACGAGTCCGGCTACATCATTCGTCAGGTGCACGTGCTGGTCTCGGTTCCGGTGCCGGAAGCGACGGACGCCGCCAACCAGACGCCGCTCGACGTGCGGCTCTCACTTGCCGATGCAACCGGCCGCTACGACCTCTATCATGCATACGCGGAGCCGGGACAGAAGCTCGACTTCAACGTGACTGCCGTCGGGACTTCCCTACTCGACATGTACGTCAACGACACGTTGATCGGCGAAACGCGGCTTGGCACCGAGCCGCCCCGCGTTTACAAAGCCAGCCCAGCACCAAGTGTGTCACCCTGAGCTTGTCGAAGGGTGACAGTGTGACCATCCTTGCGCCCTCATTATTGTCCGCCGATTTTGCGCACATTGGCGAACAGATTGCCAGTGTGGAAAAAGGTGGCGCCGACTATCTGCACCTCGACGTCATGGACGGACGGTTCGTTCCGAACATCACGTGGGGACCGAAGATCATCGGCGACTTGCGAGAGCTTTCGCCGCTGGTGTTCGACGCGCACCTCATGATCGTCGAGCCGGAGCGCTACGTCGACGAATTTCGCGCGGCCGGCTGCGAGCGCATCACGTTCCACATCGAGGCCACGCCGCACGCGCAGCGCCTCCTCGTGCACCTTCGCGACATTGGCGCGGCGGCGGGCATCGCGATATGCCCGCAAACGCCCGTCGAGATGCTCCAGGACGTGATCGAAGAATGCGATACCGTATTGGTGATGAGCGTAAACCCCGGCTTTGGAGGTCAAAAGTTCATTCCGCGGGCGCTTGAGAAGGTACGCGAGGCGCGCGCCCTGATCGAACGCCGGAATCCCGTCTGCTTGGTCGAGGTGGATGGCGGCGTCGGGGCCGAAAATGCTCGCGATCTCGTCGAAGCCGGCGCAAATGCGCTGGTCATGGGCTCGGCCGTTTTTTCGGCACCGGATCCGGCTGCGGAGCTCCGCCGCATTCGATCGCTTCTCGCGTGACCGAAGACGAAATAATCGAGGCGATTCGTCCCTTCACAAGAGGCATCGGTGACGACGCGGCGCTATGGCAGCCTTCGCGTTCGCATCGCAGCGCGATATCCACCGATATGCTGGTCGAGGGCGTCGATTTTACGCGTGACGCGATGTCGCTCGAAGACGCGGGCTGGCGATCGATGGCCGCAAATCTCAGCGACCTCGCAGCGATGGGAGCGCGGCCCGTGCTCGCGACCGTCGCGCTCGGCTTTCCCGAAGCGACGAGCGGCAACGATGTCCGGCAGCTTTACGCCGGCATCGCTGCGTGCGCGAAGCGATGGAAGCTCGCGATCGCCGGCGGGGACCTTTCGCGCGCGCCGGCCTTGACCGTCGCGATCGCCGTAGTCGGTGAGGTCCGTGCCTCGGATGCAAAGCGCCGCAGCGGCGGACGGCCCGGCGACGTGCTCGCCGTTACGGGCGCTCTTGGGGCAGCCCGCGCGGGTCTCGAGCTGTCGCGAAAATCGCAGCCGCTCGCTCCGGAACTGAACGAATCGGCTCGCCAAGCATTTTCCCGCCCGCAGCCGCGCGTCGATGAAGGACGATTCTTGGCTGCGAGCGCCGCGGTGCGCGCGATGATCGATCTTTCCGACGGTCTCTCGACGGATCTGGGCCGGCTTGCGGCTGCGAGCGAATGCGGCGCGGAGCTGGAATCCGTCCCGGTCGCCGATGCCGCGAGTGCCGTCGCGCGTGCGCTCGGAGAGAATGCCGATGCGTTCGTGCTCGCCGGAGGCGAGGATTTCGAGCTTCTCGCGGCAATTCGCGCGCGCGCTTTTCCGCATCTGGCCGCGCGCTACGCAGCTCGCTTCGCGCGACCGCTTCTGCGGATCGGAGTTTTAAAAGAAGGCTCGGGCGTAATTTGGAACGGCGCGCCGTTACCGCGCACCGGTTGGGACCATTTCGCGCGCTAAGGCGTCCGGGAACGTTTAGGCTCGCCTAGTGACTCGGTTCGAGCGCAGGCAACCGGTGCAGACGCGCGCGGTGCGGTGGACGCCTTTATCGTCAATGCGGACCGATTGCAAATTCGGCAGCCAACGACGCTTCGTCTTGTTCATCGCGTGACTGACGTTGTTGCCCGCCTTGGGGCCTTTGCCGCAAATTTCGCACCGCTTAGCCATAGCCGGGCGATATTACCACGGCGCGCGATGCCGAGCAACCCCGGAAGGGGGTGAGCCCAAGCAAGAATTCGCCGGACGGCTCCAAAAGACGCGGCCATGGGCGCAGCGCGTATTGCGATCGATGCAATGGGTGGAGACCACGCCCCCGGCGAGATCGTCGCGGGCGCCCTGCTGGCCGCGCAGCAGTTCGACGCGGCGATCCTCTTGGTCGGCGACGAGGCGCGCGTCCGTCCGCTTCTGCGGGGACCCGGCGCCGACCGGGTGACGGTCATTCACGCTCCCGAGGCGGTCGCCATGGATCTGTCGCCCTCGGTCGCGGTGAGATCGTGCGATCGAACGTCTTTGGGCGTTGCGGTGAGCTTGGTCAAGCGCGGCGAGGCCGACGCGGTCGTCTCGGCCGGAAACAGCGGGGCTTTTTTGGCAATCGCGCTGATCAAGCTTCGGACGATCGAAGGCATCTCGCGTCCGGCGATCGCAACGGTTTGGCCCGCGCTCAACGGCCCCACGGTGCTGTTGGATTCGGGCGCGAACGTGGATTGCCGGCCGGAGTGGCTCGAGCAGTTTGCAATTATGGGATCGGCCTATGCCAAAGCGGTCTTGAACGTCCGCGATCCGCGGGTAGCGATACTCTCCGTCGGCGAAGAGCGCAGCAAGGGCAATCAATTGGTGCTTGAGACTGCCCGCCTCTTAGAGGCGGCGCCGGTTCGTTTTATCGGTAACGTCGAGGGAAGCGATCTCTTCCATAACGTGGCCGACGTGATCGTCGCGGACGGATTCGTGGGCAACGTGGTTCTGAAGACCGGCGAAGGCATGATTGCCGATCTGGCCCACGTGATGCGCGACACCCTGTTGAGCGGCAACCTCTTGACGAAGCTCGGGACCGCGATGCTTGCGCCCGCGTTAAAACGGTTGCGTAAACGGTTCGACTACGAGACCTACGGCGGCGCGCCGCTGCTCGGCCTGCGAGGAAACTGCATCGTCACGCACGGGCGCGCCGGCCGCAACGCGCTCAAGCATGCGATCGGCGCGGCCGTTAAAGAAGTCAATCACGACGTAACCGGCAAGATCAGCGAGCTGATCGTACCGCATCTCGCCGCGACGTAGTGTCGTGTCCGGCGACACTAGGGTAGCGCAGGCCGCCATGCTCGGCGTCTACGTTCATCTGCCGTTCTGCCCGTATCTTTGTCCATACTGCGATTTTGCCAAATGGCCGCTGCGGGCGAGCAATGCCCGACGGTATCTCGACGCGCTGTTTGCCGAGATCGATCGCGAGACTCCCGTGACCGCCGCGACGATATATCTTGGCGGCGGAACGCCTAACGCATACGACGCGCGCGCCGTTGCGGAGCTGACGGCGCGGTTACGCGCGCGGTTCTCGGGGACGCGCGAAATCACGATCGAAGTCAACCCGGAGCTGGTGCGCGGCGGCGATCTGCGAGCATACCGCGACGCAGGGGTCACGCGTCTGTCGATCGGCGTGCAGTCCTTCGATGCGCGGGAAATCGAGACGCTGGGCCGCAAGCACGACGTCGCGCAAGTCGAGCGCGTCGTCGCGGATGCTCGCGCCGCCGGGCTGGCTTCGGTGTCGATCGATCTAATGTTTGGCGTCCCGGGTCAGACCGCGGCGACGTGGCGCCGGTCGTTAGACGCGGCGATCGCGCTCGGCGTCGATCACGTGTCGGCGTACGGACTGACCGTCGAGGAAGGTACGCCGTACGCCGCATGGCGCGCGCGCGAGCCCAACGTCTTTTTCGACGACGTCCACGAGGCCGAGCTTTACGCGATCGCGATCGAGACGCTGCACGCGGCCGGCTTCGAGCAATACGAGATCAGCAACTTCGCCAGGCCCGGACATCGCTGTGCCCACAACCTGAACTACTGGGCGAACGGCGAGTACCTCGGTGTTGGCGTGGGTGCGGCCTCCTATCTCAATGGAGTGCGCAGCGTGCATACGCGCGCGCTGGAAGAGTATGTGGCGGCGGCGCTTGCGGGTCGCGCCATTCCGTCGGAGGCCGAGCGGCTGGAAGGTCGCCGCCGAGCCGGCGAAGCGATGATGCTCGCGCTGCGCACCACGCAGGGGGTTGGACTGAGCGAGTTCAAAGAACGCTACGGTGTCGACGTGATGGCTGATTACGCCGCCGTCGTAACGCGATTCGCACGGACGGGATTGCTGGAGCGCGCCGGCGACACGGTGCGGCTGACGCAGCGGGGCCGATTCCTTGCCAATGAAGTTTGCGGAGCCTTTATAACATTCGAGTAACACCGACCACGCTCTCGGAAGCCGTCCTGCGCGCGGCCTTTATCGTAGTATTCGGCGTAACGGGCTTTCTTTTGGGTCGTGAAGCCTACTTCAGTTTGCTCTCGACGCACTTTCCCAGCGAAGCGCTGCAACTGGCGTTTCTCATTCTTTCACCGGTCGCCGGGGCGGTGATCGGCGCGTTGCTCGCGCCCTTCGCCCAAGCCCTTTTCGAAGGCCAGCTCCGTCAGGCCGAAGTTGCAATGGACCGGCTGTCGCCGGCCGAAATCGCGGGCGGCGCGGTTGGATTGATCGTCGGACTGCTGGTCGCGTTTCTCATTAAAGGCATCGTCTTCGAGCTGATCTCCGATTTCGGTCGAGCCGGAACGTATATTGCGATCGTGTTGTACCTCATCCTCGCCATCTTTGCGGCGTATCTGGGAGCCCGCATCGGCGCGAAGATTCGAATCGTTCCGGTTCCGCGCGGCGCTATCGGCAGCGCGGCCGGCGGGACGCCGAAACTCGTCGATACTTCGACGATCGTCGACGGCCGGATCGTCGAGATCGTCGAGTGCGGATTTCTCGACGGCGAGCTCATCGTGCCGCGCTTCGTGCTGCGCGAGCTGCAGGCAATCTCAGATTCGGTCGATCCGCTCAAGAGGACGCGCGGGCGCCGCGGCTTCGACGTGCTGACCCGCTTACAGGAGCTCGCCGTAGTCGAAATTAGCGAGCGGGACTACGACGATATGGCGCTCGGAAACGTCGACGCGCGGCTCGTCCGTCTGGCAAAGGAGCTCGGTGCGCGACTGGTAACCAACGATTACAATTTAAATCGGATTGCGCACGTAGAAGGCGTTGCCGTCCTCAACGTCAACGAGCTCGCCAATGCCGTCAAGCCGGTGGTACTGCCGGGAGAAGAACTGCACGTCGCGGTCATTCGCGAAGGCAAAGAGTTTCACCAGGGCGTCGGCTATTTGGAAGACGGCACGATGATCGTCGTCGAGCATGGCCGGCGTTTGATCGGCGAAGAGACCGACGTGATCGTCACCAGCGTGTTGCAGACCGTCGCCGGCCGGATGATATTTGCGCGACCCAAACGCGAGGGAGTCGCTTCTTGAAATGGGCAGCCGTTATCGTTGCGGCGGGCCGCGGCACGCGTCTGGGCGCCCCTAAACAGTTCCTCGAACTGGCCGGAATACCGATGGTCGCCTGGTCGATCCGATTGTTTGCCTCGATGAGCGAGGTTGCGGAACTCGTCGTGGCTACCGAGCCCGAGTCCATCGAGCCGATGCGGGCGCTCTGCGCGCAATTTGCGCCGCGACTGGCAGCGCAAGTCGTCCGCGGCGGTGCGACGCGCCAGCAGAGCGTCTACGCAGCTTTGAACGCAGTTCCGCCGGACTGCGAGGCCGTCTTCGTTCACGACGGCGCCCGGCCGCTCGTCGCGGCGTGCGACGTGCGCTCGGGCATGGCCGAGGTGCGCGCGGGGCGCGGAGCGCTGCTCGCAACGCCGGTGGTCGATACGATCAAGATGGTCGATCCGCCGTCTCAGAGCGTCGGTGCCACGCTCGATCGGCGAGCCTTGTGGGCCGCGCAGACCCCGCAGTTCGCAATGACCGTCGACCTGCAAACGGCGCATGAAAATGCGCGTCGAGCCGGCATCGAGGCGACCGACGACGCGGCCCTGCTCGAAGAGATCGGAATCGAGGTCGTGGTCGTTCCGTCGACCAGCGAAAACTTCAAAGTCACGCATCCCGCCGACGTCGCGCGCGCCAACGTCATCCTGAGCGAAGCCCAAAAATGATGCGCATTGGACACGGGTTCGACGCGCATCGGCTGGTCGAAGGCCGCGCCCTGATCCTGGGCGGCGCGCGCATTCCGTTCGACCGCGGTCCGCTCGGCCATTCGGACGGCGACGTTCTCGCGCACGCGTTGGCCGACGCGCTGCTCGGCGCCGCCGCACTCGGCGATCTCGGCTCGCGATTTCCGGCTACCGACTCTCGTTGGAAGGATGCCGACTCGATGGAGCTGCTCTCGCGCTGCGTCGCGGTTGTGCGCGATGCGGGTTTCGCGATTGTCAATGTGGACGCCACGATCGTCGTGGAGCGCCCGAGGCTCGCGCCGTTCATCGCGCAAATGCGCTCAAACCTTGCATCGCGAATCGGGATCGGCGCCGATGCCGTGAGCGTGAAGGCCAAGACGAGCGATGGGATGGGCTACACCGGCGACGCCACCGGCCTTGCCGTCTACGCAGTAGCGCTGCTAACGAAGAAGTAACGCGTCGATGACTCACGCGTTTCGAGCAAGACTCGAGGGGAGCCGGAACTCCGCAGGGACATGGGTGCTCGTTCCGCCTGCGATCATGAAACGCTTCGGAGGCCGCATACGCGTGCCGGTTTGCGTAACGATCAACGGCGTTACCTGGCGCACGACGATCGCCGACATGGGTGCCGGACCGATGATTGGCGTCACGGCCGCAACTAGGAAAGCCGCCGGAATCGAACGGGGCGATCCGATCGAGCTGACGATCGAGGAGGACACCGAAAAGCGCACTGTGGACGTGCCGGCCGATTTTGCCAAGGCAATGAACCGCGCTCAGCACAATGCCTTCGATTCGATGTCGTATACGCATCGCAAGGAGTACGTTCAATGGATCGAGGCCGCAAAGAAGCCTGAAACGCGCGCGCGCCGGATACGTCAAGCTCTGGCAAAGCTCGACGAACGCGCGCGTACGTAGCCGCTAGCGCCCGCGGTTACCTTGTTCGTACGCGAGATGGCGTGATAGAGTGGAGTGAAGCAATGCCGTATCACGAGATCGTCTTACCGCAGACAGAGCCCGAGACGGAGTGGGTGCGCGGCCGGCCGCTGCAAAAAGTGAGCCCGCAGCGAACGCACTCCTGGTTACAAGGCGCACTCACGGTGGAACTCACCCACTGGGCGGCGGGACGCGGCAAGGTTGGTCCGGAGTGGCGTTTTCGCATCGCGCCGCGGGGTGAGATTCGCCGCCCGCTGGTACCTGACGTCGCCTACGTGTCGAACGTGCGATTGCAAGCGCTCAGCGATGCGGACCTCGAAGTTCCGCCGCTCGCGCCCGATGTGGCCGTCGAGATCCTTTCGCCCGACGACCATCGCGCTGATGCCGACGACAAGATCGGCGCATGTCTGAAGGCGGGGTCGTCGCTAGCGATCGTCGTCGATCCTGAAAAGCGCGTCGTGGAACTCCACGACCGGTACGGCGTTGCGCGGCTGAACGAAAACGACGCGATCGAGCACGCGGCGCTACCGGGATTCTACTATCCGGTGCGAGCTCTTTTCGCGGTGCTCGAGCGGCCATAAATTCGGCCCGCAGCTTAGGATTGACGGCCTGGGTTAAACTGTTTGCACATGCCTATGAGCGCCATCCGGGCGGACCTGCGCGCGGCCCTCGAGCGCGACCCTGCGGCGCGCGGGTGGTTCGACGTCGTACTCTCGTACCCGGGCTTTCATGCGCTGGTAGCGTACCGGCTGATCCACGGGCTTCACCGCGCCGGGATCCCGATTCTGCCGCGCCTGCTCGCAAACGTCGCGCGCTTTTTCACCCAAATTGAAATCCATCCCGGCGCGACGATCGGCAAGGGCGTTTTCATCGATCATGGCTCCGGCGTGGTCATCGGCGAGACCGCAGAGATCGGCGACGGCTGCACGATTTATCAGGGCGTAACGCTTGGAGGAACGAGCCTTTCTCACGGCAAGCGTCATCCAACGCTGGGCCGCAACGTCGTGGTCGGCGTGAACTCGAGCGTCCTGGGCGCGATCGCGCTGGGAGATAACGTGAAGGTGGGCGGCGGTTCGGTCGTGGTCAAGGACGTGCCGGCCAACGCAACCGTGGTCGGAGTGCCGGCTCGAATCGTCGCTCAAGACGGAAAGCCGATTCGGATTGTCCCCGAACGGCCCCAGGTCGAGATGCCGGATCCGACCACCGATGCGATCGCCCGTCTGCAGCGCCAGCTCGGGCAGCTGGAAAAGCGGCTGACGGAACTCGAGCAAGGGGAGGCGCCTGAAGGAGAAGCCTGGAGCTGGGTGATTTAATCCTCAAGTGACTTTTAGGGCGAGCGGAGTCAGGGGCTCAGAATGAAGCGTTGAAGTGAAGCTCTACAATACGCGAACGCGTAGCGTTGAGGAGTTTAAGCCTTTGCGCGGCGATGAAGCGCGCATTTATGTCTGCGGACTGACGCCATCGGCGCAGGCGCACTTGGGGCACGCGCGCTCGTTTCTTTTTTTCGACGTGCTGCGGCGCTATTTAACGCACCGCGGGTATCGCGTGAAGTACGTTCAGAACGTCACCGACATCGACGATCGCAGCATCGCCGCCGCCAAAGAGGCCGGCGAATACTATCACGACATCATCGAGCGCTACTATGCCGAGTTCAAAGCGTCGATGCGCAGGCTTGGAGTGCTGGAATACGACGAAGAGCCGTACGCGACGCAGTATATCGAGCCGATTCAGGCGATGATCCGCAAGCTCGTCTCGAACGCTCACGCGTACGCGACGCAGGACGGCATCTACTATCGCGTAACGGCCTTCCGCGGCTATGGCAAGTTGGCGAATCGAAACACCGACGAGCTGGAAGCCGGCGCGCGCATCGAGGTCGACGAGCATAAGGAAGACCCGCTCGACTTCGCGCTTTGGAAGTTCGCGAAACCCGGCGAGCCGTATTGGCCGTTCGAACCATACGGCGACGGCCGGCCGGGCTGGCATATCGAATGCTCGGCGATGTCGAGCGCGCTGCTAGACCCCGAAGGGACCGGCTTCGACATTCACGGCGGCGGCGCCGATCTAATTTTCCCGCACCACGAAAATGAGATCGCCCAGAGCGAGCCGCTGATGGCGCGCCCGCCGATGGCAAACTTTTGGGTGCACGGCGGCCTGCTGCTTTTCGATAATCGTAAGATGGCGAAGTCGCTTGGGAACTTCGAGCCGTTGGTCGATTTGCTCGCGCGTCACGATCCACAGGCGATTCGCTGGCTTTTCTTGCAAACTGGCTACCGCAAGGTGATGAACTTTACCGAGGACTCGATCGGTTCCGCGGCTCTCGGTCTCGCGCGCGTTAAAGCCGCTTATCGCGAGTTGGCGCCCGCGACCGACGGCGAACCCGCCGACGACAAGGAACTCGACGCGCGAATGGAAGCGGCCCTCGACGACGACATGAATACCGCAGCCGCGGTCGCCGTGCTTTACGACGCCGTCGGCCGTTCGACGCCGAGCCGCGAAGGGCTGGAGTATTGGCTGACGATCTTGGGCGTCGCGCCGAACGACGCTTGGTTGCAGGAACCCGCCGTCGAGCTTGCGTCCGACTTCGTCGAGAGGCTGAAGCGCGCGCTGAAAAACGCGGGCATCGAACCGCCCCGCGCGGCGCTCCAAGTCGCGGCGCCGGAGGAGGCGATTGAGAGAGTGATCGCCTTGCGTGACGAAGCTCGCCGCTCCAAAGATTGGGCGGCCTCGGACAAGCTGCGCGATGTGTTGCAGCGCTGCGGCATCGAGGTCAAAGACTCCAAAGAAGGCACAACGTGGACCGCAACAGCTTAGCGCTGTCATCCTGAGCGGAGCGAACGCAGTGAGCGAAGTCGAAGGGCTGAGCGGAGGCGCGCAGCGCCGCAGTCGAAGGACGAACGACGGACAGCGACGGACCACCCGCGCGAGCCTCGACTTCGACGACCTCATTTACGGCATCCATTCGGTCGCCGAAGCACTCGGCGCCGGCGACGAGCTTCGGCTGATTCACGTTGCCGCCAACCGCGCTAAGGACGCCGTTCTGCGCGAGCTGCTAGCGAAAGCCAAGGAGCGCGACGTTCCAGTGCGCTTCGAACGGCGGGCGTTCTTCGATCGCGTGCCGTTTAAGGCACATCAGGGGATCGTCGCACTTGCGCGACCGTTCCCGTATGCTTCGCTAAACGAGATACTGGCGCGAACGTCCGAAAACGGTTTGCGCCGCCTGATCGTTGTTCTCGATCATCTCACCGATCCACATAACGTCGGCGCGATCGTGCGGACCGCCGAAGCGGCCGGAGCGCAGGGCGTTGTGCTTCCGGTTCGGCGTTCGGCAGGCGTGAACGCAACGGTCCGCAAAGCGGCCGCGGGCGCCGCGGATCACATACCTATCGCGCGCGCCAATATCGCCGAGGCGATCCGGGCGTTGAAGAAGGCCGGCTTTTGGGTTGTGGGGGCCGACGTTTCGCGGGAGTCAATCGAGCTCGGCGTTGCCGACTTGGCTCGCGACTTGGCCCTGGTCGTCGGGGCCGAGGGCCTTGGGCTCTCGCAGCTGGTCAAGCGGGAGTGCGACTACTTGGTCAGGTTGCCGATGCGCGGTAAGGTCGCCTCGCTCAACGTTTCGGTCGCGGCGGGAATCCTGATGTACGAGGCCCGCCGGCAGCAAGGGGCGCTCGCCTCGTCCTTGACGAGGGAGGGGGACCCTCCTATATACTAGCCTCGACGTGCCGCGCCCGACGGGCCGCGGCCTGCGCATGCGGCTCGTCTTCACTACAAGGCAGACAAAATATTATGGCAATGACCCATCCAGTCTCCGACGGACTGGAATATCAGCAACGGGTCGACGAGGACCTGGTAGCCGTCGCGAAGACCGGCGACAACCTCGCGATGGAGTACCTCCTTAACAAATATAAAAACTTCGTCCGCATCAAGGCGAAGAGCTACTTCCTGATCGGAGCCGATCGTGAAGACATCATCCAAGAAGGGATGATCGGCCTTTATAAAGCCGTACGGGATTTTAAGGCTGACAAGCTTTCGAGTTTCCGGGCCTTTGCGGAGCTGTGCATCACCCGGCAGATCATCACCGCAATCAAAACGGCGACGCGCCAGAAGCACATCCCCCTCAATCAGTACATTTCGCTCAACAAACCGATTTACGACGAGGACAGCGAGCGCACGTTGCTCGACGTGATGGCGTCGCAGAAAACGTCCGATCCCGAGGAGCTGGTGGTGACGCAGGAGGTCTCCGACGACATCCGCCAGCGGATCCGTCAGAATCTTTCGGAGCTCGAATCCCAAGTTCTCGAGTCATATCTCGAGGGCAAGAGCTACCAAGAGATGGCGCGAGATCTGGGGCGTCACGTGAAGTCGATCGATAACGCGCTCCAGCGCGT
>Ga0187783_10000411_pt1 | contig 31661 bp, 25 predicted proteins | sample 1015_SJ02_MP02_2_FD_132471 | JGI IMG/M metagenome (GOLD analysis project Ga0187783, IMG submission 132471) | Tropical peat soil microbial communities from peatlands in Department of Meta, Colombia - 1015_SJ02_MP02_20_MG | ecosystem: Environmental > Terrestrial > Soil > Wetlands > Peat | place... | reverse complement strand
CTACGACTTCTTCATCTACGGTACGGCGGCCGCACTGGTGTTCGGTAAGATCTTCTTTCCGAGTAGCCACCCCGCAACCGGCACACTTCTAGCATTGGCCACCTTCGGGGTCGGCTACGTGGCACGGCCGGTGGGCGCATTCTTTCTCGGCCACGTCGGCGACAAGTTCGGCCGTAAGCGGGTGCTGGTGGCCACGCTACTGCTGATGGGCCTGTCAACATTCCTCGTCGGCTGCCTGCCGACATATGGCCAGCTCGGCATCTGGGCGCCCATCCTGCTGGTATTCCTGCGGCTATGCCAGGGTTTCTCCGCTTCAGGTGAGCAGGCTGGCGCTAACTCCCTGACGCTCGAGCACGCGCCGCCAGATCGCCGCGCGTTTTTCACCAGCTTTACTTTGAGTGGCACTCAGGCCGGACTGATCCTCGCGACCGCCGTCTTTCTTCCGGTCGCGCGGCTTCCGGAAGATCAACTCCTGTCGTGGGGCTGGAGAATCCCCTTCCTCTTGAGTGCGGTGGTGGTGGCCATCGGCTTCGTCATCCGACGCTCACTTGACGAGACGCCGATATTCCTTGAGGAGAAAGAGCACCAAGGCGTGCCGCGAATGCCACTTGCATTGCTCTTTGAATCCTACACACCTGAAGTGTTGCGGGTCCTGTGCGGCGCCCTTGTGTCGACCGTGAGCACAATCTTCGGCGTCTACACCTTGTCCTATGCGGTCAACACGATGAAGATCGATCGCGCGACGATGCTATGGGTCGCAATTCTGACAAACGTCGTAGCACTGATAGCAATTCCTGTCTGGGCGACAGTGGCCGACCGCTACGGCCGCAGGCCCGTGTTTATCTTCGGGGCGATCGTGCCCGGGCTCTTGATGTTCGTCTACCTGTGGGCGATCAGCGAAACCAACATTGTACTCATCTTCACCATCGGCATCCTGATGTCCGGAGTTGCCTACAGCGCCTCCAACGGAGTCTGGCCAGCGCTCTACGCCGAGATGTTCGACACCCGGGTCCGTCTCTCAGGCATGGCGATCGGCACGCAGATCGGATTTGCCATCGGTGGCTTCGCCCCCACGGTCGCCGCCGCGCTCCAAGGCACTGGCCCAAATAGCTGGGTTCCGGTCGCGGTGCTTACTCTCGCTGCCTGCCTGATAGCGGCGATCGCGGTGTTAACCGCGCGCGAAACATACCGAACCGACATTCATGACCTTGGACACGTGCGTTCACGCTGAGTGTGATCGCCTCGTTTTCCGCGCCAAACGATTCTCCAGCGGCACGTGGCAAGGCTCGATCGTTAAAATGACCCCTGCGCTGGTACCGATCACAGTTTGCCGTGGGAATGGCCTTGCAGAAACTGCGCGAGTAACTCACTCACTTTCTCAGGTTGTTCCTGCTGCACCCAGTGCCCGGCTCCGTCGACAAGATAAAAACCGACCATACGAGTACAAGCAGTACTCCGCATGCTCTCGGCCGCGCCTGGCGTCTGGTACACACCCCAGTCGCTCTTGCCTGCGATGAATATGGACGGCACATCGATCGTGCGGCCCGAGAAGGTGTGCATTTCAGCAATACTCTTTGGGTCCGAGCCGCGTCTGACCCGGTATCCTTGAAGTGCGCCGGTGAATTGGGTCCGACTGTACTCGGTGACGTACACCTCGACTTCCGGCTCGGTCAACCATCTGCATGCCATGATCTCAGCCGGGGAGGGCATAATCGGCGCAACCGTTGCAGCCATACCCTTGTCCCGCTCCATCACGTAGTACGTCGGTATCTGGGCCAACTCCTCGGCGATCCGCGCTCGGAGGGGATGCGGCTTGTTCCCTTTCCAATCGGCGCTCTTGTAGTGATAGTAGGCACGGAAGAACGCATGAAGGCCCTGCGGGGCATGCAGCATGTCGTCGTTCGCCCCCCGTGTTCGTTGATAATTTTGATAGTATTTCCGCGGAGGGTTGAGCTTCGCTAGTTCTGCGTCCAGCTCATCATCTGTTGGGGCCGGGCGGGGTGCTGCCGCCCCATTGGCGGTGTTAAACGGCAGGCTTGGCACGCCGGCAAACGGTGAGCTCATCAAGACTACCGAACGAAAAACGTCCGGGCGGATCAGCGCACTCCAGGCCGCGACCGGCGCACCCGCATCGTGCCCCACGACCGCCTCAACAGAACCGTAACCGAGCGCGAAGGCGAGCCCCATCGCGTCGCGAACCATATTGAGAATACGGAAAGGATCGGGGTCGGCATCATATGAATCGTCCCAACCGGTGGTTCGCCCATAGCCACGCTGATCTGGCGCGATCACGTGGTATCCGGCCGCCGCCAGGGGCAGCATCACCTTGCGCCAGCTGAAAGCGAGCTCAGGAAAGCCGTGCAGAAGCAGTACGGCGGGCCGGTCCGGAAGCTCGTAACCGGCTTCCAGAATATGGACGGTCAGGCCATTGACGTCTGGCACCAACCGGGAACGAATGCCCGGTGGCAGTATGCCGTTGCCGTAAGGCGGAAGGCTCGCTACGTCGATGGCGGCGGTCGCACCGGGTGCGGCCCCTTGTGCGAACGCAAATCCGCTGGCCGAGGCGATTGCGACAAAGCCGCGGCGCGACACCAGGGGGGCGGGGTTTGCAGTGTTTTCAGCGTCGGCACTCGGAATTGCTTCTTCGGGCATCCAGGAATCCCTCGATTTCAAGCCTCAAACACACACACCAGCGGACACCGGCGGACGAAGACCAACAGCGCTCGGCAAATACGGTCGTTGGGCGTGATCGTAGGAGGCCCATGTCACCTAGACAAGCGGCGTAATCTAATGGCCGGCCAGCGATGACGTCGCGCGGTCCACCTGCATCGTGCGCGTCATCCGACGGCGACCTCGTGGTAATGGGCTGAAGGCAGTGGCGCATCTATTTCACTGCCATCGATCCAAAATGGCGATGGGCCGTAGCGAGAGCAGCACAATTTCTCCCCTAGCGTCCCAAATGCCAGTTACCCAAGGTCTATAACATCCAGGCGGATCCAAGCGAGGATCTGTTACGGCCAATGGCTGGGACGGCGCTCGAGGCCGTCGACGACTACTCGGAGTTGGAACGGAGGTCGCGACCCGATCACACCGGGAGCGATTGCATTTCGACTTCAGGATCCTTCCGGCCGAGCGTCGGTCTCGGCGATCGACGTCGCGCGGATTTCGCCCGGGCCGGCGACCAGAACGGACGTCGTTTCGAACTCGGTCCATCATCTCTCAATATTCGAGAGGAATATTATCGCAAATATGGGACTAATTGGCTTGATGGGAGGGACTACATTCTTTTGAGAGCCTTCGCTTTCGGGGTTGCTTGCCTTCGTGTGGAGGAATGAAGATGTCTTACGGATTTCTCGATATCGCGACCACTCCGAGTGTGAAAGCGGCCCAGGTTGCGAACGGGAGCGCAGACTACTGGTCGGCCTTTCAGGGCAACCGAAGCTTCGATCGTTTCACCGCGGCCGAATCCGCTTTTATCGCCGCGCGCGATAGCTTTTACATAGCAACCGTCTCGGAGAGCGGCTGGCCCTACATTCAGCATCGCGGCGGCCCGCCCGGCTTCCTGCGCGTGCTCGACGACAGGACGCTGGCTTTTGCCGATTTTCGGGGCAACCGCCAATACATCACGGTTGGTAACGTGGCAGCCGGCAGTCGTGCCTCCCTCATCCTAATGGATTACCCAGGCCGCCGACGGCTGAAGATTTTCGCGCACGTCGAGATTAAGGATCTTCGGGACAATCCTGAACTGACGGAAGCAATCGCAACACCCGGCTACAACGCAAAGGCGGAGCGCGCTACGTTATTTCACTTAAATGCGTTCGACTGGAATTGCCCGCAGCACATTACACCACGTCTTACCGAGGCCGAGTTAGCAGAGGCGTTGAGGCCGATCGCTCTTCGGCTGGCCGAGCTTGAGGCCGAGAATAAGCTGTTGAAAGAAAAATTTGCGGCTCATGTGGGTTGAAGCGTTCGATTTAGGCCTGCAAAGATCAAAGGGGCGGAATCGTGAGAACCTTGGTGACAGAGAAACTTCGCAGAGACCCGTGATTTTCAGAAGCCGTTGAAAGAGCCAGGTCGTCTCCAGCTCGAACGGCGGGCGGGTGCCGCAGCAGGCAATTGTTCTCCCATAACCGCTTCGGCCCCTCAATAACCTGGCTTCGCAAGCGCGGCCAGTAGACTTACATTCCAGATAGTCTAGGCGTCCGAATTGCCGCCACCGTGGGAGTAGGGTCGATCAGCCATCCGAACTTATTTCCGGAAGACCGAGCCGCTGCTGTTATCGATCGGACGCCTTCGTTGTTGAGAATGATGATATCCGGCAGCGGATCCGACGAAGCGAGAACCTCGTTGAGGGCGCACTGACGTATCAGCAAGGATCCAGCTGAGATTCTCCACGGATAGCATCAATCACACGTGACACTTGTGCAAATTTCGACGGTGCCAGGTCGAAAGTTACTTTGATCAGATTGTCACGCGGCCGGTCGAACTCAACCAACAGGTGTGCGGCCGTGAACTCAATCTTGTGCACGGCGAAATGACCACTATTTTCTCCGTCATGGGTCTCTATGTAGCATGTATTATCGTGTAAGCTACCAAGCCGTCGCTGCAGGAAGAGATATCTGCCCCGATCATCCGTATCTTCCTCAGCGAGTATCACCGCGTAGGAATCATCGTCGACTAGCGTGTAAACGTGATTGGCGTGGAACTGCATCGCTCTAACGTAAATCTGGATCTGTTTTGATGGCGAGTAGACAAGACGTAGCGACTTGATGCTAGTCAAGCGAGGTTTCCTTCTGCTGTGGTAGGGGCTGCTTTCAAAGTTAGTGATGTCAGTGTGTCACATTGATCTTCAACAATCGCATTGGGCGGGCGCGAAAATGCCCGGCCGATTACGCTTCCAGTAAGCCGTAGACAACCAAGCAGGTCGACAGGCTTGTTTGCTTCTCGCCTAGTACCGTCTCCGACGAGGTCAGTCGCTAAGGCCGATGTCGGATCGAGATGATTCGCAGTCGGTAATCAGCAAATGACGAATATCTTCCTGTGTATGCACGGCGCAGCATGCCTGGCATTCAAAAGTATGCAGTTCAGGCAACCCAGCAAATCGTCGTGTCGTGCGGAGCGGCCGCATGGGCTCCATGTGCAGATTGGGTAACGCGGCACAGGTCTCGAATTGTCAACACGGTCGCCGCACATCCATGCAACTCGATTCTTAAACAGCCATCACGATGTGGCGGGATTTTTGCGATCACGAGGGACAGCTACCAACGCAGCGTCCACAGTTCGCCAATTAGCTGACCGACCTCGCAATAGCAAGCGCTGGCAGGCTACGCGGACCAATAGAGTTGATAGTATTACGGCAAAGTGACTGGTGAATTAATATTTGGCAATCGAAGTCGATTTGCGAGTTTGATAAAAAAATTAGGCTTGTAACGTGTGCTTTGACCAACAAAATCTATAATTTAAACGAACCCATGTCGAAACGTCGCATACCTTGGTATCAAAGACGTGAGCCTACCAGATGTCAGGGAAAATACTGACCGCCAAAAAACGTAAAGCTTCGGTCGATTAAATGAAAGTCGAGCTAGCTTGGCCGTAAAAGCGGTATATGGCATCGTCCTTCTGAACCGTACCGCTGCCGCTTCGACCAGTTTTTTGATCGTATCCGATCACAGGCCTTCTGCGATAAACGACGAAAGCGAAGACTGAAGCCCATGCCAGGCACCGCAGCACGACGGCAACAGACAGGCGATCGGCAGATGCCCGGCGCGCTTACCGGCAAGCGCTTGGCGATCGAGGCGTTGCGGCGGATGTCGCTCGACGACGCGGCGCTGATGTACCTCGTGCAACTCCCCACGTAATCGGATGGTGGCCGGATAGTCGATCTCGCCTGTGACCGGGTCGATCACAACCCCATAATAATCTCGCGCGGCTTGCGCGGTCACGTAGCCCTGACGGAGATCGGACCGCACGGATTCGGGCGGACGTTCGAGCGGCGAGCCGAAGCCGCCGCCCCCGCCCGACCGAAGGACGAACGCCTCGCCCTTTTTCAGACCGATGGCAAACACCTTTGCGTTCGGCACATCGGCTTCTACGAGACCATCCCGTCGGATCAGCATCTCGTTTCCGCTGCCCTCGAGTCCACCGTCAAGGCCCCACGGAAGACAGTTGGCACGTTCAATGCTGGTGTCGACGTTGATCTCAGCTCTCGCCTGTACGATGCATTCGATGCCAAGTCCGCCACGCTGGCGACCTGGGCCGCCAGAATCAGGTATGAGGGCATGACGCTCAAAGAACAGCGGCAGTTTGGCTTCCATCTGCTCGATGGGACTGTTGTGGGTATCTCCATCATTGATGCAAATCGTGGCCGAATTTCCATCTTCATTCCGCTTGGCACCCCACCCACCGCCAAGCGGCCCAACAGAGTTGATAAAGAATTGGCCGTCTTTGGGCTGGAAGCCGTGGATTAGGGCGATGCAAAGATCCGCATGGTGGCCGGCGATGATGCGATCGGGGATGGCCGGTGCCAATGCCTTGAAAACGGTATCTACCACGGTCATCGGAACCGTCATCCACCAGCGCATCGGAGCTGGTCGTATCGCACTCACGACCGTGCCGGGCGTAATCAACACCTTCAAATTGCGCAACGAGCCGTCATTGATCGGATAGTCAGTGGGCGACGTTATGCATTTGAAAGCCACCTGGGCACAGGCTACCCCCGTCGTCGGTCCCGAATTGTAAAAACCGCGTACCTGCCTCGATACTTCGGTCAGATCGATAGTCATTTCGTCGCCTGAGACGATAATGCGCACCCTTATCGGCACCCTTCTGCCGATATCCAAGGCGTCGTCGTCCATGAAGGACTGGGCCTCATAGATACCATCTGGGATCGATCGCGTGCGTTCTCTTGCGCGAGCCTCCGCTTGGTCCATCAACGCCGTGATGCAGGCAAGAACTGTGACGTGGCCATAACGCTCGACCAGCTCCAAAAATCGTCGCTCACCCGTCTTGATCGCAGTGATCTGGGCGCGCAAATCACCCATGGCGCGGTCAGGCAGTCGAACATTCATGCGGATTATGTCGACCAGTTCCTGGTTGACCGTTCCAGCGCGGGCGTATTTGACAATCGGCAGTTGAAGTCCTTCGGAATAGATGTCGGTCGTAACACAGCCCAGTGTGCCACCAACGTCGGGCCAATGCGCCATGCAGCACGAAAATCCTACCAACAAACCTTCGTGGAATATCGGCATCGTGAAAGTCATGTGATTGAGATGACTGCCTGTGATATAGGCGTCATTGGTCAGGAGGATGTCTCCCTCGGCGAAGCCGTTCATACCGACATGCCTGATCTTGGCCTTGACCGTCTCGGCCATGCCACGGATGAACATCGGCAAGCCAAGCCCAATCGAAATGGTCTCGCCGGTCGGGGTGAACAGGCCAACAGTGAAGTCGAGCGCTTCATAAATGATCATATTGTACGCCGTCCGCATGAGATTGGTCTTCATCTCCTGCGTGATAGCCATTACGGCGTTGCGAATGATCTCGATCAGAACCGGGTCGGTTGCTGTTTCATCATGGCTCATAGCCGATGGACTCCGATCTCGACAACCAAATGTCCCCAATCGTCGACCTCGAGGACATCGCCTGGCAGAACGACGGTCGTCGATGCATACTCCTCGACAAGCGCCGGTCCCTCGATGCGGTTACCGGCCAGCAGACGCGACCTATCATATGTGGGAGTATCCACGAATCGGCGGTAAGCCGCAAAATAAGCCGATCGACTTCCGGTATTGGCGCTGTCAGGTGGTGTCGCACAGCCCCGCGAAATGTGTGCGAGGCTTGGCTTGGGCACAATGCCGGTGACACACGTGCGCAGGCTTGCGATCTCCGCAGGTTCACTTGGTGCCGAAGTCCCGTAGCGCTCCAGGTGCACGGAATCGAACAGTTTCTTGATGGTCGTGCGATCTTGATCCTGGAAGCATTCGATCGGCACGTCGACCGTCACAACATGCTCCTGGCCGACATAGCGCATGTCGAGGGCACGGGCGATGGTGACCGCCAACGGTGCCACAGCGGAGGCATCGACCAAATCGCGCCCCTCCTGTTCCAAGGTCCGATAGGCCTGCTCGAAAGCCTCAAAGGGGAGGCTATCAAGACGCGTGAACCAGGTGCGCACGAAATCATGGCGAAGGTCCGAAAACAGCATCCCGAATGCTGAGAAGTGACCGGGAGCGTTCGGGATCACAACGGTCCTGATACCGATCTCACGAGCCAACGCGCACGCGTGTAGCGGGCCGGCTCCCCCATAGGCAACCAAGCTGAAGGCGGCGGCATCAAGGCCGCGTTCCGTCGTCACGCCCTTCACCGCATTCGCCATTTTGGCAACCGCAATGCGCAGGATACCTTCCGCAGCATCAGCCAGCGGAAGGCGCAGCGGACCTGCCACTTTGTTCTGGATTGCGTTTTTCGCGGCCTCGACGTCGAGTATCAATTCGCCGCCAAGAAATCGCTGCGCCCCGAGCCTGCCTAGCAAGAGGTTGGCATCGGTGATCGTTGGCTCGGCACCGCCCCGACCGTAAGAGGCGGGACCTGGCTCGCTGCCGGCGCTCTGCGGGCCGACATGAAGCGCGCCGCCGTGTTCGACCCGTGCGATCGAACCCCCGCCCGTGCCGACCTCAAATATGTCAATCGTCGGAATTTGAATCGGCAGTGCGCGATCATACCCGCCGATCAACGCGCTTCCAGCGGTAATAACGCGTCCATCGAGGACCACGCCGGCCTTCGCCGTCGTTCCACCCATGTCGAACGCGATCGCATCCTTGATCTGAGATACGCGACAAATGGCTTGCGTCCCGATCACGCCGGCGGCGGGACCGGATTCCAGAATTCGGATACATTCCCGCTGCGCCTTGTCAATTTCAAAGAGTCCGCCGGTTGATTGAACCACCAGAAAGCTACCCTTGAACCCAGCCGCGTCGATTCGGGCCTTGATCTGCGAGAGGTATCGTCGGACCCGCGGGCCAATGAAGGCGTTAGCCACTACCGTCGAGCAGCGCTCAAACTCGCGATATTCCTGGGTCAGCTCGTGACTTGCCGTGACGAATACGTCGGGAAGCTCGCGCTCAAGGATGTCTTTGGCACGGATTTCGTGCTGGGCGTTTCGATAGCAGTGCAGAAAAAGGATCGCTACCGCCTCGATGCCCTGTTGGGCCATATGTCGCGCCAACGCGCGGATCTCGGCTTCGTCCAATGGTTTGCAGACCTCGCCGTCCGCATAGACCCGTTCCGTGACCTCCAAACAGCGCTCCCGAGGTACCAAGGGCTGGTGCTTCTTAAAGAACAGATTGTAGGAGTCTGGTCTGTTGATGCGACCGATCTCGTAGATGTCACGAAACCCCTCGGTGATGATAAGCGCTGTGTTCGCGCCGGTGCGTTCCAGTATAGTGTTGATTGCAATAGTGGAACCGTGCAAGAGGAGGCTCGTTTCTGCAAAGCTCATTCCAGCTCGCTGCACGGCTTCCTCGATGCCGGCGACCATCGCCTGCGGTGTTGAGAGACTCTTGCCTAGCAGAAGAGTGCCGTCGGTTTCATCGAAGGCAGCGACGTCGGTAAACGTGCCGCCAATGTCGACCGCCAATCGAAACCGTGATTGTGATGTCTGACTTTGTGTTGACGTCACGGCGGGGTTTCTCGCGACGCTGCCCGATGAAATCCGGAGAAAGGATCCGAATGGGTCTGATCCGCTGGTCGCGCCCGACCAGGCGATAGGCCGAGAGAAAAATGTAACGAGGGGACGAGCACCACTATCTCGTATCGAGTATCAGCCACTCCCGTGAGGTATATTCGGCGAGGCGACCAAGTCCTCATTTGAGCTCGGCTTTCTGATCTACCCTCGACACTCGTGCACCCGCCGCGGCCAATTCTGCGACGGCGGGTTCGGGAGGGTGAAGGACGACTGTCCCTGTTGAAAGCAACTGGGTCGCGCGCAGTTTGACAGTGCGCCACATGCGCCACGCAATTCGGTACGACAACTCGTTGGCCGTTGCCCATGCTCAAAGCTTCACGGGTCGTAGCTTTTCGATTGTACCCGAATATATTGGCCCATTTTTTCCTGCGGCTGCTTCGACCCCGAACAATTGTTTATCGTTCATCGGACGGGGTGTTGTCCAATGAGAAAAATGCCTTTGAGATCTGCGCGAGGTCATGAGACCGGTCGCGCCCGACGCAAATACTTTCAGGCCGCGGCCAATTGGGCCGTGGCACTGCCGGCTCAAGAGGCGTAATTGGGACCTTTCGCGTCAGCAGATCCCGTTGCGGCGACCGTCCGCAATTCGGCTCGCTTGGATAATTGGGTTGGCCAGCAGCCGTTCGGTCGCTACCAGTTGCAGTCACATGCCAAGCCGTCATCGCGTAACTCGCGGTCCGTTCGGCCGCGCGATGCGCTCTTCCTCAATTGCGGGCGGTTGGAGGAGTTTTGAGGCGAACTCCCGGCTTGTCACCGTTAGTGAATTCCACGCCGGCAGTTTCCAGCGCGCGCTGAATCTTCATGATCGTCTCGGCCAGACCGCCCGATTGCCCGTTTTCAAGTCGAGAAATCGTCATCGGCGATACTTTGGCCAATTTTCCCAACTCACGGACGCCTAGCCGCAATGCGGCTCGAGCCATGCGGATCTGATCACCTGTGATCAATGTATGCAACCTTGTTGACAGCGTATGCTGTATGTGCTTGTCTGTCGTATAGTAGTCGATTCTGTACAGCGGCCATAAACATGCGCCACCTCCGTCCCGCGCGCCGAAGGGCGCGTACCTCTGCGGCAGCCTCGCGCCTAAATCAGGTCCTGGGGCTTGCAATGGAAATGGAAGTGCCACTCAACGATGCGATCGACTATGTCCGTGCCGTCCAAGTCATCGGTCACGGAATGATTGAACTCGCCGGAGAGGAGCACGGGCGTCCGATTGTTACGATTGCTTCGGCCGCGGCCGACTGCCTCGACTGCACCAAAAATTATTGGCGCCGAATCTGCGGTGCAGCCCGCAGATAAGTTCGTGTCTGCGCTGTCTACTTGAGATGATTTGATTTGTGCGTGTCAGGCCCGGAGTGGGAATTGAACCATGACGGCCGGTGTTTGCCTATCAGTGCTGCCACGCTCGCGGGTCGACATCCCGCTGTGTTTCATGGCGGCCGGAGCCAAGACACAATCGATGGAAGCGCCCTGCGGGAGGCCCGTAACAGTCGTGTACCATGCGCCGCCGCCAAGTCGCGTGTATCGATCGGCGTTAGCTCCCTCAAGGCACGCATGCGACCACGCCACAATAGGGGTTCGATCTATCCAAGACCGTCCGCGCGAAGCTCGCGCAGGGGTGTCAAACGCGGCGGCGACCCGCCGGGGCCGCAGCTATGGCCAGAGGGCCGGCTACGCGCTCGGCTGCATCCGGGCCTTTTCCAGTCCGTGCCTCTGGCACCTTGGAGGCACCGGTGGCTAAAAAATCAAAATCTGGCGCTTCCGACGCCGATGGCGGCACGGCAAACAGCCCGTTGGTCGGCAAATGGCGAATCATCGAAATAGATTTATGGGACAGTGATAGTCTGGATCTGATTGAACCGGCCTACATTTCAATTACCCGTCGGGGTCTCGGGAAGTTCGTCTTCGGAATGGTGACCGGAGGTCTTGATTGCCGACACACACCTGGCGGTGTCGAATTCACCTGGCAAGGACATTATGAAAACGACGCTGTTTGCGGAAGCGGCTGGGCAGAACTCGGCGAGGACGGAACCTTGACAGGTGAAATTCGGTTCCATCTCGGTGAGGAGGTAAGGTTCAAGGCTCGCCGCTGGTGAGTCGTCCGTACCGACGCGACACCGACGTCATGACCAAATCCGTAAAAACCTACCGTCTTAATCGGCATTGATCAAACGCGCCGCGTACGTGCGCGTAGTCACTGTCTCGGTCGACAGCTGGTTTCAAATTCCGGTAGCAGTCAACTCATCGCATATCGATCCGGTTCCAATCAGCTCAGTTTCTGTCCTGTCGGCTTCACGTATGGGCGACGATTGAGCACAGGTCAGCCCAAGTCTGTCGCCGTTATCACAATTATTTGAAAGGCAAGACCATCATAGAGTATATTTGACCATACACCAATCAAATAGATATTGATGGATGCAAACGTTATTGGCCGAGCACCGAGAAAAATAAACAGATTGAATTTGTCCGGGTTTGACGCTTCTGATCATCGTCATTGGGGTTCGTGCGGGCTGAATGGGGCAGGGAATGTTTCCAGCGCGTATCTATGTTGGCCAGATCATCGGTGTCCTCGGAATCATCATCCTAGCGAGCTGGAGCGCGACCCAATGGATCGCCGCGATGTTTGGATATCAGTCCGAACTCGGTCCCGCCTGGTTCGTCATATTCGGTCATCCGATCTACCAACCCTGGCGGTTATTCGAGTGGTGGTACGCTTACGATGCTTACGCTCCCACCTTATTCGGGCGTGCTGGCGCGATAGCCGCCGGCGGGGCGGTCGCGAGCGCTCTGTTCGCCATATTGAACTCGGTCTGGCGGGCTCGGCAGAACAAGTTGGTTACAACCTTCGGCTCCGCACGATGGGCCGCCAAGAAGGAAATCGCAGCGAGGGGGCTCTTTGAACCGAAGGGTGTGTTCCTCGGCACCTTGGACGGCCGATACCTTCGTCATGACGGACCGGAGCACGTGATTTGCTTTGCCCCGACGCGATCGGGAAAAGGCGTCGGCCTCGTATTGCCGACCCTCCTGTCTTGGACTTCCTCCGCCGTTGTGCATGATATCAAAGGTGAGAACTGGCACCACACGGCCGGATGGAGGTCGCGTTTCTCGCACTGTCTTCTGTTCGACCCTACCGATGCATGCAGCGCGCGCTACAATCCGCTGCTCGAGGTGCGAAGAGGTTCAACCGAAATCCGCGACGTTCAGAACATCGCGGATATTTTGGTCGATCCGGAAGGCGCGCTGGAGCGGCGGAATCACTGGGACAAAACAAGCCACGCGCTGTTGGTAGGCGTAATCCTCCACGTGCTCTACGCGGAACAGCAAAAGACCTTGGGGCGCGTCGGCGAGATCCTCGCCGACCCCACTCAGCCATTCGAAAAAACGCTGCGGGATATGATGGCAACTAACCACATTGGGTCCGAGCAAACTCCAAAAGTCCATCCGGTCGTTGCCGCAACCGCTCGCGAATTGCTCAACAAGTCAGAGAACGAGCGCTCGGGTGTACTCTCAACAGCAGTGAGCTTTCTGACCCTCTATCGCGACCCCATTATCGCACGAAACACCGCCACTTGTGATTGGCGTATTTCCGATCTGGTCGCGGCCGAGCGGCCAGTAACGCTCTACCTCGTGGTGCCGCCTTCTGACATCAGCCGGACCAAACCGCTGGTGCGGCTGATCTTAAATCAAATTGCCCGTCGGCTCACCGAAACACTCGGCGAGCTTCCGGGAACGACGAGTCGTCGCCAGTTGCTCATGATGCTCGATGAGTTTCCGGCCTTGGGCCGCCTTGATTTCTTCGAGACGTCACTGGCATTCATGGCTGGCTATGGCATCCGTGTCTATTTGATCACCCAATCGCTTAATCAGATTGCTAAGGCTTACGGCGAAAATAACTCAATTCTCGACAACTGTCACGTCCGGATAGCGTTCGCAGCAAATGATGAGCGGACCGCTCGGCGAATTTCCGACGCCCTTGGTACTGCGACGGAGCTCCGCGCCCAACGCAATTATGCCGGCCACCGCCTTTCTCCGTGGCTCGGCCATGTCATGGTGAGCCGCCAGGAAACAGCTAGGCCGCTGCTCACGCCGGGCGAGGTTATGCAGCTACCGCAAGATCAAGCGGTCGTTCTGATCTCCGGGCTTGCGCCGATCCGTGCCACGAAGCTGCGACACTATCAGGACGCAAATTTTTCAGATCGTCTGATCGCGCCACCACGTCTTACACCGACTGCCTATGCAGATTGTCCCGCGCCTCTTCCTGACGACTGGTCGAGTTTGGTTCGGCTGCCGGACCCCTCACTGGCGCTGACCGCCACCGAACCCTCGTTAGGGTACAGCGAAGAGGAGGGTGGTCTGGCGCAACATCTGTCCGTCCTGGATGAAAGTGGTATCGAAAAAATCGAAGAAGGTGATGTCATCGATTGTCTTTTAGATGACGATTGGGACTGTTCGGAAGAAGGTTCGCCTGCGTGGCCTCCCGCCAATACCACCGTGATTCGTCGGGCCCACGCGATCGCCGATCAGGACAAACATGTGCTTCCCGCATTCTGATTGAGGAAGAATAAGATGAAGTCGAGAGTTACATTCTATTTGTCAGATAAACTGGTCGAACGACTCGCCCTCGCGGCGGGTAGGCCCGGCGCAAACAAATCGGCGATTGTCGAAACGGCGCTCAATCGTTTCCTAATTCGAGACGGAGAAGCGACCGGTGAAGCTGTCATTCTGCAGCGGCTAGATCGGTTAGCCCGACAGATCGATCGACTGGATCGCGATTTGGCTATCATACTCGAAACGCTTAGCCTTCACATTCGCTATTATCTGTGTGTGACGCCGCCCGTAAGGGGGTCCGACAAGGACGTCTACCGTGCGCTGGGGCGCCGACGCTTCGACAGTTTTGTCAAACAGGTAGGCCGGCGTCTCAACTCAGGTGGAAAGTTTGTCGGGCAGGTCATGGAACAGCTCGGAAACCACGGTCCAGACCTGTTCTTGACCAAGATCAACGACCGCGCCGACGGACAGACGCCAGTCGCGGCTAACAACAGCGATTCCCGCGCGCGAGATGCGGCGGGCGAGCAGCCGGGGCTGTCTCCGGCAGGCCGAGAGGAGGGAGGCCATGTCTAGCAATCTCCTCTCGGCCGAAACTCGCAATCGGCGCCGAAACATGCTGCGCACCGCGATGGGACCGGCCATCGCGCAGGCCCTCGATGACCCTGACGTAGTGGAAGTGATGGTCAATCCCGACGGTCGTCTGTGGCTCGATCGACATCGCTCAGGACGGATTGATTCAGGAGTTGGACTGACGCCTCAAGAGGCTGAGCGCATCATCAGACTGATCGCAAGCCACATGCGCGCCGAAGCGAGTTCCGCCTCCCCCATCATTTCAGCAGAGTTGCCGGAGACAGGTGAGCGCTTCGAAGGCATCCTACCGCCAGTAACGCTCTCACCATGCTTTGCCATCCGCAAACCCGCAGCGACCACATTCACTCTCGGAAGCTATGTTGCTGCCGGAATCGCCACCGTGCCGATTGCTAGGCTGCTTGCCAACTCGATCGCCCAAGCGCGCAATATTTTGGTTGCTGGCGGCACCGGCTCGGGCAAGACGACGCTCGTCAATGCACTTTTGGCCGAAATCGCCAACCTCAACGAACGGATCGTCATTATCGAGGATACCAGGGAACTGCGATGCAAGGCAGAGGACGCGGTCGCGCTTCGCACCAAACCGGGGGTCGCATCGCTCGCCGATCTGGTTCGATCTACGTTGCGCCTTCGGCCCGATCGAATCATCGTTGGAGAGGTCCGGGGCGGCGAAGCACTCGATATGCTCAAAGCCTGGAACACCGGTCATCCGGGTGGTGTCGCGACCGTCCACGCCAATTCCGCCCGGGCCGCGCTCTATCGCCTCGAACAACTCATTGCCGAAGCGGTCGCCGCTGTCCCCAGACGCCTGATCGCTGATGCGATCGACCTGATCGTATTCATCGCCGGAAGGGGCGCCGAGCGCCGCATCGAAACCGTCGCCGAAGTTGGTGGCCTCGATTCTGACGGCGACTATGTTCTGACGACTCCCGTGGGTCTGCCCGACAGATTCCATCATTTTTGAGTGATTGGAGAGCAGAATGACGCTACGAGCACGAGGGCGTGCCGATGCCCGCTTGCACTGTTGCCACCCGACAACGGTGGTCTTAGGTGTACTCACTGTTGGCGCGACGCTCCTGGCATCCTCTGCTGCCTCGGCGGCCGGGTCAGGCATGCCGTGGGAAGCACCCCTTGAGCGCATTCTCGAGTCCGTCCAGGGCCCGGTCGCAAAAATCGTTGCCGTAATCATCATTACAGTGACCGGGCTGTCTCTCGCGTTCGGGGACACCTCCGGTGGCTTTCAGGATGGTGCAGGTCGTATTCGGCCTGTCAATCGCCTTCGCGGCCACTTCTTTCTTTCTCGCCTTCTTTGCTTTCGCCGGTGGGGCGCTGGTGCCATGAAGCCCGACGGTTTCGAGCTTGTCGTGCACCGTGCGCTCACCGAGCCGATCCTCCTGGGTGGCGCTCCACGCGCCGCCGCGATCATGATCGGCACGCTGGCGGCCGTCATCGCGCTCGGCCTGCGGTTATGGCTCGCGGGTCTCATTTTCTGGATTGTGGCTCAGACAATCGCTGTTTGGCTCACCAAACGCGACCCAGCCTTCGTTGACGTTGCAGTACGTCACATCAAGCATAAGGAATGGCTGGCATGCTGAATCTGGCCGAGTTCCGCGATAGGTCGCATCGGCTCGCGGATTGGCTACCATGGGCCTGTCTGGTCGCACAGGGCATCATCCTCAACAAGGATGGTAGCTTCCAGCGCACGGTACGCTATCGCGGTCCCGACCTGGATAGCGCAACAGACGATGAACTTATGACCGCGGCCTCCCGCGTCAATAACGTGCTCAAGCGTTTCAGCTCGGGTTGGGCGCTATTCTTCGATGCTGAACGGCTGCCATCCTCTGGCTATCCAAGCTCCTGTTTTCCAGATCCAGTTTCTTGGCTGGTCGATGAGGAACGTCGCGCCAATTTCGAGGAAGTCACCGACGATTCCTCCCTGTCTGAACCAACATCTCTACGAGCCAGGCATTACGAAAGCGCCTTCCACCTCACATTCGTGTACCTCCCACCGCCTGAGCGCGTGTCGCGTTTCGAAGGACTATGGCTCGCTAACGACTGTGATACTCAAGAACCGGCGCGCGTCGTCTCGCCAATCAGGAGGTGGTTTCGACGTTATCGCCGCAGAACCACGCCCTCCGGTGCCCGCCTCATCGGCCAATCGACTCGGATAACCAACGTCGACCCGCTGGCGAAGTCCGTGGATCCGCGCGGTGCACCTCAGCGACCAAGTCGCTCCGAGCCGGTCCCATCGATCGAGCGCGAGTCCGCCCAGCGGATCGGCCGAAGTACAAATCCGACTTTCTCCTATCACAAACATCTTGAGAGCTTCATCCAGGAGACTAATCGCGCCATCGATCTGTTCAGCTCGATCCTTCCGGAAATGGCGCCGCTGAATGACGCGCAGACGCTCACCTACCTTCACGGCTGTATCTCTACCAAGCGGCATCCAGTCAGCGTTCCCGACATCCCCGTCTACCTTGATGCCTTCCTGTGCGACCAACCTTTCTTCGGCGGCATTGCGCCGGCGATCGGGCGTTGCCATTTGCGCACCGTCACAGTACTCGGCTTTCCGGCCGTTACCTTCCCGGGAATTTTGGACGATCTCAATCGCCTTGGCATTCCTTATCGGTGGGTGACACGATTCATCGCACTTGATCGATATCAAGCAGGTGCTGTGCTGCGCCGCTATCGCCGCCAATGGTTCGCCAAACGCAAATCCGTCAGCGCTGTACTTAAGGAGGTGATGTTCAACGAGTCCGCGGTTCTGCTTGACAGTGATGCCGGCAACAAGGCGGCCGACGCCGATGCCGCCCTTCAAGAACTTGGCGATGATGTCGTATCCTTTGGCTATATGACGACGATCGTCACCGTCAGTGACGAGGAATCCCACGCGGCCGAGGAAAAGCTCCGGGCCGTCGAACGGGCCGTCAATGCTCGCGGATTCAGCACCATTCGTGAGAGTATCAATGCAGTAGAGGCGTGGCTCGGTAGCCTGCCCGGCCAAGTTTATGCCAACGTCCGCCAACCGATCGTCCACACTCTCAACCTCGCGCATATGTGCCCGCTCTCGGCGGTCTGGGCAGGCCCCGAGCGCTGTGGCCATCTGTCGGGGCCGCCGCTCCTCCTCGCTAGGACCAAGGGGGCCACTCCATTTCGCCTTGCACTTCATGTCGGTGATGTCGGCCACACGCTGATCGTCGGTCCGACTGGCGCCGGCAAATCGGTCTTGCTGTCGCTTCTCGCCCTTCAGTTCCGACGCTACCAGGCATCGCGGCTGATCTTCTTTGACAAGGGGCGGTCGGCGCGTGCCACCACGTTGGCGCTAAAAGGGGCGTGGTACGAACTCGGCGCAAGAGGCGGCCTCGGCTTCCAGCCTCTCCATTCAATCGATGACGATGACCAGCGTCTGTGGGCACTCGATTGGCTTTGCGGCGTCGTGGCCCATGAACACGTCAATATGTCGCCCGACATTAAGGAAGCAATCTGGTCGGCACTGAGAAGCCTTGCCTCTGCGCCTGTGAGCGAGCGCACCATGACCGGTCTTGTCGCGCTCCTGTCGCGAGATGATCTACGGCAGGCAATGGAGCCCTATACGCTGGAAGGTCCATATGGCCGATTCCTTGATGCCGATCATGATCTTCTGACCGATACGGACGTCGTCACCTTCGAGATGGAGGAACTCATCGAATTGCCGGGGCTTGTCGCCCCGGTCTTAACCTATCTGTTCCATGCGCTCGAACGCCGTTTCGACGGACGACCGACGCTGCTAGTGCTGGACGAAGCCTGGATTTTTCTGGACGACCCGCTGTTCGCGCACCGGATCCGCGAATGGCTCAAGACATTACGTAAAAAAAATGTCGCGGTGCTCTTCTCCACACAGTCGCTCGCGGATATTGCCGCCTCAAGAATTGCTCCCGCCATCATCGAGTCCTGCCCCACCCGGATCTTTCTGCCAAATCCAAGAGCATGCGAACCAGGTCTGGCAGAAATCTATGCCCGGTTCGGCCTCAATGACACGCAGGTGCGCCTCATTGCCGAGGCTTGCCCGAAGCGCGACTACTACCTTCAGTCGCGCGCGGGCAATCGTCTATTCGAACTCGGCCTCGGGCCAATTGCGCTGGCTTTCGCGGCAAGCGCGACCCCGCAAGATCAGCTTCTCATCGACGCGACTTTTGCGGCCGCCGGACCAGATGATTTCGCACGAGCGTATCTTGTCAAGCGTGGTCTTCAATGGGCGGCCGATCTGCTACCCGTATTCGAGCAGTTGCGGGCGGCCCGGAGCAGAAACAGCTCGCCTGCAGCGGTATTTGTCACGGACGAACAGACCAATGCCTGACATCAACAGGGCTCCTGGCGGCGTGTCGAGGCCTTGGCGCCTCACACAAGCCGTGATTCTGCTAGCCGCACTCTCGTCATGGTGCCAGGCCGCAGCCTTCGCTCAGGGCCTGATCGTCTTCGATCCAAAAAACTACAGCCAGAATATTCTCACAGCAACCAGAGCATTGGACCAGATCAACAACCAGATTCGCAGCCTGCAAAACCAGACACTACTCATCATCAACAGCACCAGGAATCTCGCCAGCCTCCCAACCAGTGTCGCCGGACAGTTGAAGCAAAATATCGATGAGATCAATCGGCTCATGTCGCAGGCCAAAGGCATCACCTTCCAGGTGGAAGCCACGAACAACCAATTCCAGAACTCCTATCCCAATCTATATTCTGGCACCGTGCCTTCGGCGCGGATGGCACAGGAGGCGGCAAGTCGATCTCGCAACACCTACGAGGCCCTGCGACAGGCGCTGCTAACCCAATCAGAGGTCGTTGAGGCAATGAGCCGAGACAGCAATACACTCGCAACCCTCATGGCCAGTTCCTCTGGTGCGATTGGGGCGCTACAGGTTCAGCAAGCCGGCAATGAACTTGTCGCCTTCCAAATCAAGCAGTTGCTGCAATCGCAGGCATTGAGCGCCACGGAATTCCGCGCGCAGGCGCTGACGGATGCCGAACATTTGGCGGACGCCGCAGAGGCGAAAGAGCAGTTCACTCGCTTCATCGGCAGTGCCCGCGCCTATACAAACAGCCGGTGAGGAGAGGGCATGGCCGATCTCTCAGTTATCGATAAGTTTACCGACACTTTTTCTCATTACATCGACTCAGGGTTCGGTCTGCTCGGCAACGATGTCTCATTCCTGAGCTCGACGTTGGTCGCCCTCGACATCACTCTCGCGGGTCTCGCCTGGAGCCTCCACGCAGACGATAACGTGCTGACAACTCTAGTTAAGAAGGTACTCTATGTCGGATCGTTTGCGTTCATCATCGGCAATTTCAGGTCGCTGGCCGATATCATCTTCCGCTCGTTTTCCAGCATCGGGCTCAAGGCCAGCGGTGCGTCGCTGAGTGCCGCCGACCTCATGCGCCCCGGCTTTGTGGCGTCCGCGGGCTTCACCGCCGCGCACCCGCTACTGGAGGAAATCGGGCAGTTGTCCGGCTTTGCCGTCGTCATCCACCTGCCAACTATCGCTATCCTGCTCACGTGCTGGTTTCTCGTCGTGCTCGCCTTTTTCGTTCTGGCCGTCCAGCTATTCGTGACAGTGATTGAATTCAAAGTGACGACACTTGCAGGCTTTATCCTTGTCCCCTTTGGGCTCTGGGGCCGCACGGCGTTCCTGGCCGAGAGAACGCTCGGTCAGGTCGTCGCAGCCGGCGTCAAGGTCATGGTGCTGGCAATCATTGTCGGCATCGGCTCAACCATCTTTGGCGAGCTTTCAACGTCGCTGACACGCCCCATCGATATTGTATCCGCGATGAGTTTGTTGCTCGCCGCGTTGTCGTTGCTCGGCCTTGGCATATTCGCTCCCGGCGTAGCGGCTGGCCTCATTGCCGGGGGCCGCAGCTTGGCGCCGGGGCCGCGGCCGCCACGGTGCTGGGCGCAGCCGCCGTCACGGCGGCCAGCGGGGCAATCTCTGCGGCGGCCATACGCAGTGTTGCACAAGGTTCACAAGCCGCTATTCGGTCCGCTGCTTCGCTGGCCCCGAGAAACACTCGCCAGCAAGGCGGTGCGTTGGCAGCGCAGGCGGGTCCCGACACGTCCATGTCGACATCGGATCTAGCAGCCGTTGGCGACGCAAGCCGGCGCGACCGCCGCACCCCGGGCTGGGCCGCCAAGTTTCGCCGGGCACAGCGGTTGCGCGATGCTGTCCAGACAGCGGTCCACACCCTCAAAGAGGGCGACCAAGGCGGTCAGTCCACCGGACCGAAACTCGGTGAGGACGCGTGATGACAGCCGATCACTTCCGCCGCGGGGCTGTTCGATATGGCACCACACCCCCATCGGTCACGCCCTACCACAAGGCCGGACAGGTCTGGGACGAACGGCTCGGTGCCGCTCGGGTCCAAGCACTGAACTGGCGCCGCATCGCCTTGGGATCAACCCTGCTGTCGATTCTGCTCGGCTTGGCCATCGCGGTAACCGCCGGTCGCTCACGCGACACGCCCTACGTCGTCGAGGTTGATCACCTCGGTGAGGTGCGCTCGGTCGGTCCCGCTACCGCCTCCTACCGACCATCGGACGCGCAGATTGCCCACTTCCTGGCTCGCTTCGTCGACAATGTGCGCTCGCTCTCGATTGATCCCGTGGTCGTTCGTGCCAATTGGCTTCACGCCTACGATTACGTGACCGACCGGGGGGCGCAAATGCTCAATGACTACGCCCGCGAGGCCGATCCCTTCTCCCAAATCGGCGCCAAAACCGTGACCGTGGAGGTCCTCTCAGTAGCGCGAGCGTCGGCCGATTCATTCGAATTACGCTGGAAGGAGACCTCATACGAGAATGGTGCCGTCGTAAAAACCGAACACTTCACCGGTGTCGCAACCATTGTCCTAAGGACGCCAGATACGGCGGAGCGGCTGCGCAAGAATCCGCTCGGCCTTTATGTTCACTCTATCAATTGGTCACGCGACCTCACGGGAAACGACACGAAATGATTGGAATAGTGGCGAAGAATGCGGCGCTCATCAAGACGCTCGGGCTTGTCCTATTGTTGACCCTCCTGGGCGGCGGCTGCGCCACTAAACTCAAGGGGCTTGACGCTCCCTATGACGAACTCGGCTTTGAAAAAGCAGTCCAGGAGCCGGAACCGCCGAAGCCTGTCGAAGTGGTCGAGGTGCCGAAGGTGCTGCCGCTGCCGGGTCAGCTCAAGCCGCTGCCGGGTCACGAACCGAAGGAAGAGTCCATCGCACCCCAGCAGGCGATCGCCAAGGCCAACGAAGCGGCTCGTGTCGAGCCGAAGCGTGCCGGCTACCTCAATGCCATTCAGATCTATCCCTGGACCGAGGGCGCCCTCTACCGGCTATACGCAAGCCCCGAGAAGGTCTCAACCGTTGTCCTTCAGCCCGGTGAGGAGTTGATCGACGTCTCCACTGGCGACACCGTCCGCTGGGTGGTCGGCGACACCTCGAGCGGCCAGGGCAGTAGCAAGCGGGTTCATATCCTGATCAAGCCGACGCTGCCCGAGCTGCAGACAAATATGGTGATTCTCACCGATCGGCGCACCTATCATGTCGAGTTGATATCGACCAAACAAACCTACATGGCATCAATATCCTGGACCTATCCCGCCGATACCCTGATTGCGGTCCGGCGGCAGAACGAAGCCGCCAGAGATGCCGAGGAGCGCGTCGCGGAATCTGGTATTTGCCTCGACAATCTCAACTTCCGCTATCGCATCGAGGGAGATGACCCGCCATGGCGCCCGTTGCGCGCCTTCGATGATGGCCAAAAGGTCTACATCCAGATGCCCTCGGGTCTACCGCAAGGTGAGGCGCCGCCACTGTTCGTAGCCGGCGCCGATGGGCGACCAAACCTCGTCAACTATCGTGTGCGCGGCTCCTATTACATCGTCGATCGTCTATTCGCGGCCGCAGAGCTGCGGCTCGGCGACAACCCACAGCGCATCGTGCGCATCGTGCGCACCGATGCACACCCGGTTTCCTGAACCAAACGCAAGGCGCCTGCGTGATCGACAGCCCCGGCAAAATATCCCCAGAGACACTCGAGCTTCGAGCCAAGCCACGTCCGATCCGCAGGCTCAACCGGCGTCCGCTCATGATCGCCTGCGGCGCCGCGGCGCTGCTTATCGGAATGGCGGCAATCATGGCACTCGACACACCGCGTCTGTTCAGTCCCGCAGAACGGCCTGAGCTTTTGAACACTGAGCGCAAGCAAACCGCTGAGGCTCTAGAAAAATTACCGAAGACCTATGCTGACCTGCCGCCCCACCTCGGGCCGCCCGCGACCGGTGATGTTGGCCGGGCCTTGGTGGAGAGCGAGAAAAAACTCGGGCTTCCTACGTTCGACACCGGCTTTACCCCCAACCCGGAAGAGGAGGCCGAACGCGCAGAGCGTATCCGTCAAGCCCGCATCGCGACGCAGGCAAAGGAGTCCGGGTTGTTCTTCCGGCTGTCAGAAAAGAACAAACTCGCCGCCGCCTCCGGCCAGCCTGCTGACGTTCCTCCGGCCTCTGGCCTCCGTCTGACGCCGGTCGGTGGAGAAGCGGCAATCGCGCAGGTGCGCTCCGACGCTGAACGCAGCGAAGTCCCTGCTTCGCAGGCTCACAAACTCGCCTTCATGGGTGCCAAACTCGACAAGGATACCACCAATCCGCACGGACTCTCCACCTCTCCGTCGCCCTACGTGCTGATGGCTGGATCGGTGATCGCTGCAAGCCTTATCACCGGCGTGAATTCCGATTTGCCCGGCACCACGATCGCCCAGGTCACCGAAAATGTCTACGACTCCGTTACCGGTGAACATCTGCTGATCCCTCAGGGCGCCCGTCTCATCGGCCGATATGACAGCGTCGTCGCCTTCGGACAGAGGCGGGCGCTGCTCGCCTGGAACCGCGTCATTCTGCCAAACGGTGACTCGATTATCGTTGAAAATCTGCCCGCGAGCGACCCCGCCGGATATACCGGCCTCGAAGACGAAGTAGACTATCATACCCAACAGCTCTTGGAGGCGATCAGCCTCGCGACACTTCTCGAAGTCGGGACAGAGGCGACAATCGGTCAGAACCAAAACGACCTTGTCGCGCTGCTACGCCAAAGTGCCCAGAAGAGCGCCAACGACGCCGGCCAGCATATCGTCGATCGTCAGCTGGACGTCCAACCGACCATCACCGTTCGGCCGGGCTGGCCCGTTCGGGTCATCGTGGTCAAGGATCTGCTGTTGAAACCCTACCGCGCGCCGGGGTCGGGCAGGCTCCTGAAGTAATGTGTACAAATCGAAATGCCCATTTCTCTGGAAGGGATAATACTAAGCTTCAACACACCGGTTCGCAGCTATGAATGACCACTGCACCGTTTTCGCCAAAAGATCACGCGCAGTGCGTCACCGTGCCAAACGTGTCTGGCGAGACCCCAACCTCATAATCCACCGGCTGGATAACCCCGGGTTTTGTTGACGATAGCCGTCGAATCACGGCGCGGTTAATGCTTGCGAGCGCGCTCGACATACCGTCGCCAACCAGACGCGAACAAACCAAACGGACAGTTGACAGTGCATCCTTATAAAAGTCGACGCGAAGTATAAAAGGCGACATGACGACTCCTATGGTCGCCATGCTAGCCGCAGGGACCAGCGCCTCATACCGGTTGACCGAGGACAGCGGCGGTGTCCGAGCAAAAACATAAGACCTATTGTATTTTTCTGTCTTGTCGTGCGGGTATTCGCGGCGGCAACACTATACATCCATGGGTTCCGGTCCGAAGCGGTTCGGGCCAATAGTGCCGGTAGTTGTCCCGAGCCTGAATTCAAGGACGGCAAGTCCAACGAAAATGAGGAACACAAATCCCCACACCACATACGACGCTGATGGATCGATAACGCCCATGTCGTTCGCGAGCATCAGTACCGCGGCGAGCGGCAAGGTCAGCGCCCCGGCAATGGCGAGCGGCATTGGTCGCGTGCTGTCTTGGTCTTGGAGCCGCTTGATAATGAGTGCGAGCCAAGGCCAGATGGCTGCTAAGCCCAATCCCAGGAATGCAATATGTTGGACCATCCAGCCCTCGCGCGTTCTAATCCCAAACAGGAGTACGTAGCTGGAGGGCATAAAGCAGACCGCAAGCAATGCAGAGGAGGCCCTTTTGAAGCACCTCGGACCTATTCGCCCACGAAAGCTCAGGAATACCCACATCCAGCTCATAGCGGTAACTCCCTTGTAAACCGCCGCTTTCCGTTTGTCGCCCGTCTTCAGAGGAGAGTTCAATCAGTAACCCCGCAGGTGATGTTCGGTTTCGGCGGACGGTCAGTATCCTGCACGCGAGGAATGTCTATCGTAGCGCGCCGAGCGTTAGACTCACTCGCGGGGCCAAAGAAACTGTAGCCGAGGCAGCGGTTTATCCGGCAACGACTTAAGGGCCCTCGGCAAACGGGAGGGCGGCACCGCGCGGCTTGAGGAGGCTGTCGCTGCCTATCGCGAGGCGCTCAAAGTAGATACCCGCGAGCGGCCCCGTCAGTGTGGGCGAGGGTGCGGTACGATCTCGGCAACGACTTGAGAGTCCTCGGCGAGCGGGAAAGCGGGATTGCGCAGCTCCAAGACGCGATCGCCGCCTATCGCGAGGCGCTCGGAGAAGATACGCGCGAGCGCCGCCCGTTCGAATGGGCCAGATGCATTGGCAAACAGGGGGTTGCGCTGATGCGTTTGGCTGACCGTACCAAAATCGTGGCGACGGCCGACATTGCCGTTCAGCAACTTGCTGCTGCGTCTGAAACTATGCGCGCCGGCGGGCGTGAGCCTGATGCTCGCTATTTCCAAGCGCGCCTCACCCAGGCACGGGGGATCGCCAACAAACGCAGAGCCACCGACCGCTTGAAGGCAAACTGATATGTCAGATAGGGTCGGCCCGGCCGAGACCGCAAGAGACATTCCGGCAGCCGCAACGAACCTCGTCTACCAGCCGACGGCTGTACCGATTTCGTCAGCTAAGTCGGCCAGAAGCGCCTTGTTGGGCCCTTCCGACAAATAGACGCCGCCCACAATATTGGGAACCTTGGGGAGCTTGCTCGACGATTCGCACACCGCTAGGCCCTGAGCGGCGAGCATGCGACGGGACCATGGGAGAATGCCGACGCCGGCCTTGACAGCCGTCACCAGTCCAATGAAGCTCTTGCCCTGATAGGCGATTTCATACTTGCGGCCGAACTGCTCTAGCGCAGCGCTCGCAAGTCGGCGGCTCAAGCTGTTCTCTCCGAGCCCAACCAACGGCACCGGATCGTCGGCTTCCAAAAGCTCATCCGACGCGGCGCCCCAGCCTGATTCCTCGATCCAGGAATGGTAAGCAGAAACCGTCTCCGGACCGACCGTGAGGGCGACCACCAGATCATATTCGCCCCGACGCAGATCACGCAGCAGATTATCGGAAAAGTCGGCGCATACCTGAAACCGCAGGTCGGGGTGACTATTGCGAAACTCGGTGAGCAGTTGGAAGATCGCACTGGCGAAAAAGTCCTGGGGAAAGCCGATCCGCACCCGATTGATTACCGGGCCTCCGGCCGCGAGATCCAGAATTTGATCGTTGATCGACAGCAGCCGCCGCGCGTAATTGACCACCACCTCGCCCCTCTGGGTCAAGGTCACGCCCGGCGCACTCTTGTCGAACAATTCTCCTCCCAGCAATAGCTGCAGCCGCTTGAGTTGCGCACTCACCGCCGGTTGAGTAACGCCCAGCATTTGAGCGGCCTTGGTGAAGCTGCGCAGATCCACCACAACCAGCAGGGTTCGCAGTAGTTCGGTCGGAATGTTCATCGCCGGGCTGGGCGTCATGACTGTTGCTATTTGTTGCTATCGGACCATTGTTCAATCACGGCCGGAATCTTATTGAATAAAACAGATCCACGCAAATATGAATCGATGAAATGGCAAACATGTGGCGGAAAAGCGCATTGTTTACGGGATTCGGCTCGGCTTCAAAAGGTCCCGGTCGTTTAACCACCGATCCGGTCAAAGATCTGACTGAGATGGCAATGCGCGGAACCGGATAGCCAGGCGAGCGACGGGCCCTCCCGTCGTCGAAGGCCACTGGCGTGGTCTGGCGTCGGCTAATCTTTCGATCAGGCACGGCATCCAACGAGTCCGCCCGAGCCGAAAAGCCGATGCAGCGGCAGGTGTCCGCGGGTCGTCCGCTCCCTGGCAGCGGACGCAAAGTGGCAGCCAAGTCCGCGAAACCGTCGGGATTTGATCGGCGGTCCCCTTGCGCAGAGGCTGCTCTCTTCGGGCTGTTCTGTAACGCAGTCGAATTGACCCACGGAAATCGAGCAGGCTGACATCCAGGATATCGATTGTCTGAGGGCTCAGGCGCGACCAAGGCGACCGTTCAGATGGTCTTTCAATCGAAGGCACCGCCGTGGCGTTTTTAGCAGATACCCGATCGGCGACAATACCGATGACCACCAGGCGCAAGTCGATCAGCACGTTTGGTCAAACAAGCACGGCGCATCTGTTGTGATCGTGCCCTCGAAGGCTTACGCTTGCAAAACTGCGACTTCGAATCGGAACGTACGAGCGCAGCATCTGGCGCAACCAACCCAGGTCGACAGCGTTAGGTATATTCGAGTCAAGCGACTCCAGACCATCCTGGCTCATTTGCGAGCTAGCAACTCGATGAAGGACAGAGGGGCAAAATGGTGAAGCGCAGAGTCCATTCGGTATGGTTGCTGGCAGCCCTATTGGCATCGACCGCAGTTGGCGCATCCTCTCAGGCCGGGGCGCAAAGCCATGAGGGAAGGGTGGATCCATGCTCTCTTCTTACCGACGACGACGCCGAGCGGATTACCGACATTCCCATGAAGCGCAAGCCGACAGCCAACGCCATCAATTGCAGCTACATGCAGCTGACGTCAGACAGCGGGCCGACGGCTGAGGTGCACCTCAATGTCATGCAGCACCGTACCAACGAAGTCGAAGACGTTGCCTGGGGCGCAGCCAAGAACGGTGCATCAACCGCTGGCAAGCTCGAAGTGGTAGGTAGCATCGGCGACGAAGCTTACGTGGTCAGGCCACAACAGTCCGGCATCGGCGGCGCAACACTATTTGTGCGCAAGGGCACAGCCGATTTCATGCTGACCACCTTTGGGTCGAAAGCCGATCCGTTTGAGGCAATGAAGGAGATTGCCAAGAAGATCGCCGATCAATTGTAATCAGTTACCCTGTCGGATCATCTGCTCATCGATCGTCGCGAGGGAGCAAATACAGAGAGTGTTCCAGAGAGACAATTCGACGCGCGCGGGGCCATGGTTCCTCGGCTGTTGAGTAGCGTGTCAAAATTGAGGGAGAGCGCCTCCTTCGGAATGTCAGAATCAATGGATGGTATATTCGTACCCTAGCGTAACCCTACAACCCGTCTGCCGACTTGCCGAACCCCTCCCCGCGCGCCGCGCCCGATCGCCGCCCCGGCATTAGGCCGATTTGGGCGCCATGGAAGTTGCCGGTGTGGGGATTTCACGACCTGTGGCCATGCACAGCGTTTATTTCCTCGCTATAAATCGATTTGGACGTTACAATTTCCATTGGGCGGCTGGTTTTTAGGTCGATACGCGTCGTGCGCCGCAAAGGGAACTTAGGTCCGCGCAACGGTGGTGCGGGTAGTTCGCCCCCGCCGGTTAGCGCCGTGCCGATTGGAGGATTGGGGTCACCGATTCGCGTCTTTTGCATCGGAGTACCAGCCAATTGAGGCCGTTATGACCGATCGATCGATTGATACCCGCACCGAAAAACCACCCGCCACGCCGAGGCCGCCGTCCATAGTGGGTAAGGGCAACCCAGAGGGGTCCGACGAGGCAACTCGGCGCTTCGCGCCCGGCGACCCCCCAAAAACCGCCGAGCTTCTGACGTTCAAGCCCCTCAAGGGGAAGCCCGACGAGAACCGGCCCCGGGCTCCCCGAGAGGATCCTCCCGTGATGCTGACTTTCCCGGCCAAGAGACAGTCGGGATCGAGCCCCCGAATCTGGTACGGCGTCTTGGTTGGCATCCTGGTGGTCCTAGGCGCGCTAGGCCTCCTGGTGGGGCGGACATCGTCGATCTCGATCATTATTACGCGCGCGCAAAGTCCGGACGTCCAAGCCTCGTTGGTTCCGTCGGCCGATTCTGCTCCGAGCGAAGCGGTCCTCACGCCGGCGCCGCCAACCCCCAGCCCCACCCAGCCGCACGGATCGCTGCGAAAGGCGGTGACCCAGGGCAGCGTCGGGCTCTCCGTTCCGTCGGATCGGGTTGAAGTCGCCGTCCTGATGGATGATGCCAAGAAATGGTTGGCACGGGGCGACATCGCCACCGCGCGCCTGGTGTTACGGCGTGCCGCCGAAGCCGGCGATACACAGGCCGCTCTGACCTTGGCCGAGACCTACGACCCCGCGACACTCGAAAAATGGAAGGTGCGCGGTATCGCGGCGGATCCTGCGTTGGCCAAGCGGTGGTACGAAGAAGCCAGAAACTTGGGCTCGCGTGAGGCGCAGGATCGGCTGAACAGGCTGTCCAAGTGAGCAGCTCGGGTTGTCGCGGTTCGCTCCGTGACGGGCTGTGAGGTCAGTGCCTGGCGCTGTGCCACGCACCCTCTGCGAGTTCGGCGTGCGACGTCCGGTATTCAACCTGCAACGGTCGCCATCGAGAGGCCGGCCCACCAACCTCATCCTGATCCAAACTGACATTGCGGCGGCAGTGATTCGCAGCGCTCAGCTGTTATGGTTCTGCGCAACAGGAGGCCGCGTCAATTGAAGGTGACCAGCAACCCAAGGGGGTGGCCGGTCCGCGATGAGATCAATTGCTGTAGTGATAAACATCTTTGGAGCAAATAGAGCGCCTGATCGGGATATTGGTTTTGCGGAATATTCAACCTGACACAGCAGCGGGAGCGATATTGACCAATATCCCTGGTTTCAGCGCCGACCCGCTGAGCTGTGGCGGTGGATAGGTCTGCCAATTGACCGCCCTCCAATCCTCGGTGCTCGCGCGTGTGCTCGCCGGCGCGGTGAGAGCCGTGTTCTCGACCGCCTGAAAGAGCTCGGTATGGTCGGAATGGTAGCCGGTGCTCACAATGTAGGTGCCAAGGTCGCCCAGAATGATTTCGCCCGCGCCGGCCGCTGCGGGCTTGCCCGGCCCCGCAGCTGGTATACGGACCATAGAGCACCTGACCGTCGTCCTCGATCGCCTTTTGCGACTGAATTTCGCAAGTGACAACTTGCTTGAGCTGCCATGGCCGGATTGCGCCGTAAAGGAAATCGTCGCAACGGGTGGCCACCCTGATAGGTCGGCGGTTCGTTCACGACGTTATACAGGTCGCCGGGAACCGACTGCAGGATCGGATGCGTTCCGTGCTGCATATTGTAATTATCGATGAAGGCTGCGGCTTTTGGAATTTAATATCCAGGGTCAGGTTTCTCGGTGCTGGAGGTCCCTCAGGTTGGAGATCCTTCATCGTCGTACATTATCGCGGTTCAGTTTTGGATGAAGCGATCCTGACGGGAGATATGATTCGAGAGTCGACTCATTCAAAACATCCAGCACAAGATTTGCATTTGGCAGATTGATGGCCACTTCGGCGTGGTCCGAGTTTTGAATTATGGTTCCGTTTCCACTGCAGTCTTCGTTATAGACTATTACGAGCGCCTAGCCGGTATTGAAATAGCCGTTCAAAAGCGTCGCAGTATCGGGGGTACTGGTTTTTGACGCATTCAGCATCGCCTCATACGCGGTGGCATTAAGGATCCAATAGAACTACCCCGGACCGCGCGGATTTGCAGCGGTGGCGAGCGTTACGGCCATGGCCGAGACAGCCGCAGTCGCGATCGCGCCGAGACAAATACTCTGATCATCGTCTGCTTTCTCTCGACCGCTGGGCGCGTGACGGGCACGCCAACAAAGGGCCTTCGCCCGCGGAATTGAAGCGTCACTTCGCCCGTTCGGCAGCAATGTGCCGGAGCAAATCCAGCGTGGCTCGCGTCCCTCGCGTTATTTCATGCGTGCCCGCGTAGCCGCAAATGTCACCGGTCGAAGCCAGCGAGACGATCCTCTATCGCGATGATTTCGATGCGCAATTTCGTAAAGGCGCCGGTCGCAAGAGTTCACGTCATCGGTTTCCACGGCAGAGCACGGATACAGTACACCGAGCCACGGTCGGACAATCGGGATTGATCTCGGGCACTTCGCGCACGATAGCACCCCCTAAAGACTAGCCCACGGCGCACCAGCCGTGTTCGGTCTAGCGGCGGCGCGAGCGACTGACGCCACCGCCTGGTCCGTGCTGCGCCGGATACGCGAGATGATGGCATCCGACCCCGGGGTGATCGGAATATGACACTGACTTGCGATTGCAGAATGGTTGAAGCGTTGACCATCGCCGCGCTCTTGGTCTAACACGTGCTCGTCGGAAACTCGGCGTCGTTGGGCGAAAGTATGAAGTGTCGGTTGCTGTTCAGCACGATCGTGGGCGCGTGTTTAATTGTGCTCGGGCTGCATGGCGCGGCTTTAGCGCAGACATATCCGGATCATGCGGTCCGTATCATCGTTGCATACCCACCGGGCGGTACCATCGACGCGCTGACACGGATCATCGCCCGGAAGCTAGGGGAGAGTTGGAACCAATCGGTCACAGTGGAGAATCGGCCGGGCGCCAACGGCAATATCGGCGCGGCCGCCGCCGCGCACGCACCGCCGGACGGCTATACGCTTCACCTGGGCGCGCAGTCATTGGCCGTTAATGCTACGATCTCACCCTACGTTGGATTCAATCCCCTCG
>Ga0187783_10000410_pt1 | contig 31691 bp, 25 predicted proteins | sample 1015_SJ02_MP02_2_FD_132471 | JGI IMG/M metagenome (GOLD analysis project Ga0187783, IMG submission 132471) | Tropical peat soil microbial communities from peatlands in Department of Meta, Colombia - 1015_SJ02_MP02_20_MG | ecosystem: Environmental > Terrestrial > Soil > Wetlands > Peat | place... | reverse complement strand
TTCTTGGACACCGGCTTGTCTTTCGTGCTCACTTTCTCAGCCAGGTGCGCAATGATCTTGGACTTGCTCATCGGCGTTGCCATCGAATGTGTCTTTCCTCCTCAGAATGAGTTGCTCATTGGCCCCCGGCCTCCCGGATGCCGCGTTGGACTATAGCCGCCCAGTTGTTCGAACGCAAGCACAAATGTGCAAAAACGGCCGAAAAACCGGCTATTTTTGATCGGGACATTCGCAGAGATCGATTTACAGCGTCGCCAGTTGTTCATAGAACAAGGCCACCGACTTGATGCCCCCAAAGTAGTTCTCCAGCGAGATGTGTTCGTCCGGGGCGTGCGCGTTTTCGTCCGGAAGCCCGAAGCCGAGCAGAACGCAGGGAACCCTGAACATGTCGTGTATCTGCGTCACAAGGGGAATCGAGCCACCCTCGCGAATGAAGACCGCCTTCTTGCCGAATCCAGCCTCAAGGGCGTGAATCGCTCTTTGGAAAATTGGATGCGTGTAGGGCGCCACCCAAGGCTTGCCCGTGCTCAGTACCTCGAAGTTGTGCGTCACCGTCTTCGGCAGCAGTTTCTGGATATGCCGCGCCACGAGTTTGGCGATCTTCGTCGGATCCTGGTGGGGGACCAACCGCGTGGAAAGCTTGGCGTAGGCCTTCGAAGGGATTACCGTCTTCGCTCCTTCACCGGTGTAGCCGCCCCAGATCCCGTTCACTTCGAGGGTCGGGCGCGTCCAGAGCTGTTCGATGATGGTGAATCCCTTTTCCCCGGCGATCGCCGGCGCACCCACCATCCTGCGAAATTCCTTCTCCTTCCACGGCAGGGAAAGCAGCGCCTTACGTTCCTCGCGGGAGAGCGGGGCGACGTCGTCATAAAAGCCAGGAATCGCCACCCGAAAATTCCGATCGTGCAGCTTCGCGATGGTCTCTGCGAGAATCGTGATCGGATTGGGAACCGCGCCCCCAAAAACGCCCGAATGCAGGTCCTGCGCCGGACCGGTGATTTCCATCTGGTAGTAATTCAGCCCCCGCAGCCCATAGGTGATGGAAGGAACGCCTTTGGCCAGCATCGCCGTGTCGGATACGACCAGCGCATCGGTCTTGAGCCGCCCGCGGTTCTGCTCGACAAATTCCCACAAGTTCACGCTGCCGATCTCTTCCTCCCCTTCGATGATGGCCTTCACATTGATCGGCAGCCTTCCCGACGAGTTGCGGAGCGCCTCGAGCGCCTTGAGATGGATGTGTAGCTGGCCCTTGTCGTCGGCGGCGCCACGGCCGAACAGATTGCCATCGCGCACGGCGGGCTCGAAGGCGGGGCTGGTCCAAAGGTCGAGTGGTTCGGCCGGCTGCACGTCATAATGGCCGTAAAACAGCACGGTCGGCTTGCCCGGCGCACCGAGCGACTCGCCGTAGACGATCGGATGCATCCTGGTAGGCGCGATTTCAACCTTTTCAAGCCCGGCGGCGCGCAGTTTGTCCGCCACCCAGCGTGCCGCGCGTTCGATATCCGGCTTGTGCTCGCTCTTGGTGCTGACGCTCGGAATCCGCAGCAGCTCTTTGAGTTCGTTCAGGTGCTCTTCCTGCTTCGAGTTGATGTAACCGATCAGGTCCATGGACGGGTTCCTCGATCCCGGGCGACGTCCCATACTACTGAAGCCGCGTCGATTTCAACAAGATTTTGCGAACTGCTTTTTTGGGCACGATGGCTGTCTCGAGAATTGACTCGAACGAGGCCGCGTTGCACGATATCTAGGACCATGCCAGAAACGCAAATCACGAAAGAGCGCCGCAGCTCCCGCGTCTTCACCCGCATTCCGGTACACGCCAAGGGAAAGAACGCGGAAGGGAGGAAGTTTCGCGCGAAGAGCCAAACCATCGTGATTAACGCTCACGGCGGCCTGCTCTATCTGAACGAGCCGCTGGAGCTCGGCTCGGAATTGATCCTCATCAACCCCGCTACCGAAGAAGAGCAGGACTGCCGCATCGTCTACCTGGGCGACACATCGGAAAAAGGGACCCGTGTAGGGGTGGAATTTCTCTCGCCCAGCCCGCATTTCTGGGGTGTTGAATTCGCGCAGCAGGATTGGCCCTCGGGCGCGCCTTCGGCGGCATCCCCGGAACCGTAGGCGGGAGCCGGCCGGCTGCTGCTTGCCGCCTCTTTCCATTTGCCGTTTGCGGTGGCTGTGATGTATTTTTTCCCCCCGCACCCTCCCGATCCACCGTCGAGTGAGCGCAGCGTGCAGAGGAGATCATCATGAGAACCATCGGCCCAGCGGCAGTCCGGACCCTTGTTGTGTGGTTGGCGTGTGCTGCCGCGCCTTGCTGCCATGGACAAGCGGCTCAGGGAATCGCGCCGTCTGGAAAATGCGGCGACCTGGTGAAACTGCAAATTCCGGGATCGGAGATGGTGATCACGAAGGCGGAACAGATTCCCACAGCGCCTGCGGGAACCGTGCGCGCTTCGATTCTGTCACCCGATCCAATTCCCGTCGAGATCGGGTCCTATTGCCGCGCCGACGGGGTGATCGACTCGCGCATCGGCGTCGACAACAAACCCTACGCGATCGGCTTTGCCATTGCCTTGCCGGATCACTGGAACGGTCGGTTTCTTTTCCAGGGTGGCGGAGGCCTGAATGGCTCGGTCAACCCGCCCTTGGGAGCGCAGGCCGCTGGGGACGCGCCCGCACTGGCCCGGGGTTTTGCCGTCGTCTCGACCGATACCGGGCACAGGGGTGCGGTCTTCGATGCCGCTTTTATGAAGGACCAGCTGGCCAGCCTCAATTTCGCCTACATTGCCGTGGGGCGCGTGGCCGTCATCTCCAAGCAGATCATCGCGCACTACTATGGTCAGCCGGCCCAGCACTCTTACTACGACGGTTGTTCGACGGGTGGGCGCGAAGGCATGCTGATGTCGCAGCGCTATCCCACCTACTTTGACGGAATCGTCGTGGGGGATCCCGCGATGCGCACAGGGTATTCCAACATCGGGCTCACCTACGCCCGCGTCGCGTTTCAGCAGATCGCGCCCAAGGACGCGTCCGGTAAACCCGTGCCCAGCCAGGATTATTCCGCAAGCGACAAAAGGCTTTTGGCCGACGCGATCATGAAATCGTGTGATGGAAAAGACGGGCTGAAGGATGGAATGATCTTCAACGTGAAGGCCTGCGACTTCGACCCCGCGGTTCTGGAGTGCAAAGGAGCGAAGACGGAGGCCTGTTTGAGCGATCAGCAGGTCGGCGCACTCGCAAAAGCATTTAGCGGCCCGAAAGATTCGCGCGGACGCCCAGTCTACGCACCGTTTCCCTACGACACCGGATACATTCTCGGCGCCGGCGGCGTCTTTTCCAGCTTCCTTCCAGCGGAAGGCCCCAATCCCATCGCAGCGGTCCAACCGCCAGCCGACTTGACGATCGATCAGCTGGTCGCCAACGTCCAAGCGAACCAAAATCAGACCCTCACCGACACCACCTGGACGAATCTCAGCACCTTTGCCGGGCACGGCGGCAAGCTCATCTTTTATCACGGCACGAGCGACCCGGTTTTTTCACCTTTCGACACGCTCGCTTACTACGAACGCATGGCCAAAGACAATGGCGGCCTCGATCAGGTGGAGAACTGGAGCCGCTTCTTCTTCGTACCGGGAATGAACCACTGCGCCGGTGGGCCAGCCACCCTGGATAATTTCGACATGCTCGGAGCCGTTGTCAACTGGGTGGAGACGGGCTTCGCCCCGGATTTCGTCGTTGCCAAGGGGAAATCACTGCCAGGCCGCACACGTCCGCTTTGTGCCTATCCGAAATATGCCCACTATAAGGGCCAGGGTAACCCGGAGGACGGCGGCAATTTTGAGTGCCGCCCGTAACAGGTGGGGCGCTGCAGCCCAGGAGGATCGATCCCATGAAAGCGACGCGCTCGGATCCATTGCCGGATTTGCCGGAGGCTTCGATCGATCGGCGTTCGATGCTCGAAGGAGGCGCTCGCTTCGCTGGGGGCCTCTGGGCCGCTATGGCCTTTCCCCGCGGCTCGGCTTGGGACCGCCCCTCTCAGAATTCCGCCCCCTCCCCGACGGGAAGCGAGCCGACGCACCTCGACGTCATCGAGGCGATCAAGCTCGAATACGTGTTCCAAATCCGCATCAATTTCGACGAGCGCGTATCGTTCCAGACGCCCAACGGCCGTCGGTCCTACGTGCCCGCCATCTCCGGAGTGATCGAAGGACCTCGGCTGCAGGGCATCGTCGTGCCGCACAGCGGAGCAGACTACGCCGGCAACGGCCGCCTCAACGCGCACTACATGCTCAAGGCCTCCGACGGGACCATGATCTACATCAACAACACGGGCTATCTTTACCCGCTCGACGGCAAACCCATCGACCGAAACGATCCGAGCTGGGGTGGGGACCGTGAGTTTTACTTCCGCTGTACGCCGGTGTTTGACACTCCGGTGGGGCCTCATGATTGGCTGACGCGTACCGTCATCGTCGGTACCGGAAAGCGCCACGCCAAACCCGACTACACGATCTTCACCTACTACGCCGTGCTGTGAGGTTAGGCATCCCGATTGCCCACACGAGCCATCTCTAGTAGTCTCTACGATTACGTGTCGGCGCCTGCTCCACCCTGCGGGCCTAGAGGTACGAAAGGTTGCCGGGCAAGACTGGTCATGTTTGGCGTTGGTTCGCGCTGTGGGGTGTGGTGTTGGCCGGCTGTTCGTCGCAACTGAACTACCCCACTCCCTATCTCACGGTGCTTTCTCCCCCCACGATCCTGGCGGGCCAACCGGCGTTCAATTTGACGGTGATTGGTTCGGGTTTCACGCCGCAGTCGACAGTGCTGTGGAACGGCTCTGTGCGCATCACGATTTTCTCTTCCACTACCAGCATGACGGCGCAGATCCTCTCTACGGACATCCAGAACGCCGGCACCGCCATGATCGAGGTTCGGACCCCGACACCGGGCGGCGGAACGACACAACCACTTACGTTCACGATCAATCCCGGTCCAAGTCCGATACCGCAGATCAGTTCGCTTTCCCCATCGGGCAGTTTCGCGGGCTCGGCCGGCCTCAGTCTCACCGTGACAGGGACCAATTTCGTTTCACTCGCCACAGTGACGGTGAACAGTAATCCCCGCCGAACCAGCTTCGTCAATTCGACTTCTCTGGTAGCGACGCTTCTGGCCTCTGATCTCGCGCAAGCGGGCATGCTGGAAATCGCCGTCGTAAACCCGCAGCCGGATGGTGGCAGCTCGAACATCGTTTCGTTCACCGTGAACAACCCCACGCCCGGCGTTGGTTCGGTGAACCCGACGGCCTTTGCGGCGGGCGGTGCGACCGCGTCGATCACCGTGGCCGGCACCGGCTACGTGCCTACCTCGGTCGTTACCGTGAATGGATCGCCGCGCACCACCGCCTTTGTGAACACAACTCAATTGCAAGCCAAAATTACCCAGGCTGATTTGTCCGCCGCGGGAGTCTACTCTCTTGCGGTGACCAACCCCGCGCCCGGCGGTGGGAGTTCGAACGCGGTAACATTTGCCGTCAATGGGACACCCATCTTGGGTCTGCCGGTCATAGTGGATCTCGCCGCAGACGGCACCCAAGCAAACAGTGGTGTGTGCGCCGGGGGTTGTACCGGGGTGCCGACGCTCGCAACCGCCGGGCCATCGATCAACGACGCTGGCCAGTTCGTCGCGTTTGCTTCCGATTCGACCAACCTGGTGTCGAATCAAGCCAGTGCCGTCAGCAACATCTTCCTTCGCAGCACGTGCCTCGGTAGCGCCGGCACGCCCTCAAGCAGCTCCAGCTGCACGCCCAAGACCGTCAAACTCACCCAGTCGGTCGCCGGTACCGACGCCAACGGTCCGAGCTCTCAGCCCACCCTCGACAGCACCGGTGCCCACGTCGCCTACACCTCCACCGCGAGCAACCTGGTGACCTATGTGGCAGTTTCAGGAAACGGGCGCCAAGTCTACTGGGAGTCGACGTGCGCTTCCGGTACCACCAACAACGGCTGCACCGGCACGAGTGCCTTGCCAGTGCTTGTTTCCGTTTCCGCCGATGGCAAGAGTCCGGGCAACGGGGAGAGCTACGATCCTGTGATTAGCCCCGATGGCGAGTACGTAGCGTATGTTTCGCTGGCTACCAATCTTGTGAGCAACGTGTTTGTAGACGGCATCACGCCGCAAGTCTATGTCACCAACACCTGCAATGGGGTGTCGTCGGCGACAAGTTCTTGCGTACCCATAACCTTTCTGGTCTCCACACCCGACGGCACGACGCCTGCGAACGCACCAAGCTCCAGCCCCGCTGTTGCCAACGACGGCCTTTTCGTTGCCTTCGTCTCAACGGCCTCAAATTTGGGCGCGACGGCGTCGAATCCCACTGGCGCTACCGAGGTGTTCGTCCGCTCCACCTGCGTGACCACGATAAGCACGGAAGGCAACACCTGCGTTGGGGCCACGACCCTGGGCTCGACGCCCGATGGCACGACGCCGGCCGACGGGGCCAGCATCGAGCCAGCGATCTCGGGCGACGGACGATTCACTGCTTTTGCCTCAACCGCCACGAACCTGATCGCTGGCGTGGGTCCCGCGCAGCAGATCTATGTGCGCGATAGCTGCACGGGAGTGGAAGTAACGGTGGTGGTAGCTTGCACTCCGTCGACTCAGCTCATCTCCACGTCCGATGGTACAACGCCGGCAAATGCCCTGAGTGAGAGACCCAGCGTCAATACGTCGTGTGCCACCACGGAGACGATCCCCTGCGCGACAGGCCAGTACGTCGCCTTTGCGTCGCTGGCGTCAAACCTGGGCGCAAACGTTCAGAACGGCATCGAGAATATCTTCACACGCAACACCTGCAACGGCGCCTCGACCGTCGTCGAGACCGTCACCACGCTCTGTGTGTCGAATACCTTCCTGAGCAGTCAGCCGGGAGGCACCAGCCCCCAGCCGGCCAACGGCAGTAGCGTTGCGCCCGCGCTCAGCGGAGATGGTCATTCGGTGAGTTTTATCTCCTCGGCGAATAATCTGGTCGCCAACGATACCAACGGGGTGCCGAACGTCTTCCTGGCCCAGGCGAACCAGGTATTCAATCTTACGGTCAGCTTGTTGGGAACCGGCACGGGAACCGTGACGGATGCTACGGGTCAAATCGACTGCACGCAGACAGCCGCCACGTCCACGACTCCGCTCACGGTAACGGGCACCTGCGTGGCCACCTATATCAGCGGCAGCGAGGTCACTCTCACGGCCACCGCGGCAACTGGCTACACCTTCACGGCTTGGGGAGGCTCGGCGCCCACCGTCAGCAATGCCAGTTGCACGGTCGGCTCCAGCACCGTCGCAACAAACTCCAATACCACTGGATCCTGCGAGTTCTCCATCATTCAAAACAACACGGCCACGGCAACATTCCAGTAGCGCTCACTTCACAGCCGCTGGCGCGAGCGATTGCGCTGCGATTTGCTTCTCTAGCGCGTTGCGCGTCGTGGCCAGAGTGAAGGTGAGCGACTCGCGCGGCACGCTGGTTAGGTATGGTCCGACGAGCCAACCGAGACCGGTGGGAAGATCCCGCGTCAAAGAGATGGATTGGCATTCCACGTAGGTTCCGCCATCGCTTTGTTCGAAGCGCCAATAGGTATTCATGCGCCAAAGAAAGCCGCGGTCGTGGCCCACCGGTTCCAGCCGCTCGCCCGCCTCTCCGGCATTGTCCACTTCCTGAATCCGCGTGGTGTGGGACTGACTCCAGGCATGCGTTTTGTCCACGATCTGGTAGTGGACCTCGTGCTCGGTGTCCAGCACGGTCGTGATCATCTTCTTCTTGTAGAGCCGCAACCGAATCGTGAAATCGTTCCCGTCGTGCCCGAGGATCTCGGACCCGATCACGTCCGGGCGAAAGTACTGCTGGTGATGGTTGTAGTCCTGCTCGAGTTGAAGCGTCTCGGCGAGAGTGGCGCGGGGGATGAACACCGTGCCGATCCAGTGATGGATGAGTCCGCCGGAGACAACGATGGGTTTGCTCGGCTCGGCAGGGCCATCGGACGCATTCGCGTCGAGCCGTTCGATCACCACCTGACCGGTGCGAAGCTGGTCCTCGGCGACCCTCCGACGGTCTAGAGGCAGGCGATCGATCCAGAGAAAGGGCTCCTGGCGAGTGTGTTGCCTATCGATATGTGCCTCGACCAGCTGAATGTAGTGATCGAACGCCTGCAGTGTCATCGGCTCAAGATCAGAGGCGGGCGTAGGGTGGGCGGAAAGGCAAAGCCCGGCGATCACCGTTGCAAGCATCCACTGGCCGATTCTGTCGGCTCTTTCTGTCACTGTCATACTCCGACCCGCTGCGGGCCCGGCAGTGGGTTGAACATAGCAAAAGACTTAGTTGATCGCAGCGAAGCCCGCGGAGGTGTGTGGCACAGGGCTTGCCAAAGACGCAACGGAAAAGCCCCCCGCTAACGAGGGGTCAGGAGGGTCGCGTCGGCGGAGGGCTTGGACGGGTTGGTCAGCGTGCTACGGTTCTTTTCAGAACCGTCGTCCCCGCAACGCAGCTCCCAACCCGCATCGTCAGCTTAGAAAAGCAAGCAACGCCGGCCAATGGTTCGAAACGTACGATATTGCAGTACCCGGGTACTATGACACCACAAACGGAGCGGGCGGTGCTGAGCCAATCAGTCAGAGGCCTGAAATCGGCCCCTGAAACCGGCTGGGCTCTGGGGACGTTCAGGTCTCTCTCATGAGCGCCTGAAAACGTGGATGATCGCGGACGAAGTCGAGATCGGAATCCTTCGCTGCCCACTGCCGATACCAGTGTCCCTTCGAAGGAGCCATGGCCTTTTCCAGGCAGTCAAGCGCCCTGTCGACGTTTCCGAGCTTGGCGAAGACGCAAGCGGAATTGTAGAGGATCGAAGGTTCTTCCGAATCAATCGCCAGGGCACGGTCCACCCAATCCAATGCCCGGTCCCGTTCGCCGATATCGGAGAGATTCCCGGCGCCGAGATAAAGGGCTCGTGCGTCATCTGGATGAAGCTCCAGGTGTTTTTCCGCCATCTGCAAGGCGCGCCGTGCGGCTGCTGCCCCTTCGGCAGCGCGACCCAGTGCACGATAGGCCATGCCCAGCAGTGAGGGCGCTTGATAGTCCTGCGGCTTAACGATGCAAGCCTGTTCAAAGAGCTGGGCTGCCTTCTCCATGTTCCCCTGCTGAAAACTGGCACGGGCGTAGAAGTAGTGGGCTTCGAACAGCTTCGGGTCTAGGCCAATCGCGGTTTCAAATTCCCTCTCGGCCTCCTCGAACCTCTTGCTCAACGAGACGGCCAGGCCACGCGAGGCGTGGGCTTCGCCCAAATTCGGGTCGAGCTCCACAGCCTTTCGGCTGGCGCGGTCTGCCTCGCGCAGGTTGTCATCCGTCGTGTCCCAGTACATGTAGAGGAAGGAGGAACAGTCCGCAACGCCGGCATAGGCACGCGCGTAGCCGGGATCGATCACGATCGCGCGGGCAAACATCTGTCGGGCGTACTCGAATCCCTTGCGGCGCAGCTGGTGGAAGAACTGTCGCCCGCGCAGGTAATAATCGTAGGCCTGCACGTCTGCCGTCGGGGCCTTCTTGATTTCCTGCTTCTCCTCCTCGGTGAGGACGACTTTGAGGGAACGAGCGAGAGCCTGGGCAATCTCGTCCTGGATGGCAAAAACATCCTCCAGCTGTCGGTCGTAGCGCTCAGCCCAGACCGAGTGGCCGGTGCGGGTTTCGATCAACTGGCCAGTGATGCGCAGCCGATTGCCGGCGCGCCGCAGGCTTCCGGTGAGCACATAGAGCGCGTTCAGTTCTCGCCCGACCTCGGGGCCGGTAACGCTCTTGTCGCGAAAGGCCAGAACCGCCGCCCGCGGAAACACACGTAGCTCGCGGATCTTCGATATCTCCGTGATGATGTCCTCGGTCATGCCATCGCGGAAATACGCGTCTTCCTTGTCGTTGCTCAAGTTCTCGAAGTAGAGCACCGCGACGGATTTCTCCGCCGGTTCCGACGCGACCGCGAGCGACGCCTTGGAGGCCCGGCCCGAATCCAGTTCGCGTTTCAGTTTTTGCAGGTCGGCCAGAAGGCTCCCCGCAGTCTGGTAACGAGCACGTGGTTCTTTTTCGAGCGTCTTCTCGATGATTCCGACCAGTGCGGGCGGAAGCTTTGGATTTGAGCGCGACAGCGGAGCCGGAGCACGATTCAGAATCCCCTCGAAGATTACGGCAGAGGTGTTTCCGGTGAAGGCCGGGCGTCCTGCCGCCATCTCGTACATGACCACGCCCAAGGAGAACAGGTCGGTCCGGGCGTCCACCTCCTCACCGCGTGCTTGCTCTGGAGACATGTAAGCAACCGTTCCCATCGCTGCACCCGTACCGGTCAGATGATCCTCGCCGGTGACGGTCGCGCCGACCGTTGCTCCCACAGCTTCCCCGACGCGCAGCCGGTGAGACGATAGCTTTGCCAAACCGAAATCCAGCAGCTTTGCCTCGCCGCGCCCGGTGATGAAAATATTGGCAGGCTTGATGTCCCGGTGGATGATGCGCTTCGCGTGCGCGGCGTCGAGTGCGTCTGCGATCTGGATACTCCAGTCGAGAATGTCCCGCGCGTCGAGCATCTGGGGGCCCATGTAGTGCTTGAGTGTGCGGCCTTCCAGCAATTCCATCACGATGAAGGGTTGGCCCTGATGGTCGTCAATGTCGTGAATTGTGCAAATGTGGGGATGATTCAGAGCTGAAGCGGCGCGTGCTTCGCGGCGGAAACGCTCCAAGGCTTGCGGATCCTTAGCCAGACCCTCGGGTAGGAACTTCAGGGCAACGTTGCGGCCCAGCCGGTTGTCTTCCGCGCGGTAAACAACGCCCATGCCACCGCCGCCGAGCTTTTCAAGAATGCGATAGTGGGAGATGATCTGATCAATCATGAGTGCCGCGGCCGAACTAAGCCCGTGGGATATTACGCTGCGCCTTGCCCTCAGTCAACGTAGCGTATCGCCCGCGTAGAATGTAGCCGAAGGTTGAAACGTCGCGCCATTTAAGGTGTAACCCAACCAGGAAGCCCAGGTTAAGACACCAGGGACGACGTGAATATCCGCAGGCTGCGTAGGACCGATATCAGAAGGCGGGACGCGAGTTTCGCGTCAGAATCTACGGGCGTACGCCGTGCTGTTGATCCTGGTAGGCACCGGTCGTCGGGTTTCCGCGGTCGCCTTATTTTGGAACGACCACGGATTCGTCGGCGGCCGGCGGCAAGCGCAGGGTCACTTCGGTCGTTTTGCCGGAGCGTATGGAGATGCGCTTGGTCCAGTCGGAGAACATTCCCTTCGAATACGCCCGCAAATCGTATTGCCCGGTCCGGTAGCGGGCGAACTCAAAGTGGCCTTGGGCGTCGGTGTGCGTTGCATAGGGATGGGTGCCATCGGACGTTTGCATGGTCACGGTTGCACCTGCGACGGGCTTGCCGTGCGCATCAAGCACGGTTCCCGCCATGGTCCCGATAGCAACGTTCGGTGGCGATGCCGCCGAGAGGGCGAGCGTCGCCACCAGCAGCCCGAGAAGTATCGTTGGCTTCCTCATAAGCACCTCGCGCTCTTGCAGCTTTATTCTAGTAATCACCCTCGCTTCTGGCCCGAGTTTCAAGCGCACGTTTTCCGCTCAATCACCTGTCCGGTCGTTCAGTCGCGCTTGTTTTCACTGTCGGCGGACGCGACGTTGCTTTTTCTGAAACTCCGTTGTATTCGGTTCCTTGTTGCCGCGAGCCGAAATGGAAATCGAGGAGACCTGATGCCCCGCTACATCTCGCAACTTAATTTGGCCTGCATGACCCGTCAGGGTGCCGAGGAGCTCTCCAAGCGCTTGCATCGGGAGGGCCCCGTATCGTCGCGTCGCGTCCTGGTCAACATGCAGGAGGGCAAAATGCTGGTAGAACTTGAAGCGCGCGATCGTGAGGAACTGGACAGATGGCTCGCGGCTGAGAAGTTCCACTTCGACTGGCTGCTGCGAGTCGAACTAGAATCGGATCCGGATGGCCGATTGCGACCCCTGTAGCGGAAGACGCGGAAGACGCCTCACAGTTGCCGCCCACTGGAATTCGGGTGTATCCTTCCACCATGAGGATCTGCTGCCAGAAGTCCGCTGCGTGTTGTTGTCGGCCATGCTGCACGGGCGTGGGCTCTGGCGCGGGCACGTGAGGCACCTGGGAAAATAGTTCCAACAGGATTCTTCAACCCACCGCCAGAAGGGAACCGGCCGGTGGGTTTTTTGCTGTAAGGGCTGCCGCTCGATTGTTGGCTTCGAGGAGGAAATCATATGTCCGAGTACGCGCATCCAGAAGTGCTGGTCTCAACCCAGTGGGTAGCGGAACACCTGAACGACCCGAAGGTTCGGTTGATTGAAGTGGACGTGGATACTTCGGCCTACGATCAGGGCCACATTGCCGGAGCGGTGGGCTTGAACTGGCAGTCGCAGCTTCAAGACAACATCCGCCGCGACCTCATTGGCAAGGGCGCGCTTGAAAAGCTGCTCAGCCAATCGGGGATTTCAAACGACACCACCATCATTCTCTACGGCGACAATAACAATTGGTTTGCCGCCTACGCCTTTTGGCAGCTCAAGTATTACGGCCACTCCGACGTGCGCCTGATGAATGGCGGCCGCAAGAAGTGGATCGAGGAAAAGCGCGCACTCACCACCGACGCGCCGCACATCACGCCGGCGACATATCGGGCAGCCGCCGGTCCGGACGAGTCCTTGCGTGCTCGCAAGGAGCAGGTCCTTCGATTGATCGAAAAGCCGGGTTCCGGTCAGCTTGTGGATGTGCGCTCGGTCGATGAATTCACCGGGAAGATCATCGCACCGCCCGGTATGAACGAAACGGCGCAGCGTGCCGGGCACATTCCCACCGCTTCGAACGTTCCCTGGGCGCAGGCCGCCAATGAAGATGGCACCTTCAAGTCCGCCGACCAGTTAAAGCAGCTCTATCAGGCCAAGGGTGTGACGGGAGCGGGCGAATTGATCGCCTACTGCCGCATCGGCGAGCGCAGCTCGCACACCTGGTTTGTCCTGAAGTACCTTCTCGGCTACGGCAACGTGAAGAATTACGACGGCTCGTGGACCGAGTGGGGGAACCTGATCGGCGCACCCATTGAGAAGGAGTCGGCCGCTTCGGCGCGCTAGGCCGGAATCAAAACGGTCGTCTACGGCAGTGCGTTCGGCGGGATCCCTTGATGACGCGCTTGGTCGCGAAGCGCGTTGATCTTGGACTCGATGTCGTCGTGCTGTTTTTGAAGTTGCGCGAGCTCGACCTGCCAGCTACCGGCGCTTACAGACTTCGGTCGCGTGGATGTCTGCGCGTCTCCCGTAAACTTGCCGTCGATACCTGCTTGAAGTTGCGCAATCTTTTCGTTGATGGCCGGGAGTTGGGCCTGAAGCTTGGCGATCTGATCGGAGTACGACTTCACGTCCTGGCGGCTGGGCGCGGTTCGGTGCACAGCCCCCGAGGCGGGCCGTGTGCTGTTCGATGTGCCTACGGTCGAGATCGTCGAGTCCTCACGCAGGGTCGGCACATCCTCGTTCGTCCAAACTTTTCGCGCGGGGGCCTCTGGCGCCGACGACGGCTGGACGCCGGCCGTTGGGGAGGGGCCCTCCTGCGCGCGCACCGCCCCAGGGCACAGCGCCAAAAGTCCAACCAGGACGAGCGAGACAGATCGCAAGCGGCTCATAAACGCCTCCTTGTCACTTCCGCTGACGCTGCTTCTATTGAACACCCAAGGGAGCCAGAAGTTACGGATCTAGCAGGAAGGATTGCTTATTCGCCAACTCGCTCTGGACCAGCAAGAGAGCCTCGCTGGGCTTCCCGACGCGGCGATACCGGCTGGCGTCGATGGTCTGGTGTTGCTCAAAGGAGAATAGGAATTTTCGTCCCGAGTAATCGTATTGATAATGGGTCGGCAGCCAGATCCCTGGCGCCACTTCGGCTTGCTCCATGGATACGACCCCGCCGCGATAGAGTTTTCCGAGGATTCCCCCGCCAAAGTAAACGTCACTCATCACCCGGGCTTCCCCGTGGGCCATCTGCGTCGTTTCGCGGTCCACCCAGATCTGGGCCACCACATGGGAAAAAGCCTCCTGAAAGATCCCATGTGGGTGGAAGTCGGGTTTTGGATCGAGTTCGAAAACATCGCAGGCGTGCCCGCGCACGGTGGCCGTTCCCAGCCATCGAATCGTGAAAGCGTCCTTCGCCGCATCCACGAATGCGGCTCGATCACTGTCATGCTTCTGCCGCTTGGCATAGGCGGCCTTGGCCCTGGCGTCGTTGGGATTCGCCATCGCTTGCAGCAAATCTTCCAAGTTCAGCATTTCACGGTTATAGGTGGCCGCATCGACCGGTTTGTCGCCGTCGCGAAGCAAGATCTTCGCGGTTCCCCCGCCGGTCGGCACGATGCGATAGACTTTGTTCTCGATCGTGCGCGGCATAGAGCCGGCGGTGCGGTCGATATGACGCTCCACACGTTCGTACTGCTCCAGGGCTTCGTCATTCTTGTGCTGGTTAGCCACAAACTGGTCGGCGCGGGCGCGCACTTCCTGGGAGGATGGCGCGGGCCCTTGTGAATTGATCGGCGAGGCGTCGCTAGGGGCCGACTGGCTGTCGGCCCGTGCCGCCGACCGATACCACGGCCCGGGCGCCGTGAGGCTCGCCGCGGCCAAGATCGCGACCGAAACTCGCAACGGGTTCAGTGCCCTCATCACCTTTACCGAACTGTTCCGATCCGCTGCCCACTGCTATTTTAACCAAGTTTCGAGCGGGTGGCGCCCTGTTGTCAGTGGGCTCCCCTCTCAGAGGAATGGCCAGGTGTGGGCGGGCTTTTGATTTCTTCGGGAATCACCACACTGCTTTTCGGGTCAAGCGCGGCTTTCCCGTCCGGTAGCAACACGTAGGGGTAGCCGTCCGGGTCGACCGGAATCGCGGCGAGCAGGCCGGCGGAGCGCAATTCGCCGATTGCAGCCGGATAGCGCCCAAAACGTTTTTGGTATTCGTTGGCCAGCTGGTCGAGTGCGTTTTCGTCTTCGGCCGCCTTGAGTCCGCGCAAGGTGGCCAGAGCGTGCTCGCGTACTTTCGGATCCTTGTTTGATTCGTAGATCTCCGACCAGATCATCCGCGACGTCTCCAGCGATCCGCCCTTCTGGGCCACGCGTGCGGCCATCACCTTCATCCAAGGCGGAGCATTGGGCTTGTTGCTCCCGTCGAGGTAGGCGGATGCTGATGATTGGTAATCTTTCAATCTCCAGTAATAGAGAAATCCCAAGTCCATGTTGAGACGCCACTCATCCGGATTTGCGGCGATGCCTCGCTTGACGAGTTCGACAGCAAGGTCGGGACGCCCTGCCCCCGCTGTCCCGGACTCGGAAAGAAAGACGGCGCCGAATCGGTAAGCGATGAGCAGGTGCGGGTCGAGCGTGGTCGTGATATCCAGCAGCGGCCAGAGCAGAGGGAACGTGGCGCCCTTGGTTGTGAATCGCCCTCCATAATATTGCACGGCGCGTGTCCAGTAGATGTCCGCGAGCAAGGAATCGTACCCAAGGCTCATTTTCTGGATGGCCGAAGGAGAGCGCAGAAGCAAATCGTCCTTTTGTTGCGAGAGGGAACCCACTTCCGAATCGATCCGCGTTTGCACCCCTGCGATCGAGCCAAAAAGCAGCGGCACCGCGACCAGCGCGATCCACCGCGAGCGGGATTGGCCGGAGCGGCTCATTTCAGATTGCGAGCGGAAAACACCGCTGAGGCGGAAACCAGCAGCAAAGCCACGTAAAAGGTGGCGTAGAGCGTGTTGTTTCCGACCAGCGAAAGGGGGATGCGGCTGCCGTGCGCGGCTGCCGCGATCACATTGAAGTTGTGAAAATTGGGAACCAGGTAGTAGAGGACACGCGTGAAGGTCTTGATGGCCGGATTCTTCGTAAATTCCCCAAAAGTGCGAATATCGCTGGCAAAGCACCCGGTGAGGTAAATTCCCAGCGTAAACAGAGTCGAAAGCATAGGGCTTGAGAAGCAGGAGAAAAACAGCGCCAGCGCTGTCACCAGCGCCAGCTCCAGCAAGATGAAGTAGACGGCGACGAGAACCAGACCATCGCTGCGGACGAAGGGTCGCCCCACGTAGAACAGCGCGGCGGCCAACCCCAACGTCATGAACAAGGTATTTACCGCCAGCGTGAGCACCAGGCCCGCGTACTTACCGAGCAGAAACTGCCAGCGACGGATCGGCCTGGCCAGCAGGCTGTAAAGCGTGCGCTTCTCCATCTCTTTGGAAACCAGCCCCACGCCGATGAACACGGCCATCACCAGCCCGATGATCGAAATCGCCGACAGGCCCAGATTGAGGATCACCAGCCGGTCGATTCCAATGGAAATCTGGCCCACCAGGATGGCCGCGCCCATCATCAGCAGCGCAAAAAAAATGAGGTTGTACAGCACACGGTCGCGGACCGCCTCGCGGAAGGTGTTCAGCGCCACCGGCACAGGGGCCGCGCTCATCGGAAGGGCACCTCGACGCCGCGTGAAACGGCCCGGTCGCTGCCCACCAAGCGTAGAAAATAGTCCTCCAGGGTGGGCCTGACCGGCGACACGGAAAGGATGCGAGCCTGTAAGCCTCGCAATTTGTCCAGGGTCGGGTAGAGCTCGGTCTCTGGAACTTCCAGGCGGCAGCGCCCGCCGATGCGCGTGACGTTTTCCCTTAATCCGGGTGGCAAATCCTGCCCCGGCCGCAACTCGAACAGAATGTCCATGGCGTGCACCTCCAGCGAGACGATCTCGCTCGGTGCTCCGACCCCCTGCAGTTTGCCCCCGACCAGTACGGCGACGCGGTCGCAGAGCATTTCCGCGTCCGAGAGAATGTGCGTGGAAAAAAAGACGGTGCGCCCCTGCTTTTGGAGCTCGAGAATAATGTCGCGGACCTCGTAGCGGCCGACCGGATCAAGACCGGACATTGGCTCGTCGAGCAAGACCACCTGCGGCTCGGCGAGGATGGCCTGCGCGATCCCGACGCGCTGCAGCATTCCTTTGGAGTATTTCCGCAATTGAACATCCGCGGCGCTGGACAGACCCACGCGCTCGAGGAGTCGGCTGACGCGCTCGCGCCTGTCTCCGGAGCTGTAATGTGAAACTCGCGCGTAGTAATCGAGCAGCTCGCGCGCAGTTAGATAGTCATAGAAATATGGCTGCTCGGGGAGATAACCAATTTCGCGATGCATCTCGATGTCGTCGATGGACCGGCCGCGGACGCGCGCCGTGCCGGAGGTGGGAAAGATCAATCCGGTCAAAAGCTTCAGAGTCGTGGTCTTCCCGGCACCGTTGGGTCCCAGGAAGCCGAAGATTTCCCCCTCCTCGACCTCCAGAGTGAGAGCGTCCAGTGACCGGCGCGCCCGCTTCGGCCAGAAGCCGATCGGATAGTCCTTCGTGAGTCCGAGAATTTCGATGGCAGGCGCGCTCATACGTCTGGATAATCCATTTTTTTTCACCCTGATCGTGCCTGTCAATGCTTGGTGTCGGGCGCGATAACAAACAGCCAAGAAAACAGAATGCCATCGCGGGGTCAAGGCGATCTCTGCTCCGGCCTCTGCCTGACCCTCCGCGCGAGAGGCCGTTCCGGGAGCAGGACTACTACGAATAGACATTCTGGGCACAGAGTGCCAAATATTTTGTGGTTCGAACGTGAATTTCTCTTGACAACTTTTTCGCAACCCACGATACTGCGCACCCAGGTTCAGACAACGCGTCGAGCCGTTCCTCGCGAGTGGCGGCCACAACGCAATGAACGGCCTGAGTCCATAATAGCCAGAGAAAGCGTCTTGATTAAGAACCGCGCTTTTGTGAGGCGCGGCGGAGCGGCGCTTTTCTCGTTTTGGGGTTCCCAGCGGTCGCGTTCGGGTGGCGGACGCGCTGCTTTTCGAGAGATCACCCTTCAAGTTCGTGTGTCGCTAACACACGTGACGACATTCCGGGTTCCAGCCGGGAGTAGAGAGTAGAATGGTAGTAGAACTCCTCCCGCCTGGCACCCCGGCCAACTATGCGGCAGCCAGTTGCCGGCGCGGAGGCAGAGATGGCAGAAACGAGAACAGTCCTGAATCCCAGTTCGCAAATCGACGAAACCGCCAGGCGTGTCACGGGCCTGGAATTCCGGCGCCGTTTCACGAATGGAATGGTGTCGCCCTACGACGCCGTCAGTTGGGAGCAGCGCACGGCGACGATCGGCAATGAGAAAGGTCAGGTCATCTTCCGGCAGGAAAATGTGGAGGTCCCCAAGGGCTGGTCCCAGACCGCGACAAACATCGTCGCGTCGAAATACTTCCACGGGAAACTAAACACACCGGAGCGCGAGACTTCCGTGCGTCAACTCATTGGACGCGTAGTGGACACGATCGTGCGGTGGGGGCAGGACGGCGGTTACTTCGCCTCCGCGGAATCGAAAAATGCGTTTCGCGACGAGCTGGCGCATCTGCTCGTCGAACAAAAGATGGCTTTTAATTCGCCGGTTTGGTTCAACGTTGGCGTGCAGCTCAAGCCGCAGTGCTCGGCCTGCTTCATCAACGCCGTCCAGGACAGCATGGAATCCATCATGAACCTGGCCAAAACCGAAGGCATGCTGTTTAAGTGGGGCTCCGGCACGGGCACGAATTTCTCGACTCTCCGCGGCAGCCACGAAGCGCTATCGGGCGGAGGAATCGCTTCCGGGCCGGTGAGCTTCATGAAGGGATTCGATGCCTTCGCCGGTGTCATCAAGAGCGGCGGCAAGACGCGCCGAGCGGCCAAGATGGTTATCCTCAACATCGATCACCCCGACGTGGTCGAGTTCATTGAATCCAAAGTGAAGGAGGAGGGCAAGGCGCAGGTGTTGATCGAGCAGGGCTACGACTCTTCGATCGATGGCGAGGCCTATGGATCGGTTTTTTTTCAGAATGCCAACCACTCGGTGCGCGTGACAGATGACTTCATGCGTGCCGCTGCAGAGGATCGCGATTGGTGGACGCGCCAGGTGACCGATGGCAAGCCGGTTGAGCAATTCCGCGCGCGCGATCTGCTTAGGAAGATGGCCGAATCCGCATGGCGCTGTGGCGATCCCGGCATGCAGTACGACACCACGATTAATCGCTGGCACACCTCGAAGGCCACGGATCGAATTTATGCCTCGAATCCATGTTCGGAATACATGTTCCTTGACGACACGGCCTGCAATCTGGCCTCGCTCAACCTGCTGAAATTCCTCGGTCCGAACGGCCAGTTCGATACCGAAGCTTTCCGTCACGCGGTGGACATCACCATCACGGCCCAGGAGATCCTGGTCGATAACGCGAGCTACCCGACCGAGAAGATCGCACGGAATTCGCACGATTACCGCCCGCTCGGCATCGGCTACGCGAACCTCGGCGCGCTGCTGATGTCGCTGGCCCTGCCGTACGACTCCGACGGCGGCCGGGATTTCTGCGGTGCGGTCACCGCGCTGATGACGGGCGAATCCTACGCGCAATCGGCTCGCATCGCCGAGCGCCTGGGGCCCTTCGGCGGCTATCCGCGCAACCGTGAGCCCATGCTCGAGGTGATTCGCATGCACCGCGATGCGCTGCGCCCCCTTCGGGAGGAGAACGTGCAACCGTCGCTGTTGCGGGCGGCGCGGGAGTCATGGGACACGGCCGTCGAGCTGGGCGAGAAATTCGGCTACCGCAACTCGCAGGTTTCCGTTCTTGCGCCGACCGGCACGATCGGCTTCATGATGGACTGCGACACCACGGGTATCGAGCCCGATCTTGCGCTCGTGAAGCAGAAAAAGCTCGTCGGCGGCGGCGTGATCAAGATCGTCAACAATACCGTGCCGCAGGCGCTGATGCGGCTGGGCTATCCGCCAGAGGATGTCGCCAGGATCGTCGACTACATCGACGCGCAGGGCGCGATCGAAACGGCGCCAGGGCTTAAGCCGGAACATCTCGCCGTCTTTGATTGCTCGCTGACGCCGGTCGGTGGCGGACGTTCGATTGCATGGCGCGGACATCTGCGCATGATGGCGGCGGCGCAGCCGTTCCTTTCCGGGGCGATCAGCAAGACCATCAACATGCCGGAGGAATCGACCGTCGAAGACATCATGGAGGCGTATACCGAGTCTTGGAGGCTGGGACTGAAGGCTGTGGCGATCTATCGTGACAATTCCAAAAGGTCGCAGCCTCTTTCGGCAGCCGGCAAGAAGGAGGAGGACAAAGCGGCCGCTCCCCTAGCCGCACTCCCGCTGGTCGCTAGCCCAACGCCAGCGCCGTCCGAGAGCCGCGGTCCGCAGCAGCAGGATCTGTTCCCGGGTACGAAACGCCGCAAGCTGCCCGCCGAGCGCAACTCCATCACGCACAAGTTTTCCGTCGGTGGCCACGAGGGGTATATCACCGTGGGAATGTACGAAGACGGACAACCCGGCGAAATCTTTATCAAGATGGCCAAGGAAGGCTCCACGCTATCCGGCATTATGGACGCCTTTGCGCTGTCTGTTTCCATTTCGTTGCAGTACGGCGTGCCGCTTCGCGCGCTGGTCGACAAGTTTGTGAATTCGCGTTTCGAACCGTCCGGCTACACCGGTAACCCGAAGATCCACTATGCCAAGTCGGTGGTTGACTATATCGGACGGTGGCTCGGCGGAAAGTTCATCTCGCCGGATTATCTGGATCACACGGGCGTGGCCAGCGAGGAAACAACCGGCGCCGAAGCCGCCAAGTTGCCTGAACGAACTGTGGCTAGCGCGAAACTGGCCGAGCTGGAAACCGCCACGCGGCCTCGCGCCCTGAGCGATGACGCGCCCTATTGCTCCGAATGCGGCATGCTCATGACACCCAACGGCAGTTGCTACAAATGCTCGAATTGCGGCTCGACGTCCGGCTGCAGCTGAGCGAACAAAAAAATAGGGGGCCCACCCGGACCCCCTGTTTGCTCTACCCCCAGAATTCCGGTTTCGGCGCGACGAAACCGGCCCACCCCGGGATAAGAGACAGCCGCCAAGAGTAGGTGCACGCGCAGGGCCACCCGGAAAGGCAGGCGCAGCCGAGTTTCCAAAGTAAGCTATCTCCTTATGAGCCTGCTAGTTAACGCGACTGCCGGCAAAGGAATCGTGATCGAATGGATCGATGAATCCAGTTTCTGAAAACCCTGGCCCCCATTTTCTATGTTGTTTGGAAGAATCGGTTGGGGAAGGGGCTGGAGAGGGTTGCTAGGCGCCAATCGAGCCGCGGAGCGCCGAGGCAAGCGTCTCGGTCCAGCGATCGACATCCTCTTCGTGCTCGGCTTCCACCATCACGCGGGCCAGCGGCTCGGTTCCGGAGTAGCGGAGTACGACACGGCCGGAACCACCCAGCGCGCGCTCGGCCTCTCGGAGCAGGCGGCTGATTTCCGGCAGGGATTCCATCGGCGGCTTCGACTTCACCCGAACGTTGACAATCCTCTGCGGATAAATTGTCAAATCTGCCACCAACCGATCCAGAGGTCCGGCGATTGAAACCAGCGATGCCATCTTAACGGCCGTCAGCATGCCGTCACCGGTGGTCGCGTCGTCGAGAAACAGAATGTGACCAGACTGCTCTCCTCCGAGGTTGGCCCCGATGCGCTGCATCTGTTCCAAAACGTAACGATCGCCCACGGCCGCGCGCAGAAGCTCGAGCCCGGATTTCTCGAGCGCGCGCTCCAAGCCCAGGTTGGCCATCGTCGTGCCGACAATCACGTTGCCTTTCAGCTGGCCGGTTGATTTCATGTGACGTCCTAGGGTGAGCAGCACGCCGTCGCCGTCAACGAGCCTGCCGGACGGACTCGCAAAAATGGCGCGGTCCGCGTCACCGTCAAACGCCACACCCAGATCGGCCCCCGTTTCCACCACGCGCTTCTGCATGCCTCCGGGATAAAGCGATCCCGCTCCCGCATTGATGTTCCGCCCGTCGGGTCGATCGTTCATGGCCACGACGGAAGCCCGGAGCGAGCCGAAGAGCTCCGGCGCGAGTTCGCTCGCCGCGCCATTCGCGCAGTCGAGCACGACCTTCATGCCCGCGATTGTTGCGCCGGGGAGTACGGCGCTGCGGAGCCCGGCCAGGTAGTCCTCACAGAGACTTTGGTCGCTGTCACGCCCGAGTCCAACGACCGAACGCGGGACAAGCGGCAAGCCGTTCGGCGAAAGAATCGCGCGCTCCAGATCGGCTTCGACGTCGTCGGGAAATTTCATTCCCAATGACGAAATCAGCTTCACGCCGTTATCGTGATACGGATTGTGCGATGCGGAAATCACCACCCCCGCTGAAAAGCCTTCGCGGTTCACCAACCAGGCCACGCCCGGCGTCGTCAGCACACCGGCCCCAATGACCTCCGCGCCGGCCGAGCTCAGGCCGTTTGCGATGCGCTGTGCCAAGCGCGGCCCGGATTCGCGCGTGTCTCGCCCAATCAGAACGCGCGGGGCGGTCCTGCCTGGCTTTTCTCGGAGCAGGTATTTGCCGAGTGCGAATCCGACGCGGCCGAGCGTCTGGTCATCGAGCGGATATTCGCCGGGCACGCCACGGATGCCGTCGGTTCCGAAAAGTTGTTTCGGCATATGGAACGAGATCCTATTGTCGCGGTGGAGCGATCGATCATTCTATCATCGCGCCGACGGTCCGCGCCTCGAGCACGCACGGCAAGGCACTGGAACGTTACCTACGAGAGAATCTACTTTCGCTCCCTGTCCTCCCCCCCTTGCGCGTGTGCTATCGTATGCGCATGCCCGTAGAGGAATCCCAAGTCTCCGCCCGCAGCACGGTGAGCACGCGCATCATCGCCGCCGGAATTGTGATCGGGTTTTGCTATTGGGCGTCGATGGTGATCGTGACGGTGTTCGCCGCCGTTTTGATGGCTTATTTCCTCGACCCCATCGTCGGTTGGCTGGAGCGGATTCGCATCCCTCGCGCGCTCGGTTCGCTGCTGGTCGTTTTGCTGACCTTGAGCTTGTTCGCGGTCCTCGGCTGGACGCTGGTGGAACGCTTTGACCAATTCGGACAGGACTGGCCGAAATATCGTGCGCCGTTGCGCGAAGCGGCTGCCGCGATCGAATCCAGAATGGCGACTTTCGAACAGCATGTTTCCGAGATCGAGCCGGCGGAGAAACCGGGCGAGCGAGTCGTCACGGTCACCGAATCACATCCCTTTCGCAGCGTGCTGGTCGGCAGGATCGGTTCGCTCTCCGAGTTCGTGCTGGCAGCGACGTTCCTGCCGTTTCTCGTTTTCTTCATGCTGGCGGCGAAGCGCCAGGTCTGGCACGCCACGATGCAGTTGTTTCCGGCCAACCAGCGGACGCAAGTTCGCGACACGCTGGCCGACGTGACCCAGGTATTGCGCAGCTATCTGATGGGCACCGCGCTGGTTGGATTGGTTCTGGTGCTGGCGAGCTGGCTTTTCTTCTGGTTTCTGGGCTTGGATTTCCCTTTTCTCACGGGGCTTGTTTCCGGCGTGTGTAACCTGGTGCCGTACCTGGGCGCGGTCATGGCCTGGATTCCGCCGCTGCTGATCGGACTGAAGCAATATCACACCATCGGGCCGTTTGTGGGCATCTTCGCCATGCTCACCCTCTTTCACATCGTCACGGCCAACCTACTGATACCGGCACTGGTGGGATGGCGCGTGCGGCTCAATGCTATGGCGCTAACGGTCGCGCTGCTTTTCTGGGGATGGATCTGGGGACCGATGGGGCTGATTCTGGCCATTCCAGTGACCGCGGTCATCAAGGTGATTTGCGACCACGTAGAGAGACTGCAGCCCGTCGGCCGCTGGCTCAGCGCTTAGACGTCGGGCGAATGCAGGGCTTCGATCGTTCGCCGCAACCGTGTCGGTGCGCCGGGCTGCTGAAATAAGCGAATCGCCGCGACTCCCGCCGCGCCTGCCTGGAGACACTCGACTCCGTTCGCTTCGTTGATCCCCCCGATGGCAATGACGCCTATTTCCACGGCGCGGCACACCTCCGCGAGTTTCACCACTCCCTGGGGCGGTCCAAAGGGCCTTTTCGAAGGCGTCTCGAATACGGGTCCGAAGAAAATATAGCTCGCGCCGGCTTTCTCCGCCTGGCGTGCCTGTTCAAGACTGTGACACGAGGCTCCCACCAGCCAATTCCGAGGGGCATCCAAGGCGCGGCACCAGCGGAGAACGTCGCCCACGGGCAAGGACTCGCTTCCCAGGTGGACGCCCGCTGCTCCGGCAGCCAGCGCCACATCCACTCGATCGTTGAGGATGATCTTAGCGGTGCCGGATTTGGCTTCCCCGAGAGCTCGGCGCGTGAGAGAGAGCAGGTCCAGCGCCGGAAGATCCCGCTCACGGATCTGCACCCAGTCGGTGCCTGCGGCAACGGCTTTGCGAATTTGGGCCAGCACGGCCGCCGTCCGATCGCCGGTCGTGAGCGATTTTCCGTCTGTCACATAGCAGACGATCGAACTCCGGCGGGTCTTTTCAGCTGCGCTTGGCAACAGAGGATGTCCCGTGGCGAAAGGCTTCCAGCGAGAGCAAAACATTCATGAATCCCAGCCCCGAGACCGCGCCACGCAGATAGGCGTTTTTCAAAAAGAGCCCGAGCGCCGGATATTGGTACAGATAGTAGTTGGCGTCCCAGAAATTCGACCAGGGCACGAGAATCAGCGCCAGCCCGAATCCAATCCAGAGTAGCAGGAGCGGCACACGCAGGATTCGCCTCATCGTGGAGTTCAAATTATGGGAGATTCTTTCAGGCGTGGCAACTGTCACCTGCCTAGAAGAACCTAGTGCTTTTGCAGCGTTGCGATGCGATCGGCCACGTCGCGGTAGTCGATATTCATGGCGTAAACCTGCCGAAAACTGTCGAGGGCTGCGTCGGATTCGCCGGCCATATCGAATGCGACGCCCAGGTCATAGCGCAGCGCCAGAACGGTCTCTTGATCGAGCCTCGGCAACTCGAGCGCTCGCTGATACCACAGCGCGGCGATTTTCGGTTCGCTCTTGTCCATGAACGACAGCGCCAGGAGCGTCGCGCAATTCATCGCGTAGGGGAACGGCCTGCCCTTTTGAACCGCCTTGGCCACCTTCTGGAACTCGCCGATGGCTTCGTCCAGAAGGCCCATCTCACGGTAGGCGATGCCCAGATTGTAATGGGTTTCGAGGTCTTCTTCTTCCTCTTCATTCATTTCGCCAAGTTCGTTTCGGAATTCCTGAAAGACCTCGGCCAGTTCGTTCAAGCTTTCAGCCGACAACTCGGGAACGGGCTCGGCGGGTCCGGGAGTACCGTCGGTCGATGCGGCTTCCTGCGCGGGTAGATGTGGTTGGGGCTCGGGCGCACTCGGCTCCGCCGCGAGCTCCATGTCCTCAATCTCGGCGGCCAGCTGACTGAGGAAATCTTCTGTCGTGGCTGGGCCGCTGTGACTTTCGGCCGTCTCTGGACTCAATTCAAGCTCAAATTCCGCGTTCTCGGCGACGGGTTCCGAGGTGGGTATTTCCGGCTCTGGCTCGACCTCCTCGTCAAATTCAAATGTCGGCGCAGGCACCTGGGTTGCGGTCGGATCTGGAGTCTCGACAGGCTCCTCAGCGGGCACCGGTTCTTCTTCGATTGCGGGTGCTTCCGATTGGGCCGGATGGGTCTCCGGCTCCGCGGGTTCAGCCGCTTCTGGTTCGGGCAGCTCCGCGGAAACGGGTTCGGCCCTCTCCGGTGCGGCCGCAGCAGCCGGTTCGGCCACCTCCTGAACCATGGCTTCCCATTCGTCGGAGAGATCCACCTCGGTCATCATCACAGCGGGAGGTGCAATCGCCGCGGGGGGAGCCTCGGCTGGTGGCGGCACAGCCGGCGCTGCTGCAGAGGTTTCTGAAGCGGCAGGCTCGGGCTCCGGTGCCACCGGAATTTCGAACTCCATCGGGGCGGTCGTGGCCGTCTCAGCCGCAGGGGCGACTTCCGCCATCGGTATTGCTGCGGCGGGCTCCGTCGCGGCCGATGCCGCTACCGGCGCGGGCGGCGGTGCGGTCGAGGCTGCTGCCAATTCCTCCTCCGTCAGTCCGGCCGCTTTTTGGAACCGCTGCCGAAGTTCGGCGAAGCGTTCCGCGTTGATTGTGTCCGCTCGCTTGAGGTAAATCTGCTCGAGCTGCGAGGCAAGTTCCGCCGTGCGGCGCTCGTTGCCGGCTCCGAGGCATAGGTCGAGCAGGCGTTCCAGCGTCGGGGTGTGCCGCGGCGCTCGCTGCAGGACGCTTTCCAAAAGCTGCGTGGCTTTCTGCGTCAACCCATAGCTAGAGAACAGATCCACGTCGGTGAGCGCCTGAGCAATGTAGCGCTGGGTTTCTTCCTCCATAGGTTCTTCCACCGCTGCGGCCGGCGCCGTCGGCGGAGCGGGGGCGCTCGGTTCGGCCGCTGGAGGCTCTTCTCGTAAGATCACCTCGGCCACCGTCGGCGGTGGCTCTGGGCTTACAGGCGGAACGGGCTCTCCGACGCTGCGTGCGCGCAACTGTTCGAGCTTTGCGAGCAAGCGATCGTCGCCTTTGTTCCTGTCAACCAGCTCCTGCATCAGCTCTTGGGCGCGCGAAAGATTACCGGCTTGGTCATAAAGGTCCACCAGCTTGCTCAGTGCTGTGGCGAGCTGGAACGGGTCGCTGGTATGCCGCGCGAAGTCGGCCAGCATTTCCAGGGGCTCGGCCTCGCCAGGCAGCTTTTCGATGGCGCTGGAAAGCAGCTTCACAAACTTATCCTGCTCACTCGTCTCGATCAGAGGTTCGCGCAGCTCGCGCAGTAGCGACAGGGCCTGTTTGGCTCGGCCCGTTTCAACTGCCGATTCGGAGACCTTCAGCAGCAGTGCGGAATGAGCACTGCCGCGAACCAGCTGATTTCGCCCGCGGTCGGCAGCCTTGTCAAACTGCCCCTCGGCAAGCTGCATATCGACGAGCAGGTTGGTCACTTCTCCCCCTGCATCGGCTTCGGGATGGCTTTCCAGGATGGTAATCGCCTGGTCGGCCTTGTTGGTCCGAGCGAGGATTCTGGCCTTCAGCAGCATCGCTGCCGGATGACCGCCATCTACGGTGAGTGCGCGTTCGATCAGCTTCTGAGCCTCGTCGTCTTCCCCTCGCTCATAGAGACGGTGTGCGTAGTTGTAATAAACCTGGGCCGCTTCTTTCTTCTGGCCCATCACGTTGTAAAGCTCCGCCAGCCGCATCTGCACGCGGGGATTGTCGGGCTCCACGTCGAGCAGTCGCTGCAGCACCTCGACCGCCTTGGGCGCACGGTTGGCCTTCAGGTGTGCTTCGGCAATCTGCAGGAACAGCGGCCGCGCTTCGCTCAGCACGCCCTGCTGGACGTAGAGGTCGGCCAGCCGCTCAAGCGGCGCAAGTTCAGCCGGTGCCAGCTTGGCGATCTTCTTGTAAATCGCGATGGCCTTGCTGTTGAAACCGTCGCTCAGGTAGACCTGTGCAAGCCGTTCGAAATATTCGACGGCCGGCCCCATGTCTCCCTGACGGGCGAACAGATCGCCTACGGTCATCAAGGTGGCCTGGTCTTTGGGATCGTGCCGGAGGATTTGCTGGTATTCGCCGATGGCCTGGGCGACCTTGCCCTGGTTGAGGAACTTCAGAGCGCTCTCAAGCGCTTTGGTTTTACTAAAGGCCATGGATGCTTTCAGGCGGTCTGTATTGCCCTGAGTGAGCAGCGCTTACCGACCACACCCGCGACTCGAACTGGAAGGTTAGCACGCGCGGAAAACAGGGGTCTATGAAGCGCAGGCTGGCTGGTGACGAACGGGATAACAGGGTGGCCCACGCCTCCAGGCGCTCCGGGACCTGAACCCGGCAACAGGGCGATCGGTCGCTACCACCTCACTTGGCGGGACGTTGCTGCGATTGGGGATATCGGCCATGAACTGCCTGCGCGCGGGCGCGAAAGCCATCGGGAACCCCCTCGGGGCGAACGACCCGCGGCGTGCAGCCAACTATTCTGCCAGGCCGGGAAGGCTCTCTAAGGGAAACGCCGTCTGTTCGGCTGTTGCCGACCAGCAGCGTGACTCGCGCACGGGAGCGTAGGAGAACCGATGTAGCGGCGTCGGCCCAAATTTCCGCAGCGCTTCAAGATGATCCGGCGTGCTGTAGCCTTTGTTGTGTGCCAAGCCGTACTGCGGATAGAGCTCGTCGAGTTCCTCCATGCGCCGGTCCCGTTCCACTTTTGCCAGAATCGAAGCTGCGGCGATCGAAACCGACCGCGCGTCCCCGTGAATCAGCGCCTTCTGTTCGATCGGCAGATCCAGCTCGAGGGCATCGAGAAGAAGGAAGTCGGGCAAGGGCTGAAGTTGCGAGATCGCCGCGACCATGGCTTGCCGGCTGGCTTGGTAGATGTTCCAGGCATCGATGCGGCTCGCATCGATTTCTGCTACGGCCCAGGCTAAGGCGTGCTCGCGGATGCGTTCGGACAGCTCACTACGCCGCTCGGCCGTCAGCTTCTTCGAATCATCCAGACCGACAATCCGCCGTCGCGGGTTCAGCACCACCGCTCCAGCGACCACCGGTCCGAACAAGGCACCGCGACCTGCCTCGTCGAGGCCGGCGATGCGCAGCCAGCCGCGCTGGCGCGCCTCGCGCTCGTGCCTTGCGGAACAGAGCCGTCCCATCGGCCACGAATTCTAACATAGGGTTTCAGCCGTCGGCTGGATCGAGTCAGACCGAGTGCACGCTCAAATGGAGGGAAGTTCCCAGGGTTCGTTCAGGCCGCGTCGAGCGGTTGGAAGGGGCTAGCCTTCTGGTGAAATCGGGCGCTTATTCTTTGGCGGCTCCGACGCCCACCGCCTCAGGCGTTCCGGCACGCTTGATGCGCGCGGCCTTGCCCTTGCGCCTGCGCAGATAGTTAAGCTTGGCACGGCGCACGCGGCCTTGGCGCACCACCTCGATCGAGCTGATCATGGGCGAATGCACCGGAAAAATCCGCTCCACGCCGATGCCGAAGCTGACGCGCCGCACGGTAAAGCTTTCGCCCAGCAGTTCCCCACGCCGGCCCATCACCACGCCCTCGAACGGCTGGATCCGCTCTTTATCACCCTCGCCCTCTTTCAGGCGCACGTGGACACGAACCGTGTCGCCAGGGCGAAACTCGGGAATGTCTTTGCGCAGTTGTAACTCCTGCACCTTTCGGATGATCGGTTTCATGACTCTTTTTTCCAGCCAGACCCGCTTAGGTGGGGCCAGCACTCCGCGTCGAGCCCACTAAGTATAGCGAATTCGCTGCGTCCTGCCTACGGCAAAGTGAATTTTGGATCGGGTCTTTCAGATTCCGCTACAAACCCTAGTCACTCCACGCCGAACGCATCCCGAATGGCACCGGCCACGACAGCCCTTCGATGGCGCGAATTTTGCCGTTCTCGATCTTGAACAGCTGCGGCGTCATGAAGGTGATCGGTCGCCGCAATTCGACCGGTACCTCGACAGGCCCCACTCCCGGAACCGTGACGGATCCGGTGTCGCCTTCATTGTCAAGAAAGGCAAGATTCAGCAGCAGGCCCTGCTTTTCATCGACCACCAGTGGTCGCACCGCCCGAACCTTCCAAAGCGCGCCGAAAAATCCCCGATCCATCTCTTCGGCGCAACTGCCGCTGAAAAGATGAAACGCCGGCTGCGCTCGATCGACGACGGGCCCGTCGGGGTTGTTCGTGGCCATCATGCCGTTTTCTCTTCGGGAACATTCGGGGTCGATCGACGCGAGCGAACCCCGGCTCTGCTGAAATGCGTCGAAGTATCCCCTGGTTACACCAATCAACTGTTCGCGGTTTTCTGGCGACGTGACGGGCCCGAGCAGCACGGGACTCGGCAGGATGAATTGTCTGGCATCGAGTTCATCGATCAGTCGCGGCGTCATGATGCCGGCCGTATTCAAACCCAGCCCGCCTTTCGGTCTGCTCTCCTCTCGCACGGTGATCACCTCGACTTCGGTGATGCGGTGCTCCTTCACCTTGATGCGCAGCGCCACCATGCCGAGCAGCAGGCCGCCGTCCTCGCTGATCGTTCCGTAGTACCCCGCCTGTCCGGTGGCCGGATCGGCCAGGTACACGCGATACGTCCCTCGTCCCGAGAACGTCTTCCAGATGCCTTCGCCCGGTTTCACGATTTGCTCGTTTTCGGTGTACTTCACCTCCGGCGCCATCGCGATCGTCGAGGGGTAGCGCGAAAGCATGGCGTCGAAGTATTTGTCAACGAAGGTGTCGAGGCAGTCTCGGTTGCACTCGCCCGGAGAGGGGGGTGAAACAGGGGCGGGCGCGAACACGAGCGATTTTCCCTCGTCGGCGGCAGTTCTGGGCCCAGCCCCACCGGAACTTACGATACTCACCAGCGCCGCCACCGCACAGCAGACAAAGGTTCTCCGCATCGTCATTTTTCGCTTCCTATGGAAAGGCAGGCTCCATGTGAAAAGGGATCTCATACATCGTCATTTCAATCAGCCGGATGCTCCCCTTTTCGATTCGATACGCTTCATTCGACTGGTTCGTGCGCGGCGTCATGAAATAGGGAGGAACCTTCCACACACGCCCGTCTGTCAGATGCACTTCCGTCACGGTCCCATCGAAATCGAGATATGCCGAAGCCAACACCGCCCCTCGCTCCACGTCCGTCACCAGAAAGCGGCGATGGCGGCATCCGGTTGTGAAGCCGAGAAACCCAAGCTTGTACTGGGCCGTGCAGTTCATCATGGTGAAGTCGCTGATATCGTTATCGGAGTGGCCGTAGTTTTGCGGGCGGGGTTGGTTTGTCGTTCGGACGCCATCCTCGGTGCGATTGCAATCGTCGGTGAACGCATAGACGCCCAGCCCGTCGTTGCGCTCGAGCCCTTCGTAATACATGTACGCCGCCTGATCGAGGGCTGCCCGTGACTCGCGCTGGTCGGGGGGAATTAAAGAGAGCCAGCCGGGGTCGGGGGCACCCAGTTCTTCATAGGCGGCGGCCCCATGCGGATCGTGTGCCACGAACTGCTCGGCCTCGGTGACCAGCCCGCCTTCCACCTTGAGCCGCAGTATCAAGATCGCGCCCACGCCATTTTCGTACACGACCGTGATCAGGCCTACATCGCCTCGCTCCGGATCGGCGAAGTAGTGCCTGTACTTGCCAAGCCCGCTCGCCGTTGCCCACAGCGCCTGTCCGATCTTCAGCCGTACGTTGTCCTGCGCGTATTGCACGCTGGGTGCAAGGGGCGCTCGGGCGGGATCGTGTGTCAGAAGTGCGTCGAGGTAGCGGCTCGCGATTCCTTCCAGACAGGCCCGGTCACATGGTGGTTTCCTCTGAGGCGCCTTCTCCGTTTGAGCCGGCAGGGGTGGTAGCTGGACCACTAGCAACGCTAGGAGCGCCGGCACGACGAGAGCGGACCCCAGGCGCCATCGTTTTATCAATTCCCTGTCTCCTTTCAAGATTCCAGCCTCGCTTCCAGGCCCTACCCGCCAGCCATAGGAGCCGCCACAGCCTGCACGCGGACGCGATTTTGGCCCGGACGAATCAGCACGAAGTTGTGGCGCTGGCCAGCAGATCGGGCCGGTTTCGTCGGGTCTTTTCGAGCGCCTGGGCACGCCGCCAGCGGCGAACCTCTTCGTGATTGCCGCTCATCAGCACCTCCGGTACGCTCCAGCCGCGAAAAGACGGCGGCCGCGTGTAGTGCGGATAGTCCAGAATCCCGTGCGCCTCGTTTTGCTTCGCCCGGCGGGCGAT
>Ga0187783_10000409_pt1 | contig 31767 bp, 26 predicted proteins | sample 1015_SJ02_MP02_2_FD_132471 | JGI IMG/M metagenome (GOLD analysis project Ga0187783, IMG submission 132471) | Tropical peat soil microbial communities from peatlands in Department of Meta, Colombia - 1015_SJ02_MP02_20_MG | ecosystem: Environmental > Terrestrial > Soil > Wetlands > Peat | place... | reverse complement strand
GCGCCTTGAAGGCGCGGTTGAAGGGGCCGATCGACTGGAAACCGGCGTCAAGCGCGATGGTCAGGATCGGTACGCCCGCCTGGGTCGGGTCGGCGAGTGCTGCGAGCACTTCGGTCAGTCGGTGGGAATTTACGAAATCAGTGAAATTGCGGTGACCCAGCTGCTGATTGATCAGTCGTCGCAGGCGGTATTCGGGTAGATCGAGGCGCCGCGCCAGAGCGGCCATGCCAAAGCCCTCCTCCCGATAGGCCTTGTCCACGGCCATCACTTGGCGCAATGCGGCAAGCATCATCTCGTCTTGAGGGTCGGGTGGTTCCGGCGACGGCTGCACAGTGACGCGCGCGACGGGCGCGGCCGCCACTGCAGCATTGAGCCAAGCACTCTGGGTGGCGGCGAATAAGAACGCCACGGCAAGAAGTCCGAGGCCGTTGAAGGTGCTGGCCGGAGGCGAGACCAGAGCCATGTGTGCGGTCAACTCGGCGAGTGTGATGGCGATACTGTAGATTGCCACAGCAACTGTCACCACGACGCGGAAGCGACGGCGCGGCTCGATAAGATCGGTGCCATGGCCGATCAGCGCCTGCCGAAGGCCGAGGAAAATGAGCACCAGCGACAGCAAATTGTAGGCCAGGTTGGCGGTCCAGGCGTGAGTAATGATAAGGACGACACCCAGCGTCACCAGAATGAACCAGGTCAGCGGATGAACCCAGCCGAGGTCGAAGTCATCGTCGAATAACGCGGAGGACCAGATCCAAAAGAGACAGGGGCTGCCAAACGCCAGGATGCGCAGCGGGAGCATGAAGGGTGTTTGGATCGGCCCAAGAAACGACGAGGAGACCGCCACGTAACCGGTCGCACAAAGCGCGAGTAGCCCCGCCGCCCGACCGGCCCAACTCCGCCCTGCCTCGCGGAAGGACTGCATGACGATCAGCAGAAATAGTGCCGCGGCTCCGCCGCGCGCCGCGGCCTCAATGAGTCCCACCACTGGCACCGTCAGCCCTGTGCCCGGTGGGATCATCTCGACGCATCCAGTAGGGCCGGATTGTTTGAGCGAGGGCTGAGGGTCTCCTGCCTCGGCGGAGCAGTGTCGATAAGTTGACTCATGTCGAATTGCAAATGGGCGTTACATGCCTGACGCATGACGACCCGTTGGCCTACACTCGACCGGTGGCGATATAACAGAAGGCGTAAATCGCTCGCGATAGCGCCGAGAGATAACCCGGTTTGGGGGCGCCTAAGTGATCCAACTCGTGACCCTCGCCGGCGCTGTGAGTCGGGATGCGACATTGCAATCCGGCACCGCTGATCGCGTAGCAATTGTCACGTCATGTTGCTGGCAACGAGCCGACGCGGCTGTCTCATGGACCGGCACCGCGACCTTCGGCCTGGTCAGAAAAATATACCCGTAACTTCGCCGGCCCCGGTCCTGCGGATGTGGCCCTTACCCGGGTCGCGACAACGATCACGGAATTACCGCCTCTCAGTACGGGTCTAGATGGCTCCTCACCGGCTATGTCGAGCGTGACGTCGGGGTTACCGGCGGGACTTTCTAATACCGCGCGGGCAGCCAATCCGTGAGTACCAATCATGATCTCCGTGCCGCCCGTCAGGGAATCGACCTCTACGATCAGCGGATTCAGCCACGCGGATTGGACTCCCGAGCCTAACGACAGCGCCACGAGCAGTGCGCCAACCGAAGTAACCCCTTTCATCTTCGTCTCCTTGATGTCGTTGGGGCCACGCATTCATTGCCCCTTGGACCACTATCGGACACAGGCCTCACTTGACCATTACCGGAGGGCCCCTGTGGGCCAGGGGACGTCAGGATCAAGGGTCAGGAGCGTCCGGATCCCCGATCCACATCCTTCGGATGCCGCAATCACCCACTTCCGACCATCGCCTGATACGCATTGGATGTCGACGCCAATATTCCACCACCGCTTGCGCCAACGCCTGTCAACGAGGGCTATTGATCTGACAAGCGTAGCCCGACGCTGATAAATGGCCCGCGATCGGATGCGAACCTGACTGCCGTGGCGACGTCTGCATTTGCGATTCCTCGCGCGATCTGTGATCCGTGTCCTCACAGGAATCACGGCGCCCATCACCGCTCCTGCCTGAGCAGAGGGTGGTGTTCACGGCTGGTCAACCTTGACCATATCGTTCAAGCGCCATTATTATTTATTGACTATGAAATGGCCGCATGACGGGTTTGCACGACAGGAAGTGGAAGCTCGTTTGCCTCGGCCAAGTTCGGTGGATGTCAGCCTCTATGCGGCGTGACTGTGAATTTCATCAGGCACACCTCTTGGCATTTTCCAAACCGAATGAGATCCGAAGCAGATGATGAATCAACCCCTCGCCAGATCGGCTTCCGATGATCCTCTGTGGCATGGCATCCGCCAGGCGGCGCTTGCCTTGGCCGCCCAAGAACCCACCCTGAGCAATCTTGCCCACGCGAGCGTGCTCAATCAGTCGAGTTTCGAAGCAGCGCTGAGCCACATTCTGGCTCAAAGGCTTGGTACGGAAGAGACCCCGGCATTGTTGTTGCGGCAGGTTCTCCGCACCGTCCTCGACGCCGAACCTAACATCGCCGTGGCAGCTCGAGCGGACCTCGCGGCGGTCTACGAGCGCGATCCGGCGTGCAAATCACCGCTTGAAGCCTTGCTTTTTTTTAAAGGATTTCATGCCATCGAGACCCACCGCTTTGCGCATGCGTTGCTGGAGCAGGGTCGCCGTGCGCTTGCACTTCATCTTCAGAGCCGCGTGGCCCTGGTTTTTGGCATCGATATCCACCCCGCAGCGCGACTGGGGTCCGGGATCATGATCGATCACGGGACCGGGGTTGTCATTGGTGAAACCGCCGTCGTGGAGGGCGGCGTCTCACTGCTTCAGGGGGTCACCCTCGGAGGCACCGGCAAAGAGGACGGCGACCGTCACCCAAAGATCCGCGAGGGTGTGATGGTCGGCGCCGGGGCTGGCATTTTTGGCAATGTCGAGATAGGCGCCCGCGCGAAGATCGGAGCCGGCAGTGTGGTGCTCAAAGACATTGCGGCTGGCTGCACGGCCGCAGGGGTCCCGGCCCGGATCGTCGGGCGCTGTGCCCAAAAGGAGCCAGCGCGCGAAATGGATCAGAGTTTTGGGGAGGACTGAGGCGCGGCGACGAAGTTCGCCCCCGTGCATGGACCCTCGACCTCGCGCCATCGACGATCAGATCTACGATGACCGATCGCGGAATACGGCCCTGCACGCTGCAATTCGCGCAAGGAGCCAGAGGCTGTCATGACGATCAAACTGCATTATCATCCGCTCTCCACCTACTCGCGACGGGTGCTGATTGCGTGTTCCGAAAAACAGATCGACTACGAGCCGGTCGTCGTCGATATGCAAGCGCGCAAGCACCGCGAGCAGCCGTACCTTTCGCTAAATCCCTACGGTCGCGTCCCGACCCTCCAGGAGGATGACTTTGTTCTCTACGAGTCGACCGCGATCCTCGATTACCTCGAGGCGACCCGTCCGATGCCGGCGCTGGCGCCGACCGATCCGCGTCAACGAGCGCTGGTCGGCATGCATATGAAATTGTGCGACCTGCAGCTCGGTCGTCATGCCGGAACCATCATCTTTCCAAAGCGCTTCCTGCCAAAGGAGCGCTGGAATGCCGCCGCGATGGCAGATGCGAAGTCGCAGATTGAAAAGCACCTTGCCATCTTGGAGGGCCAGCTCAAGAGTAACAGTTTTCTGGTGGCCGAGCAGTTTTCGCTGGCTGACGTATGCTACCTTCCGTTTCTCGAATTCCTGCCGCTGATGGAGATCGACCCGCCGCCCGCAGTTGCGGCGTGGTGCGAACGACTGTTGGCTCGCCCGAGCGCCACGAGAACGCGACCAGAACGATAAGTTGCCTGGCGGCTCAAGACGTCGACATGCAATTGCCTTTACGGCGGTCGCGATAACCCGATGACGGGCGGCGGCTAGCGCTCGCCTCGGGCCGCAGTCGAATTGATCGTGGTCGGCGGCCCGAATGCTGGCTTTTGAGGTCAAGATAGACCGGACCCAATCGGTGTCCGAGCGAGGACGGCTTTCGGCTGAGCAGCCGATGCATCAATTTTGTCATGCCGACTGAGCCAATACGGCTCGGCAAGGCCAACAACCTTGAGACCTCCCAACGCTGGCCAAGGTCGAACAGGCCATCGAAATATCTGATTTGCACACCTCCGGCCCGGTCGCGCCGCGGGCCGGCCACTTTTTGTTGCGATTTCCCACCCTGTAGACAAGGCGCTTCTGGCGGACAACAACGGAGAAATTCAATCATGACCACCAGACAAGACTTCGAGATCTATATCATCGTCAACGACGAAGGCGAGTATTCGATTGCCAAGACCGAAGCCGACGCTATGGCCGAAATGCGCAAAGACCTGGGTGGAACACGCTTTCGAAATGTCAAGTTGACCGTCACCATCACGCTGCCCAGTCTCCACGAGGTACCCGTCAACGTACCTCACGACACTGTCACTGAGTCTGTCACCGAATCCGACGACTCGACCGAGGCGCCGCATTCCGATCCGGAGGGCTATCCCGAGGTATCTCACGAAGACGAAGATGAGGAGGACTAGTCCGAGCCGCCGAACCGCGGCCTTCAGTCCCTTTGGGGATCGATCCACCGGCCCCGGCACGTCCGCTCGCGCGTCGGGGCTTGTTCAAGAATGCTTGTTTGCGGATCGAATGCGTGGATTGACGATCGCGCATCATGGTCAAGGCCAATTCCTGCAGCTGTCTTGATGCCTAGACCTTCGAGCGCCGTCCGCTCGGATGCTGGTGGTGTCATGGCTCGGCTCGACGTTCCCGGCGGTAACAGCATCCGGCCGTCGGCGCTACCCGGGGCTTCGAGGCAATCGCATCAGCGGCTGTCCCACGCGAATGATCTGCCCCTCCCGCACCTCATCGCACAATGCCAAATCGCCTGGTGCGAGCACAATGAAGGTCGAACCATGCTCGAACCAGCCCATTTCCTCACCTTTGCGGAAGCGAGCGTCACAGACGATATCGTTAGGTCCGGCATGCTTGAGATTCAGTGCCATGTCGAGGAAGTGCAGCCTGATACTTGCGACCAGAATCGCGGCGACCGGCACGAGTGTGACCACGTGATTGCTCCCAGCCAATTGGGTTCGAATCAGGGCGCGCTCGTTCCTACAGAAGAGCCTGTCGACTCGTTTGAGTGTGGCGGGATTGACGTTCCAGACGTCGCCCGGGATGTAGGTCACTTGGTCGACCCGGCAGTCGTCCGGCGCGGGCAAGCGGTGGTACATGCTGGAGGTGAGCCGTAACGTGGTGTATATCCCGTCCCGGTAGAAATCCACCAGCTCTGAACCGCCGAACAAGTCTCGCAGCGTATAGCGCGATCCCTTGATCTGGAGGAGTTGGCCGGCGACGACGCCTCCGGACGCGCCGATGATCGCGTCACATGGGCTCACGACAAAGGCCGGATCCTGATTGACCGGCCGGGCACCGTCCCTGAGCTCCCGGGTGAAGCAATCGTGCATGCTCCTGAATTGGGTCTTCTTGGCGTCGCTCAGGTCCAAGTCGGAAAACAGCCGCCAGATCCCAATTGACAGATCGCGCACAAACGGATGTTCGATCTGGCTGAACCAACCAATAAATAGCGTCACCGTGCGGCGCGGGATAAAATTGGTCAGGACAAAATTGAGGGCTTCCTGGCCGCAGATCTTGGCGATGAGGCTTCGAACCGTCATGATCCGGTAATCTTGCGTCGCTATGCCATAAGCCAATGGAATCGAACACGAAATTCACTCTTTTCGCGCTCGGCTTGGCGGTCTTCATGACATCGCTGGCGAAACTCAGGACCCGGTTGGAACTCTCGAGAGCCAAGCACCGGTCGTTGTCCGGCCACGCCCGGATGGCACGAAGAATTGCGTCGCTTGTTCCATTCTACGAGTACGACCAGGAGCATTTCTTTCGTTCCGACGATCCGCCCGAAGACATAGCGAAGCGCCGCCGTGCGGGATTCATGCGGCTCGCCGAGCTCTATCGGGAACGGTTTGAGCAGACGAGGCGCTGGACCCAAGACGCCAAGGAGGGCATCTCCGACCTGCAGTTCACCGACGCCTATCGGGTGCCGTTCCAGTACAGCCGCTTTGTGCGCGAGCACCTCGGTGCCGGTGCATTTGTGCAGTCGTCGTCCGGGGTCAATCTCGTCGATCTGGATGGCAATAGCCTCTTCGATTTGACGGGGTCCTATGGCGTAAACCTGTTTGGCTACGATTTTTACAAGCGGTGCATTGAGCGCGGCAGCGCGCGGGTGGGCGAACTCGGCCCGGTCCTGGGCAGCTATCATCCGGTGGTTGCTTATAACGTCAAAAGGCTCAGAGAGATTTCTGGACTGGACGAAGTATCGTTTCACATGTCCGGTACAGAAGCGATTATGCAAGCCGTGCGATTGGCGCGCTACCACACCAATCGGCCACGATTGGTCCGCTTCTGCGGGGCGTATCACGGCTGGTGGGGCGACGTCCAACCGGGCGTGGGTAGCCCAGAGCAGGCGCGCGACACCTACACGTTGACGGACATGTCCGAGAATTCGTTGCGCGTCCTGCGTCGTCGGCGCGACATTGCGTGTGTGCTTGTCAATCCCGTGCAGGCGTTGCACCCGAATGCTGCGGCGCCGGCAGACTCGGCGCTGGTCGACAGCGGACGGGGGGCTGGCTTCGATAGAGCGCGATATGTCGATTGGCTCAAGCGACTGCGTGCCGTCTGCGACGAGCGCCACATTGTCCTTATTCTTGACGAGGTGCTGGTGGGCTTCCGTCTGGCACTGGGTGGAGCGCAGGAGTACTTCGGCATCCGCGCCGATATCGTTGCCTACGGAAAGACGCTGGGCGGCGGCCTTCCCATCGGCGTGCTTTGCGGTCGAAGGGAACTGATGAAACGCTACCGGGACGATCGCCCCGCAGACGTCTGCTTTGCACGCGGAACCTTCAACTCGCATCCCTATGTGATGGGGGCGATGCACGAATTTTTGCAACAAATCGAAACTTCGGCAATCCGTGATCTCTACGTCAATCTCGACGCGGTTTGGAGTGAAAGGGCCGACCGTCTCAATAGGCGTCTGCAAGGCGAAGGCCTGCCGGTACAAGTAGTAAACCTTTCTTCTATTTGGACAATTTGCTACACGCAGCCCTCGCGCTACAACTGGATGTTTCAATACTACCTGAGAGCGGAAGGGCTGGCGTTGAGCTGGATCGGGACGGGTCGGATCATCTTCAGTCTGAACTACGCCGAACGAGACTTCGATGCCGTCGCCGATCGCTTTGTTGCTGCCGCGAAGGCCATGGGTCAAGACGGCTGGTGGTGGTCCAATCCGTCAACGACCAACAAATCAATCAGGCGGCATATTCTTCGCGAGATTATCGCCCAACGCCTTTTGCCCAATCGCCGGTAGCCTCGGTGGCCAGAACCGCGTTCGCGCGGGTCAGTGGCCTCCCTGCTCTTGTTCCGATGGCGTCATCGAGTCGAACAGTTCGCCACGCAACAGATAGAGAGGCGCCATGTGATACAGCTTGATGTCATGGAACGGGTCGGTCAGAATTTTCGCCACCCAAACCAACCCAGTTTGGACGTCCTTGATGAAGAACAATTGCACCGCCCGGTATATCAGCCCCGCGCCGCCGATGAACAACCAAAGCAGTGCCGCATGGCGAACGAACTCGGCCGCGTTGGCGTGCGGTTTGTAGATGCCAAACAATGAGGGGTCAACATAGAGCACAAGTGGCGACAATGCCCAGATCGTCAACAGAACGACCTTGCGCTTGAGATTGTAACCGACCTTGATCTCTTCCTTGTACTCATGGGTCGCCTGATTCGCTTCGTCGTAGCCCTTGGGCTCGAAGAAGAGGTGACCAATTTGTCGGCTTGTCATTGCCACCAGCCAGCCTATCAAAGCTGCAACGGCTGGGTCGGTAAACGCCAGCACATAGGCGCACAGAAAGCTGAGAGCGCTGACCAGGTGCAGAGCCTGGTTGATGCGGCTGTGATGATAATAGCGATGGTCGTCCCAGCGCTGCAGTCTTAGGGCGTCGAGAAAATCTGTCATCTACTCACGAGCCTCCCCGATATTTGTCATTTAGACACTCAAAGATGACAGTTGCACGACAGGTGGCCAACGAATTGAAGTTTATACACATCTCGGGTTCGATGGCCGAGATATGACAGGCGAATCGTTGACTGCGGGCCGGCTAGTCGGGCCGAATATTTGTGGCCTGGTCTCACAGCTCGGCATCGGCAGCACGGTACGCGCGGCTGCCGTCAAATGTATCTGGGCCGAGCGCGGTAGCTCATCCGGCTGACCTCAAGATCTCTTCCAGTCAGTCGTAACCCCGCGGAGACCGCCTGTCGTTCGGTCAACCGGCCGCGCGCATCGGAGTCCGTCCGAAGCTCTTGTCGAGCGGATCCTTGCCGAATCGGATCAAGGAGAAGTGGCCGAACGGGGGCATCGGACGACGCTCGATCAGATGTAGGTCAAGAGTTCGTTCAGCCCAACCTGAGAATCGCGCCCAGGGAAATTGCGATCGCCAGCCAAGCTTACGAGCGGTCGGCGCAAACCAGTGCTCAAAGGTGCGCCTTGGTCCGGCGTCCGCACCGACCCGGCTGACCAGAATGATTTCGCCGCCCGGTTTGAGCACACGGGCGAATTCGTCGAGTGTCGCCTCCGGATGCGGGACCGTATTGATCACGTATTGCGCGACCACGACGTCGAAAGATGCGTCCGGGAAAGCCAGTCGCTCGGCATCCATCACGACGAGGCCCTCAACATTGCTCAGACCCCGTTTGGCCACTCGCTCGCGTGCCTTGCGCAGCATCGGTTCGGAAATATCAACGCCGACCAGACGGCTGGTTGGTGCGTAGTCCGGCAGCGAAATGCCCGTGCCGACGCCAACGTCAAGGATACGGCCGCCAATGCGCTCACTGGCCTCGACTGCCGCGCGACGTCCTCGCTCGAAGACCGCGCCGAAAACGAGATCATAAACCGGCGCCCAACGTGCGTAGGCCTTCGCGATCGTTTCTTTGTCGAGATCTACTGCTGTCACGGGTGTCTTGCCCCCCAAATGCCGTGACCGAACGCCGTTCGGCCGGCTATGGACCATTTGTTCATTTGTGTCGACGGCCCCGCTGCAATCGGTCGACGCCACGTTGTAGACGGCCACGCCTTCCGGTCCGGCATCGCTGGTCGGCTGTGGAAAATGTCGCGTCTGCGTCACGACCGGAATTTTTGTCGTGGGGGGCGTTTGTTGTGGAGAGTGCCGCCCGAAGCGGCAACGATTGAGACCTTGATCGTACCACTTTTGCCGTCGGCCCTCCCATGCTGCGCTGACAGCCTTTATTAATGACTGTCATACAACAGTAATCGACGACCATGACGATCAGATGTCGGTCATCTGCCTCGCTCGATCTATGCGGCTTGAGGATTGGCAAAGACGCGCCCGACGGCCCGGCTGACATGACCGATGAATTGCTGAGCACTGTTCTCCCACGTGCGGGTTAGCGCAAAGGCCCTGCAGGCGTCTCTCGAGATCTGGAGAGCATTCATACAGGCAATGCGGAGATCTTCGTGCAGCACGCCGATCGGGTTGTTTTCGATGACGTCCCTCGGGCCGGTGACCGGATAGGCTGCCACCGGCACGCCACAAGCCAGCGCTTCGAGTTGCACAACCCCGAAGGTGTCGGTCTTGCTCGGAAACACCAGGACGTCGGCCGCGGCCAAATGCGCAGCTAGATCAATACCTTCCAACAGTCCCAAATAGGTCGCGTCAGGAAAGCGACGTCGCAGTTCGTGCTCCTGCGGGCCTTCGCCAATCACCACTTTGGAGCCAGGCAGGTCGAGTGAGAGGAAGGCGGCCAGGTTTTTCTCAACCGCGATGCGGCCCACCGTCACGAAGATCGGACGCGGCAGATCAAGATCGATCGCCCGCTCGGGTTTGAAAAGCTGGGTGTCAACCCCGCGCGTCCACAGACAGAGATGCTCGAAGCCGCGCGCGCTCATTTCAGTCATCAGCGATGGGGTAGACACCATCGTCACGGCGGCGGCCGCGTGGAAACGACGCAAAAGCGCGTAGCTCCAGGCCTCTGGGATCGGAAGCCGCGCCGAAATATACTCGGGGAATCGCGTGGTATAGCTGGTCGTGAATGGCAGACGACGCTTGCGGCAATAGTGCCGCGCCATGTGGCCGATCGGTCCCTCGGTTGCAATGTGGATCGCGTCCGGACCGGCTCGTTCGATCCTGCGGGCGATCTCGCGCGGGGTTGGCAACGCGCATTGCAGCCCCGGATAGGTCGGAACCGGCACAGACGGGAAGCCTTCCGGTGTAAGAAATTCGATTGTCACGCCCAGCTTGCGGGCACTTGCCGCGAGCGACTTGAGGGTGCGCACGACCCCATTAACCTGTGGATCCCACGCATCTGTTGCAATCAGCACCCGCATCAGAGAGCCCCCGTCTTGCGCATGCTCATTCGACCGCCCATCGTGGCGGCTCGCGCATCCTGCCGGCCCATCGGGCACGGGTGCGCGACATCCGCGGTGAACCGATCATCCGCGCCGGTCCGCCCCGAGGGAACTCGCCGTCCGATCGGTCGCCCGGAAGCGCGGGTCGGACCGAGATGCGAGAGGGGGTTCTGGCCCGCTCGCAATCGCGACTGAGAACCCTTGGCTGGAGCGAACAACGCAGGAAGCAGGCGCCGCTCTCAAGACGTTGAACGCGAGGAAATCTGTGGTCGAATCGCATGCCACATCAATTATGACGTCGCGGCATCTCAACCATGTGACAAGCTGAACAGCTCAACCAGCGCCTGCATGACAGGGCCTTCGGCCAGCCGCGCCGGATTCTAGGGTCTGAATGTGCAAATCTATACCGTTGCGCAGGCCGGGTTGGCCGCTTATCGCCTTGCGGTTGTCACGTTGTTGCCACGCTGAGGCCATTTGCCCGTCTGGCATGGAGCCGCGTTTCCGGATATTGCCTAACGCCCCGGCCGCCGGCCCCGAGTTTCCCCAAGAGGTTTTGCAACAGCGATTGCCATCCAATGCAGTCAATCATATCGGTTTCAAACCTCTCGAAAACCTATGCGTCCGGGTTCAGGGCGCTCCAATCCGTCAATCTCGAGATCCATCAAGGTGAGATATTCGCTCTGCTTGGCCCGAATGGCGCCGGCAAGACGACGCTGATCAACATCATTTGCGGGATCGTGAACCCAACCCACGGCTCGGTCCTGATCGGCGGCCACGACATGATCAAGGACTACCGGCGCGCGCGGTCGATGATCGGCCTCGTGCCACAGGAACTGACGACCGATGCATTCTCCACCGTTTGGGCCACAGTATCGTTCAGCCGGGGACTGTTCGGCAAACCGGACAACCCGGACTATGTTGCCAAGGTGCTCAAAGATCTGACCTTATGGGAAAGGCGCAGCAGCAGGATCCTGACGCTCTCGGGGGGCATGAAGCGCCGGGTCCTGATTGCGAAAGCCCTGGCCCATGAGCCACAGATACTGTTTCTCGACGAGCCGACCGCCGGTGTCGACGTCGAACTGCGGCAGGATATGTGGAAGATAGTGCGGTCGCTGCGCGCGTCCGGGGTAACCGTCATTCTCACCACTCACTACATCGAGGAGGCCGAGGAACTCGCTGACAGGGTCGGGGTAATAAACAACGGCGAGATCATTCTGGTGGAGGACAAGGCTGAACTGATGCGCAAGCTTGGAAAGAAGCAATTGACGCTCCACCTCCGCAAGCCTCTGGCCGCTATACCAAGCGAGCTTGCCGGACATCGGCTGACTCTCGCTGCCGACGGCGGAGATCTGATCTACACATATGATACACGCAGTGAGCGTACCGGCATAACCAGCTTGCTGAAAGATCTAAACAGCGTAGGAGTCAGTTTTCGGGACCTCCAAACGACGCAGAGTTCATTGGAAGACATATTTGTTTCCTTGGTGAGACGGGCAAAATGAATTTTCGAGCCGTGCTGGCGATCTACCTGTTCGAAATGGATCGGACGAGACGCACCTTGCTGCAGAGTATCGTGTCGCCGGTTCTGTCGACTTCCCTGTATTTTGTGGTCTTCGGTGCAGCCATTGGCTCGCGCATCACCGAGATCCATGGTGTCAGTTACGGTGCCTTCATTGTGCCGGGTCTGACGATGCTGATGCTGCTTACCCAGAGCGTTGCAAACGCATCATTTGCCATCTATTTTCCGAGGTTTACGGGAACGATCTACGAAATCCTGTCGGCTCCGGTCTCATTTCTCGAGATCGTGCTCGGATATGTGGGAGCGGCTGCTACAAAATCGCTTATCCTTGGTGCGATTATTCTGACAACCGCTGGCGTGTTTGTCCCGCTTCGGATTGCCCATCCGATTTGGATGGTTACGTTCCTCTTGCTGACAGCAGTGGCGTTCAGTCTCTTTGGCTTCATCATCGGCATCTGGGCGGACGGCTTCGAGAAGCTGCAGCTTGTTCCTCTGCTGGTCATCACGCCGCTCACCTTCCTGGGTGGTACCTTCTATTCCATCACCGTGTTGCCGCCCGCATGGCAGACGGTCACCCTCTTCAATCCCGTCGTCTATTTGATCAGCGGATTCCGCTGGAGCTTCTACGAAGTTGCCGACGTGAGCATCGGCGTAAGCGTAGGGATCACCCTGGCGTTTCTTACGGCTTGCTTGGCGGTGTTGTGGTGGATCTTTAAGACAGGGTACCGATTAAAGGCCTAGCGGGCCTCACTGCTGGGGGTCTAAGGAAGGAGTTGAAGCAGATTCCAGCTCGCGCCCGATCGGTCTGCGCCCAACTGCCGAAGTCAATAATCCTGCGCAAGCATTAGAGTAAGGACGCGGACGGTTTTCTGCGGGTCAGCGGGATCTTCCGAGCCGAATTCAAGCGCATCGTCGTAGTAGTCGATCTTCCAGTAAAACCGTCGACCAAGCAGCACGAAACTGCCGAAATCGCGCTCATGACGGGGATCATTAGCCTCAGTGAAGCAATTGAATTTGGCGACTTCCATTAGGGCGTTTGCCTTGAGGCAGTCCGGAAGCTCGCGGACGCCTGCCGTCATTACCACCTTGCCGCCGCGGAATGTGGTCCGAAAGGCGTCGTTCAGCTCGGCGATCCTGCGCCTTCGAACTTCACTGTCCCGAGCCGCTATGTCATTGCCGTCTCGCGATGATAAAGGCTGCGCGCTCGCGCTCGGACAGCCTATGTTCGGCGGTTCCGGGATCTGGTGGCTGCGGACATCGCCGGAGATCGGGTGCTGGATATTCTGCGGTATCCTCGACTCCGCATTCTCAGCTTTATCGAAGGCCCTAGGATCCTGCATGTTCTGGACCACGTGCAAAGATGCAAGGGGCGGTTCAAGGCCAGGTTCGCAGACCGCGCCTCGCCAAACAGCATTCCACAGCAACTCTACTCACTCGGCCACGCTGTCGTGAATGTGTCTGGCGGGGATTCTCTGATCAGATCACCGGTCTCTGTTAGGGGCCACGATTGACATTGCTCACCTGCTCCGCTCGATCCGTCGCCACAATGCGAATGTGTCGGTCAGCCTACCCGACCCGTGCGCGGCGCGACAGCTGCTCAATTCAGTAGCTTGACTTTTCGCAAGAGTCCCGATCCGAACCATACGGAGGCCGCGCAGGCCGCTTTCGGATCAGGACGTTACTGATTGAGCAGCCTGATCGTCGTCGGATCCGGTCCTTTTGGGATCGACTGCAGATAGGCGTAGATATCGGCAAGGTCGTTGTCGGGTAGGATTTGTTCGCTATAGGGCGGCATTGCGCGGCTGGTTGTGCGCACAAAGCTCGAGAGCGTATCGAACGGAGGCGGATCGGGCGCAAGCTTGGGTCCGGTGACACCGCCCTGTCCGACCGTCCCGTGACATTGCCAGCAACCGGCCCGCATGAAGATGCGCTTGCCATTCTCGGCCGACGCCGCCAAGGCCGCACCTTGTGAAAGCAAGAGGCCGATCCCAAACGCGGCCAGCGCCAGGCTCAAAAGACGATCACGCATGGCGCTTTCCTATCGTGGCTGAGTCCACACGTCGACGAGTGCGGGCTCGCCGGCCCTGACCACCTCTACGGCACGTTTGAGCACGCCGCCCAGCTCGGTTGGATCCTTGACCGGGCCCGCGCTCCACAAGCCCAGCGACGCGGCGAGCTTCGCATAGTCCGGGTCTGGATTTTGGATCGCGGTGCCGATCGGACTGGCGTCTTTGCCGACTGCCGCAATGCGATTGCGACGGTTCGATAGGCGCTGAACGTGCATGACCTCCTGGTGATAGCCGCGATTGTTATGCATCACACTGAGCAAGGGAATGCCATGTCGTGCCGCAGTCCACAGCGCGCCAGGCGCATACATCAGATCGCCGTCGGCCTGGATATTGACAGAGAATCGCCCCTCGGCTCGATTGGCAAGCCCCGCTCCCACCGCCGCAGGTGCTCCGTACCCGACACCGTAACCGCCCGAGCCGCCGAGCCACTGATAATAACGTTGCATCGGCCAGAGCCGGTTGGGCCATCCGCTGACATTTCCAGACGAGGAGACTAGCGACCAATCGAGGTCCTTGATCTGCGCCCACAGCTCCATGGCCATACGCGCGGTGCTGATCGGGCTGGCGTCCCACCCAATGGCGGCCGCGGCCTTGGCGCGCTCGCGGCTCTCGGACCAACTCCTCTTGAGCGCTTCGCCGCGCTTCTCGATGGCTGTCTTGCGGTCGTTCGGGATCGCGCTGCGAACGGCGTCGAGGAGTGCCGGAAGGGTTGCCTCCGCGTCCGCGGCCATTGCTACGTCGATGACCTGGAAGCGCTGAAAGTCCTGGTAGTTCGATTTGGTCAACAGATCAACGGAACTGATGCTGATGAGCTTGGTGCCCGGTTTGATCCGAGATTCGCGCAGCCCTTCGCCGTCATCCTCGCCGTTGTCGATGTAGGAGTTCACGGTTCCCCAATAGTCGGACAGTTCCATGCCGAGGATGACATCGGCCTGGCCGATCAGGGCGGTGCCTCGGCCGGTTTGGCTCAGATAGTGCGTATTGGGGAAATTCATGCGGCCACCCTGGTCGATAACAGGCGCCTGCAGAATGTCGGCCAGCTCCACAAGCAGCTTCATGCCGCCCGCGGTGCGGGCCGCGCGATCGACCACGATGACCGGCCGTTCGGCTCCCGCGAGCAGCCGAGCGGCCTCAGCGACAGCACCTGACTCGCCCTGAGGAGGCGCGGTCGGCACATAGCGCGGAATAGATAAGCGCCCGCGATTTTGACGGATAGGCGCCTGTTGCAGGCCCGCATCAAGCGAAATTGCGACCGGGCCGTGGGGCGGCGTCATCGCAATTTTATAGGCGCGCACAAAAGACTGAGCGAAATGCTCGAGCGACACTGGCGTGTCATCCCATTTCGTGAAATCACGGACGAGGGCATTGATATCTTGCGCCGAGTGGAAGGTCGGAACCCCCGGTGGTCGACGAGCCGAGTCAAGCTCATTGCCGCCCACTACGATCATCGGCACTCGGTCGCACCAGGCATTGTAAATCGCCATCGCAGCGTGGTGCAGTCCCACCGTTCCGTGACAAAGCGTCAGAAGCGGCTTGCCGGTGACCTTGAAATAGCCGTGCGCCATCGCCACGGCGGATTCCTCGTGCATACAGGTCAGGAATTCAGGCTTCCTGTTGCCGCCGTAGTTGATAAGAGATTCGTGGAGGCCTCGAAAGCTCGACGCCGGGTTCGCCGGCACATACTCGATGTCAAGTGTCTTGATGACATCCACCATGAAGTCGGATCCATCCGGGGCCCGTGCAGGGGGGAGCTCGCTAGGCACCGCGGTTTCGGCCGCCGCTACCCCTGCTGAGGGCAGAGCTGCGGACGGACGACTTGACGGCGGCACGTCGCCTGGTGACACGCTGGCATTTCCCGCAACACTCTGAAGCGAAGTTGCCGCGGTAGCCGTCGATGCCGCGCCCGCCAGGAAACGGCGGCGGTCGACCTTTATGCGCGACTGTTCATGGGGCACGCTGACCTCCCGATGGATCTCCCGATCGATCGGGAGATTCCTGCTGTTGGATCGCGACAGCTTCCGGATTCTGCCACAGGACGTGATGGTAGTCCGCGCTAGACCACTGCGCCAAGTCCCGCCGCGCCCAACAGAGCTGCGCCCGTCGCGCAATAGCCATGCGGTTCACTCGGTATTCGCCCTTGCTGCAAGGGTGGCTTCCCCGCTTTTGCGGTCCAATATTCGGGAACAAAGCCGCTGTCGGCACGCAGCAGATATACCCCGGAGCGGCCGGTGGGATCACTGGTCTCAAATTCGCAGCAATCGTCGCGCGTTGCCGCCGAGAATTTTCAGCTTGTCTGCTTTGGCCAATGACACCCCGTTGATCCAGGTCGTCCCAAGCATGTTCGGCACGAACGGCCAATCAACCGAAAAGAGTATTCTGTCGACGCCCATTTCCAGGATGCAGCACAGCAGCGCCGGGTCCGAGAAGTTGCCGCTGGTGGTGATGTAGACGTGCTCGCAGAACTGCTCGCGAAATCGCGGATCGCGATTGCCGGGCCGGGAAAGCGCATGATCAATTCGCCACAGCAGAAACGGCAGGCCCTCGCCCAGATGGCCGAGGATGATCTTGAGCCGTGGATAGGCGTCGAACACCCCGCTTAGAACAAGCCGTACACCTTGGGTGGCTGTCTCTACCGTGTAGCCCCATCCGGCCGTCAGCAACGCCGGGTTCTGCGCAACATACTCCTTGTAATAAGCCTCGATCACGGCTGGGTGGGGACGCGAAGGATGGAGATAAAGCGGCACGTCCAGCGTCTGCGCGCGTTCAAATATGGGCCAGAATTGTCGTTCGTCGAAGAAGCGACCCCGGGTCAGACCGTGAACCATCGCACCCTTAAGGCCTAGCTTGACGACCGCGCGTTCGAGTTCGTCCGCCGCCGCGTCAGGGTCGGAGGTCGGCAGCGCGGCAAATCCGGCAAAGCGCCGCGGCTCTCCTTGAATAAACTCGTGGAGCCGATCGTTCATTGCCCGCGCCATCGGGATTGCCTTGTCGGGGTCGAGATTCTGCACGGCGGGGCTTGAGTGAGACAAAACCTGCATATCAATGCCGGCCTCGTCCATTTCCTTGAGGCGCAGTGCCCCCAAGTCTTCGAGCCGTCGGCGCAGTTCGGCCGGCCGCTGTTCGTCCGTGACGCCGAATTGCCTGGCGACATCGGCGTCCCAGTAATGCTCCTCGAGCGCAATCACGCGGGGGGTGTCATCGGTTACCATGGTTGTTTCCTCAAACACGTTCAGAAGTTGCCGCAAGATCTGCTCGGCGCCTCGCCGAGCGCGATGAGCCAGCGCCGCGACCTGCGGACAGAATGGCTTCGCCTCCCGCAGTAGAGTCAATAGCCGGGTTCTGGTGGGCCCGGAACGTGGCAATTTTCGCGACTGCTCGCCGCGCGAAGCGTTGTCAATCCGCTGGAATTGATCGAATGTGAGGCCGCGACCTCGGCTGTTGTCGGTGATCGGTCCGCCGTTCTGACCGGTTCGGCGCCGGTCGACGCAGGGCGGATGGAGGCGAATTGGGTGCGATTGGCCAACCCCTGCGTCGCAGGGAGGATCTGCGGTTACTGACCGGGAGAGGCCGGTTCAGCGATGATTTCAGCATGGACGGACAAGTCCATGCCGTAATGGTTCGCTCGCCGTACCCGCACGCGCTGATCCTCGGCATCGAGACAGGTCGCGCCCGGTGCATGCCAGGTGTCCTGGGTGTCTATTGCGGATCGGACTGCCGCGCCGACCATCTGAGCCCCATTCCGCACAGTCCTGTACCATCGACGCGCTATGACATGAAGCTGACCGCCCCGGACGGTGGCGCGATCTTCTTTGGCCCGCATTTTCTGCTGCCCTCGGATAAGACGCGCCATGTCGGGGAGGCGGTCGCAATGGTCGTGGCCGAAACGTCCGACCAGGCCCTCGACGCGGCTCACGCCGTCGAGGTCAGATATCAGCAGCTTGCCGGCGCGCTCGATATCGCGGCCGCTCTCGCACCGGGTGCACCGGCCGTCTGGGAGGAGGTGTCTGACAATGTCTTGGTGGACACCCTGTTCGGCGATCCGCCCGAAACCGATCGGGCCTTCGCGGCCGCAGCCCATGTCGTCGCGATGGAATTTCAAATCCCGCGCGTGACCGCTGTCGCGCTGGAGCCGCGCGCCGCCCTGGCTCATTATGACGCGGCAGCCGATCGCTACACCCTCTATGCCGGAAGTGGCGGGGCGGTCCGCCAGAAACAGGAACTTGCCACGGTGCTCGGGGTCGTTCCCGAACGCCTGCGCATCCTCTGCCTGGATGTTGGGGGGAATTTTGGCTCAAAAAATCGTCCTTACGTCGAGTTTGGCCTGATCTTGTGGGCTGCTCGCAAAATCGGCCGGCCCGTCAAATTCACTGCGACGCGGTCCGAGGCGTTCCTGAGCGACTACCAGGGGCGCGACCTCGTTACGAAAGTGGAATTGGCGATGCGATCCGACGGGCGCTTTCTGGCCATGCGGGCTTCGAATGTCAGTAATGTGGGGGCGCGCTGCGTGTCCCTTTCGCCCCTTGGCAAGGGGGCCGGTCTCATCACCGGATCGTATGATATTCCGGCCGCCGCGCTTCGGGCGCGTGCGGTGTTCACCAATACAATGCCCACCAACGCGTACCGCAGTTCGGGCCGTCCCGAAGTTACGTTTGCCGTTGAACGACTGATTGATGTGGCGGCGGCGGAATTGGGATGCTGCCGCGTCGAGCTACGCCGCAAGAATCTCGTCGCGCCGGACCAGATGCCCTACACCAATGCGGTCGGCGCCGCCTATGACAGCGGGCAATACGAGGCCAATATGGATCTCGCAATCCGCGCTTCAGACTGGGAGGGCTTTGAAGGGCGTCGGCTCCGGTCTGCCGCACGCGGCAAGCTGCTCGGGATCGGCCTCGCCAACTACGTCGAATCCTCCATCGGCTTCCCCAGGGAACGCGTCGAAATAAATGTGGGCGCCGACGGATTCGTCAGCCTCGTCATTGGCACCCAGCCGAGCGGTCAGGGTCACGAGACGAGCTTTGCACAGGTCGTCTGCGAAATGCTGGGCATTCCACTTGAGAACATCAACATCATCATGGGCGATACTGACATCGTCAGCATCGGAGGAGGGTCGCATTCCGGTCGGTCAATGCGCCATGCCGGCACCTTGATCTCTAAGGCCGCTCAGCGGTTGATCGGTAATGGCAAGCACATCGCCGCCTTTATTCTGGAAACCAGCCCTGAAGAGGTCGATTTTGTCGAAGGACGATTCACTACTCCTCGGACCAATCGCTCTTTCGGTCTGCTGGAGTTGGCCCGCGAGGCGGCGCAGCGTGATCTGCCTGTTTCACTCAAAAATGGGCTCTCGGTCGCTGCGGATCACGAGATGCATGATCCGGTGTTTCCCAACGGTTGCGCGGTCTGCGAGTGCGAAATCGATCCAGACACCGGGGAAGTTGCCATCGCCCGCTACACTGCCGTCGATGATGTCGGCCGCTGCATCAACCCGATGATTGTCGATGGGCAGACCCACGGCGGGATCGCTCAGGGGCTCGGACAGGCCATGTCGGAATGTTGTCATCTCGATGCCTCTTCCGGCCAACCACTTTGCGGATCATTGCTTGACTACGGCATCCCGCGCGCCGATCAGTTACCTGCTTTTGCGACCCGGATCATCGAAGTCCTGTCGCCGACCAACCCCCTTGGCATCAAGGCGGGAGGTGAGGGCGGGACGACGCCGGCGCCGGCCGCACTGATCGGAGCCATCGTCCACGCGCTCGGCGAGTTCGGAATTCGCGATATCCAGATGCCGGCCACGTCGGCCGTGATCTGGGAGGCAATTGAGACCGCCAAGGCCAAGCGCATAGCCGGCCAATCCGACGCCGCACCGACCGGTTCGAGCCTTCCATCGCCATCAAGGCGGCCCCGCAGGCCTTCTGTTTGACACCCGCTGTCGTCCAAAATGCCAAGCGGCGAGCAGACAAATCGGAACGGTCAACAAGCAACCGGCCGAACAAGCACGAGCGATCATGGTGAGGAGGACGGTATGACGGAAGCGACCGAGGCCAATCCGTCGGCTGGTGAGGTCGCGGAGCGCCCGATCTTTGATGTCGGCATCAACCAGCGTCTCGCCCTGCTCCCACTGCTCATGCTGGGCCTGCAGAACATCTTCGGCATGACCGGAATGTTTGTCTTTCCGGGGCTGCTTGGCCGCTCATTCAATCTCGCGCCCGAACAGATTGCCTATCTCTACGCCATGACCTTTTTGGTTTGCGGGGTCACTACGGTGTTGCAATCGGTCATCTTGCTGCGGCTGCCGATTATCCAAGGAGCCTACGCGGGAAGCTTCGGTGCGTTGCTCGCCGCCGGCCACTTGCAGAGCGCCGGCCTCGGCGCGGCCTATGGATCTTTCTTTGTCGCCTCACTGATCTGGTGCGCATTGACGCTGCCGATCCGCGGCTGGAGCGTGGTCGGTCCACTCGCTCGTTTCCTGCGCTCGCCGATGATTTCCGGCATGATCGTCATGCTCATCATCATACAGATCTCCAACGTGGCACTCCCAAACTGGATCGGGTTGCCCACGAGTCCCGGATTCCCCCTGCTCAATCTGGCCGCCGGAGCAGCGGCAGTTCTCATGCTGATCCTCGTAACCATATGGGGCCCCGCGACGCTTCGACGAGGAGCCATTCTGGTCGCCCTGGCCTGCGGTACGGCATGTTACGCGGCGATTGAGCCCATTTCGTTCGCCAGCGTCGTCCAAGCACCTTGGCTCGTCACCCCGCATTGGTTCCCGTTCGGACTGGCGGTAGCTCCCGACCTCGTCGCGGTCTTTCTGATGATATTGGTCCCGGCCGGGATGGGGTCTATGGCGCTCTACCAGATCGTCGCTTCGTGGGGCAAAGAATCACTGTCGGATGTGCGAATGTCGCAGGGTGTGTTTGCCATGGCGTTGGGCTCGGTTTTGGCGGCCATTGTTGGTGGCTTCAGCACCATCGTCTACCCCGACAATGTCGGCATGCTCCGCTCAACTCGTGTCGGTTCCCGATTCGCAACCCTTGCGGCCGGCCTCCTACTGATCGGATTGGGCAGCTGTGTCAAATTCGACATGCTGCTCGTGCTGGTGCCGCTTCCGGTTTTGTCAGCTGCTGCGACTCTGCTGTTCGGCATCGTTTTCATGCATGGCGTCCATATGTTGGCTAATGTCGAGTGGGACGATCGCAACCTCATTGCGGCGGGTCTGGCGGCTCTGATTGGTCTTGGCGGGCTGTTTATTTCACCGGATGTGATGAACCACATGCCGCTCATTGCCCAACTCGTGCTCCGGCAGCCGGTCGTCTCGGGCGGTATCACCGTGATCGTCCTGCACGCTCTGCTGGGCAGGCGACCGCCGCGGTCAGCGGCCCCCACTGCCTTGTAGGCCCCGCATTGCGGCGCGGCGATCGAGTCCTGCTGTTGTGAAAAGGGCTCGCCCCGCCTGGCAACCATGTGATCCGCGACGGCCTGCAATCCAGCGCAAACCTGAGACCGGACCGTCAGGGGCTTGCGAAGATCATGTGGATTAGAGCGTTGTCAGCCATGGCCGTTCAGCGAAAAACACAAATGATGCCCGTTGCCGGATAGACGGTCCAAGGCCTAGGTTGAACCGTTCGCACCGTGCTGGTTCGACCCGGAGGTCCCGACGCAGGAGGTTTTGATGGTTGATCACGCTCTTGCAAACCCAGGCCGGTCGCAAGCCGGTGGCCCCCGACTAGATTTCCAGCAACACCTCGCCGAGCTCGAGGCCAAAAATCTTCTGCTTCGCATCGACCGGGCGATCGATAAGGACACCGAGTTGCATCCGCTGGTGCGCTGGCAGTTCCAGGGTGGATTGAACGAGGATCAGCGGCGGGCATTCTTGTTTACCAATGTTGTTGATAGTCAGGGACGCCAATACGACATTCCGGTCGCGGTTGGCGCGCTCGCCGCTTCCACTCGCATCTATTCCGTCGGCATGGGCAGACCGGCCGAAGAGATCGGGGCGGCTTGGATGCATGCAATCGCCAACCCGATCGTGCCGGTCGTGATGACATCGCCCCCGTGTCAGGAGGTCGTCGTAACCGGCGAGGAATTACGACGGCCCGGGCACGGCCTCGCGCGACTGCCGGTCCCGATCTCCACGCCGGGCTTTGATGCGGCGCCATACTTGACGGCAACTCTCTGCATTACCCGCGATCCGGACAGCGGGATCCGCAACATGGGAACTTACCGGGCCGCCCTGAAGGCGACGGATCGCCTTGGCGTCCGCATGGCGGCGAGAACCGGCGGTTCGGGCGGCTACCGGCATTGGCTGAAATACCGCGAGCGCGGTGAAAGGATGCCATGCGCCATCGTGGTCGGCTGTGCCCCGGTCGTGATGTTTACCGGCCCGCAGAAGCTTATGACTGATCAAGACGAGATGGCGGTCGCCGGTGGTTTGGCAGGCGTTCCGATCCGGACTGCCAAGGCGATTACGGTCGACCTCGAAGTGCCGGCCGACGCCGAAATCGTGATCGAAGGACTGATCGATCCCGAACGGCTCGAGCCGGAAGGGCCGTTCGGCGAGAGCCACGGGCACATCGCGCTTGAGGACTTCAACATGTCGATGCAGGTCACGGCCATCACCCATCGACGATTCCCGGTGTTCGTCTCGATCGTCAGCCAAGTGACACCCAGCGAGTCAAGCGTGATGAAGAAAGTGGCGTATGAACCGCTGTTTCTGTCGCACCTTCGCGATCAGCTGGGCATCAACGCCGTCCACCGCGTCGTCATGCACGAACCGCTGACCAATCTCCGCAAAGTCATCTTCCTGCAATTTGGACGGGACGCAGCCAGAACCGAGATTTGGCGTGCGCTGCATGGCGCGGCCAGCTTGCGCGCCGACTGCGGCAAGATCGTCGTGGCTGTGAGCGACGATATTGACCCGACGCACGTCGATGCCGTGCTGTGGTCGCTTGCCTATCGCTGCAACCCGAGCGAGGACGTCCTGCTCGCACCGCATCACTCGGTTGGCCACGGGCCAAAGCTCGGATCGCGAGAAGATTCGATGATGCTGATCGACGCGACCCTCAAGCAGGTCTTGCCGCCGCTGGCACTGCCGACACGCGAGTTCATGGAGCGGGCTCGCGAGATTTGGGATGAGATTGGCTTGCCACCGCTCGCCCCTCAGGCGCCGTGGTACGGTTACTCGCTCGGGGACTGGGAACAGAAGTTAGACCTCTACGCCCGCCGTGCGGTCCGCGGCGAATGGGAAATCAGCGGAAGCGAGAGCTTTGCGCGACGCCGATCTGGGCTCACTCCGGAAACACCCGTGCGTGACGTGGAGGATGATGCCAAATCCGCGTAATTCGGGTGAGACCTGTTGGCCACCCGGGGCCGAACGTCTCAGGCCGATGCCGAGGATGCCCGCGGGGGCTTGACGTGAGAACCCAATTCTGGCCGTCATGGTGCTGTCCAGAGGCTGACCAGATCGCGAGACCGTATCGGCGGCGAACATGGAACAACCGGCAACCGATCAACGCGCACGGCGGCTGATTGTGGGGATCAGCGGTGCGTCCGGTGTCATATACGGCGTGCGGTTGCTGCAGTTGCTGAGGGGCACCGCGATTACCACGCATCTGGTCATGTCGCGTACCGCAAAGATGACACTTGCCTCCGAAACAGATTTTAAGGTCTCAGATGTCGAGGCACTGGCGAATGTCGTCCATTCCAATCAAGACCTCGGCGCCGCGTGCTCGAGCGGGTCGTTTAGAACGCTCGGTATGGTTATTGCACCTTGCTCGGTCAAGACGTTGGCCGAGATTGCAACCGGCGTCACCGCCAATCTCCTGTCGCGCGCCGCCGATGTGGCCCTGAAGGAGCGCCGCCGGGTCGTGCTGCTGCTGCGGGAAACCCCGCTTCACATCGGACATATCCGCAGCATGGCCGCTGCGACCGAGGCAGGCGCCATCATTTTTCCCCCCGTTCCGGCTTTCTACACCCGGCCCGCTTCCCTAGACGATATGATCGACCACACGCTCGGACGCGTGCTCGATCTGTTCGATATCGACCTCGGGCTGGTCCGGCGTTGGACCGGACCGAAGCCGGCGCGTGCGGTCGCGATCGACCCCGAATCGAGATGAGCGACGGGGACCACACTCAGTCACCGCTTCGATGAAGCGGAGCAATTGATGACCGGCCGGCTGCCCGAGATCGACAACCCGTTTTGGCGCTTTTCGCTGACGGTCTACGGACGGCCGGGGGTTGCGGACGCCTGCATCGCCCTTCAGGAGACACTCGGCGTCGACGTCAATCTTCTGCTGTTCTGTGCCTGGGCCGGCGTGTCTCATCGTGCAAGGCTCAGCGAATGGGACGTAAGAAAGTTGATGGACGTTTCGTCTGGCTGGCAACGCGGCGTGGTTCAACCGATCCGCGGCGCGCGCCATTACCTGAAAAGCCCGGCTGAAATCGGCGCTGCGGAAGTCCAGGCACTGCGCAAACAGGCGGCCGCGCTCGAGCTTCAGGCCGAACAAGTCGAACAAGCGCTGCTGTACGCAAGCGCATCTCCCGAATGGCCGCGGGATGAATTGACACATCCGGGGGATATCGCGCGTCAAAATCTGGAGACCGCCCTTCGATGCGGAATGTCTGAGAATGCAGGTCGTGATTGGGCCCACCATTCGTCACTAATCGATGAGTTGGCCGCTGCCGCTGCCGCTACCGGTGTTGGTACCTAGCCCCAGATTGCGATCGCGCGCATGCCGAGCCGCCCTCGCGAACAGGAGATCGGATCGTGTGATCGAGTGAATCGCGACATTCGTGGTATTTTTTGCACGATCTCCGCCGTGTCTGCCGATCGCCGTATTGAATGTAGGGCCGGATCGGCCGCCGGCGTGCTCAAGCTCATTGTGGTGAACGCGAACACCATGCACAATGGCCGCACCAACTCCCCGCAGACCGCTGTCGCGGCCGGCTCGGGGGCTGCCGTCTCCGTCGCTAGGTAATGCATTCAGAGCGAAGTCGCGTGCAAAAACTGCGTCTCTACTTCGATCAGCTTGCGGCAGGCGTGTCCTCGAAGCCGCTCGCCGCTGTCAACCGTGCCGTCTATGTTGGCGACGGCACACCGCTGCTTCGCGGAGCGGGCGTCGCGGTAGCGCTCTGCGCGAACTGCGCGTGGCAGGGATCTCCGGCCATCGAGGTGACGTCTGGTCCTTCCGGCGCGCGGCTGCTGCGATGGGAGTTGTCGTCCGGCCAGCCGGCACTGCTCGAGGGCGCCGGCGTCGAGTCGCAGTTGGCAATAGAAGAGACGCTGGACCTTGCGGTGGATGCCAGATATCTCATGCGCTGTGATCGAGTGAACTTTCCCTCGGGCGGTGTGGCGCTGACCCACACCCACCAGGGCCCCGGCATTCGTTGTCTGCAGAGCGGGCGAATACGCGTCATGACTCAGGGACGGGATTTCTGGGTGGAGGCCGGCGGGGCGTGGTTCGAGACCGGCACTGATCCGGTATACGCGCAAACCTGGCCGGACAGCCCCTCCCATTTCATCCGTGTGATGATTCTGCCGGTCGCTCTGCGAGGGAAGAGCTCGATACAGTACGTCAGGCCCGAGGATCGGCTTCGCCCGAAGGACCAAACGTATCAGATCTTTGCTGACGAACCGATCGATCTGTAAGCCGGGCCACCTGTCAGTCGCCTGGATCCAGCCGGCTTTCACCTAAACGATTGAGTGTCGCGGGCCAAGGCCATATCGCTTGCGGATTTTCGCCTGCTCAAATGACTGAGAATTGCAGTCCGGTCACCCCGATCGCGATGATCGAGTGGCCTGTTTGCCTCATTCGTTGTCAATCCGGCGACGGTCCGACACCGGACGTTTGCTGCATCGCAGGTCGCATCACGTCCAGATAAGACTTAAAACGGCTCAGAGACGACCACAGCAGAACCAAACACTGGTCGCCGTCGTTGAACAACCAAGTTACCAGAATGTCTTAATGCGTCAGCATATCATTGAATTATTGAGCGCGGAAAACACAGATTATTGAAGCAAGGCTGATATGAAAATCAACAAAGCATATTCAGACGAGACAAATGTCCGGTATATTGCATCAGCAACCTGACGAAACTTGAATGGAGCGAGAGCCAAAGGAATTCAAAGCGGGATTGTCCAGCATCTGGGGTTTGATTCAACCTGTGGCGGGAAAATGACCAGTTGGTACGCGGATCTTGGTAGCGACGAACGACGGACGCTTTGGGCTTGTTTCGGGGGGTGGGCGCTCGACGCGTTTGACCTCCAGGTCTACACGTTCGCCATTCCGACGTTGTTGGGCCTGTGGGGCATCAGTAAAGGCCAGGCCGGCGCGCTGCAAACCGCCGCGCTGCTGCTGTCGGCGTTCGGCGGTTGGATCGCCGGGATATTGAGTGATCGATTCGGTCGTGTCCGCATCCTCCAGGTCACGATCGTATGGTTTGCAGCTTTCACGTTTCTCAGCGGATTTACTGAAAATTTCCAGCAATTGTTCGTCTGCCGCGCTCTTCAGGGTCTCGGCTTCGGCGGTGAATGGGCGGCAGGGGCCGTTCTCATCGGCGAGGTCATCCGCGGCGACTATCGCGGCCGAGCGGTCGGTACCGTGCAAAGTGGTTACGCGGTCGGGTGGGGCGTGGCCGCACTGTTAAGTGGTCTGATTTTTGGCACGTTTCCCAAAGATACGGCTTGGCGCGTCATGTTCTGGATCGGCATTCTGCCGGCCGGACTCGTATTCTATGTGCGGCGATTTGTTCATGAGCCCGCAGTATTTCAGCAGGCTAAGCGGCCACCGAACGCCGGATTTTTTGCACTTATCATCCCTTTTTTCTCGACCGAATATTGGACCACGACAATCAAGGCGGTTCTGCTGACCACCGGAGCAACCGGCGGATTTTACGCATTTGGAACCTGGCTGCCGAGTTATCTGCAGATGACACGCGGTTTGTCGGTGTTCAATTCGAGCGGCTATCTCACAGTTCTCATCGTCGGCGGCTTTATCGGATTTATCCTTGGAGCCTACCTCGCCGACTATATCGGTCGACGCTCGACGTTCTTGTTGTTCGCCGTATGTGCCGCCATCATGATATTTACTTACATGTTTGTGCCAATAACAGACCGAATGATGTTGGTGCTGGGCTTCCCGCTGGGTCTGTTCAGCAATGGGCTGTTTGCGCCAATGGGCCCTTTTCTGTCGGAGCTCTTTCCCACCGGAATCCGCGCAACCGCTCAGGGCTTCACCTACAATGCCGGACGAGCTGTCGGATCGCTGTTTCCCTGGCTGGTCGGCAAGCTGAGCGAGACGTTGCCGTTAGGACAGGCGATCGGCATTTTTTCGGCAGCGTGCTATGGAGTTCTCATCATTGGCTGTTTGATGTTGCCGGAAACCAAGGGACGTCAACTCATCGCCTGACATGGTCATGGCGGCTTCCGGCCGGGGCTCGCCGACCGCGGTCCCGACACCGGGGAGTGCAAAAGCATTGAGGGGAGGCTTTTGGCCTCCCCTCACCGCCGAAATTTGCCGAAATGGCAGCGATGATGCTCAACGCTGCGCGCGTCGATCTAGTTGATTCCCGCCTGTCCCACCAGAAGCGGCGTGATGCGACGCACGGTGACGCGTCGGTTTTGTCGCTCCGGCGCATCGGTCGGAATTTTCAGGAATTGTTTGCCATAGCCTTGTGTCGTCAGATTTTCGGGCGGTACCTGAAATTGTTCGCTCAAGGCCATTGCCACCGACTCGGCGCGTCGATCCGACAGTGATAGGTTGTCGACGTCCGAGCCGACGGCGTCAGTGTGCCCTTCGATCAGAAAGACCTCCTGCGGGTTACGAGTGATGGCGCGGCCGATGGCATGGGCAATAACCGCCAGACGATCGACCTGATCAGGTGTGACCTGCCATGATCCGGTGTCGAAATTGACCGTATCAATGTCGATGCGAGGCATCCGATCGCGCAGCGACACGCTGTACCGGATTTCGTCGAGACTGTAGTGGCGCTCGAGGCGGTCGACCGGCGGCCCCATCAGCACCGCATAGATGTCTGCCTCCGTCGCGCGCTCCGCATCGAGAATGTAATGCTCGCGCGGGATGTGCAGGACCGGCGGGGGCAGTTCGACGAAAAACGCATCCGGCCGAGCGAACTCGGGGGCTGCGTTGTCGATGATGACGATTTCGCGACCGTCGGGACCGATCCGCGATCGCCGCAACAGGCGCCCATTAACGTCAACGACGGTTACGATGCGGATGCCGCCGGGGCGCTCCACGAACGTCACGGTATCTTGGCCGCGCTGCTGAACCTGTACGTTCTGGGCATTGAAGCTGAATCGGTCGACCTCGTTGTGCCGAATAATGGTGCGGCCGTTTTCCTGAATGATGGTGCGGTCGGGCTCACGTATTTCCACACGGCCACCGACGGTCACCTGTTGGCGCTGCGCTTGCAGATCTTGCACGCGTCCCCTTACCACCAGACCCTGCGCGGCTGGTGCCGGCGGTTGGCCCGGACGCTGCTGAGCAGCTACGCCGGGTGGGTTCATCGGTTGCTGCGCAGTCGGGTGGGGCGGTTGACCGCCGGAGGGTGGCTGTTGGGCGGCCGGGTACGGTGGCTGACCGGGATGTCCTCCGCCCGGAGGCGCCATCATCGGCTGCTGGGCCGTGGGGTGGGGCGGTTGGCCACCCGAGGGTGGCTGTTGAGCGGCAGGATTCGGCGGTTGACCCGGACGCGTTCCACCCGGCGGCGGAGCCGTCGGTTGTTGCTGTTGCGCCGTCGGGTGTGGTGGCTGCGCGCCGGAGGGTGGCTGGCCCGGACGGGCACCGCCTTGAGGCGGAGCCGTTGGCTGCTGCGCCGTCGGATGCGGCGCCTGCGTGCCCGGCCCCTGGTTAGGATGTTGCTGGTTCCCAGGCGGCTGTTTGGTCTGGCCCGGGGGATGCTGATCCCGCTTGTTCTCGGGGGAAGTGTCCTGTTGCTGCGCGACGACGATGGTGCCCTGCTGTGCAGCGCCGAGCGGCGAGGGGTGCCACAGCGCCATTGCCGGCAGAACGCCAGCGGCAAGAAGTAATCGCTTAATATTGATCATTCTTCGAATCCTCTGGGCGGAGAGCCGGACCGGACGACTGCGGACCGACGCGGGCGCAGGCCAAACAGGAAAACTGTGTCTTTTTCGCGCCCGGCGGCCGCGACTCGATGAGGAACCGAAAAACGCGTCATCGAGGCTTTGACGTCGTCGGCGAGTCGGGCCCTGCGTAACGTGGACTCTCAGCGCCGCAAAGCCGCCCCAAAGGCAGCGCCGTCCTTCAAGCCCAGCTCATACGCTGCTTGGATGTCGTTGGGCCGCGTCACATCGAATTGTTTGGCTTCGATCCGGCGCGAGGGTTGAACATAGGTGCGACCAGATATCGCAGGCAGATGCTTGTAGACGCGGGTCAGCAGCACCAGTGTGCGTCCCCCGGCCGCCTCGATCGGCGTGAGCGGCGCTACCGGCACATTATCGACGAGTCCACCGTCGAAAGCCGGACGCCCCGCGATCTCGACAACGGGCATGAAAGGCGGAACGCCACTGCTCGCCAGGATCGCGTCGCACAATTCGCCGGGAGTCTTCATTGCGCGCACGCCAAGGAATTCGGGCCTGAAACCGAGCTGTCGCCCCATCCGCGGGTGAACGGGGTGCATGAGCTGTTTTTCAAGTTGATAAGCGACGATCCCGATCGCCGCCCCCAGCAGAGGCGGGAGCATCGCCGGCAATCGCGATGTGGCGATGCGCATGTCGGTGATCTGTTGCAGTCGCGCGAGCGCTGCGCTGTCAAGAACGGCATTGAGCAGGGCGCGATACATGGCGCCCACCGGATAGAGTGGGCCGCCGGCGCGCCACGCGGCCCAATCAACGTTCCTGCGATGCGGGCCGCAGGCGGCAAGAACTTGCTGGCGTACCTGCCGGCCGATTTGCAGGAGCGAGTAAGCGCACGCGAAGGCACCGGCACTCGCGCCGACCGTCAGGTTCGGTTGCAGCACCATGCGGTCGGCCAATGCTTCGTAAAAGCCGCCTTGCCAATAGCAGCGATTGCCTCCTCCGGCAAAGACAATGGCATCAAACATGATGGTGCGGTCACGTTTTGGCGCTTAGCGGATCCTAACGAGGGACGCGCGACGCGACCAGAGGCTTACCACTCGAAGAACATCAGATAGATTGGGTCCGAAGGCCGTCCTGCTGGTCACTGTGCCCGAACCGGCTCGTCGACATCGCTGGGCGGATTCTCCTGCAGAGCCTGACCGTCTCGCCGCTGCCAGCGGTTTTCGCTTTTGCGTCCGCCCGGCAGCCCATCGGTCGAGATGTGAAAAACCTTTGGAGCCCAACGGTTTTGTTTGAACGGCCGCTTCGCCCAGGCAATTCTCATGTCTCACCACAGAAACCCGTCACGCAGCATCAGCATCCAGACGGTCTTCAGTCTATTCGCTTGAACAGCGCCTCGGGTTCCGGTGCCGCGACGGTCGGAAGGGTGCGAGCGGGCGGGCGCGGGGCCCGGGTACGAAATCGTACCCTCTGGCTTGAGCGCGAATGGAAGCGGGGGAGGAGCGCAGTGTGACGACGCTGACCGGAGGTGGTGGCGGCAATGACGGGGATCGGGCTGTTACCCTTGTCGATGGTGCCCGTCCGCGGTCCGTCGTCCGGCAAGGTCGAATTGCCACCTTCGACCGAAACGGGCTCCGGTCCCGGCATGCTGCCAGTCGGGGACGCCGGCAGATCGAGCTTTGCCGAGGTCTGGTCGGGCGGGCTCGCCGGTTCAGCGACAGCTTGGTCGGCCGTCCGTGCGGCGTTGGGCTTGAGTTCGAGTTGGATTCCGGCCGAAGCGGTGGACGCTGCAACGTCCGGCTCGTCCGAACGTTTCGTTGACGACGGGCCAGCCTCAGTGGTTTGAATGGGGACCTGCTGCGGGTCGCGGACGCTGCCTGCGGTCCCGGCATCTGTGGACTCGTGGGAGTCTGCCCTTATCGCTGGGCCTTTGGGACTGGGTGGCAGGATCGCGACCGGAAGCTGTTGATTACCCCAGTGACGAGGAAGCGCCGGTTCGACCATCGTGGTTTGCGAGGTCACAAGACTGATCGGGGTGTCCCGGACGATCCGGAAGCTGCCCGCGACCGCCAAGGCGATCATCACCAACACAGCCGTGGCTAGCGCGGCCACCAAAACCAGCCGAAAACCAGGTAACATGACATAGGGACCGCGACTGACATGGCTCCCAGACAACTTCAGCATAACTGAGTCGCGGCCGGGCAATCCGAAGAATTTCCGTTTAGGCCTCGTGCCTTAGCGCCGTGACAGCCGCGAGCGTCCTGGACGTCCATTAAGGGCAAGGACGCTGCGGCTTTGGCCCGGTTGCACCGGCCTCCATCGAAACTGTTCAGATCGATGACTGCCGCCATAGACAATCAGCTGCAGGCGCCGGACTTGAGCGTGAGAGCGACCTCTCTCTCGCGTATCGACGCCAGGCCAACTTGTCGGGAATAGCGCGACGCCTCGCGAGGTCTATACCCTGGGGAGAGCGATCGGGGCGGCCGCGATCCCCGAACGGGAGCACGTTATGGGAATGCCGCCGGGCGGCGAATGTACTCGCGCCGGATCGGATGACCCAAAACGTTCTTGAGAGTGAGGGTGATGGAGATGGGCTGGCTCGAAACGGTCCCCCGCT
>Ga0187783_10000408_pt1 | contig 31779 bp, 27 predicted proteins | sample 1015_SJ02_MP02_2_FD_132471 | JGI IMG/M metagenome (GOLD analysis project Ga0187783, IMG submission 132471) | Tropical peat soil microbial communities from peatlands in Department of Meta, Colombia - 1015_SJ02_MP02_20_MG | ecosystem: Environmental > Terrestrial > Soil > Wetlands > Peat | place... | reverse complement strand
CTGAATTGGCCATAACGTGGGTTTCCCTCTGAGCCCTATATCGACATCAACGCTGTGGAGATCACGCTGATGCGCCGAAATTGTGAGGGGGGTCACAGAGCCCGCGCCGCACCGCCGCATGGTGGTCGCCGGCACGGGCAAGTACAGTGGCACCGGGGGAGGGCCGGGCGATGAGCGAGCAGGCGCAGGATTTCCGCGCGAGGTATGGGCCGACCGCGCTCGTTCTCGGCGGCTCGGAAGGGATCGGCCGCGCCTTTGCCGGGCAGTTCGCCGCGCGCGGGCTCGACCTCGTGCTCATCGCCCGCCGCGCAGGCCCGCTCGAGGCCGCGGCGCGCGAGATCCGCGCCGCGCACCGCGTCGCCGTTACGATTCATGCGCACGATCTCGCCGCTCCCGAGAGCGCGGCGCTTGCCGCCGACGTGCTGGCGGCCCACGAGGTAGGGCTGCTCGTCTGCAACGCCGGTGCAACGCATGGTGCCGGCGCCTTTGTCGATGAGCCGCTTGCGAAAGCGCTGGCACTCGCGCGTCTCAACTGCCTCGCGCCGCTCGCCTTCGCGCACCCGGCGCTCGCGCGCATGCGCGCCCGCGGCCACGGCGGCCTGATCGTCGTCTCCTCGATGTCGGGGCTCGGCGGGAGCGGACTCATCGCGACCTACGCGGCGGCGAAGGCCTTCGAGATCGCACTCTGCGAGGGCCTCGACCGCGAGCTCGCGCCGCTCGGTGTCGATGTGCTGTGCGCCGTGGCAGGCCTCACCGACACCCCGGCGATGCGCCGCTCGGGGCTTTCGTATGCGGCGGCGGCGGCGGCCGGTTTTGTGGCGATGAGCGCCGAGGACGTGGCGCGCGGGGCGCTCGAGCAGCTCGGGCACGCCGCGCTCTGGTATGCGCCGGGAGCCGCGGCCGCCGCAGCGCTGCGCGCCATGAGCCGCGAGCAGCTCACCGAATCCATGACGCAGGCGACGGCCGCACTCTACAATCCCGCGCTGCGCCCGCCGACCGGCGCTTGAGTGCCGCTCGCGCGGCCGATCCCGCGTTCACCGTTTGCGGTCAGTCGAGCGGCCGCCTGCTGCGGAGGTTTGGGCATGCGAGGCTTGAGGCGATCTGGGCCGCTGGTCTTGAGCGCTGCTCTGGCAGCGTGCGGCGCCGCGCTTGCGGCGGACTCCGGGAGTATGACGCTCTTCGGCTTCAACGCCGCCGACAGCGAGCGCGAGCGTGCTCTCGAGCAACGTTTCGACGCGGCGCTCAACCCGGCGGAGCTGCGCGCATGGCTGAAAACACTCTCCGCGGCGGCCAACCACGTCGGCTCTCCGCACGACAAGGCGAACGCGGAGTATGTGCGCGATCTTTTCAAACAGTGGGGCTGGGACGCCCGGATCGAGGTGTTCGAAGTCCTCTATCCGACGCTCAAGGCGCACAGCCTCGAGCTGATCGCGCCCGCCCACTTCGTCGCGAGCCTCACCGAGCCGCCGCTCGAGGGCGACAGCACCTCAACGCGCGATGACGCGCTCGCTCCCTACAACGAGTACGGGGCCGACGGCGATGTGACCGGGGAGCTCGTCTACCTCAACTACGGGATGCCCGAGGACTACCAGGCGCTCGCGCGGCGCGGCGTCGACGTCAAGGGCAAGATCGTCATCACCCGCTACGGTGAGGGATGGCGCGGACTGAAGCCGAAGCTCGCCCAGGAGCACGGCGCCATCGCCTGCATCATCTACTCGGACCCCTACGACGATGGCTACGCGCGCGGGGCGGTGTACCCGCGCGGTGGGTGGCGGCCGCCGCCCGGCGTGCAGCGCGGCTCGGTGCTCGACATGGCGATCTACCCCGGCGACCCCCTTACACCGGGCGTTGGCGCGACCAAGGAGGCGAAACGCCTGCCGATCTCGCAGGCGCGCACCATCCTCAAGATTCCGGTCATGCCGATCTCCTACGCGGATGCGCAGCCGCTGCTGGCGGCGCTCGGCGGCCCGGTGGCGCCGAGGAAGTGGCGCGGGTCGCTCCCCATCACCTATCGGTTGGGCCCGGGGCCCGCCCACGTGCACCTCGCGATCCGCTCGAACTGGGACCTGCAGCCGCTCTACGACGTGATCGCGAAGATTCCGGGAAGCACCGGGGCGGAGCAATGGGTGGTGCGCGGTAATCACCGCGACGCCTGGACCTTCGGCGCGTGGGATCCGCTCTCGGGGCAGGTGGCGATGCTCGCGGAGGCGAAGGCGATCGGTGCGCTCGCGAAGAGCGGCTGGCGGCCACAGCGCACGATCGTCTACGCGAGCTGGGACGGTGAGGAACCGGGACTCCTCGGCTCGACCGAATGGGCGGAGCAGCACGCCGCCGAGCTGCAGCGCCGGGCGGTGCTCTATCTCAACTCCGACACCAACGCGCGCGGCTTCCTCGCCCCCGAGGGCAGTCACTCGCTGCAGCACCTGCTGAATGACGTCGCGAGCACGGTGCGCGATCCGGAGACCGGTGTCAGCACGCAGGCGCGGCTGCGCAGCCACATGCTGGTCCAGGGCTTCGAGAAGGAGCCGACCGATGAGCGCGACGTCGCGGAGGAGAAAGCGCGCAATGCGCGGCTCGCCGCGGTGGGCGGCGACCTGCCGATCGGTGCGCTCGGCTCGGGCTCGGACTACACCCCGTTTCTGCAGCACCTCGGGCTCGCCACGCTCAGCATCGAATACAAGGGCGAGGAAGATCAGGCGGGTGTCTACCACTCGAAGTACGACTCCTTCGATCACTACGTGCGCTTCGGTGATCCGCACTTCGCCTACGGCGTCGTCGAGGCGCAGACCGCGGGCCACCTGGTGCTGCGCATGGCAGAGGCCGCCGTGCTGCCGCTCGAGTTCGCGGACTTTGCCGACACCGTTTCCGACTACCTCGGGCAGCTGCGTAAGCTCGTCGACGAAAAGCGCGCGCACGCCGCCGAGCTCGAGCGGCTCCTCGATGCGAACGCCTACGTGCTCGCCGCGGACCCGACGCGCGTGGTGCTGCCGCCGCAGCGCGAGGCGGCCGTGCCCGAAGTCGACTTCGCACCGCTCGCGAGCGTCCTGCCACGTCTCGAGAGGAGCGCGCGCGCCTACGACGCCGCCTACGCGCGCTTCATCGCCGGGGAGCTCAAGCTGAGCGCCGCACAGCGCACCGAGCTCAACCGGCTGCTCCAGGGGATGGAGCAGAAGCTTACCGACCCGCGTGGCCTTCCCGGGCGCGAGTGGTTCCGGCATTTCATCTACGCACCGGGGCTGCTGACCGGCTACGGCGTGAAGACGCTGCCGGCGGTGCGCGAGGCGATCGAAGGGGCGCGCTGGGCGGAGGCGAATGAGTACGCGGCGGTCACCGCGCGGGTGCTCACGGCGTACTGCGAGCAGCTCGATGCGGCGACGAGGCTTCTCGAGCACGGGAGCTGAGGAGATAGGCGGCCGGGACGCGGCTCACTTCGCGAAGAGCTGTGCGGCGATGTTGCGAAAGGACTTGAATTCGAGCGCGTTGCCGGAAGGGTCGCGAATGAAGAGCGTCGACTGCTCGCCGGGCGTTCCGGCGAAGCGGGTACACGGCGCGAGCACCCATTCGACCTCGTGCTCCCGCAGCCGCTCGGCGAGCTTGGTCCACTCTTCGGGCTCGAGCACCACGCCGCAATGGGGCACCGGTACGCCGTGGCCATCCACCGTATTGAAGTGCGACGCGCGCGGCTCGCCACGGCCGAGGTGTGGATTCAGGTGGCAGACGAACTGGTGACCGTAGAGATCGAAGTCGACCCAGTCGGCGGCGCTGCGCCCCTCGGGACAGCCGAGGACGCCGCCGTAGAAACGACGCGCCTCGTCGATGTCCCTGACCTGGACGGCAACATGAAAGGGTGTCAGGGCCATGCGGCAAGGGTAGCAGGGCGAGTGTGGTGTTTGGGGATTACATAATGTAGGTCGAGGGCCTCCGTAACGGACAGGTGCAACGCGCCACGCGCGTTCCGCAACCGTCTGATGAACTGCGCAAGCGGACTTCCGCGACGAGCGCGCTCCGCCAGCGACGTTCCGCGACTCCACCCCTGGCCAACGATCCGTAGCGACCGCGCGACGGGGAACACTGTTGCAGATTCATTATTGTTGACGGGCGCGCTGCGGGCACGTAGGTTTCACGGTTAACCAATAAGCCGCGCCTGCGCGTGAGGATGATGCGCTGGAACCCCGGCGCCATCCTCGCGGTATCAGAACAAACGAATCGTCGCGAGGGAGCCATGAAGGGATCGACTCATCTTATTAAGGTAGCGTCGTCTGCCACATGCGCGCTGCTGCTCGCCGGCAGTGCGATCTCGGGCCAGTCATCGCCGGCAAGACCGGCGGCCGGGCTGCCCGCGCGCAACGTGATCGTGATCCTGCGCGATCAGCGACCGGATCTGCCGGCGGTGCGCGGGGCACGCGCGGCGCGCGCGGCCGCGCTCGCCTCGAGCCAAACGCCGATCGTGGCGCACCTGCGGGCTGCGGGCGCGGCGAAGATCCACGGCTTCTCTCTCATCAACGCGGTCGCCGCGACGGTCTCGGACGCCGAGGCGGAGCAGCTCGCGGCGCATCCACTCGTGCAGGCGGTGGTGCCGGACAGAGTGCTGAAGCTCCCCAAGCTCAGTGACAGCGGCGCGCAGGGCAAGAGCGCCAGCTCCGCTGGCAGCAACGGCGGTGGTGGTGGCGGCGGTGGTGCCGGCAACTTCGCGCTCTGCAACACGCTCGAGCCCGAGGCGCTGCAGCTCATGCACGTCGCCTACCTCGACCTCTCCAAGCCCCAGGCGCAGCGGATCGTGGACGGCAACGGCGAGTTCGTCACCGGCAAGGGCGTGAAGGTCGCCTGGATCGCCGACGGCATGGATCCGACCCTCCCCGGCTTCATACACACCGACGGCACGCCGGTCTTCATCGACTACCAGAATTTCAACGGTGACCCGGCGGGCACAGCGACGGGCGGCGGCGAAGCCTTCGGCGATTCGAGCTCGATCGCCGCGCAGGACACGCCCAACGGTGAGCTGCTCACCTTCGACATCAGCACGTTCGTCAACGCGGCGCATCCGCTGCCCTCCCCGTGCAACGTCCGCATCCGCGGTGTGGCGCCGGGCGCCTCGCTCGTCGGACTCAACGTCTTCTCCAACATTGGTATCTCGACGAACTCGAATTTCGTGCAGGCGATCGAGTACGCCGTGTTTCACGATGACGTCGACGTCATCAACGAATCCTTCGGCGCCAATCCCTTCCCCGACAACGACAACGATCCGATCTCGCTCGCCGACCAGGCGGCCGTCGCGGCCGGGGTGACGGTGGTCGTCAGCTCGGGCGATTCGGGCTACAACGGCACGATGGGTACGCCCTCGTCCGATGCGGCGGTGATCTCCTCCGGTGCCACCACCCAGTTCCGCAATTACGCGCAGACCGGCTACGGCGCGGCGCCGTTTGCGACCCACGGCTGGATCGACAACAACATCTCCGCGTTCAGCTCGGGCGGCTTCAGCATGAGCGGTCCGCGTGTCCCGGACACGGTGGCCCCCGGCGACCTCAGCTGGGCGCTGTGCTCGACCAACACGGCCCTGTACCAGGATTGCACCAACTTCGCCACACCGGCGGCGCCCGCACCCATCGAGCAGTTCGGCGGTACCAGCGAGTCCTCACCGCTCACCGCGGGCACCGCCGCGCTCGTCATTCAGGCGTACCGCAGCACCCATGGCGGGAAGAGCCCCTCGCCCGCCCTCGTGAAGCAGATCCTCATGAGCTCGGCGACCGACCTCGGCGCGCCGCCGACGGAACAGGGCGCCGGATTCATCGACGCCTATCGCGCGGTAAAAACCGCGCTTGCGGTGGCGGATGGTGGCGGACACCCAGGCGGCGGCGGTCTGCTCTACCGCCCGAACAGCGCCAGCATCGATGACTTCCCGCGCGCCAGTGAGAGCGTGACGGTCGCGGTCACCAACACCGGCAGCACGACCCAGACCGTGCAGCCGGCGCTCCAGGCACTCGGTTCGCCGATCGCAGGGCAGACGCTCACGCTGACGCTCAACGCGGCCACGGATCCCACCTTCCCCAACGTCACGGGATCGCCGCGTGCCTATATCACGCAAACCTTCACGGTACCCGCCGGCGCGCAGCACCTCGATGCCGCGATCGCCTGGCAGTCGCCCTTCTTCGCGACTTCGCCCGTGATCGCGTACCTCGGGCTCATCGACCCCAATGGGCGGAATGCGGCCTACTCGATCCCGCAGGGCTTCTCGAGCGGTTACGGGCACGTCGACATCGTGAGCCCCACCCCGGGCACCTGGACCGCAATCATCTGGACACGGGCTGCGGGAATCTCCGGGAGCTACTCCGGCCCGGTCCAGTTCAGCTGGGCGGCGGAGCGCTATGTCAGCTTCGGCTCGGTGTCGCCCGCGAGCCTCACGCTCGCGCCGGGAGCGACGCAATACGTCACGGCACGCTTCAGCATGCCGTCGCAGCCCGGCGACCAGGGGGTTGCGATCCGCTTCCCCGGATCATCGGGCGGTGGCAGCAGCCTCGCCGAGATCCCGATCGCGCTGCGCACGCTGATCCCGGTCAGCCACGGCAGCGGCTCCTTCAGTGGCACGCTTACCGGCGGCAACGGCCGGCCGGCCACGGGGCCGACGCAGACCTTCGCGTTCGACGTCCCGTACGGCGTCAACAACATGAGCCTCAACTTCGCGATTTCGGATCCGCTCTATACGCTCGAGGGGCTGCTGATCGATCCCAACGGCATGGAGCTCAGCGTCGAGCCGAACTTCGACGCCAACGGCAATTCGACGGGTGCGATGCAGCTCAACCGCGCCAACCCGCAGCCGGGACGGTGGCGGTTCATTCTGCTCGTCGACTACTACACCTCGGGTAACCAAACCTCGTTGCCGTTCAGCGCGCAGATCGGCTTCGACACGGCCCAGGTGTCGGCGAGCACTCTGCCGAACGATCCGGCGACCACGCTCTCCTCGAGCGGTGCGCCAGTCGTGGTGCCGATCAGTGTCACCAACACGGGCGGCCTCGCCCAGGCGTACTTTGCCGATGCGCGGCTCAACACGAGCACGGCACTTTCGTTCGGCACGTTCGCGGACTGCTCGCTGGATTCAGGGGGTGCTCCGGTCACGACGCTGCCCTACAGCTGCTTCGGCACCTACCTGCCGACCCAGGTGCGCAGTGTCGTGTTCGTCGCGCAGTCGAACGTGCCGATCACCATGGATGTCGCCAACGACGTCGGCTATCTCGTCGGCGGCACGGGCGCTCCGGACATCTACTCGCAGCCGATCGGCCCGGATACCATCGCGGCCGCGCTGAGCGTGCCCGAGGTGCCGTGGAGCCTGTGGCTGCTGTTCCCGTCCGAGATCGGGCCTTACGGGGCGGCGGGTGCGCCGACGGCGCCCATCGCGACGGAGGCGATCCTCAAGCTCAAGGCCTTCGACGCCTCGGTCTCGGCAAATACCGGTGACCTGTGGTCGGACATCACGTTCGGGACCAATACCACCAACAATCTGCAAAACCTGTTGGTGCTCGGACCCGGGGAGACGGGCACGATCAACCTGACGATCACGCCGAACCCCGCCCAGGTCGGCAGCACCGTGCGCGGACGCATCTACATCGATACGTTCAACAGCACGGTGATCACCGGTGACGAGGTGGTGTCGCTCCCCTACAGCTACACGGTCGGCAAGTAGCCCGGCGACACGATCGGCAGCTCGCCAACGCACGGCCCGGCCGGCAACGGCCGGGCCCCGCGGCTCTCCTCTCCCGCCACGGCCGCGCTTCAGGGCGGGACCCGCGCTGCATCGACCTCTGCGCCCGTCAACACCACGCCGAAACCCGCTGCCGGCGGGGGCGGGGCCGACGAGGGCGCGCTGGTTGAGATCCACTGAGCAGAGTACGCTTGCGCCCAGAATCAGAAGGGGAGGATGCCTTCATGTCGCGACGTCTGCTTCGCCCGATCGCGGCCGCTGCGCTGCTCGTTCTTTGTGCCTGCGTCGGCAACACGACCTTCACCTCGACGTGGAAGTCACCGGATGTGACGGGGCTCACCCCGGTCGGCAAGACGATCGTGGCGGTATTCGTGTCGCGCGATGAGAGTCAGCGGCGGGGCGGCGAGGATGCGATGGTCGCGGATCTCAACCGCTTCGGCGCGCACGGCATTCCCGCCTATACCCTGGTGCCGAGTGGCACCAAACCCGACGCACAGGCGGCGCAGGCGGCTTTCAAGCAGGCCGGCGCGAATGCGGTCGTCGTCATGCGCGTGGTCGGCAAGGATCAGCAGATCACCTACACCCCGGGCGGCCCCTCACCCGCCTACTACGGCGGTTTCGGCCCTTACTGGGGCTACGGCTGGGGCGCGGCATACGACCCCGGGTACCTGCGCACCGATACCGTGGTCTCGGTCGAGACGACGGTGTACTCCCTCGAGCGCGACAAGCTCCTGTGGGCGAGTCAGAGCCGCACCACGAACCCGGACAACCTTCCCGCCCTCGTGAACGAGGTCGCCGACGCCACGGCGAACGAGATGGTGAAGCAGGGGCTGCTCGCGCCGCCCGCCAAAAAATCCTGACGTCACTGCCTGGCCGCAAGACCAGTGGTGATGGCGGCGGTCGCGCTATGATCCGCCACCATGAGGTGGCCAGGCGCGCGTTGGCGCGCCAGGGTCCGACAACCAAGGAGGTTTCGATGAAACTCACATTGCTTGCGCTCGCCGCAGCGCTTGCCACGGGCGGTTACGCACAGGCTCAGACCGCGCAAAGCCCACCGCCATCGTCCTCGCAGGCTCCCGCAGACTCCTCGGACAAGGCGTCCGGAAAGATCGACCATGCCTGCCGGAAGGAGATCATCGACCTCTGCGGGCACGCCCACGGTCAGGAGATGAAGGACTGCGTGAAGGCCGGTCTCGACATGAATAAGTTCTCGGACAGCTGCAAGGCCGAGATCAACGCGCGCGGGCAGAAATCGAGCTCCCCGAGCTCGTCGGGCACCTGAGGGTCGAAGGCGCTTGGCCGGTCAGGGGGGGCTTAACACCCGCTGCGTGCACGCCGCCCACGCGCCGGATGCGGCCTTCGGCGCGCTCGCCGAGCCGATCTATCTCTCGACGACCTTCGAGCGCAATGCGGACGGGGGTTACCCGCGCGGCTATCGCTACAGCCGCGAGGGGACGCCGAATCGCGTCGCGCTGGAAGCGTGCGTGGCGTCGCTCGAGGGCGGTGTGGGTGGCGTGGCGTTCTCCTCGGGACTCGCCGCCAACATGGCGCTCATCGAGCTGCTGAATCGCGGCGATCGGCTGGTCGCACCACTTCAGGGCTACTACGGCACGCTGCGGCAGTTCCACGAGACCGCCGCCCGGCGGGGCGTCGAGGTCGCGCTCGTCGACTTCAGCGACGCCGCGACAGTCGAGGCGGCAGCCACCGCGGCCACGCGGCTCATCTGGATCGAGACACCTGCCAACCCACTCCTCAGCATCAGCGATCTCGAGCGTATCGCCGCGATCGGGCGCGCCTGCGGCGCACGTGTGGTGTGCGACAACACCTTTGCGACACCCGTCTGCCAGCGCCCCTTCGACTTCGGCATCGACGTCGTCCTGCACAGTGGCACCAAGTATCTTGGCGGGCACAGTGACGTGCTGAGCGGACTGCTCATCGTGCGCGAGGATGGCGCGTTGCTCGAGCGATTGCGCGACTGGCAGCGGCTCGCGGGCGCGACCCTGGCGCCGTTCGACTCGTGGCTCCTGCGGCGCAGCATCGCAACGCTCGCGTTGCGCGTGCGCACGCAGTGCGCGAGCGCGCGGCGCATCGCCGAATTCCTCGCCGCGCACGCGCGCATCGAGCGGGTGTACTACCCGGGACTCGCCGATCATCCGGGCCATGCGCTTGCTGCCCGGCAGATGCCAGGCGGTTTCGGGGCGATCATCTCAGTCTGCATCAAGGGCGGGAGCGAGGCCGCGATCGCGGTGGCGGCGCGCACGAGCCTCTTCACCCGGGCGACGAGTCTCGGCGGCGTGGAGAGTCTCATCGAGCATCGCGCCTCGATCGAGGGACCCCAGTCGACCACGCCGCAGAATCTGCTGCGGCTTTCGATCGGCATCGAGGAGAGCGAGGATCTGATCGCCGATCTCGAGGCGGCGCTCGCCTGAGCCGGCCATCGCCGCCGGTGCTTGACCTCACTGCCTGCGGGGTCAGATGATCTTTCGGGAAGTGAATTCTGCAGTGCGCTTTTACCGGGGCGAAGCCCGCGGGTGGCGACCAGACCCACAACGGGTGGATGCACGGGCCCCCGATCCACCTGCTGGATAGTCGCGCGGGTAACGCCGCGCCGCACTGCGGCGACTCGCGAGGCCATCACACGGAGGGGCAGTCGGTCAGGGCCGCGCTGCAGGGGCCGATGCGGCATTCTCTTTGAGATTCGCCTCGAGCGAGAGGAGATCCCCGAGCACCCACAGCTCCCGGATGCGGGAACCGTCGATGCGAAAGAGCGCCGCACCGAGCCACTGCACCGGCTTACCGGTCGGGGCATGACCGCGGAAGACGCCCACGTGGATTCCGGAGAAGCGCATCCTGGCGAAGGCGCGCTCGCCCTCGACGACGCAGTCGAGGATGTCACAGCGGTAGGCGTCGAGCGCCGTGCGCACGGCGCGGACGTAATCGCAAAACGCCTCGCGTCCACGCATCTCGGGACCGAGTGAGCCGCGGAAGGCAAAATCCTCCGTGAGAAGCCCGACCGCTGCGCCGGTGTCGCCCGCGTTCCAGATGCGGTCGTAGAACGCCCGGACGACATCGAGAGTGCCAGCTCGGGTGGTGGCGGGAGAGACGCTCACGGGTGCACTCCTCTTGAGTGATGTAGCCATGACGAGCACGGTGAATGCAAGCAGGGGTGTCTGCGAGGACGCCTGGCAGCTCGTACCCGAGCGGCCGATGCCGGCCGGTCATTTCGGGGACGTGTCAATGCCGCGCGCATGGCGATGAACGCCGTGTCGGCTCTCAATCGCCGGCAATTCGCGCAGGCGCTCGGTTTCCTCGGGGTGGCACAATTCTGCCCGCACTTACTCGAGGCTCAGCCGGGTGAAAAAACGCCGGCCTCGAAGGGAGCGACGATGGATGAGGCGCGGGAGTTGAAGAGCGTCGCGCTCGCGGTGAGCGCGATCCTCAGAAGCCACATCAATGCGGGCTACGCGACCGGCGCGGTCGCGCTCATCGGTCGTGGCGATGCCGCCGAAATCGCGGTCGTCAGTGACCAGGCTCGGGAAGCCACCGATCGCTTCCGCAACGACAGCATCTTCCGCATTGCCTCGATGACCAAGCCCATTACGGCGGCGGCGACGATGATGCTGATCGAGTCGGGCCGGCTGCGTCTCGATGACCCGATCGAACGCTGGCTGCCGGAGCTCGCTCACCGTCAGGTGCTGAGGAAGATCAGCAGCCCGCTCGATGACACTGTGCGGGCGACGCGGGCGATCACCGTGGAGGATCTGCTGACCTTTCGCTGCGGGCTCGGAATTGTGTTCGCGCCACCCGACACCTATCCGATTCAGCGCGAGATCGCGGCGCTCGGTCTCGCGGGCTTCGGCGGGCCAGACCCCGCCGCGACGATGACCGCCGATGAGTGGCTGCGCCGGCTCGCGACGCTTCCGCTCATGGCACAACCGGGCGAGAAGTGGCTCTACAACACCGGCTCGGTCCTTCTCGGTGTGCTCCTCGAGCGCGCCTCGCGGCGCACGTTTCCCGAGCTCCTGAGCAAGCTCATCTTCGAGCCGCTCGGGATGAAGGACACGGGGTTTTTCGTGCCGGAGGGCAGTCGCGATCGCCTGGTGAGTGCGTACCGGCTGGCGACCGGCCGGCTCGAGCTGTACGACTCGCCGCAGCGGAGCGCCTGGGCGAACCCGCCGGCGTTCCCGGACGGTGGCGCGGGACTGGTGTCCACGGCGCATGACTATCTCACCTTCTCACGCCTCCTGTTGGGAGGCGGCCAGGTTGGGGGACACCGGCTGCTGAGTGAGGCCGCGGTCGCCGCCATGACTCGGGATCACCTGACGCCTGAGCAACGCGCGGGGGGCGCTGCAGTCCTGGGGGATGACCGGGGGTGGGGCCTGGGGACGTCGGTCGTGGTACGCAAGACCGCCGCGCGGCTTCCTCCCGGCGCCTTCGGCTGGAACGGCGGACTCGGGACGAGCTGGGTGGCGGACCCGCAGTCGGCACTTACGGCGATTCTCCTCACGCAGACCATGTTTACCTCACCCGAGGTGCCCGCCATCCACCTGGAGTTCTGGCACGCGGTCTTCTCCCCCGATTTGCTCTGAGGCGGCCGGCCGCCGCAGCATGGGACGTGCCGGCGTGAGCTCCCGCGGCGAAAGGGACACATGGGATCGTTGCTCGAGGGGATCGAGGAGGCGCATCGCGGCATCCGCCCGCAGGTGCCGGTGTCGGGGCTCGAGCGAAGCGCAGCGCTGTCCGCGCGACATGGCCTCGACATTTGGCTCAAATGCGAGCACCTCCAGCCGACCGGTTCGTTCAAGATCCGTGGCGCAACCAACAAGATCCGCCTGCTGAGCGGGGAAGGACGCCGCCGCGGTGTCGTCACGGCCTCCACCGGCAATCATGGTCGCGCGGTGGCCCATGCGGCCGGCGCGGCGCAGGTGCCCGCCACCGTGTTCGTGTCGAGCTCGGCACCCGATCACAAGCTTGCAGCGATCCGCTCGCTCGGTGCGAGGCTAGTCACGGTCGGAGGCGATCCGCTCGAGGTGGAGCAGCAGGCGCGCGCCCATGCCGAGGCGGTCGGGCTTCCCTACATCTCCCCGTACAACGATGTCGAGGTGGTGGCGGGTCAGGGCACAATCGGCATGGAACTGCTCGAGCAGCGTCCCGACCTCGATGCCGTTTTCGTGTCGGTCGGTGGGGGCGGCCTGATCGGGGGGATCGGTACGGCGCTCAAGCGTCATCGGCCCCGCGTTCGCATCGTGGGTGTTTGGCCCGAGAATTCGCTCGATCTGCTCAAGAAGCTGCGGCCGGATGAGGTCACCGATGGCACGGAGCGGCCGACGCTCTCGGACAGCACCGCCGGACCGATCGAGCCTCAGTCCGTGACGATTGCCATATGCGAGCGGGTGATCGACGAGACGGTCACGGTCACGGAAGCGGAGATCGGGGAAGCGATGCGACAGCTGGCTGAAGCGGACCACTGGATCACCGAAGGCGCAGCCGGCGTCGCACTCGCGGGACTGCTCAAGCGCGCGGAGGACTACCGCGGCCGCAGCGCAGCGGTGGTGATCTGCGGACGAAACATCGCGCTCGAGACTTTCCTCTCGGTGATGAACGCCGCACCGTAGCGAGCCTCTCGCACGGACTCACTCAATCGGCCTGCGCGGCCGGGCCGAGCTCCGCGTAGAACTTCTCGAGGATGGGGCGCTGGCCGCTCACGATCTTCTCGCGCGCGCGTGCGGGGTCGAACCAGCCGCCGCGATCGACCTCCGGGAACTGCTGCGTGCGACCCGATTGGGGCGGCCACTCCATCTCGAAGAGATTGCTCTGCACCTTCGCCGGATCGCAATCGCCTTCGATCGCCCAGATGTGGAGGCGCTTGCCGCTTGACTGCCGGAAAAATCCCAGGTCGTGCTCCGCGCCTTCACCGCCCGCCTCGAATCCGGTTTCCTCGCTGAACTCGCGCCGCGCGCACGCGAGCTCGTCCTCGTTGGAATTCACGAGACCCTTGGGCACCGACCACGCGCCCTCATCCTTGCGGGCCCAGAAGGGACCACCCGGGTGCACGAGAAACACTTCCGTAGCCGCGCCTCGCCGGCGGTAGAGCAGCACGCCCGCGCTGATGACCGACATGGCGTCAAGCGGCAGGAGCGATCGCCGCGTCAGCGGTGCGCCGGCGCACCTCGCTCGCAGCGCTTCTCCTCCGCGAGGGTGTAGATCGCCTCGGGAAGAGCTTCGAGGCGCTCGCGCGAGATGGGCTCACCGCTCAGGTCGGAAAGCCCGTAAGTGCCCTCATCGATCTTCTTGAGAGCGCGGTTGACGCGCTCGAGCCGCTCGAGATCGCGAACGACGAGATTACCGTCGAGCTCAAGCGCATCGAGCTTCTGCGCGTCGTCCTCGCGCTCCTGCGCTTCGTTCGCGCTGTCGCTTCTGACGTCGGTCTCGTCGGCTTGGGAGGAGCGCGCGGCGACGCGCAGGCTCGCCTGCAGGCGCAGCAGGTATTGGCGCTGTCGCTCGATAAAAACCCCATCAAGTCGCAGGTTGCCGGTGCTCATGCCGAAAGTCCCCTCTCACAGTCATCGCACGACTCACGGATCGCCCGCACGGCGTCCGTGCGGCTCGCGCATCGCGAGCTCGTCGGTCGTGAATACAATACTGCGGTTTGGGGATCGCCGCGAGCGCCCACGCAACAGCCTGCGGCCGACGGGACTCAAAGCCGCCTGAACCGGGCGCGGGCCCGCTCACCTCGGCCGGTAGTCGCGCCTCCAGCGGTTCTTCACGCAGGAGGCGCGACGCCGCTACTTCGTCCCTGAGGCCAACAGTGGGGCCGGCTTGAAAAGCTTCGAGAGCTGCGGTGTCGAACCCGTTGTCGGCGTCGAGGTCGTCGGCTGAGGCACCGAGACGATGACATCCGGGGGACCGCGGCCGCCACCGTCCTGCGCGAGGGCGAGAGTTGCGAACGTGGATGTTATGAGCAAAAGCGCGGCGATTACGTATTTCATACTCATTCTCCTGGGGAAGAGCGGTACGCGGCGCTCGGCGACGTGAGTACGCAATCCCTCGGCCACATCGCCGCGTGTCGTTTCCCTGAGTAAGCGCCGCATGAGGGATCTGTCGCGGGATAGTGTCGACTCTCACTTCGCTCGCGAGGCGAGATCTCCCTCGTGAGGCGAGATCGATCGTCTGCTGAGACGCGGGAGCCTCAGCGAACAGTAGAACGTGAGCATGGAGAGCTCTTCCGATCCTCGGGAATACGCTCCGGCCTACGGTCCGAAGCCCAGCGAGGGAGTTATGCAGTGAGCCGGGTTAATGTCGCGGTCGCGGTCGCGGACGACGCACAAAGCCGCATCTATGAGGTCGCCGCCGCCTGCCGCGCGCTGGGTCTCGTCCACCGCGCGACGCTCGCGGTAGTCGGCATATTGACAGGCTCGATGGAGTCCAACGAGCTGGCGAAACTCCTGGCGGTACCAGGAGTTCTGGCGGTCGAAGTGGAATACCAGCTCTGGTCGGGAATTACCCCGACACTCCAGTAACGTGGGCGCGGAGAGTGAAGGGGAATTTCTCCGCCATCCCCGGAGTGTCAGGGTCAGGCTGTATGCGAAGGACGTAACGGCCCGGGGCGAGGCGCGCGGCATCCGCATAGCAATGCACGTAGCCATCCGTCCCCACCGCGAGTCCTCCCAGGTCTGCAACGGCCGCGGTAACGCCGGCCTCTTCCTGGCGCAGGAGCGTCACGCGGTAGCGGTGAATCGTCTCGAGCGTGCTCGGGGCGGCGCGCAATTCGATGAGTCCCGCGGCGGGCAGATCGAGATCGGGTGCAGCGCCGCCGCGCACGGAAACGAAGGTGAAATGCGCCGCGACCGCTGACCTGACATCGGCCGGCGCCTGCGAGTCGAGCGATGCGAGCAGAATGGGTGGTGGTCCGATGTCACGCGACAGCCACAGAAACAGCGCCACCCCGGCGCATGCGGCGGCCGCGAGGGCGGGCACCCAGTTGCGCGAGCTCCCGCCCCGGTAGGCCGCTTTTGTGAAATACCCCTGCGCGCGCAGCTGCTCGAGTCCAGCGCGCATCCGCAGTGAGCGCTCGAGCTCATGCACCAGCGTCGGCTCTCGCACCAGACGGTCTTCAAAGGCTCGACGCTCATCGTCCGACAGGCGCCCGACGATGAAGTCCTGCATCGTCGCGAAATCCCGATCGGCATGTATCACTTGACGCCTCCCGAAATAACGGAGTTGGCGAGCGCCGTACAGAGGCAAAATCCGATGGCGGCAATCGTCAGCAAGTCGGCCTTGCGAAAGCCGCGATGCTCGATGAGCTCGCGGAATCGATTGCGAGCGCGAAAGATCACGCGGTTGAAATGCTCCTCCGAGAGGTGCAGCTCGCGACAGATCTGCTCGCGGTCCTCGTCGTCGAGGTAGAAGCGGACCAGGACCTCACGATCGCGTGCCACCGGCATCTCATCGAGCATCCGCCGCGCGGCGCTCGCCCATTGGCGCCCGCTGACATCTTCCCAGTCGCTGCCGTTGTCGGACGCCGGAAGCTCATCGAGGGCGTCGGCACTCGATAACGCGCTGCGATCCTTGCGGCGGTGATTGCGCAGGTGATTGAGCGCTACGCGGTAGAGATATCCGCCGAGATTCTCCGGGTGGGCGATCTCGCCGCTGCGAAGTTTCTCGAGCGTCGTGACGGTGGCGTCCTGAAGAATGTCCGCGGCCACCTCGGGGTCGCGCACCCGCCGCAAGATGAGCGCGCGCAGGCCGGGATAGTCGCGATAGACTGCGGCCAGGTGCGAAACCGGGTCCGCTACGGGCGCGGGGAGGTCCGATTGCGCGGGAAGTATCCCCGCGGGTGCCGCTTGATCATCAACACCAATCATAGCCCGAGTATAAGCCGCGACCGTGAAACCGCGCAGCCTTCGACGCGGGTTTATCGAGTCTGGCGGCGTCGCATGGCAGCAATCGTCCTCGCCGGCTGGGCGGTGCCGGGGCTTGCGGCAAGTCTGTGCGAGAGCGCCCTCGGCCCTGCGGCGGTCGCCACCGGCCCACTCAAAACGCTCGGAACGAAGCCCGCGAGCGCGCATCTTACCGTCCTGCCGAACCGCACCTACCTGATCGAGGTCGACGAGCGCGGCAACGATGCGCTCATCGAGATTCTCGATTCGAGAAACCAGATCGTCGCGCGTGCCGACCATCCCGAGCGACGGACGGGAACCCGCCGGGCCGTGCTGACGGCGACCGACCTCACCTCGCTCTGGGTGCGCGCGACGGGCAAGGAACACGCGGACGCCGCCGGGACGGTGAGCGTTCGGGCTTCCGATCTTGCGGCGCTTCAGGCGCATCCCGAGTGCCTCGCGAGCCTCAAGGCACTCGCCGAGGCCGATGCCGACTACGCCGCCGCCACCGAGATTTCGCGGGGCCGCGCGACGTCTTACAGCGGTAATGCACGCGAGGCGTTCGTGCGGGCGGCGCGGGCGTACGCCTCTGCCGAGGAGGCACTCGGTGCCTCTGCGGATCAGTCGCTTCGCGGCGAGACCGCGCTCGCGCTCGCCGGCATCGAGTACTTCGACCTGCAGGAGTGGGCGCAAGCGGCCGACTGGGCGGAAGCGGCTGCGAAAGCGCTCGCGCCCGCTGACCCCTATCGCCGGGCGCGCGCCGAGGCGCTCCTCGCCGCGGCATGGATGGAGATCGGACCGACGGCCGCGGCCGGCCGAGCTGCCCCGGGTTCTGCCGCCAACGTGAGCACGCTCCTGCCGCGTGCACGACGTCTGCTGCAGCAGTTACTGCAGTTCCACCTGCAGCGGGGCGAGCGGTACGACGCGGGACTGCAGCTCTCGAACATCGGCCTCACCTATCTCAACGAGGGCAGCTACGAGAAGTGCGTGACGGCCTCCGCCGCGGCCAGTCGCTTGTTTGGCTCCCTACACGAGATACAGCGACGGGCACTGGCGTGGCAAAACCAGGCGCTCTGCCTGTGGGGGCTCGGGCGGCTGCCGCAAGCCCGGCGCTGGTTCGAGCGCGCGCTCGCTGACATCGGGCCCGAGCCCTACCCGAGTCTGCATCTGATCGTCATGACGAACACCGCGCTGGCGGACTATGCGCTCGGCCACTTCGATGAGTCGCTGCGTCTCTATGATGGCGCGCTCGCTTTGGCGCAGAAGGTTCAGTCGACGCGCGATGAGGCGTACTGCCTCTACGGGATTGGCGTGAACTACTACGCGCTCGGCGATCGCGAGCGCGCCCGCGAGTTTCTCGAGCGCTCGCTCGCGATCCGCACGGTGGCGCTCGATGGCCGGGGGCGGATGGCAAGTCTGCGCGCGCTCGCCACCATCGATGCCGAACAGGGGAGGGTGGCGCAGGCGCTCGCCGCCGACTCCGAAGCGCTCGGCCTTGCGATCGCGCCCTCGGCCATCGCGCGCATCAGGATTCAACAGGCCGTCCACACCGCGGCTGCGGGGCGCCCTGCGGAGGCCAAGGCGCTGCTCGATGAGGTCCTGCTGACGGGTTCCAGGGTGAGTCCACTCATCCCGGCGGAAGCGCTGCTGCAACGCGCGGAGCTTCTGCGCAGCATGGGTCGGCCCGAGGACGCTCTGGCGGATCTCGCCGCGGCTCTCCCACGGTTGCACGCCTTTGGCGGTGTCATGGAGGAGTTCGAAGCGGACCTCGAGCTCGCCCGGGCCTTGCGACAGGTGGGACAGCCGAGCGCGGCGCTCGCGGCGGTCGATCGGGCACTGGCGCAAGCCGACGCCGTGCGGCTCCAGACCGCGAATCCGGAGCTGCGCGCGCAACTGCAGGCGCCGCTTCGCCCCGCCTACGACCTCAAGCTCGAATTGCTCCGCGAGCGGTACGATGAGGCCTTGGCGGCCGGTCGGGAAGGCGAGGCCAACGCGCTGGCATGGGAGGCGTTCGCGGCCGCCGACGCCTCGCGCGCGCACTCCTTTGCCGATGTCGCGGCGCAGAGTTATTCGCCCGCCGCTCGTGAAGCACTCGCCTCCGAGCTGCGCCGCCGCGAGGAGCTCTACCGTGAGCTCGCCGCGCGTCGCTTTGCACTCGATGCCCGGCTCGAGCGTTCGGGAAGCGACGACCCCCGGGTGCAGCACCTGACGGCCGAAATTGCCGAGCTGCGGCGCGAGGTCGATACCGTCAACACGGTCATTGCGACAGGCACCGAGACGCGCGACGTTGCGGCTCGCACCGGCCGTGAAGGGAGGGGCGTGCTGCCCGCGCTCCCGGTCGATACGGCGCTCGTGTCGTATTGGCTGGGGGCCGACTCCGCCTACGCATGGGTCGTGTTGCCGGGAGAGGTTCGCTGGACACGGCTCACCTCGCCGAACGCCATTGCGGAGGCCGCCGCCGCCTTCCACCGCTCACTCACTCGGCTCGTCGATATCCCGGTTGAGCGTCGGCTTCAGGACAGTTGCACCTTATACGCGATGATCATCCGACCTCTCGAGCCCTGGCTGTCGCACGTGCGGAACTGGGTGGTCATTCCGGACGGCGCTCTCGCCTACGTCCCGTTCGCGGCGCTGCAGATGCAGGATGGGGAGCCCGAGTCCTTCGTAGCCATGCAGCACGATGTTGCCGTTACGCCGGCCGCGTGGATGCTCGACACGACGGAGCGGCGGGCAGCGCCGCTGCACGAGGGAAGGAAGATCCTGCTCGTGGCCGATCCGGTCTATCAGGCGGATGATCCGCGGCTCGCCACTGCCGGGAATTCGCACGCGGCGGGGCCGGTGTCAGCCAATCGCGCGGCAGGTCCCGACGAGCGTGACTACCAACGGCTCAGGTTCTCGGCCGAAGAGGCCGCCGGAATCTCGGCCCAATTCCCGCCGACGGACGTTGACGCACTGATCGGCGTGAACGCCACCCGCGCGCGGCTGCTGGCGCTCGACTGGTCGCAGTATCGGTTCATCCACATTGCGACCCACGGCATCGTGGATGCCGAGGTCCCGGAGTTGTCCGCGTTGATTCTCGGCTCCTATGACGCCGAGGGCGCCGTCAGCGATCGCGCGGTGCGCGTGGCGGACATGTCCATCCAGACACTCACGGCGGAAGTCGCGGTGCTGAGTGCCTGTGAGACCGCTCTCGGCACCGACATTCGCAGCGAGGGGCTCGTCGGCATGAGCTCGACCATGCTCGCGCGCGGTGCACGAGCCGTGGTGGCCTCGCTCTGGTCCGTCCCCGATGAGATCGGCGCGCGCCTCATGACAGAGTTCTATCAGCATATGCTGCACGACTCGATGGGTCCCGAGGCGGCACTGGGGTCGGCGATGCGGTCGATGGCGTCACGCGATCGCTCGGCCGATCCGGCGCTTTGGGCGGCGTTCCAGGTTTCGGTGGCTTCCCTCGGGCCGCCGCTGCCGAGTGGCCGCCCCGTGAGCATGAAGGTGGCTACGGCGAGAGCGCCTTAGTTCCTGAGCCATGGCGATTACGCTCGAGGACTACCGCATCCAGATCATTGAGCAGCTCAAGGCCGGTGCGCACGCACGGGACCTCGTTGCCGAGGTCGATATGGTGCTCGCGAGCGCCCGGCTGAGCGCGGCCGCTCAGGCGGCGTTCTGGGACAACCTCAACAGCGATCTCGATATCCTCGCCGAAGAATCGACGGCCGTGCTGGGGAAGGAAGCGGCTGCGGAGCTCAACGCGTCGATCGCCGCCGCGCAGGGCGCCGCACTCAAATACCGGCGACTGCTCGCGAGCGATGAGACCAAATCCTCGGATTGACGGGCCCGTCACTGCGTCAATGCGACTGCGGCGGGCTTAAAGCAGGCGCCTGAGAAGCGGCCTCCGGAGTCATTGCCGGGGTGGCCGCCCGAGGGTCGCGGAGCAAGCCGACGGCCGTCAGCAGCAGTGCCGTGACGAGGCTCAGCATGCCGAGGTAGATGAGCCCGCGAAGGTTGACCGCGAACGCCACGCCGAAGAACCCTGCCGAAACCAACACCGCCGCAAGCGGAGCGCAGATCCGGGCGAGCCACTTTGCCCCCGCCGACAACCGGGCGGAGTCGAGCAGAATCTGCAGCAGCAGCGAGAGGATCGTCCACACCCCCGCATGAGCGTGACCGGCTCGCCACAGTGCCCACTGCGTCTCATCCAGATGAATGTTCGGACTCGGGCTCACGGCGCCGCGGGTCAGAATGCCAAGCAGCGTCCAGCCACCATACATGATGGTCGGAACGAGGAGGAGGGTGATTGCGCATACGAGCCGCGCTTCTTTCGAGAGCCACATAAATCCTCCGCCGGTGTTAGCGTGCGTTCACGCGGGACGACCCTGCGGACGCTCGTCCGCAGCGTCGTTGCGAATGATTCGCGCGAAGAGGCGTGCCCGCTGTGCACGCCTCGCCGGGGCTTCCAGTGCCGTCTCGATGCAGAGCGTTGCATAGCCATGCACCAGGCACCACGCCGCGAGACTGAGCTCGGCCACCCGTTCGGGAGGCGCAAGCGTTGCCATGATGGTCGAGAGACTGCCGAAGGCTCCTGCGGCGGCCGCCTGCGCCTCGGGAAAGCGGGAGACGTCCACGAGCTCGCGCGAGAACATGAGGTGAAAGAGCGCCGGCGCTCCCTGCGCAAAGCCGATATAGGCCTCCGCCGCGCGCTCGAGAGCGGCGGCGCCCGCAGGATAGCCCCTGACGGCGCGAATCCCGGCCTCGAGGCGAGCGAAGCCCGCGCGGACGAGCTCCGCGAGGAGCGCCTCCTTGTCGGCGAAGTGGTTGTAAGGTGCCTGGCGGGAGAGGCCCGCCTTATCGGCGACCTCGCGCAAGGAAATGCCCTGAGCCCCAACGCCCTCGATCAGGGAGCTGGCCGCCTTCAAGAGTGCGTTGCGGGCGTCGCCGTGGTGGTAACTGTCGCGCTTGCGCTTTTGCATGGACCGCGCTCAGCTCCTTAATGTTGACACAGTCAATATAGGCTTGTATGTTGACAATGTCAAATATAGAGGAGGCCGCATGAATATCCAGCCGCTCCCAGCCGGTCTGCTCACCCGCCAGTGGGCGGGGTACGCCCGGTACCATCAGTCGCGGTCGAACCTGGTCCTGCATATAGTGGCGGTCCCGATCTTTCTGACCGCGAACGTACTGCTCGTGGTGGCGCTGCTTCGTGGCGCCTGGATGGAAGCGGGCGCGGCGGCGCTCGTGATGGCCGGATCCCTGATCGCGCAAGGGCGTGGACACCGCCTGGAGATGAAGCCTCCCGAGCCTTTCACCGGCCCGGTGAATGCGGTGAGCCGCATCTTCGTCGAGCAGTGGCTCACTTTTCCGCGATTCGTGCTGAGCGGGGAATGGTCGCGTGCCCGGCGCGAGTCGAGCGGCGGCGCGGGGCGGTAGCGCATGAATCGCATGGCTTCAACGCCACTATAGCCGGCGATCGTAGCTGTCCATCGGCCGTCCGCAGAGGTAGGAATCCACCAGTTTCAGAAGCTCGAGCCGCAGCGGCTCGGATTGCAGTGCGCCGCGACCTGCGGCGTCGTGAACGACACCGGCGAGCGCCGCGGAGAGCACTCGGGCCGCCACCCGGGGCTCGCGCGTGAACGCGCCGCGCGCATTCGCCCTGACGAAAGCCTCATAACGCAGATGCAGGATCGAGGCGAATCGATCGTGGACGGCGGCGGCGTCGCTCCCGCGCGGTGTCTCCTCGAGCAGGACCCGATGCGCGGCCGGGTAGCGGCTGTGCACACGCACCATGCCATCGACCAGCGCTCCGATGCGGGCTGCACGCGGCAGCCGTGGGCTCGTCGCGGCGCGAAGCACGGCGAGCACGTCATCGAAATGCCGTCGTCGCACGGCCTCAACGAGCGCGAGCTTGTGGGGGAAGTACTGATAGAGCGAGCCGATGCTCACACCGGCGAGCTCCGCCACCGCGTTGGTTGTGAGCTTGTCCCAGCCGCGCTCGCCCAGAATGTGAGCCGCGGCCTGCAGGAGGCTCTCGATGGTTGCCCGCGAGCGCGCTTGCCGCGGTTGTTTGCGCATTACGGCCGACGCTTGCGGAATGCGAGCACGCATGCGGGCGGGCTTCTTCACAATATGAGCATTGTGCTCGTATTCCTGGGACGGGGTCGAGGTGTATCGGGAACGAGATCTGCCGATCTATCTCGTGGCGCGGTTTCTCACCGAGATTGCGGCGCTCGCGCAGTCGGTGGCGATCGGCTGGACCGTTTACCTGCGCTCGCACACCGCGCTCTCGCTCGGACTCGTCGGCCTTGCGCAGTTCGTCCCGATGATGCTCCTGATGCTGCCGGCGGGCGAGCTGTGCGACCGCCTGAACCCGCGACGCATCCTCGCAGCCGGGCTCGTCATTCAGGCCCTGTGCGCCGCCGCCTTGTTTGCTCTCGCGCAGGGGGCGACCACTCCGCTATGGCCGCTCTATCCCGTGCTGATGCTCTCGGGGGCGGCGCGGGCTCTCGCCGAACCGGCCGAACAGGCGCTGCTGCCTTTCCTCGTGCCTGCCGAGCGTCTGCCGCGCGCCATCGCCTGGAGCTCCTCGCTCTGGCAGCTCGCGGTGATCGCAGGTCCCGCCTTCGGCGGGGTGGCTTATGCGCTCGGGGCGGCCGGCGTTTACGGGATGTGCGCGGCCGCGTTTCTCGCCGCCGCGCTCGCCGTCATGACCGTCGCTGGCCGACGCACGGCGCCCGCGCGCAGCGCTACGCTCGCAGAGCGGCTGGCGCTCGTGGCGGAAGGCCTGCGCTTCGTGCGATCAGAGCCCATCCTGCTCGGTGCCATCTCGCTGGATCTGGTCGCGGTGCTCCTCGGCGGGGCGACCGCGCTGCTGCCCATCTACGCACGAGACATCCTGCACGTGGGTCCGATCGGCCTGGGTGTGCTGCGCAGTGTGCCGGCGGTCGGCGCCTGCGCGACCGCCCTCTACCAGGTCCGCCACCCGCCCGCGAGGGCGGTGGGACTCAAGCTGTTCGCCGCCGTCGCGGCTTTCGGGGTTGCCACCTTGGTGTTTGCGCTCTCGACATCGCTCGCGCTGTCGCTCGCGGCGCTCGCCGCCGTCGGCGCGACCGACATGGTGAGTGTCAATATCCGCGCCTCACTCATGCAGCTCGCAACGCCCGACGCTCTGCGCGGCCGCGTCTCTGCCGTCAACATGCTGTTTATCGGAACCTCGAGTGAGCTCGGTGCGTTCGAGTCGGGCCTCCTTGCCGCGTTGATCGGCGCGGTCCCTGCCGTCGTGGTCGGCGGATTCGGCGCCCTGATTGCGGCGGGACTGTGGATGCGTCTCTTCCCGGCGCTGCGGCGAGCCGATCGGCTGGTGTCGCCGAGCGCATCATAAATTCTGTTCGGAGTCGGACTCGCTCGTGACCCTTGGGTGAAGCTCGTCCACGTCCTGAGTTTTGAGCGCCACGGCCTCGGCATCCTCCACGGACATTGTGAGGTACTTCCGGCGCAGCAGCCGCTCGATCTCCGATCGATTTCTGAGGAACGCCTCGAGACGCGCGGCCTGGCTGGCACTGCCCGCGCCGAAATGATCTTCGAGCGCTTCGCGGCTCACGCTACAGGCAACGGATCTGCCAAGGGATGTCCCCGCGAACGTCACGACGTCCCTGCGCGAATCGTAACGAGCGGGCGGGTCGCTGAAGGTGAGGTCGAGTCCCGGAAGGACTTCACGCTTAAGACCCAGGGTGCGGAGCGTAAGATCGCGTGCGGGCTGGCCGACACGTTTCAGTCCCTCGAGCAGGTGCTTACGCCACTTCGGCCCGCGCGAAAGGGCTTCCTCGGAGGCTCGCTTGAGGGATTCAGGCCGCTTCTCGATCAGCACCGTGAGTAACGCTTCTGCCTGTGCAATGTCCTTCTCGGACTTGGCCACGCCAGCACGCCGTCGCTGCGACACGATCAGCTTGTGGACCGCATAGCGCTCCGGCGCAGGAACCTGAACGTAAGCCCCGGCGCCCTGCAACACCACCGCAGGCTCCGGCTCCCGAATCAGGAAATCGAGGAAGCGCAGTGGCTGTGCCTCGGTTTGCAGGGCAGGGAGGCGTTGTGGATCGTCCGTGTCCGGCCCGGTAACAGGTGTCAGAAATTCGACGCGCATACCGCCGGCGGCGACATAGCTCGTCGCAACGTCATGTCGGCCGATTCGCGGGACTTTCCGATAGCTCGGGTCGACGCCCTTGAGAATCTCCAACATGGGCGGGGTCTGATCGCCGAGTGCGACCGAAACGCCAGCAAATTGCGCGACGTCGACGTCGGCGGTTTGGAGTAGTGTCCGCGGGAGCCTCACGCCGAGCATCGCCGAATAGGTCTGATATGCCAACGTGCCCACGAGCACTCCGCGCAGCCGGAACACGCCCGCCCGAGCGAGCGCCGCGACAACATCGCCCACTTCGCGCAGCGGCGCCGCGAGGCCGAAGGAGCGGATAAGTGTCGACACCAGAGCCCGCCGCTCGCGCTCGTCGTCCCGGGCCTTTCTGTGATGGGCAATTCGCTCAAGGAGCTCGGGAGTCTCGGGGCCGACATAGCGCTGCCCCCGGCCTTGCGCAGTTGCGGACTGGAAGTACCAGTAACGGCGCTCCCGGATCGTCTTTGGTGTAAACGTGCCGTCCTCGGGAAACGCCTCGCTGAATGAGGCGCTCGCGCAGCGCTCGAGGAGCTCTGCATATGTGGTCTGCACGATAAGGGGAGGAGCCGGCATTATTATCCGCAACCTGCAGAATGAGTATAATATGGTATCCTCAGTTTGCCAATTGCGTATAACGGCCCAGGGACCTTATTCCGGTCACGGAGTTCCCCGACCACGTCGGAGCGCGTCGTCACGCCGTGCGGTTGCGGGAGCGCCTCGTCCGCGTAAAGCAATCATGATGTTCCAAAGAGATCGTTGCCGCTGCCGCATTGCTCCTGCAGCAGGAGGGGAAACTGTCGCTCGATGACAAGGTAGCGAAGTGGCTACCGGACCTCACGGCGGCGGACGTGGTCACGCTACGCCAGAACCGCGGCTGCGTACGCGGGCACTCTTGGGCCGCTCGGGCCACCGACCGCGTTCGTTCAGACGGACGACGGAGACCGGGGCGGAATGAAGTTCTACAGTTACCGGGTCATTGCCGGTAACCGGCCGTTTGACCTTTCTGTTTACGTCACATCGGAAGGCAAGATCGAGCAGTTCCTGATCGCTCCCGCGACCCCTTGAGTCTTTTGAGTGAAGCGCCCGCTGAGCCCACCTGTCAGAACCGCTGCGCGAACTTGATACCGAAAGTGCGCGGCTGTGCCGGCGTGACGTAGACCTGATTGTCCGCCTGCGGATTGGTCTCGGTGAAGCGCGACAGCTGCGCGCGCTTGTCGGTCACGTTGCTCACGTAAAACTGCACATTGAGCTTACCGCTGTCCGCACCGGCGAACACATCGAGCAGCCCGTAGGCCGGCTGCATGCCGATCAGGTTGGATGTGGGCACGATCAGCGTCGTCGAAGTCTGCGTCTGGTAGACGAACGCCGCCTGAGCGTACGGCGACCAGTCGTGGATCGGCTCCATGGTGTATCGCGCCACGATGTTGCCCTTGAACTTTGGCGCGGTCGGCAGATTGGTCCCGCTGGGCGCCTGCGGGCCGACCCACATGTACTCGCCTCCGGGGTCCTTGACGGCGCCGGGGAAGGGAAAAGCGTAGTACGTCTGCAGGTTCGGGCAGCTGGTGACGCCAATCTGCCCGCAGTAATTCTCCGTGAGGTACGGGTCGAGCCAGGTCGCGTTGACGCTCAACATGAGGTGGTCGGTCGGAAGCCACTGGAGCTCGTTCTCGAAACCCTTGATGGTGGCATCGCCGCCGTTGGCGATGGCGGTGATGCTGGGGGGCACGAGGAAGGAGAACTGGAAGTCGTTCCACTTCTCCAAGAACAGCGCTCCGTTGTAGCGCAGCCGATGATTCAGCCACTGCGTCTTCCAGCCGATTTCGTAGTTCTGCAGATAGTCGGGCGCGTAGGTCGGATGGTCCGGTCCACCCACGCGGTTCACGCCGCCGGGCCGGAAGCCCTTCGAATACGTGGCGTAAATCAACGCGTCCGGCGTCGCCTTGTAGGTCAGCGTGACCTTCGGAACGTTGCCGGAGTCGCTGACATCGCTATTGAGGTTGGTGCAGGGCGCGTACCGGGTAGTAGGAAGCCCCGCAGTTCCCTGGAAGCACGCTCCCATGCCGGGAATGCTGAAATAGTTCGCCGCATACCCGAAGAAGCCCTCGAGCGAGTTGTCGTAGTGGTAGAAGCGGATGCCGCCGGTGAGCGACCACTGCTGCGTAATGTCCCAGGTCGCCTCGGCGAACACCGCCTTGTCGCGGTCGACGCGCTGCTCGTCAGTGAGCCAGATCGTGTTGCCGAAGTTCGGAATCGAAAAATAATCGGCGAACCCGCAGCAATTGGGGCTGGCACCGGCGCCGTTACCTCCATAGATGGTGACCGGGTTGTAGCCCGGCATGGTGTAGTCCTGCCAGATGTTGTGCAGCTGCCGCTCGATGAAGAGTCCGACCGTCGCTCTGAGCGCCTTGTCGGCGGGCGTGCTGATGCGAAACTCGTTGCTCCACTTCTCGTAGTCGCCGCCACCGAGCACGTACTCCTGCGGCATGATCGGCCCTACGCCGGAGCCCAGGACCGGAGGGGGCGCTCCCTTCGGAGGGTTGCCGAGCCAGTTCGCTCCCGAACCGTACACCCGGTCGTAGAACACCGAGTAGTCGCTGTATTCGCCGATCGTGTGCGAGGTGCGCTTGAAGTAACCGCCGGCATCGACGATGTCGAAGCCGTTGTACTTGCCTTCCACCGTCATAGTGGCCAGGTACCAGGAGTCAGTGGTGTTCTCGGGGCCGAAGTGCGCGATCTCGAGATCACCGACCGCGGGGTCATAACCGAAGAAGCCCTTGGTGGTCAGGTCCTGCGCCACGATACCGGGGGTCACCGTCCAGTGATCGCCGAGGTCCAACTTGAGTGCCGCGCGGCCGCCGCGATAAATGGCGGTGTTGTAGTCGCTCGACGCCCACGGAGCGTTGGTGATCGAGCCCGCACCGATCGTGGTGGGAGTCGGGCAAGGGGCGACCGTGCCTTGCCCCGTACCGAGAGACCAGCTGCCGGCCGGCTGACCCGCCCACGTGGGGAAGGTGCGTACACCATTGATGATGCAGCCGGTCGCATCGGTGCCCTGGACGTTGCTGATGAACCCCGGATCCTCCTCGATCCACCCCACGAGGCGCACCGCCGCCCAGGAGGCGAGCGGGATATTGACGAAACCCTGAACCTCATAACCGGTACCGCCGTCCTGCACCTTGTTGCCCTGAACATCGTATCCGGCCTCGAACTTCGCGGGGTCGGGCTTGTTGGTGATGAGGCGGATGGTGCCGGACTCCGAGCTCGCGCCGAAGAGTGTCCCCTGAGGTCCTTCGAGGATCTCGACCCGCTGCATGTCGTACATGTGCATGTCCACGGTGCCGTCGATGGTCGTCACCGGGATCTCATCGAGGTAGGTTCCGACGGTCGGCTGCGAGCCGGAGTGATTGCCGTCGCCGCCACTCACCACGCCGCGGATGAAGGTGTGCGAGCTCCCCGGCTCGGCGTTGCCACCCTCGCTCGAGCCGGTCGAGCGCTGATACTCGACGCTCGCGGCATACTTCACATAGTCGTCGAGGTTGAGGATATTCAGCTGCTCGAGCTTCGTGCTGTCGAGCACCTGGACACTGATGGGGACACTTTGCAGGTTCTCGACCCGCTTCTGTGCCGTGACGACAACTTCCTGCAGGCCCGTCTCGCCGGCGGCCGCGGAGGGCGCATCCGCAGCGTACGCTCCGGGCACTGCCGCCAGTAGCGTGGCCGCAACAGGCACACCCTTTCGCAGAACGACCTTACGCAAGAGCGCGTTTTTACGCGCTAATTTACGGCGCCGGCTACGAGTCATTGTTTCCCCTCTGCACGCAATTGCTTGTAGTAATCGCGCAGCTTCCCCTTGGAGCCCAAGCCTACGCGAAGCGAATTGTTTTTCAAGAATCTCGATGCTCAGGACGCAACGCGAACCGCGGCAGATGGGGTGAGCACGGGTGCGAGCGGGGTCTTGAGCGGGTCGAGCCACGGCGCATAGTGTCGCCACCGTTCAAGCGCGTCGCGGAAGATCAGCGGGCGCGCCTGCTCGGAGCTCGGGCTGCGCGGGGCGCGCCTCTTCTCGCACGCAGCTGCCAGCGGATCACGCCGGGCATCGAGGATGCGCGGTGCTTCTGAGAAAATCAGAGCGAGCCGGCGCGGTCGAGGGCGCCCGCTGCGCTCGGCCTATCGTCGATCGGAAAGCGGTAGATGAGTAGCGCCGAAGCCAGGTGCCCGGCAGCGGGGCCGAGCGCGAAGAAGGCCGCGAGCCCGGCGAGCGCCTGCGGGTCGTTAGCGCCGGAGGGGTGGAAGCCGAACCGGCCCAAAAGGACGAAGGCAAGCGCCACCGACAAGGCCATCGCCGCATTGGTCGTGACGTTGAAGATCGAGGAAAAGAGCCCCGCACGCTGCACGCCGAGGCGGCGATGCCGGTCCGCGATGTCGTAGATCATGGCTCGGAGCATCAGGTTGCCCGAGCCCTGGGTGAGGCCCTGCGCGACGATGAGCGCCATCAGCAGCCACAGTCGCTCCTGCGTGACGAGAAGCAAGGTGAGGTTGATCGCGACCTGCGTGAGCTCAGCTACAACCAGCGTGCGCGCCCGGCCCAAGTGGTAGCTGATTCGCGCCCACAGCGGCGATGCGAAGATGCCGAATACGTACTGCATCAGCAGCAGTGAGCTCGGAAAACTCAGATGCATGTACTGCGTGACGAAGAAGACGAACACCGCGCCGCGCGAGCCCTGGCCGAGTGCGACGCAGAAGTCGGACGCGATGATGCGCCAGAGCAGCGTGTCGGAGAGTATTGCCGCGAAGCCGGCGCGGTGGCCGTCGCGCGGGCGCGGAATGGAGCTCGAGGGTGATTCGCGAAAAAGCCGCGCGATCAGCGCGAGTCCGGTGATCAGGGTGAGCGCGACGAAGGCGCCCATCGTCTCGACGCGCACTCTGGGATCATGGACGCCGGTAGCGTCGAACAAGCTCGGCAGCAGCAGCACGCAAAAAATGCCGATCGAGGCGCCCGTCTGGATGTAGGCCTGGGCGCGCGCTCGTTCGCGCGGATCGGTGGCGAACTCACCGGCCCATGCCACGTGCGGCGTGGAGGTCGCGGTCCAGCCAAGGCAAAGAAGGAAGAGCGCGACGGCGAGCCAGACTGACCCGGCGCCGTGCGGCGGATGGAAGACGGCGATCAGGCCGCCAAGGAACACTGTCCCACCCGCCAGGATCCAGGGTTTGCGCCTTCCGAAGGGCGTGTGGGTATGGTCCGAGGCCCATCCGACGAGCGGATCACACACTGCGGCCCAGAGCCTCGCGACCATGAAGATGAGTCCGACGCTCTGCAGCCCAATCCCCACCGTGCTGGTGTAGTAGGCGGGCAGAAACACCTGCAGCGGGATGTTGAACGCACCGGTCGCGACACCCAGAGTCGCGAAGGCTGCGAGTCGCGGGCCCGTGAAGGGTACGTGCGCGCGCGCGGTCATTCCCGGTGGGTGAGGTCCAGCTCGAACACGCTGACGGGCGTGAGGACGACGCCGGTCTCGGCTACGAACCGGTCCCAGGCCTGGAGCAGCTCGCGCAGCATCTCCGGCTGCTCGCCGGCAAGATCTCGGATCTCGCCCGGGTCGCGCGCGAGGTCATAGAGCTGCCAACTCCCGCTACCGAACGGCCGCGGCAGCGAGAGCGCCTTCCAGCGGTCCCTGCGAATCGCACGTCGCCCGAAGAGCTCCCAGCCGGTCTCGGTCCCCGGAGCGTGCACAACGGTCGCTCGCCCGCCGAGCCACGGCGCCATCGAGCGGCCCCGCAGGCGCTCGACGTGCCGCCCGCCGTAACTCTCGGGATGGCGGACGCCGGCGAGCTCGAGAAAGGTTGGGGCAATGTCCATCGCGGTCGCGAACACGTCGGCGATCTCGCCGCGGCGGCTGACGCCCGCCCCCGTCGCAAACGCCGGCACGCGGATGCCGCCCTCGGTGGTGAAGGCCTTGTGCAGTCGCGAGGGCGCGGTGGCCGCCTGTGCCCAGCGGGGGCCGTACCAGCAGCAGCTCGTGCGGCTGCCGAGGTTATCGAGGCTGTTGTCGTAGTATTTGCGCACCCGCTCCGCGATGATCGGCCCGTAGATGGGCATCGACTCGACGATCGCACCTTCCGCACCGTTGTCGGACAGGAACACGATGAGCGTGTGCTCCAGCTCCCCACGCGCGCGCAGTAACTCGATCACCCGGCCAACGTTCTGGTCCATGCGGTCGACCATCGCGGCGTAGACCTCCATCGTGCGGGCGGACCAGGCCCGCTCCGCGGAGCCCAGGGCGTTCCATTCCGGCTCATCCGCCACTACGGGGTGGGGCTCTACATCCGCGGCGCACAGGCCGAGCGCCTTCAGCGCGTGCAGCCGCGCGGCGCGCAAAGCATCCGGGCCTGCGGCGTAGCGGCCGCGGTACTTGGCGATCTCGCGCACGGGCGCCTGCAGCGGGTAATGCGGAGCGGTGAAGGACAGGTAGGCGAAGAACGGCTGCGCGCCGCGCTCTTCGCTGAGATATTCGATCAGCTTGGTGGCGAAGTAGTCGGAGGAATAAAAGTCCTCGGGCAGCGACTCGACCCTCCGGCCATTTTCTTCGTACACCGACTCCACGGTGGCGAAGCGGTTCAGCTCGCCGAGGCCGTAGTGGCTGCCGCCTGCGGGAAGGAAGGCGAAGGAGCGTTCGAAGCCGCGCGCATGCGGCGTGCTCGTCGGCGTCTCCCCGAGATGCCACTTACCGCTCATGAGCGTGCGGTAGCCCGCATCGCGCAGCAGCTCCGGCAGAGTGACCACACGCTCGTTGAGGTATCCCTCGTAGCCGGGTGCGCCCGCGAAACTCTCGAGCGCAACCTCGAGCATCGAGCCGATGCCGGCGAGGTGGGGGTCTGTCCCCGTCATGAGCATCGCGCGCGTTGGGGAGCAGGCTGGCGCCGAATGAAAGTCCGTCAGCCGCACGCCAGAGGCTGCCAGCCGATCGAGGTGCGGTGTCTCGATCTCGCCGCCGAAGGCGCCGAGATCCGAGAAGCCGAGGTCATCGGCCACGATGAGCAGCAAGTTGGGT
>Ga0187783_10000407_pt1 | contig 31779 bp, 23 predicted proteins | sample 1015_SJ02_MP02_2_FD_132471 | JGI IMG/M metagenome (GOLD analysis project Ga0187783, IMG submission 132471) | Tropical peat soil microbial communities from peatlands in Department of Meta, Colombia - 1015_SJ02_MP02_20_MG | ecosystem: Environmental > Terrestrial > Soil > Wetlands > Peat | place... | reverse complement strand
GCTGCAGCCAGCGAGCCTTCGCCTGATGCGAATTCCATCCCTTGGTTGCTGGTGGTAGTCGTCAGCCACAGCGGCGATGGTGTGCTGGCGCATGTGACGTACATCCAGCGTATCAACACGAAAGGCGGCAAGGCGCCGGCAAACGGTTGCGACGCTAACCATGGAGGACAGGAAGCGCGCGTCCCTTATTCCGCTGACTATGCTTTCTTCAGACCTAAGTGAGGACCGACAACTTGTCCGGTAAGGCGACAAATCAGGCATGTCGAATTGAATCCAGGGGGGATGACTTCCGAGTTGCTCGTAATCAGGCACCAGAACCTTTTGACCACACGGTTTGCAGCAACCCATGATTCATCTCCTTAATCGGAGCAAATCCCAAACTTCCAAACCGTCTGCGGAGGAACAAGCCATGAAGACAACTCTATACGGGGTGGCGGCGATCGTCGCACTGGTGATCGCCGTGGTGGGCGGCAGGTCCAGTTCTGCGCAGGAGAAGCAGGACAAGTACACGCTGCAGATACCGGGTGGGCTCGCGTTCTCTGAGATCAGGGGATACGAACAATGGCAGGTAGTCGGCCCCAGCCTCACCGAGGCCGCAAACGTGATCCGGGTGATCGTCGCCAATCCGGTGATGATCAAAGCCTACCAGGAGGGCGTTCCCGGCAATGGCAAGCCCTTCCCCGACGGTTCCAAGATTGCGAAGCTGGAGTGGAGGCCGAAAAAGATAACGGATCCCCCTTTTTCCGCAAGCACTCCGGACACGGTGCCTGGCGACCTCGCAGAGGTCGAGTTCATCGTGAAGGACAGCACGAGATTCTCGGACACGCACGGATGGGGGTATGCGATGTTCGACTATGACGCCACATCCGGAACGTTCGCGCCAGCCACGACGGCCAGCAAGCCTCCGGTGGGGCACGACGCCAAGTGCGGCGCCGCATGCCACACACTAGCGGCGTCAAAGGATTACATTTTTACGGCATACCCCAAAAGGTAAGCCCCTTGGTGTCTCGCACAGAAGCGGCAAATCCCAATCGCCTCTGGCTCCGCCGAGTGGATTCGCTCGAAGCGCATCCCATCGAGGGAACAGAAGGCGCAAGCGGTTTTCCCTTCTGGTCTCGACAGCGAGTCTGTTTATGTTTTGGACGATGGTGCGCGAGACGGTCGCAGTAGTAGTTTGCTCACTCGCCTACGGCGCTCAACAAGAACGTGCTCATTGTAGCAATTCTCCTGCGGGCCAGGGCGCACCTCCCGATGTTCTGGTCACGGTTACAGAACTCAAGCTTCAGGATATGTAGGAGTTTACATAAAAACCCGCTAGCGAGGATAATGCAGCTCGTGACTACATCCCAGGGAGATCTTGATGGATCGGCGTGATTTTATTAAGACGACCGGAAACCTGGTCGCCGGAGCCACGCTGACACCCGGGGCTGTTTTTAGCTCCTCTGAGCACTCAACCCCCTCTTGCCGGCTTGTGCTTTCGATGAATCGCAGCTGGCTTTTTAGCCCCAGCGCAGCGCATGGATCTGAAACAAGGAACTTTGACGACTCCAGATACCAGAAAATCGTCATTCCTCATACGAATGTGAGATTGCCCTGGCACAGTTTCGACGAGAAGAGATACGAAATTGTCTCCAGCTACCGGCGCCATTTCAAAGTTCCTAGCGAAGCGCGCGGAAAGCATGTTTTCGTCGATTTCGAAGGTGCCATGACTGCGTCAACCGTTTGGATCAACGGCATACGCCTCGGAGAGTACAAAGGCGGTTACACGCCGTTTTCTTTCGAGCTCACGCCTTATCTGGATTTTGATGGCGACAACGTGCTTTCCGTACACCTCGATTCCACCGAACGCCCCGATATTCCTCCCTTTGGCTATGAGATCGACTACTTGACGTTTGGTGGAATCTATCGTGAGGTCTGGCTTCGTATTGTGCCCGGAACCTCGATTGATAATGTTTTTGCGAAGACGAAAGATGTTCTCAGTGGACGGCCAACTCTCGAGGTTGATTGTCACATTCAGCAGGTAGATGCATTACCGGATCGCTTGCACCTGGAAGTTCTGTTAAGCGATGGCGATCGAACCGTGCAGCGCGAGTCTGAAAACCTTCCGCATAGTGTGTCGCGGGGCGAGAGTGTGCATACGGTTTTGCTTGCGAATCTTGGCTCGATCGAACTTTGGGATCTTGCACATCCAAAGCTGTACACCCTAGATGTCAACCTTTGGAATGGAAACCAGCAGATCGACAGTGTTACGTGCAGAATTGGTTTTCGCGAGGCACAATTCACCGATCACGGCTTTGAGCTAAATGGAAAGGTCGTCAAGTTGCGCGGGCTGAACCGCCATCAGACATTTCCCTTCGTCGGCCAGGCGATGCCTGGACGCGTGCAGCGTCGCGACGCTCAGATCCTTCGCAATCAACTTAAATGTAATATCGTGCGTACTTCACACTACCCTCAATCCCGTCATTTCCTGGCTGCGTGTGACGAAATAGGATTGCTCGTGCTCGAGGAAATTCCCGGCTGGCAGCATATTGGCGATGAAGCCTGGAGGGAACTGGCCGTCGACAATGTCGGGCGGATGATCCGGCGGGACTGGAATCATCCGTCGATTATTCTTTGGGGTGTGCGGATTAATGAATCCAAGGACGATCATGATCTCTATACTCGGACCAACGCTTTGGCACACAAGTTAGACCCGACCCGACCGACCGGGGGAATCCGATATTTCCAGGAATCCGAGTTTCTCGAAGATGTGTTCACCATGAATGATTTCGGATTCCCGCTGAAACCACCGAACCATCCCCGGTACCTGAACACCGAGTTTGTCGGCCACACGTATCCCACAAAAACAATCGATCAGGTCGAACGGCTGACAGAGCATACCATCCGACACGCTCGCGTCCACGACCAGTTAGCGTCGAATCCGCAATATGCCGGCGGCATTGGATGGTGCGCGTTCGACTATAACACGCACGGCGATTTCGGATCAGGAGACCGCATTTGTTATCACGGCGTAGCCGATATTTTTCGGGAGCCAAAGCCGGCGGCCGGTTTTTATAAGTCACAGTGCGACCCTTCGGAGGAGATCGTGCTTGAACCGGCGTTTCACTGGGCGAGAGGGGACGCGTCAGTAGGCTTTTCGCATGCGGTCGTTTGCTCGAATTGCGATCATGTGAAGATGTACGTCGGCAACGATTTGGTGGCAGAAGCGGAGCCGGATCGGAGACAGTTTTCTCATTTACGATATGCTCCCTTCACGATGGAGTTGCGCGAACTTCAGCATCATTGGGGCGACCTGCGTCTTGAGGGATACATTCAGGGAAAGTTGGCGATCACGAAGAACTATTCCGGTCAAGGCATCGATGCGAAGTTTACGCTGCTGCCGGACGACACCAGCCTTATTGCAGACGGGGCCGATACAACGCGAGTGGTGATGAGAGTCACCGACGAGTTCGGAGCGGTCCGGCCATTCGCCAACGACTCGGTCAAGCTTGCGCTGGACGGACCTGCAGAAATCATTGGCGATAACCCGTTTGCGCTGGTTGGTGGCACAGGAGCGGTGTGGATACGAGCAAAGGAGGAAGCTGGTAGAGCTCAGCTCACGGTGACGCATCCGTACTTAGGACCACAGCAGGTTGAAATTGAGATCACGTCAGCCCCGGCAGAGATCGTCTAGCGTGACTCCAACACGGCGGGGTGGGGCTTCCCAATTTTCGCCATCAGTTTATCGTTGCAAATCACCGTCTTCGGAGACACCCGCTCTCATCGAGCGACTGAATCGAAGAAGCAGTTTTAACGGAGGAACGCTTCTCCATTTCCAGCTGAGGCAGAACGGTAGGAATGCGTCTGTTTCTTCGCTTCTTAGCCAACCGTCGTGGCTCGAATGAGTCATTCGAGGAGAAAAACATTTGATTCCCCTCCTAAAGACTTTCGGTGTAACTTTGCTCAAGTGGGAGGCGAATTTGAAGGCTCAAGGGAACTCACAGACGGCATAGCAAGCCTCTAGCACACTATCCAGAAGTCGCATGAAAACAAACGCTCTGTTTGCTAGTTCTAGCATCTTAATGGCTGCCGCGATTGCACTCGGCGCTGCAGCGCAATCTTCCTCGCCAAAATCAGCTAGTTCCTCAGCACAAACTCATACGCCACAATCGTGGATTCCAGTTATTCCCCCCCCGAACGTCGCACAAGAATCGAACGAAAAGACTTCCGTGCGAAACCAATCTGTAGGAGCGTTACGGGTGGCCACCAATTTGGTTGTGCTTCGGGTGGTAGTCCGCGACACGCAAGGTAAGCCGGTTGAAGGTCTTCAAAGAACGGACTTCAAGCTCTTCGATCAAGGGCAGGAGCAAACGATCACGCGGTTCGAAGCGCAGTCCTCCGTCGAACTCGCAACTTCTTCTGCTTTAAATTCCACCCTCGAGCGTACGGAAACGGGAATCTCGCTGCCGGCTTTTCCTGGAAAATTCCTTGCGCTGTATTTTGACGACCTGCATACATCGGAGGCTGAATTGGCCTATGCGCGCGAGGCCGCCCATCATTACCTCTCCGCCAATCTCCATCCGCAGGACCGAGTTGCTATTTTTACTTCGGGACAAAGGTTGTCTGACTTTACCTCTGATTTGAAGCAAATCCGCCAAGCTCTGAGCCAGGTCCACGCCAGTGCGCGTGCCGCCCACCAAGGCGGGCTGAATTGTCCAAACTTGTCTGACTACCAAGCGCTACTCATCACACAAAACCCCAATAACCAAAGCATCGATGCCTGGAAATTGGCTCTTGATGAAGCAAAGCAATGCTCAGCCCCCGCGAGTCCTCCATCCCCAACACAGAGTGTGAGCCAAGGCGCGCCTGGGAGGGGTGGCTCCGGTGCGCCAGGCATGAGCGGCAGTTCCGGACCTGGAGGGAATCCTCAGCAAATCGCGACAGGTCAGATTTTACAGCTAGCATGGAGTATCGTGAATCAAGCCGACCTGCAGGCACGGTCCAACTTGCGCCAAATCGATCAGGTGGTGAGATACATTTCGCAAATGCCCGGGCAGCGCACGCTAATTCTGGTTTCACCTGGCTTCTTGTCGGCAAGCGAGCAGGCCCAGCTAGATCGGATCACTGATTATGCTCTTCGATTGCAAGTAGTCATTAGCTCGCTCGACCCAAAGGGCCTAGTCACCTCCCTGCGCCTAGCCGATGCTTCGGAGAGATATATGCCCTCCGGAGACAAACTGGTGTCCGCAAACACGGTTGACACGGGCCGCGAGCTTTACGCCAGCAATGTACTTGCGGAGATGGCGGATGGGACGGGCGGCGAATATTTTCATGACAACAACAATTTGGAGGCCGGGTTTGCGGCGTTGGGTGGGTCTCCCCCGTATTACCTATTGGCGTTTTCTCCGACGGACATCGAACCCAACGGTAAATTCCACCGCCTTCGAGTCACTCTATCACCCGAACATAAAGGCTATACCATTCAGTCGCGACTCGGGTATTTTGCGCCCGCAAATGAGAAGGAGGCTGAAGCCGAAGCAAAAGAGAGGGAGGCGGCCGATACCGAAAATCAACTGCAAGAACAGGTTCGGGAAGCGATACTCTCCGATGCTGACGTCGAGCAGTTTCCAGTTCGATTGGACGTGAGAGTCATGAAAGGCCAGGGGGACACGCACGACTTGCAGGTGTCTTCCCATTTGGATGTATCGTCATTTTTTTTTCGCAAGGATGCGGACCACAGCCTCAATACCGTAATGTTTTACTTCGCGGTTTTCGATTCGAATCGTCTACTTTATGGGCAGGCCCGGCAGGTGAAAGTCGATGCCGTCGAAGCGCAAATGCCAGCGCTCCTTGAAGGTGGAATTAACGCAAGAGCGGTCTTTCAGCTTAAACCGGGGAACTATCGAATACGTGAGGTAGTGACCGAGCTGGAAGAAGGCCACATGGCAGCGCAGTCGCGAAACGTAGAGATTTCCGCCCACGAAAAGGAAGAAACAGCGGCATTGTTTCCCTGGGATCCGCCAAAGGTGGATGCACCCATTCCCTCCCTTTCCTCGACACCGTCTTGTTCACTTCCAGATGTCCTCAAACTGGCGGGACAACGCGCTGAAGAACTGGTCAGCAATCTGCAAAATTTCGATGCGCGCGAGCAAGTTCGCCTGGAACAATCCGATGCGCTAGGCGCGAAGAGCAAGGCGATCGAAGCGAGCTTCGACTACCAAGTTGACTTCACAAGACTATCGGCAAGCCTCAGAGTACAGGAGTTTCGCTCCCCGCTCGCCGGCACAGATGCGCAGCTCATCGGCTTTGTCGGAGACACAGGAGTTCCGGCTTTGGCTCTCATCTTTCATCCGGAGCTACAAACCGATTACGAAATGCGCTGCGAGGGCATGGGGCAGTGGAACAATCGACCCGCTTGGGTCGTGCATTTTCGTCAGATGAGCGAAAAGCGTCCACGCACGGCGGCGATTCCAACTCCGACGAAAGCCTATCCTGTCAGTTTGAAAGGGCGCGCGTGGATTGCCGTGGACTCCGGGCAAGTGATGCATCTGGAAACGAATCTCGTGAAAGGGATCGCATTCCTGGAAGCGGAGAGCCCCAACCCAGTATTTGTGCGGTCTAATTCTGTTTCGGTGGACTATGTTCCGGTAAAGTTTCAATTGAACAACGTCGAACTTTGGTTGCCCGCATCGGTCCTCACGTTTACTGACTACGGCAACCGGCGAATGACCGTCCAGCACATTTTTTCTGACTTCAAGCTGTTTTCCGTTCAAACTCAACAAATGATCGAAAAACCAAAGAATCCCTGAGCGAAACAGCCTTCGGAATCTTTCCCGAAAAAGGTGATGCTCCGTTCCGGGTCCCTCGCCTGATTCCCACAAGCTCCACCGCGCACTCTTTCTCCGATCCGCCGAGTGCGGGTCAGACCTCTTTGAAAGCGTCGGATAGACTCTATTCCTGCTTTGAGGAGAGCCAGCAAATTTCTCGGGATAGCTCCTTCCACTTCTTAAAACTAAAAGCCGCCCGGCAGCATCGATAAAGCGCCGCGATTGTACGTTCCTTTTCGACTGCCAATACTACTTGTTGGCCTTTCTCTAAGGCTCATCGTTGCAAATCACCGTCTTCGGGGACACCTGCTTCATCGAGCAACTGGATGGAAGAGGCAGGGCCTAAGCTAGTCCAATCACGAAGAGCCCAGACAACTTTTTTGGTGGGCGTGACTTCGATCACTTGCACCACGCTAGGCCAGTTGGCCAGCGACAGCGATCCGGGCCAATTGCAGATGACCGTGTCTCCGTTGGCGAGTCGATCTGCTTCCTGCACGGTGTAGAGTGTGATTCCCGGGAGATCATCCCTATTTATCTCCCATACGGTCTCGCCCCTGTTGTTCACCTCGAGCACATATCCGTTTTGATTTCCGCTGATCAGTGTGTCGCCATTCTTCAACCGCACAGCCGCCCAGGCAGAGGGCGCCCGAACGGACCAGATCTCCCTTCCATCCGCGTCATATTCGACAACTTTGCCCAAGTCCATGTGTGCGACGAGGAACGTATCAGCTTTGGTGATGCGAACGTGCCGGAACTGCCCGTGTGGATTGTCGGGCCTGCCAGTTGGCAGCACCAATTCCTTATCTACGTTTCCGGTGACTTTGTTAATCACCATTAGCTTGGCCGGGTCGCCATTTTGCATGAGCAGCACGCGCTCTTTGCCAACCGGATATGCGGTGTGAATTTCTGTGCCAGGAGGGGCATCGTAATTCCATACGATTTTCTTGTCGGGCGTAATTTCGCTCGCGCCAAGGCGGCGTGAAAACAAGATGTTCCCATTGGAGAGCCGCGTGCAATCGCCGAGCTCTTCTTTGGCGGAAATGGAGTACGTCCATGCCACCTTGCCGTCGCGGACCACGTAAATCGTCTGTTCCGTTTGGCCTCGTTGCTGCCATTCGCCGCAGTAGAGAAACGGATGCTGCGCCAAACCTTCTCCGGGAAGGGCAGCCGGTGTCGCCGAAGAAGCTGCTACGCCCTTTCCATTATCCTGGGCTGCGGTAGAGCTCGTCCAGGCGATCAAAATCGATGCTGCCAGACAAGGAAAAAGGCGCATTCCCGAATTCTCCTTCGTAAATTGCCGAAAGGATTCCCGCGTCAGCAGGCTTGCAACTAGTTTAGACTATTGCTAGCTTGAATTGCCAATGGCTACCTGACGAATCGCACGCAGCTGACCCACACTTTCGGCACGGAAGCAGATATCCATGAGCGAAATTCGCCGTGACTTTCTGAAGCTTGCCGGATTAAGCCTTGTAGGTGGCACTCAGACTTTGCTTAAGGACACTCTCGCGGCTGCGCCGAGCTGGGCCGCAAGGCCCGGCGGGGCAGGGGTTGGGCAGCCGCTTTTTAACGTGAAAGACTTAGGCGCGACCGGCGACGGCCACACGACTGACTCGCCCGCGATCAACTCCGCGATAGAGCGGGCGGCCGCCGCAGGCGGAGGCACGGTGGTCGTCCCGGCAGGCACCTACGCATGCTACTCGCTCCACCTTAAGAGTTTTGTGGCGCTCTACCTCTGCCAAGGCGCGACGATACTCGCTGCTCCCTTCGATGGAATGACGAGCGGCGGTTACGACGCACCGGAGCCGCAAGGCCCCTGGGAACCTTACCAGGACTACGGCCACAATCATTGGCACAATAGCTTGATGTGGGGGGAGGGTATTCACGACTTCGGCATTTTCGGTCCGGGGCTGGTTTGGGGCAAAGGCCTGATCCGCGCCCACGATGAGAAAGCGCCGCCCGGCACTGAGAAGATCGGCATGGGCAACAAGTCCATCGCACTGAAGAATTGCTACAACGTGATTCTTCGCGACTTTTCAATTCTCGAGGGCGGGTGGTTCGGCATTCTCGCTACAGGCGTCGACAATTTCACCATCGATAATCTGAAGATCGATACGAACCGGGACGGTATGGACATTGATTGCTGCCGCAACGTTCGAATTTCGAACTGCACAGTGAATTCGCCCTGGGATGACGGCATTTGCCCGAAGAGCTCCCTTGCCCTGGGCTACGCTCGCTCGACCGAGAACGTGACGATCGCGAATTGTTACGTCACGGGGGATTTTCAGCTTGGATCCGTACTCGATGGGACGTGGAAACGGATGGATCCCTCCTTTCGCCGCCACGCCACCGGCCGCATCAAGTGCGGTACCGAATCGAACGGTGGATTCAAGAACATCACCATTTCCAATTGCGTGTTCGAGAGCTGTCGTGGCCTGGCACTTGAAACCGTGGACGGCGCGCAGTGCGAGGACATTTCGATCGTCGGTCTCACCATGCGTGACGTGCGAAGTTGCCCGCTATTCCTCAGGCTGGGAGCACGCATGCGTGGACCGAAAGACGCAAAGCCGGGAACGCTTCGACGAATCCTGCTGAGCAACATCACAAGCCACGCTGCCGAACAGCTGCCTTCTATCCTGAGTGGCGTTCCTGGAAATTACATCGAGGACGTTCAAATCAACGACGTTTATCTCCACCAGATCGGCGGTGGCGGCGCGGAGCTTGCCTCGATCGCTCCGCCCGAGAGAGCCGACCAATACCCCGAGCCAACTATGTTTGGAGACCTCCCCGCGACGGGTCTCTTCGTCCGACACGTGCGCAATTTCGCAGTCAGCAACTTGGAGATCGCAACGGAGGAGCCTGACGCGAGGCCTGCCTTCTGGCTCGACGACGTTGTGGGCGCAGATTTCTTCCGCTTGCGGATGCCGCAGAGTGGCAGCAGGCCGCAGTTTTACCTGAAAGACATTGAGGATTTCCGTGTCTTCGGCTGCAGACATTTCAAAGACATGTCGCTGGACCGCGCCGAAAACCAGCGTCTTTGAAAAAGCTGGCAATCGATCGAGGCCCCGTGCTGGCACGGGAACCGCTCGCTTGGGATTGTTTGTTGCCGAAGCCGGAGCAAAGGAGGAGTTGCATTGAGTAGAGATCGAATCGTCGAAAAACACGTCAACTCTGTGCTGCCCCGCCGTGAGTGGCTCGGGAGGGTCGCTTTCCCAGTTTCCGGAGCAGTAATGGGAGCAAGTCTGGTTGGCGAACAGACCTTGGCCGCCCCGGTTGAACTTCCCACGAATGACACAGACGACCGGGGTTCGCGTGTGTACAACATTCGCAAGTTCGGCGCCAAGGGCGACGGCACAACTCTGGATACGGCTGCTGTGCAGGCTGCCATCAACGCGTGTGAAGGAGACGGCGGAGGCACAGTTCTAGTGCCCGCAGGGGCATTCCTGATCGGCACCATCGAGTTGAAGAGCAATATCACGCTGCACATCGCCGCTGCCGGGAAGCTGCTGGGCAGCGCGGATGGAAGAAGTTATCAAGCGGTGGACGCAATTCCCCTCAGCGGCGACGCGACGCTCAAAGACGGAAACTGCGCATTGATTTTCGCGGTCAACGCGAAAAATGTAGCGATCGAAGGTCCCGGGACCATTGATGGCCAGGGGGCTCAATTTTATTCACCCGTTCGCGGCACACCACCGCCTAGCGGTCTGGGCGACGACCAACGTCCCTACCACATTCTCGTCTACCGGTGCGAAAACCTCTCGGTTCGCAACATCACGTTGCTCGATTCGGCATATCACAGCGTCCGCGTGATTCAGAGCAAGCGTGTCCACATGGACCGCATTTACATCCATAATCGCGTGAACATCAACAACGACGGCTTTCACTTCATCAGCGCCGAATATGTCACCGTCAGCAACTGCATTCTGAAATGCCAAGACGACGCCTGCGCCATGTTCGGTTCCTGCAAGTACATCATGGTCACCAACTGTTCCTTCAGCACGCGGTGGTCGGTCTTTCGTTTTGGAGGAGGCCACGCCGAGAACATTGCGGTTTCGAACTGCTTGCTTTGGGAAGTGGATGGCTGCCCCATCAAATTTCAAGGGGATCCCGGATCGCGGTTCGAGAACATGTCCTTCTCGAACCTGATCCTGAAGGATGTAACGGGGCCCATCAGCATCAGCATTGGCGGAAGGCTCCCACCACCGAATGAGGAAACTCCCGTGGTCGTTCGGAACATCTCCTTTAGCAACATTCAAGGGACGGTAACCAGCCATCCGGCTCCCCTCTCGGAGTCAACTTTCACCGAGGGCCGCGAGATGAGCCGGTATCCCGGAGAGGACAAAGCGTGCATCGTGCTCAATTCCGTCAACGGCTCGGTTCTTGAAAACATTTCATTCGATAATATTCACATTACCTTCGAAGGGGGAGGAACGGCGGAGGACTCCGCCAGACGCGATTTGCCACAGGTATTCGGCGAATATTTCGAATTGGGGACGCTGCCGGCCTATGGCTTGTACGCACGGAACGCCCGAGGCATTACTCTCCAAAATGTCAGGTTCCAGGTAGCCACCATGGATCTGCGGCCTGCTGTCATCCTCGACCATGTCGAGGACGTCGCCATGAACGGCCTCAGTGTCGACGGCAACAGTGAGGCAGAATCCGTGCTTCGCTTTATCGACTCGAAACAGATCCTGCTGACGGCGACCAGGGTTCTAACGCCATCTTCGGTTTTCCTGCAGCTGGAAGGGGCGGCGAACGAGGGGATCATCATCGAAGGCGGCGACTTGTCAAAAGCGGCGTCACCGGTGACGTTCAAGAATGGCGCGACCCAGAAAGCTATGAGACTGAGGAGCCTGTCTTGAGGGCGAACATGCGTTTTCTATGACGCGAGAAACAAAGCCAACCAGCTATGGCGATGATAGCTTCTAACTCGCGAATCCCCGGTCAAAATGGGGTCCATCGGGGCCGCAGTCTGGCCTTTCTCCTACTCCTCACGGGATGGCCTTCTTCGGCACAATGTCAAGAGATACTCAAAGCCATCCCTCCCCAGCCGAAGAGCAGCTTAATTCTAGAGGTGAAGTGGGACCCGCACCGCTTTCATAAAGCAGACGGGGACACTTGGCAGATGACGTGGGCTGCCGACGGCAACCTCTATGCTGCGGTCGGCGACAGCCAGTACAGCCCATTGAATTTTTGGCAGATCATCACCAAGGATGTCACAAAGCCGAATAAGTCAGCGGTCTTGCTCGTCGATAACATGCCGTTGGACTGCACAGTCTATTGTAAGGACGTGACCAACGCTCAAAGCGATCCAAAGACAAAAGTCAGTATCAAACCCGCAGGCCTTTTGAGTGTTAATGGGATTCTGTACCTTTCTGTCGAGACGATGAATTACGGGGACAATCGAGCGTTCAACCGTCAGCACAATCTAAACGGTTGGATCGTCACGTCTTCCGACTTCGGTAAGACCTGGAGCCGGAATGCGACTCCCATGACGTTCTTTCGGGGTCGTCTCGCCTCCGCCGAGTTCCTCCAGTTTGGCCGAGACTATGCGGGTGCAAGGGATATCTACGTGTACGCGTATTTTACAGGCGCCGAAGACGGGCGCAGTTATTGGGACAACGGCGATTACCTCCTACTCGGGCGAGTACCGAAAGGAAGAATTCTCGAAAGAGATGCCTGGGAGTTCTACGCGGGTCTAAACAGCGAGGGGCAGCCCCGCTGGAGTCCGGACGACAAAGTGGCTGAACCTGTATTTTCCTACCCGCGCATGACCAGTGAAGACCACGTCAGCTACAATCCCGGCCTTAAGCGATACATCCTTGCTAACTATGGTTTCCACGACCAGGAACTCGTGCCTCGCCCCAATCACCAACTCCCCAACTACCAGTCGAGCTGTCCGAGCCAACTGACTCTATATGAGTCCCTGGAGCCATGGGGACCCTGGTCGCTTTTTCTTCGGGACGATGACGCAGGCCAATGCGGAGCGTATTCAGCGAGCTTCCCCACCAAGTTCATGAGCGCAGATGGCAAGACGATGTGGATGGTTTCGTCCGGCACTTTCGACGATTACAATCTCACTCTACAAAAACTCACCCTCGGTCTTGCCTCGGAGCCTTAATGACGGGAAATCACAGCACATCCTTAGCAGTCCCGTGAAGTGCTCTTTTAGCGACTCGCTAAGCTAGTGTCGTCTGGTGACATGTTGTTGGTTCGGACCCGATGATCTGCGCTCTTTTGGTCACCGCTCCCGCGCCGCATCCATGGGCTGCGTTCATGCCGACCCATTCAAGAGCTCGTCAGGCATGCCTGAGCTCACATCCATTCGAAGCCACCACCTGCGAACCCGCCTTGGTGGTATCTCCTGACATTCGCCACGGCGAAAGGCTTCTTCCAAAGAATCCGGACGCCCCCCGCATGGCTCGAGGGCAATGGTGTAGTGGCCGGCTTGTGTTCCAGGAGGCCAACCTCCGTAGCACAGCCACAGTCCCAGATAAGGAGTCTGCTCTGGATCGAAATGAAACGATATCGATTCGTTGGCACGCGCGTTAAACAAGGCACACCGCCCCAGCCGCAATCGGGGCGTAAACAGTTTGGCAAAAACACCGGCCGTGGAAGGGGCGACAACGTCGAGGCGTTCGTTCCCTCCATTGAGGAGCTGAGCGGACGGCCAACCGCACGTGTCGCCGTGGCGGCCCAGCCAATTGTCACAGCAGGAGTTGATCCACAGTTCATGAACCTCGGGCGGGAGGAGAATTTGCTGGCCTGCCTCCACTCGGAGCAACGGATGCGCCGACCACAGGTAGAGCAAGCGGGTGTCGCACAGATTTGTCATTTTATAGGTCAGCAAAATGCTTTGACCCACTAAGTGGACACGCTTTTGGAAACTATATGGTAGGTTGGGGCTTCGAACTTCCAAAATGACCTTTTGCCGGTCGCAATTTAGAAGTGACCAGGGAATCGACCAGACATCCCCATGATCCGGAAGCCGCACATCCGGGAAGGAAGCTTCGGGATAAGCACAGGGCGCAATGGTCGGAACGCACTCGTCAAAGCCGCTCAAATCAGATTTCTCAAAACATTCTCCCGGTTTCGCCGCGTGATAGGTCCGGCCCGTGTCTTCGGGTCCAAGTAAGAATTCGTGGCCGCTCACAATTCGAACGATCGAGCTTATCTTGCCGCCGAGGTCTGGAAAAAGGGCCACGCGGAGGATGCCATTATTCAATTGAATAGGGACCAAGTCACCAGGAGGGGAGTGCCGCGACACGGGTGCCATTCGCCTAGTCGTTGGAACGCTGGCCAATGATAGGTAAGCGATTACACAAAGGCAATATGAACTATACTGGGACAGCCGATTGAACGTCTTGGATTCTGCTGGTGCTAGACCGACGTTCGCAATCAGTCCGATGAATATCAAAGAAGTAGCAAAACGGGCTCGCGTCTCGACCGCAACGGTGTCACGAACGGTTAACCAGGTTGGAATCGTCCGCCCGGAAACCTCGGAAAAAGTATGGCGCGTCATACATGCTTTGGGTTACCAGCCCAACACCTACGCGCGTGCGCTGGTGTCCGGCAAGAGCCATTTGCTGGGATTGATTATCTCGGATATTGCCAACCCATTTTTCCCTGAACTGGTGAAGTGTTTCGAAAATTGTGCGCTGGCAAACGGGATGGAGGTGATCGTCGCGAATACGAACTATGATCCGGACCGAATGTCGTTGAGCGTGCGACGCATGCTGCAGCGAAACGTGGACGGCGTCGCTGTGATGACCTCCGAAATGGAAAAAGGGCTAATCATAAACATGGAGCGGCGGCGCATTCCGATGGTGTTTCTCGATACGGGGAGGGTTCGCAGCCGGATCAGCAATCTTCGCGTTGATTATGCGAGAGGCATCCGCGAAACCGTGGAATACTTGATCCGGCTGGGGCACCGTCACATCGCTTTCATAAGTGGACCCTTGGAATTGCGTTCGGCTCGAACCAGACGTTCGGCGTTTATGAAATGGCTCAAGTACTACGGCCTATTGCCCAACGACGCGTTGATCCCATTCGGCAACCATAAAATCGACGGAGGGGAGAAAGCGATGGAGCAGTTGCTGGCAGTCCCTCAGCGACCCACGGCCGTCCTGGCCTCCAACGACCTCACGGCCATCGGGGCCCTACGCGCAATTCATGCGGCCGAGCTGAAAGTGCCAGAAGATATTTCGCTCGTCGGATTTGACGACATTGATTTCAGTCAATACACCCAGCCGGCACTTTCAACCATCCGCCTCTCCCGATCGCAACTTGCCGAGAAAGCGATGAAGGCGTTATTGGACATCATCCGAGGAAAGTCACACCGCGGGCGCGAGTATCGGGTGGAGACCCATCTAATTGTCCGAGGGTCGACGGGGCAATGTGCGACGCGAGCCGAGGCTCAAGCGTGACTCTGCAGCAGCGATCGGCCGGTCCAGGTCAGATGGGCAAAGGAAATAGGGTCGATGGCCTTGCGAGTTGCTATGTAATCGTTTACATTAGGGCTGCTGGTGGTGAAAAGCTGCCGCGTCGCGGAGGGAAGGGTAAAGCCTGATCTTACGGGCTAACGGGGCCACGGGTGCAGCGCATGATTTTGAGCGGTATTGATTGGGCCATCATGGCGGTGTATTTCGCTTTCGTCTTGGGGATTGGTGCGGTGCTGAGACGCTATACCAAGACCAGCGAAGACTTCTTTCTCTCCGGACGCTCCCTTCCCTCATGGATCTGTGGCTTGGCATTTCTCTCCGCGAATCTGGGCGCGCAGGAAGTCATTGGCATGGGCGCGTCCGGGGCGAAGTACGGGGTCGCCACCAGTCATTTCTATTGGGTGGGGGCCATTCCAGCCATGGTGTTTGTCGGTGTATTCATGATGCCCTTTTATTACGGCTCACGCGCCCGATCCGTTCCCGAATACCTGCGACTTCGCTTCGATGAAAAAACACGCGGGCTCAATGCGGTTTCCTTCGCGGTGATGACGATCTTTTCCTCCGGCATTTCCATGTACGCAGTCGCTCGACTGATCCAGGTTTTGCATGTTCTGGACTTTCCCTTTCAAAGACTCGGCCTTCCTGAGGCATGGATTTTTCACGTTAGCATCGGCGTATCCGCTGTGGTCGTCCTGACGTACATCTACCTGGGAGGACTGACGAGCGCAATTTATAACGAGGTTTTGCAGTTTTTTCTAATTGTTGCAGGCTTCCTGCCGCTTGTTTGCCTTGGTCTGCGCAACGTAGGCGGGTGGCATGGCCTGCAGTCAGGGCTCGCTCCAGCCTACACGCACGCGTGGCTTGGGTTTGGAGATGCGCGTAACAATCGCATGGGCGTTGAATGGTTCGGACTGGTCATGGGCCTGGGTTTCGTCCTTTCCTTCGGATACTGGTGCACAGATTTTCTCGTAATCCAAAGGGCCATGGCAGCCGAATCGATGGGCGCGGCGCGACGCACCCCATTGATAGCCGGCTTTCCTAAGATGCTGTTTCCATTTCTCGTAATTCTGCCTGGAATTATCGCAATCGCTCTGCCCCAACCACCTGCACCGATCAGTCATGCAGGCTCGGGTACGACGATGGTTGCTCCGACAGGTAAAGGCCTCGTTCCCATCAAGATCGACCCCCTCTCGGGCCGTCCTGTGATGGATTCAGATGGTGAACCGGCGCTCGATTATGACCTAGCGATCCCCAATATGCTCCTCCACTACTACCCCGCCGGGATGTTGGGAATCGGAATCAGCGCGCTGCTCGCCAGTTTCATGTCGGGCATGGCCGGAAATGTCACGGCCTTCAATACGGTCTGGACCTACGATATCTATCAAGCCTATATTCACCGCAACGCTCGTGACGGCCATTACCTGATGGTCGGTCGTATCGCCACCATTGCGGGCGTCATGCTGTCGATCGGCGCCGCCTACCTGACCTCTCGCTTCAATAACGTGATGGATGTTCTGCAATTGGTGTTTGCTTTCGTGAATGCGCCCTTGTTCGCCACATTTCTGTTAGGCATGTTTTGGAAGCGGACCACGGGCCACGGTGCCTTTTTCGGCCTTCTCTTCGGCACATCGGCAGCCGCGCTTCATCACGGCCTCTCGCTGCCTGCCGGTGCCATCGCAGGAGTCAAAGGCGGCTGGATTTCAGTTCTCCACGTCTATCCGAGCGAAATGGCGCAGGATTTCTGGACGGCGATCTTTGCCTGGACGACGTGTTTTGTGGCGACCATTTTAGTTAGCTTGGCCACTCCTGCCATGGACGAACGGAAACTCACGGGGCTTGTGTATTCCCTGACTCCGAGAATCAAAGAGGATGAACCTCACTGGTATCAGCGACCGGCCTATCTCGCCGCGATATTGCTGGGAGCAACTGCAATCCTCAATCTTGTCTTTCGCTAGGACCCGACATGCGACTGGACATCCGATTACCGCTCGGATTCTTATTCCTCATCCTTGGACTCATGCTGATGATTTTTGGCTTGACCAGCGATCCTTCGATCTATCGCCAATCTCTTGGAATCAATATCAATTTCATTGCGGGGCTAGGGCAGTTCGTGTTCGGTTTGGCGGGAGTCTATTGGGGCGGACGGGCCGAGGTCCGGAAACTCCGAGCCAAAGGCCACCATGGAACAGACAATTGAGCGGACACAACAGCTGAAAGCCGGATTCAGATCTCTGTTTGGCACGGAATCCCGCGTGTATCGCGCCCCGGGGCGGGTGAACCTCATCGGAGAGCATACCGATTACAACGATGGGTTTGTGTTTCCCGTGGCGATCAATCGATTTATATGGGTTGCCATCGCTCCGCGAACGGACAGAAAGCTCCGTGTATTTTCCAATAATTTCAAGCAGGGAGCTGAGCTAGAAATCGATCGAGGACCGCAAAAAACTGAACCGGAGTGGAGCCGCTACATCTCCGGAGTCGCGGTTGTTCTCAGGGAAAGTGGACACAGCCTTCACGGCGCCAACGTCTGGATCCAAGGAGAAGTGCCGATCGGAGTAGGTCTCAGTTCTTCGGCGGCCCTCGAAGTGGCCGTTGGCTTCGCACTGCTGGCGAATTCGGGGTCCACGACGGAGGCCCGGAAACTCGCCCAATTGTGTCAAAAGGCCGAAAATGAATATGCAGGCACTCGGTGCGGAATTATGGACCAGCTGGCGTCGGCTTGCGGCCGAAAAGATCATGCGCTGCTTCTCGACTGCCGGTCATTCGAATTTCAGACGCTGCCGCTGCCAGTCGATGTGCAACTTGTAATATGCAACAGCATGGTGAAGCGAGAACTGACAGCCAGCGCCTACAACACGCGTCATAGGGAGTGTGAAGAGGGCGTATCGGTACTCGCACAGAAGCTGCCGGGAGTGACGGCGCTGCGTGACGTAACATTGGAACAGCTCCGGAATTTCGAGGCCTCCATGCCGGAAAATGTGTACAGGCGATGCCGACACGTGATCACCGAAAACTCCCGCGTAATAATTGCAGAGGCGGCCCTCCGGCACAATCGTCTCGAGGATCTCGGCCGAGCCATGGCCGAATCGCACCGGAGTTTGCGGGATGATTTCCAGGTGAGCTGCTCAGAGCTCGATTGGCTGGTGGACCTGGCCAATCACGCCAAAGGAATACACGGAGCACGGATGACGGGCGCCGGCTTCGGAGGATGCACAATCAACTTGGTAGAAAAGAATGAGGTTGAGAGTTTTCGGAAGTATGTTTCAGAAGGATATCGGAAACGCACGGGGCTCGAGCCGGACATCTTCGTTTGTAGCGCGGCCGATGGTGTTGCGCAAGCAGATTAGCGCGAAGGTTGGGACGGTAAGAAAAGCATGAAACCGTATGAATCACCTCACATGAGGCTCAATCCGCTCACTCGCGAGTGGGTTCTTGTGTCTCCGCAGCGAACGGAAAGACCGTGGCAGGGACAAGTCGAGCCTATCGAACCTCGATCCAGCGCCCCCTACGATCCCACTTGTTACATGTGTCCAGGGAACGTACGGGCCAGTGGAGCGAGGAATCCCCCCTATGAGGAATGTTTTGTCTTCGACAATGATTTTCCGGCTCTGCGGATGGACTCTCTAGCGCAGGAGACACGTGACGGTCTACTCGTGGCCCACAGCGAAACGGGGATTTGCCGTGTCGCTTGTTTTTCGCCCCTGCACAATTTAACCCTGTCCCAGATGGAGGTGACCGCTATTCGAAGGGTAGTCGATATGTGGGCGAAACAACAGGCCGAATTAGGAGCGCTTCCGAACATTCGACACGTGCAGATTTTTGAGAATCGCGGCGCCATGATGGGCTCGAGCAATCCGCACCCACACTGCCAAATTTGGGCAACCTCCAGCATTCCCAACGAGCCTTCCAAAGAACTTGAGGGCTTTCATGCCTACAGGAGCGCGAATGGCTCCTGCGTCCTATGTGATTACTTAACACAGGAACAGCACACGCAAGAACGACTCGTCTATCAGAATAGTTGCTTTTCCGGACTTGTTCCCTTTTGGGCCATTTGGCCCTTCGAAACACTGATTGTGTCCCAGCGACACATCGGGTCACTAGAGGACCTTTCCAGTCTAGAATGCGATGCGCTCGCCGATTTGCTCAAGAAACTGACGATGGCCTACGATCGCTTGTTCGATGTCTGTTTTCCATATTCCATGGGATTTCACCAGCGCCCTACCGAAAAACGGGGACATCCGGAATGGCATCTGCATGCTCATTTCTACCCACCTCTGCTTCGTTCGCCCACCATCAAGAAGTTCATGGTCGGGTTCGAGATGCTGGCAAGCCCTCAAAGAGACCTAAGCCCCGAAATGGCCGCGGAAAGATTGCGCAAAGCCGCAAGCACATGATGGGGGAAGGCAGAGCAAGAAACATTCAATCGATTGATGAATGCGATTCCCGCTATGCTCTAGCATGTAAAGACTGCACGCACGGCCGGAAAATCTTGAGCGTCACACATTGATGCGAAATGCCATACACGACGGGAGACCCCGCTGGCCTGCGACTTCGACGACTGTTTTACTTTTTCTGCTTTCACTCGGCGGTCTTGCCCGCGTCAGGCAGAAGCAACCGGTACGCGATTCTGACGTGCGCCGGCTTGCATATTTCACCGATATCGCCCAGAAATCTGGATTAGTGATGTCGAACGTCTTTGGCGGAAAAGACACGAAAAAATACATCCTCGAGACTACAGGCAACGGGGTAGCCGTTTTTGATTATGACAACGACGGCTGGCCAGACATTTTCTTCGTCAACGGAACGACCCTCGAAGGATCCCCCCCGGGAAAGGCTCCCACCAGTCACCTCTACCGCAATAATCATGATGGAACTTTTACGGACGTGACGGAGCAGGCCGGCCTCGCCGTCAGCGGATGGGGACAAGGGGTGTGTGTCGGAGATTACGATAATGACGGTTGGGAGGACCTCTATGTCACCTACTACGGGAAGAACCGCCTCTTCCACAATGACCACGGCAAGTTTACAGAGGTGGGTGAGCAGGCGGGCGTCGCCGGAACCGGAAAGGCCTGGGGAACGGGGTGTGCATTCGTCGACTACAACCGAGACGGACGTCTGGACTTAATCGTAGCGAACTATGTCAGCCTGGACCTTGCTGCAACGCCAGCTCCCGGCGAGGGCACCTATTGCGTCTGGAAAGGTGTGCCAGTTCTCTGCGGTCCTCGCGGGCTCCCCGGAGACAAAAACATCCTCTACAAGAATCTCGGCAATGGCAAATTTGCTGATGTGACCAAACAAACTCACATCGATCAAACGAGCGGAAAGTACGCTTTCAGCGTCGCCACCCTGGATTATGACGACGACGGGTGGCCAGACATTTACATCGCTTGCGATAGCACAGCGAGCATTCTTTACCACAACAATCGCGATGGCACATTCACGGATCAGGCTGTGACCGCCGGCGTGGCCTTCAACGAAGATGGACGCGAACAGGCCGGCATGGGAGTCACGGTAGGGGACTATAATGGCAACGGCCGTCCCGACCTCTTCAAGACCAATTTTTCCGAGGACACACCCACTCTGTACGAGAACGAAGGAGACGGTACTTTCAATGACGTCACCTTTAAAGCCGGTCTGGGGAAACATGTCCAGTACCTTGGGTGGGGGACGATGTTTTTCGATTTCGACAACGATAGCTGGCCGGACCTTATCCTCGCCAATGGGCACATCTACCCAGAGGTGGAAACGTTCCACCTGGGAAGCACTTATAGGGAACCGCGTCTTCTATACCACAACAATGGCAACGGAACATTTACGGAGGTCACTTCCGAGGCAGGCCCTGGTATTACCACCCCTTCGGCGTCCCGCGGTCTTGCCGTAGCGGACCTATGGAACAACGGACAGCTCTCAATCGTAATCAACAACATGAACCAGCCGCCGAGCCTGCTTGTAAACGCTGTGCATTCGGAGAACCACTGGGTCGAGTTCCGCGTGATCGGCACGAAATCGAACCGCGACGCGATCGGCGCGAAAATCTCAGTGCATGTGGGAAAGAGGGTGCTGGTGGATGAGGTGCGGAGCGGTTCGAGCTACATTTCTCAAAACGATCTTCGCGTGCACTTCGGTCTGGGCAGGGCTTCACGCATGGATTCGGTCGAAGTGCGCTGGCCCAGTGGGTTAGTAGAACGTTTCGATGTTCTTTCCGTAGATGCAATTCACACGCTCACGGAAGGAACCGGCAAAGCTGCAACGACACCTAAGAATTAGTGTTGCCGCCGCGGCCTAGCCGTTGGTGTGGGAGAAATTTCCGTCAAGACCTACGGCTAAACCTAGAGCGTTCGTGACGATTTACCAGCGTCAATCAACTCATCTCAAATCGAACAGATCCGCTCCATAAGGAGCCATTTTTCGCCCGGTTTAGCTTGGGGCAGCGGCTTCTGATAGGTGCACATCAACCTTTCCCATTCCTGCACCCTTGGGTTTTCGCGGTCCAACGCCTCTTTTCTTTCGAAGGAAAAGGTGTCGTCGACTTCGATGATCATGAACAATCGCGTCCCCAATAAATAAATCTCCATCGCTACAATTCCGGAACTCCGGATACTTGCGACCACGTCAGGCCAGACGCTTTGATGTTGCCGTCGATATTCGGCGATGAGCTCTCGATCGTCTTTGAGATCGAGCGTGAGGCAATATCTCCGATTCATGGTAAAGCGCTCTCCGTAACTGCAGGTGGCTGGATGTTTCCGTCCGCCTTCGTTTTGTGGCCGTACAATCCAAAGTAAAAGACGTAGAGGTAACAAAGAAGTGGAACGAAAAAGGCGGCTTGAATATTCGAGGCGTCCGATATGCGGCCCATGATGGCAGGGAAGACAGCTCCTCCGATAATGGACATGACCAAAAGTGAAGACGCGCGCTTTGTATAGGGCCCCAGGTCTTTGATGCTGAGAGCAAATATGGTCGGAAACATGATGGAATGGAAGAAACCGATCAAGACCACGGCGAGAATGGAGATATATCCAGATGCGCTGACAGCGACCACCCCGCACGCAAAGGCTCCCATGGCAAACAGCGAGAGAAGCCGAGCCGCAGGGACAGTCTTCATTGCGGCGGAGCCGAGGAAGCGCCCGATCATAAACCCAAGGATATGAAGCTGAAGAAATCGAGCACCGTCTCTAGCTGAAATGCCAGGCTCGACGTGTTGCGAGAATCGAATGACGAAGCTGGCGACACCAACCTGTGCGCCCACATAGAAAAATTGGGCGAGGACGCCGCGGAGGAGACGTCGGTGCCGGAGGAGCTCTCCCATAAACTTGGAGCCTTCTCCTTCCGGCGAGGTTTCGCGTACCTCGGGCAGCTCCGTAAAATAGATCAGAATTGCCACGGCGATAAAAATTGCCGAAATCACGAGATACGGCATGCGTACCGTGCCGACCTGAGCGGCACGGTAATTGCGAAGCTGCATCGGGCTGAGACGCGCGAGTTGGGATGGACTGTATTCGACGGGAGTAAGGACAAAGGCAGAGCCGATCATGGGAGTTACGACGGCACCGACGGCATTGAAAGATTGGGTTAAATTCAGCCGGCGCTCGGCGCTTTCCGGTGGCCCAAGAGTCGTGACGTAGGGATTTGCAGCGACCTCTAAAAAGCTCTGGCCACAAGCCATGACAAACAGAGCAAAGAGGAAAAAAAGGTAGAGCCTTGAGTAGGAAGCGGGAAGAAACAGTAAAGTCCCTGCCGCGCACAAAAGCAGCCCGGCTAGAATCCCGCGTTTGTAACCAATTCTTTCCATGAGCCATGCCGCAGGCCAGGCGGCAAGAAAGTATCCGCCAAAGAAGGCGATCTGAATGAAAGAGGACTGAAAGTCGGTCAGGTTGAAAGCCGATTTCAGATGCGGAATCAGGATGTCGTTGAGATTAACGCCCAGAGCCCAAAGAAAGAAGAGCGTGGTGAGAAGGATCAGGGGAACGATGTAGCGCTTTTCCGTAAGGGGTGCAGGAGCCCGTGAATGGATGTCGGCGTTGATCGGCGAAGCCATCGATCCCCTCCGTTAGGTCAGGGAGCGATCGAGATGAACGTACCCGCCGTCCACGTACAAGTGCTGCCCGGTAATATGGCCAGCCTTAGGTGAGAGGAGAAAGACAGCCATTGCAGCGATTTCTTCCGGCAGAGTGAGTCTCTTGCCCAGCGGAATCTTGGATGTAATGTGGCGCAATCTTTCCTCCGGATCGGTGAATTGGGCGAGCCACTTCTCATAGAGTGGCGTCCTTACTTCGGCAGGAACAATGGCGTTCACGCGAACTCCTGAGGCAAGGCAGTCAACGGCCCATTCGCGCGTGAGAGAGAGAATGGCTCCCTTCGCAGCCACGTATCCCGACGTGCCGCCCTGCCCTGTCACTGCCGTTTTCGAACTGATGTTGAGGATGGAACCACGGGTCTTCTTCAGATGAGGCAGGGCTGCTTGCGTAAGATAGAAATAATGCAGTAGATTTCGCTCGAGCGAGGCTTGGAATTGCGCTGGAGTTCCGTTCTCTAAGCCAACGCGGTCGTTAATTCCTGCATTGTTCACGAGCGCATCGAGGCGGCCAAATTTCTCTGTCGTCAGCGTCACGGACGACTGGCAATTCTCTAATCGACAAAGGTCAGCCGCAACCCAATCGGCTTGGATTTCCAAATCCCGGAATTCGAATTCCTGTCTCTGAATTGCCTCCGAATCACAGTCGACGACAACCGGGGTCCCGCCCTCCTGCCCCACGCTGCGGGCGATTGCGGCACCGATTCCACTCGCACCGCCAGTAATCAGGACGACTTTGTTTTTGAGCTGGAGATCCATTCCCCGAACCTTTCCGACCGCTCCGCGCGAGCTGCCGGATGATGAGATAGGCAACGGAGTAATGAACAACGGCCTTTTCGCCGCGGCTCCTCAAACTCACCGGTTTTGCTGTGCAAAGGAACTAAAGTGAAACGCCCCGCCTCCAGGGAATGAAATCATTTTGCCCTAACACTTCTGCCTTCGTAAGAACCTCACCGCTCGCAACATGAATAACCTGTTCGAGAATTTCCTCGCCCATCTGGTTTATTGATTTTTCGCCCGAAATAATTCCGCCAGCATCGATATCGATAATGTCGCTCATCCTGTGAGCAAGTTCGGAATTGGTCGCGATCTTTACGACGGGGCTGATGGGATTTCCTGTGGGAGTTCCGAGGCCCGTCGTGAATAGGACGACATTGGCCCCAGCCCCGACTTGTGCCGTTACACATTCTACGTCGTTCCCCGGAGTGCATTGCAGGTGTAATCCCGGGACAGTGCCATACTCGGGATAATCGAGAACCGCGGCCACCGGGGCCGTGCCGCCCTTCTTTGCAGCCCCTGCAGACTTCATAGCGTCTGTGACGAGTCCATCACGGATATTTCCCGGAGACGGATTCATGTCAAATCCCGAATGTACGGCTTTGGCTCGTGCTGCGTAATCCCTCATCAGCTCAATGAAACGATCGGCAATCACTTCATTTTGAGCGCGGTCGATTAGCTCCTGCTCCACACCGCAAAGCTCGGGAAACTCAGAGAGAATCGTCCTTCCACCCAGTGCGACAAGCAGGTCGGAGGTGTGCCCGATGGCCGGGTTCGCCGAAATGCCAGAAAATCCGTCCGACCCGCCGCATTTCAGGCCCACGCACAGCTGATCAAGCGGAACGGGGCCGCGATGAGCCTGATTCGCACCAACAAGGCCCAGGAACGTCTTGCGAATTGCTTCGCTCAGCATGGCAAATTCCGAGGCGCTTTGCTGCTGCTCAAGAACAAAGAGCGGCTTCGAAAAATGAGGGTCCCGCTTCTTTACTTCTTCACGCAGGATGGCGGCCTGTGCGTTCTGACATCCAAGGCTAAGGACCGTAGCGCCAGCGACATTGGGATGATGGATGTAACCGGCAATCAGACCACAGAGGTTCCTCGCGTCTTCCCTCGTTCCGCCACAGCCGCCCTCGTGAAGCAGGAACTTTATGCCGTCTACATTTTCAAAAACCCGATTGCGGCGGGGTTGCGGAGAGAAAGGGGCGACGGAGTAGGTCCGAATGTCCTGAGTCTTTCCCTCGCGAAACAGACGCACCATCTCGGAGACCTGCTGCCGGTACGCTTGGGGCGGAGCGAACCCAAGCTCTTCTTCAAAGGCTTGTTTGAGGGCGTTGAGATTTCGGTTCTCGCAGAAGACAAGAGGAACGACCAGCCAATAGTTCCGCGTACCGACCTGGCCGTCGGCGCGGACAAACCCTTCAAACGTGCGGCCACGCCAGTGGGTGACGTCGGGCGGGGTCCAAGGCACGTCGTGCGTCTTGTTCTGATAGGACGACGCTTCATGGTGAGTGTTGCGCGGCGTCAGAACCTCACCACGGAGAATCGGAACCATAGCCTTTCCAATCAGCACGCCATACATGATGAGGGGGTCGCCAGGCTGGAGGTCTTTCGTCGCAAATTTGTGCTTGGCCGGGACGTCGGTCGCGAGTATGTAGCTCGACCCCTTGCTCGACAATTGCTCCCCAACGCACAAATCCGAAAGGGCCACCAAAACGTTGTCCTTCGGATTCAAGCTGAGAACTCGCCGGTCATCCCTCATGAGAAGCTCGCTTGGATCTTCGAATGCCCGTCGTGCCATGGCCGAAACGAGGGTCTCGATATGTCCGCAACTCATTGTACAACAAGAGGTTCCGGCATATTCAAGGACAAAAATCTAATTTTCACATTTTGAAATTTGGGGTATAAGGGGGCCTGAATGGAATAGGGATCAGCAAAAAATGATTCGAGCGCGCGAGTCAAAATCTGCACCAGTAGGCGTGTTATCCAAAGTCCTGAGAATTCTCGAAACCTTGGGAAGCAGCTCTGGCGGACTACATTTAAACGAAATTTCGCAAAAGGCAGCAATCAACAAAAGCACAGCGTACCGATTTCTTGCTCACCTGGAGTGGGAGGGATACCTTTATCGCGACGAAGCAGGCGCTTACGTTGTAGGACCCAGGCTCGTACGGCTGGGGTCGGCCGCAAATTATCAGACGGCGCTTAAAAAAATAAGCCGTCCAGTTCTCAAAGAACTTTGGAAGTCGACAGGGGAAACCGTCAATCTGGGGGTCCTTGACGGTCAGGGCGTCTTTTACCTCGACGTCTTGCAGAGTGCCCATCCATTTCGAATGGCTTCGGCTGTCGGAACGTGGAGACCGCTACACTGCACGGCAATGGGCAAGGCACTCGCCGCGCACCTGCCGAATTCGGAAAAGGATCGAGTGCTAACCTCGCTCCGTCTGGAACGGTTGACCCCGAACAGTTTAACTCGTCTGTCCCAATTACGAACGGAGCTTGAGCTAGTTCGGAGGAACGGCTATGCCTTGGATAACGAAGAGGCCACGCTGGGGGCCAGATGCATTGCTGCGCCAATTCTGACTCAAGAAGGAGAAGCGCCAGCGGCGATCAGCGTGGCTGGCCCCGTTGCGCGAATCGGGAAAGACAAGATCATGGACTACGCAAATGCGGTCCTGGCGGCAGCCAGATCCATTTCTGCACGACTGGACCCTTGCTCGTACGGCGCGAAGGAAGCTCTTAAGAACCAGGCCATAGACTCCATTCCTCAAGAGATAGGAGCTCAGAAGGTCCGAACATCAGAAAGGCCGAGCTAAACAGGAAACCTCTCAACCAAAGACTCTTAGGAACGTTTTCGTCTTCTGGAGATTTCGCAAATGAAGGTCATCGATACGCACCAACATCTGTGGGATTTGGATCTCCTTCGTTATTCGTGGCTCAAATCCTACCCGCGTTTGAATCGTTCGTTTCGATTGAGCGATTACCGAGCTGCCGCGGGGCGAGAGATGGAGGGGACGGTCTTCGTGGAATGTGATGTCGATGACGCTTATATCGCCGACGAGGCTCAACTCGTTCTGCGCTGGGCAGAAGATCCAGATAGTAGGATTGCCGGCATTGTTGCAGCGACCCGGCCCGAGTCCCCGGGCTTCCGTGAATATGTCGAGAGGCTTGCAAGACAATCGAAGATAAAAGGCATTCGCAGGGTTTTGCACACACAATTAGACACGTTGGGTTGCCAGCATGAATTCATCACGAATGTCCGAAGCCTGGGGACTTATGGTTTGTCGTTTGATCTCTGTGTTCTGGCTCGTCAATTGCCGGTGGCGATTGACCTCGTGTCGAAATGCTTGGACGTCACGTTCATTCTTGACCATTGCGGTACGCCTTCCCTAAAAGAGCGTGTTCTCGATCCATGGCGCGCCGATATCCGCAAAATCGCCCAATTCCCCAACGTCTCTTGCAAGGTCTCAGGATTGGTGGCCTATGCGGATCCACGAAATTGGACGGTCGAGGACCTGCGGCCCTACGTAGAACATGTAATTGAGTCTTTTGGCTGGGACCGAGTCATGTTTGGAAGTGATTGGCCGGTTTGCACATTGTCCGCCAGCTTCGAGCGGTGGCTCGAAGCGCTAGAAAGTCTAACGAGATTTGCTGGTGAAGAAAACCGGAGGAAGCTTTTCTACGATAACGCAGTGCGCGTCTACCGCTTGCACGTGCCCGAAATCTTTCCGTAATGCGGATACGAAGAGCCGTCATGGATTCCCCGCATCGGGCAGCGCACCCACGCTGACCTTGCGACCTGAGCCGACAGGCACGATTACATAGCTTTCCGTGTTGCCGGCTGCGTCAAGCTCGGCTTCGGCAGGCTTTGCCGTTCCGTCGACAAGCAGCCTAGGAATCGACCCTGGGAATTCGGCTTTCCATTGGATGGGTGGTCCCTCTTCATTGATAAACGTGGATTCCGATAGGCCAGAGTGTGAAACGGCGATTCGATTATTAAAAACGGGGACTTCTTCGAGTTTTGCCCACGCGGTCTGCTTCGTCAAATGAGAACGCGTGGCCAAGAGCCGCTCGGCAGGATCGGGGTTGATTCCCATAAGGCCGACGGCTATGGTCCGAATGACACTGAATGAAACCTCGGGATATTCGCGCCGCTTCAGTCCCGGATCCATCAGCGCGACCAGGACAGCATAGCCACGATCGTCCCTTCCATAACGGTAGGCAATTTCGGGTATATACGACATTTCTTCCACCCCCGGCCTAGGGAGTTGGGCAGCCAATTCCGCTTCGGTTTCGTGCGCGTCACGCACGTCCCGGCCTTCGGCCGGAAATGCAGCGGCAGAGGGAAGGTGCGTGATTAAATCCAACTCGTGCTGCAGCCTGTCGCCCGGTTCAATCAATCCGAACCAGAGAGGCATGAAAGCATTGGAGCTCTCGAAGTAGAACCTGTCATCGCTGAGAAGCACCGTGCTGAAGACCTGCCACCGCGCATCCCACCAGTCGTCATTAAAACGCTTGCGAAGTGCGGCTGCGTTTTCGCGAAGCGCCCCAGCCGTCACGGAATCTTTCCGCAACGCGGCGATGTTCGCGTATGCCATATAGGCTGCATACTCGGCTCCTAGTAAATCGCCGCCAATCTTGATGTGGAGGTTCGGATTTTCATCATAGCTAGCCAAGCCGCGATGACCATATTCGGGAAAGCTTTCGGGGATTCCCACTCTGTCTTTGTCCCAGTGATAAATGTAATCGCTGAGGGTTCGCTGGTAGAAATTCAAAAAAACCGAATCATTCAGGTAAGTGTCGTCGCCCGTCCATCGATAGACTTGGTAGCACGTGTTCACTACATCAAAATTCCCTGGGAGGTTGAACCAGAAGTCCCGATCATTGTTGTAATCGACCGGCGCCGGCTGGTCGTACTTGTTGATTTCCCAATATCCGGCCCAGCCGCGGGATGCGGCGATACTGGCAGCGAACTTTTTGAGCATATTTCGATTGAATTCGGCCAAACCCAGCACTTGAGCGCCGATGCTTTGATGAGAGACATCGCGCATACAAAACGCACTGCGGCCAGGCAGTGCGGCCTCATACCAATCCCCGACGGGGTCACCCGTGAAAACATAGGCGAGAGCCTGTTGCTTAGCCCAATCGAATCCGGCTGCGAGCGTCTGATCGGAGGATTCAAATTGCACTAGACCCCAAGGCTTTGGGTTAGCAGGTGCGGACCTTTGCCATAGAAGAAGGCTTGGGGGCAAAAGAGAGAAAACAATAGCCGTCGCAATAGAAAGGAATGCCGAAGCTGTCAAACTTTTTTGCGGAATCATCTATTGCGGTTGCCCTGTGGGAAGGTTCCGGAGACCGGTGAGTGCCTCCTGGGCCTTGCTATCGTCGGGCTTCAACGCAAGCGCTTTCTCCAGCTCTGCTTCCGCATCGCTAATTCTTCCGGTGTTCTCGTAGAAATATGCCAAGTCCTTGTGCAACTGCTGCGAATCCGCGCAGTCTCCGCATAGCTCGAGCGCCTGCTTCAACTGATCAATTGCCTGAGGATAATTCTGGGCTTTTCCTGCATCGAGGGCGAATCCGCGCAGCATTTGAACGCGGTCCATGACTGCCTCGCGCTTTTTCAGCTCGTCGAGCCTGGCTTCATAGATCTGAGCCTCAGGACTGTGTGCCTTCGCGAGAGCCCTTGAAAGGCTATAGAGGGCCTCGGATTGATCCGGATCCAGTCTCACAGCCCGCTTCCAATGCTCGATCGCGCCGTTCGTGTCGCCGAGTTTCTGAAGGGTTTGGCCGAGAAGAGCCTGCGCATCGGCGTTTTCGGGCTGTAATGCCACGACTCTTTTGAGAAGGTCGGCCATGCGTTCAAGGTTGTTGTCTTGCCGTTCGGTCAGTGCCAGGAAGTAAAATGCGTCGGCGAGCGTGGGCTGGAGGCGGCAGGCAATCTCGAGTTCCTTGCGTGCATTGGAAAAGTCGCCGCCCTCGAAGTAGTAGTGCCCGAGACTCAGATGCGCCGACGCCGAATTGGGGTTCAGTCGAATCGCTTCGGTGAATTCACGGAGACCGCCCGGGCGGTCATATTGAAGGATCAAGGCCATTCCCAAATTGACATGAGAGTCGGATGAGTTTGGCTGAAGTTCGACGGCCTTGCGAAAGGCCGCGACGGCATCTCCGGCACGCCCTTCACGTGTGAGTATGACGCCGAGAGCCGTGTAAGGTCCTGGGTCCTCGGGGTTGGTTTCAGTCGCAGATTGCATTTCCCGTTCGGCCGCAGCAGGTCCTTCCGTATTCGCGAGCGCGAGTGCAAGGTTCACGTAGGCGCCTGCGGGTTGGGGCTGCGCGGCCGCTGCGCGGCGAAAGATACCGATCGCCTCCTCACCCCGCCCCGTCTGCATGTATAAAACTCCGAGGTTGTTGAGCGCCTCGCCGTATTGGGGATTTGCTTGGATCGCCAGATGGAATTCTTTTTCCGCTTCGGCGGTGTTCCCCATCCGGGCGGCCAAAAGGCCCAGCTGGTTGTGGGCAGCAGCGAGCGACGGCTGAAGTTGAAGGGCTCTCTGAAGCTCTTGGCGCTCACCAACCAAGTCGCCTAGGCCAGCCAGGGTCAGGGCGAGATTGAAGTGGAATTGCGCGTTCCCAGGATCGGCCTGAACCGCTCTACGATACTGTTCGGCAGCGAGCTTCAATTTTCCCTCGCCAAAGAAACGGTTCCCCTCTTCATTGAATTTCTCAGCCTCGGACGAATCCGCAAGGGTTCGAGGCGAAACATTCCGAGCGTTCGACGACACCGACGAACCCTGAGCAGGAAGAGCGTGCAGCGAACCGAGAGTAAGGACGAAAACAATCAGAAGCCATTCGGAAACCGGGGTCGCTTCGGATTGAAGGGCCGTATGTCTCATTTCAGCGATGGCGATCGTTCGATTCTAGAAGCGGAGGCGTCTTCTGTCCATCTACTGGACGACACAAAGGCCACGCCACAAACAAACAGGCTCCCAGAGCGGTCAGTGACCACGCCGAGAGCCTGAGTGGGGTGGGTGGAGGAAGCCTCTATTAGAAGATGAGCTGGAACCCAAGCTGGATCATTCGTGGCAATCCGTTGTCGCTTGTGATCACCCCAAATCCCCCAGCATTCGTACAGACAGCAAGCGCGGCCGCTTGGCAGGATGTATTAGGGTTGTTCAGGTTTGTATGGTTGAATATGTTGAAGAAGCCCGCCGAGAACCTGAATGCGAAACGCTCCGTAATCGATGTATTCTTGTTTAAAGAAAAATCCCAGTTTTGAAGCCTCGGCCCATACAAGTCGCCTGTGCCCGTTCGGGCGTCGCCGATCGTATTTTCTGCTGGAGAACCCCAGCAACTGACATTGAACCACGCGTTTACAGTTCGAGGATTGTTCGAAGCGGTGTTGGCGCAGAGATAGTTCGCGACCTCCATGCTCGTCTGCGGAGGCACTAAACTCCCGGGTGCATTGACCAATAGAGCGCCGCCAGAGCGGAAAGTCGTGATCCCGCTAATTGACCAGCCTCCGATTGCCGCCTGTTTAGCAGCCGACGCATCTCCAGCAAACTGACGACCTTTGCCGAAGGGCAGATCGTAGTTGTAGCTGATCACAAAGACTTGAGGATAGTTCGAGGTTTGCCACCCGGCACCGACCAACTGCAAGGACGTGTCGTAGGGATTGATGGGATTGACTACGTTG